>JAAUYD010041917.1_pt1 | contig 23795 bp, 20 predicted proteins | sample 7278101 | NCBI WGS metagenome assembly JAAUYD01 (sample SAMN14350128, study PRJNA611818) | marine sediment metagenome | isolation source: surface marine sediment (0.6m) | place: French Polynesia: Moorea | collected 2018-08
CGATCGCTATGCGGATCAATTTGTGACCGATTATGCTGCAACCAATCCAGGTGAAGATATTGCCGAGTCATGGACCCATTTTGTGCTTAAGCCAAAACCGGCCGGGAATACTGTGGCTGAAGAAAAAATTCTCTTTTTCTATCAATACCCCGAACTGGTAAAGCTGCGGCAAGAAATTTTGACCAGGCTTTATGCGCAAACGCGCGGCTGATTATGCAGCTGGTGAGACCTAAATTTCAAATTCGTTTTGATAATCTTTCATCGAGGCTTTAATTACTTTGTAGGCGTGCTCTTTGCCATAAACGAGGTCGATGCGGGTGTTGGACGGCTGCCCCGGCCGCAGTTTGTAGGTCAGGAAATAATGCTCCAGCCGCTCCACCATGACGTCCGGCATTTCTGAAATATCGTTGATATGTTTCCAGACGTTATCCTGCTCCAAAATGGCCACAATCTTGTCGTCCGCCTCGCCGCCATCGATCATTTGCAGGCCGCCAATCACGCGAGCGGAGAGAATCACTTCGGCCCGGTTAATCGGCCGGTCGGAAACCACGCAAATATCGAGAGGGTCTCCATCCCCCCGTTCCGCTCCAGGCGCCAGAGCTCTGACGCGTGAGCCACAGTAGGTGCGCGGTACAAACCCGTACAGCGTCGGCGGTTGTGAAGAGGTGCGCTGCGGCCGGTCCACGCGCATGTAGCCGGTCGTTTTGTCGATCTCGTATTTGATGAGGTCAAACGGAGTAATCTCGATATAAGCGGTGACGTATTCCGGGGCGCGTTCACCGGTGGCTAATCCGTGCCACGGATGTGGTCGAGCGCGATAAAATGGTTCGGGAAAAGGCATTTGGTATTAAAGCTCCAAGCGTTAATAAATTTGTTGAAACAGTTAAATTGATTTCAAATTAAGTGGTTGATTTCTCAAGTTCATAAACAAATTTAGCCAAAGATTAACACGGATTTTCACAGAGCTCCAAAGGAGCAAAAGAGAAATTGGTGTTAATCTGAGAAAATCTGTGGCTAAATTTGTTTATGAGGGGCAACACTTAACTATCCCCATCAGTATCGTCTACTCCGGCCAGCCAGCGGGTTAGCGCAAAGGCGGCAATGGCCATCCCTAATAAAATAAGAGCGGTGATAAAGGTCACGCGCAAATCACGCTCCAATGCGCCATAGACCAGCAGCGGCATCGTTTGCGTGCGCCCCTGCAAATTGCCGGCAAAAAGAATGGTGGCCCCAAATTCGCCCAGGGCGCGAGCCCAGCTGAGGATCAATCCGGCCAGAAGCGCCCGAGCACTTTGAGGGAGAATCACATACCAAAAAGTCGTCCAGCGGTCAGCGCCATCTACGGCCGCGGCATCCTCGTATTCCCGCGGCAGGGATTCAAAACTGCTTTGAGCCGCTCGGATGTAAAAGGGCGAGGAAACAAAAAGCTGCGCCAAAACAACGGCCGCGGCGGTAAAAGTAATCGTAATATCGAGGTTGGCCAGCGTCTGGCCGATCAACCCTCGGCGCCCAAACGCGGACAGAAGAGCCAGACCCGCGACTACGGGAGGCATCACGATGGGAATATCAATTAATAAAGTTACCAATCGTTTGAAGGGGAATTGATTGCGAGCCAGAAAAAAGGCCAGGGGGGTACCAAATAAAACGATAAGCGCTACCGTTATCGCAGTTGTCCCGAGACTCAAAATCAGGGAGGAAAAGATTGAAGGCTCATTGAGAGCTGCGTCTCCGTCGAGGGTAAGCGTCCGCCATATCAGTCCGATAAACGGGATGAGGAGGAACAAGACCATAGCGGTGGCCAGGCCCCCTGCTGCCCATCCCCGAAATTTTTCCGGCCGCAAAGCAGGCAGCATTTGACCTCTTGACATCCTGGTTATCCTGATTACCCATGTTTTCATATTGATTTGGTTGATTGAGGGAGAATTTTCGGCATTACGGCTTCGGGCCAAACCCCCAGCTCATCAGTATATCCTGTCCCGCTGGACTGAGGACAAAATTAATAAATCTCTGTGATAATTCCGAATCAGCCGTATCGGCTAGTGGGGCGATCGAGTAGGCAGCCACGACATTTTGTCCGGTGGGAATGGCGATTTCTCTTACTTCTTGGTCCAGATCCGGAGTGATGTCAGACGTGTAAACAATCCCCGCATCGGCTTCCCCCAGGGCGATTTTGGCTAAGACCTGCCGCACGTTATCTTCTTCAGAAAGTAGATTAGCATAAAAAGAATCCTGAAATTCACCCGGCATTGAGGCTAAAATTTGATCGGTGTATTGACGTATGGGCACCCCTTCAACCGCTAAAATAAGCCCCACATTCGGCCGGGCTAAATCTTCGAAAGCTGCGATTTCTGCAGGGTTATCCTGGGGGACAACCAGGGTCAGCTGATTGGTGGCAAACTCGGTTTCTGAGCCAGGTTCAACTTGACCGGCCGCAATAACCGCCTGCATTTGCGCCGGATTGGCGGAAGCGAAGAGATCGGCCGGTGCCCCCTCCCGCAGCTGGGCGGCCAGTTGAGACGAACCAGCAAAATTTAAGATGATCTGTACGTCCGGGTTTTGCGCTTCAAAGCTTTCGGCCAACGCTAGAAAGGCATCGGTGAGGGATGCGGCCGCGAACACCGTCAATTCTCGCTGATTGTCAGCCCGGTTTCCACGGTTGCAGCCGGTCAGCAAGAGTAAAATTATGAGAATGCGTCCCACACTAAAAATCATCGATCTTCCCAAGGATTTGGTGACTTTAATATGTGAACCCGAATCGGGAAATTTGCTTTCCGACTCACCTTAACCAATCCACATGTGCAGGGGCTTGGCTAGCCAAGCCCTTACATAAAGGCTAACGTATGTTATAGGCAAGAATTGTTTTTTCAAGTGCGTGGGGCGTGGGATGAAAAAAAGGACGGCCAAAATTTTGGCCGTCCAAGTCAAGAATGAAAGAGGGAGAAGTTAGAAAATTTAAAAAATTGCTTTAAAACAACTCAATATAGCCGTAATTTGAATCATCTGGGTCGGAATTAATGCGTGCTGAACGGGTTTTATTCCCCATTTCCATCGACAAATCGCTGTCAGTTTCTACGGAGCCGCCAGTTAAGCGATAGCGCCACACTTTGCGATTTTCCTTATAGTAGCCGGAGCCATCCAGCTCGACATCTGCAGAATTACCGTTGTCATCCGAAACTGATCCCGAAAAAATTGGTTTTCCAAAGCCAAACATAGTACTTATCCTTATAAACTAAGCTATCCCATTGAGCCACAACATCAAGCCAATTAATGAGAGAGGACTTGCCACTGCATTGTAATGGAAGCGGAAAAGGGTGATCGTTGCAGCAGCGTGAACGGTCTGAAAAGAAAACGTGAACGATTTTTTGGGGTTTAGTACAGCGGTCCTAAAGGTGATAAGCGTCAGCCAACAGCTGCACGGTATGGCGTATTGGAAGGGGATGATTTAAGATATTCAAGTGGGTTTGAATCTGGGTAAAGCAGCCGATATTACCCATGACCACCATCTCCGCCCCGCTGCTGATAATCGCCTGTGCTTTTTGACGGCCGAGCTCCTGGGCGATTTCCGGCTGCTCTAAATTGTATGTTCCGGCCGAGCCACAACAAAAAGCCCCGTCATTCAGTTCAATTAGCGATAAATTGGGAATGGCTCGCAGAAGATCGCGCGGCGGATCGGTGATGCCCTGGGCGTGGGCCAAATGGCAGGCGTCGTGATAGGCGGCCCGGCGCGGGGGCTGTTCCTCTGGTATATCGCGCAGTCCCAGCGCCGCCAAAAACGTGGTCACATCCTGAACCTTGTGGGCAAACGAGGCCGCCTCAGATTCTTCACTTTCACCCTTGAACAGCAGGGGGTACTCGTGCATACCCGACCCGCAGCCGGCCGCATTGGTGATGATGGCGTCAACGTCTTTTGGAAAGACGCTGAGGTTGTTGCGGGCCAGCTGCTGCGCCCGCTTCTCCTCGCCGATATGCATGAGGATCGAGCCGCAGCAACCCTGCCCGGCCGGAATGATGACTTCAACCCCGTTGGCCGCCAGCAGATCCACGGTGGCCCGGTTGATTTCGGGGTTTAACACCTGCTGCACGCACCCGGTCAGAAAAGCTACCCGGGCTCGCCGCTTGCCTTGAGCAGGAATCAGGTTTGGCAGCGGCCGCTGAGCCGGCAGCGTTTCCGGCAGCAAACCGATCATCGCCCCCAGCTGATCGGGCAGGGCACCCTGAACCATCCGGCCGAGTTTGCCGGTGCGGGCGGCCAGCCGGAAGCGCTGCGGGTAGGGGAGGGTTTCGATGATTAGGCGGCGGGTTATCGTGTCGATAAGCGGTCGCTGGCGGTTTTTTTCCTGAATGGCCCGATAGCTGGTTAGCAGATCGCCATAGGCCACGCCGGAGGGACACGCTGGGACACACCCCATACACCCCAAACAGCGATCGATGTAGGGTTGGGCTTCTTCTGCTTCCAGATGTCCTTCAAGGACATTTTTCATGAGATAGATTCGGCCGCGTGGTGAATCCATCTCTTCACCCAAGACGCTGTATGTGGGGCAGGCGGCGAGGCAAAAGCCGCAGTGGACGCAGGATTGCACCGCATCGGCCATCGCTTGCCCCCGAGCGCCGTGTTCTTCCGGTTTGATATCATGCTGCATATGTCTTTCCCGAGTGAGTTAATTAATTAACTCAAGTTGCTATCTTATCTTCCCGATGAATAGGTCAAAGAGACCGAAACCAGATATTGAATTTTAACAAATTAATATCGATACAGCGCCGTCATTCCCGCGAAAGCGGGAATCCATTGGATAGCCACCGATGGATCCCGGCCGTCGTTTACCCCCGTGATGACGGGGGCCAGGATGACGAGTCTGTTTTGAAAGTCGATTCATGTCCGTGTTTATTTGTAAATCTCCAAAATCCGGTTAGTGTCCGCAGATTACAGAGAGAAATCTGTGATAATCCGCGTTAATCCGTGGCTGGTTTTTAATCGTGATCCACTTAAACCTCGCCAAAAACTCCGTTGGGATCTAGTGCTCGTTTGACCCGTTGAGCCAGGGGCATCCCTTTGCGGCGGCCGATAATCGGCTCATCCAATTGATCGCCCCGCAGGACAAGACCGGTCAGCCCCACTGCGTCGAGCTGCCGGGGCAAATGATCCAGGGTATCCACCGCGACCCAGGCGGTATTGCCGGCCGCGGTGTACCGGCGCGGGTACCGGTCAATGATGGTTTCCAACTCGGTCAATTTTTGAGGATTTAGCGGTATTTTGACCAGGATCGTATCGTTTGGCTGCCAGCGACAGCTGTTTTGGTCGCGCCATTTTGCGGTTTCTTCCGGGCCGCGACCAATCAAAAAATCGACCGGTTGGGAGTGATCATTTAAAAATTGGGTTAAGCGTTCGAGTCGAGAAGGGATGACATCGGGCAGGCCACCCATGCGAATATCCAAAACCCATCGATCATCTTGCGGCATCCAATCTTGCACGTCCATTTCCAGCGGAGATGTGGCCAGGGCAAAGCTGGCTTGCTGGAGGTCGGCCGCAGACAGGTAGGTGACCTGGATATTCGCATAGTCAAAAGGCTGCGGGAAAACTTTCCACGTTGTTTCTACCAGAACACCGTACCGGCCGAGGCTGCCCACAAAAAATTTTGGCAAATCAAAACCGGATGCATTTTTAACGACCTTGCCGCCACCGCGAATGAGTTCTCCGCGGCCGTCAACAAATTGAATCCCGATCAAAAAATCGCGGACCCCACCATAGCGATAGCGACCGGAACCGGCCGTGTTGGCGACTATCGTGCCGCCCAGCGTCGAGCCTTCTTCTATAAATAGGGGATCAAAAGGGAGGTACTGCTGATGCTCCGCCAACACGGCCGCTATTTCCTTAATCGGGGTTCCGGCCCAGGCCGTAAAGGTATATTCTCCAGGATCATATTCGATCAGGCCGCTCAACCGGCGCAGATCAAATTGAATTTCACCGCCATTTGCACTTAGCGACGGCTTTGATCCGCCACCCCGTACCCACACACGCTCCTGCATTTTTACAAGGTCAATTAGCTCGTTAACAATGGGTTGCTTTTCCACCATAATGACCCCTAAAATCTTTTGGTATCTCGTATCTCGTATCTCGTATTTCGTATTTCGTATTTCGTTTTCCTATTCTCTTGAAATGACCCCTTTTTTCTCCAGCGGATGCAGACCGTGAGAGGAAAGGGCCGGCGCTTCGCCCTGCGGCAATTTTTTGCCGCGATTGGCAATCATTTTTGGGTCGATTTCCCGCCGGATCGCCACCATCGCTTCGAGATCGCTTTCGGAAAATAGTTCGGGCATGTAGTCCCGCTTTTCCAGGCCCACACCGTGCTCACCGGTGATCGTTCCCCCCAGACGAATGCACAATCGCAAAATTTCACCGGCCAGCTTTTCCGCGTGTTCAAGAGCACCCTCAACCCGGCCGTCGTACAAAATCAAGGGGTGTAAATTGCCATCCCCTGCGTGAAATACGTTGGCAACATCCAATCCGTAAGCGTCGCTGAGGCGGCTGATCTCAGCCAGGGCCTTTCCCAGCTGGCTGCGTGGCACCACCCCGTCCTGCACGACATAATCGGGGCTCAGGCGGCCGACGGAAGAAAATGCTCCTTTGCGCCCTTTCCATATTTTGGCTCGCTGCGCTTCGTTCTGAGCAACCTGAATTTCATAAGCACCTGAAGCGTGGATGACTTCGTTCAGCTGCACAAATTCCGCTTCAACCTGCTGTTTTTCTCCTTCAAGTTCAACGATCAAAACCGCTTCCGCCCCAGCTGGATAACCGGCTTTTACGGCTATTTCGGCCGCCTTGAGGGCCAGGCGGTCCATGATTTCCATGGCCCCTGGCAGCAGCCCTGAGGCAACCACGGCCGCAACCGCATTCCCGGCCGTTTCTAAATCGCGGTAGGCAGCCAGTACGGTGCGGTATACTTCCGGCCGCGGCATCAGACGCACGGTAATTTCCAAGGCGATGCCAAACAGCCCTTCAGAACCGATAAACAGACCGATCAAATCAGGGCCAATACCGACTCCTTCCAGGCTGCTGCTTCCGAATTCAACCACTTCTCCATCGGGCAAGACGACTTTCAAGCCCAATATGTGATTGCTGGTCATCCCATATTTGAGGCAGTGGGCACCACCTGAGTTGAAGGCCACATTCCCCCCGATGGTACAGATGAGCTGACTTGATGGATCCGGAGCGTAATAAAGGCCAAACCTCTCAACCGCTTCCGTAATTTTTAAGTTAATCACGCCCGGTTCGACAACGGCCGTGCGCTGCTCGGGGTCGATATGTTTGATGCGGTTCAGGCGGTTTAGAGCGATGACCAGTCCGTCCCGAATCGGTAACGATCCGCCTGACAAGCTGGTTCCGCTGCCTCGGGCTACAAACGGAACGCCAGCTTCATAACAAAGCTTTACTGCAGCGATCACTTCTTCTTCATTTTCTGGAATCACCACCGCGGCCGGTTTGGCTCGAAACGCGGTTAGAGCATCTGATTCATAAGGCAACAGATCAACATCGCGCGTTAAGCATCTTTTGTCTGGAAATATTTGTTGTAGCCGCTGATAAAATTGGATGCTGTCCATGGCACTGTTCCTTGTCTGTCCCCCAGGGGTTAATAAAGGTCTCGGCCGCGATGTGGTGATTCTTTGCTTGGGGTTCCAAGTTATATTAACGAACAAATATCAATTTCCAAAACCCCAGCAAACATTAACTCAACCAGGCAATATGAGCGGAATATTAATTGAACCTGTGAACATCACGCCAATCAAAGATATGATTGACAAGCATATTATAATTAATCAATTATTTTCATCGCAGCAAAAAGCTCTCAAAATAATATCTTTGACCGATTCCATGTTTTCTGAAATCAGTTTTGAAATCACCCCAATTTTGTTGGAACAATTGATTTTGCCTTTATCCACCTGTGAACTATGGAGACTTCATGACCGACGGGCGTTACCAATTGTTTGAACCGATCGGCCGGGGGGTAATGGGAATCGTGCATCGGGCGTATGATCGTTTAGAGGGCCAAATCGTCGCTTTAAAGCAAATCGACCTATCCCTCGAACAAATCGATCTTTCTCTAGGATCCCGAGCTCAACATATTTCCACCTTGCGGTTAGCCTTGACCCAAGAGTTTCAACTTCTTGCTGGTTTACGCCATCCTCATATTATTAGCGTGCTCGATTACGGCTTTGATCATCAGAGGCAGCCCTTTTATGTGATGAGTTACCTGTCTGACAGCCAAACCATTCTTGAGGCAGGGGCCACCGGTGATTTGTCCTTCAAGTTGGGGTTAATTCGACAAACGCTCGAAGCGCTGGCCTATCTCCATCGACGGAAAATCATTCATCGAGACATCAAACCAACCAATATATTGGTCAGCGAAAATCAAGTTAAGCTCCTTGATTTTGGTCTTTCGGTGCCTAAACACAAAGTTGATACCGCATCTGGAGGGCCGCTTTTTTATTTGGCTCCTGAACTCCTGGATGAGAATAATGGCGAACCCAGCGAAGCATCTGATCTTTATGCGGTCGGGGTGATCGCCTATCAGTTATTGGCCGGTCATCATCCGTTTGACGTTGAAAGCCCAGACTTTTCCAAACAAGTTTTAGAGAGTGATCCTGATTTATCCGCCCTGAACGTAAGTGAACCGCTTGGCCAGGTGATTGGAAAACTGCTGTCTAAAGCACCAGCTGATCGTTTTGAGAGTGCGCAGCTTACCTTCCAGGCGATTGCCGAAGCCCTTGGAGAACCCTCTCTCCCTGAAAGCGATGTGATCCGCGAAAGCTATTTGCAGGCGGCCGAATTTGTCGGCCGAGAAAAAGAAGTCGGGTTGCTGCAGGTGGCCTTGCGCCAAACGATTATGGGTGAGGGGTCAGCATGGTTAATCGGTGGAGAAACCGGCGTGGGGAAATCTCGCCTCATCCGCGAATTACAAACCTTAGCCCTGGTCGAGGGTTTTCTGGTGTTAAAGGGAAAAGGGATTCAGGGGGATGGGGGGCTAAGTTATCAGGTTTGGCGCGACCCACTGCGTCATTTAATTTTGACATCCAACACCATTGATGATTTGAGCGCTGGGGTTTTGATGCCCCTTATTCCTGATATCGAAAAGCTGTTGGGGCGCGAGGTTAAACCACCACCAGAAGTGGATGAAGAAGCATCTTCAATTCGCTTGTTTACAACCATCAGCCGGCTGGTGCAGCAGCAGCGCCGGCCGATTTTAATTATTCTCGAAGATTTACATCTGGTTAACCGCAGTCTATCGATCCTCCCTTTTATTGCCCGCCAATGCTCATCTCTTCCGCTGATGATTGTGGCTACCTATCGTAACGATGAACGCTCTGAGCTGCCGGTCACCCTCAAGGAAATGAAGCTGATGATCCTCGAACGGCTGGAAAAAGAGGCTGTTGCCGAACTTGCCGCTTCGATGTTGGGAGAGGTGGGTGATCAACCGGATCTGGTTGCCCGCCTCCACAAAGAAACTGAAGGAAACGTCTTATTCCTCGTTGAGGTTGTTCGCTCTTTGGCCCAAAAAACCGGCCGGTTAGAAGATATTGCTGATGAAGAATGGCAAACGCCATTGCTGCCCGACGGCATATTAACCATAATCGATCAGCGGCTGGCCCGCATCATGCCCAGCGAGCAAAATCTGCTGGAGTTTACTGCGGTTGCCGGTCGAGAAATTGATTTGACACTCCTCCATGAACTGGACGATTCCAAGGCGGTCAATCGTCTTCTGAGTTTGTGTGCTGAGGCCAATATATTAGAAGTGCAAAATGGCCAATGGCATTTTACCCACGAAAAAATCAGGGAAAGAATTTTAGCCCAAATACCAGCCGATCAATTGGTCGTTTATCATCGAAAGATCGCTGAATTAATTGAAAAATGTTATCCGAATGATATCCATCGGGCTGTTTCACTCACCTATCACTGGGGGGAAGCAGGTGATTTGGAGAAAGCGCGGATATATGCGCAAAGAGCCGGCCGCTACGCCTGTAAACGATTTGCCCATCATGAGGCGATTATTTTTCTCGAACGGGCCATCGCCTTAACCGAAGATCCACACGAGCGGTTTGAACTGCTTTACTTGCGAGAAGCCAGCTGTAACGCCCTTGGAGACCGGGTTGAGCAGGAGAGGGATTTGGCGCGGCTGGCCGAATTGGCCGCTAAAGTAGGCACGCCCGAGGACCGAGCCAAGGTAACGCTGCGTTATTCGCACTGGGCGCAGGTCACGGGAAAATACAGAATTGCCATTTCTATGGCCCAGGAGGTTGTCAGAACCGGGGCCGCAATGGCCAATATAAAGCTGCATGCTGAAGGACGGCTGGCATGGGGGGTGGCGCTCTTCCATCAGGGACAAACCGCTGCGGCCGTAGCTCAATTTGATCAGGCCGCGGCCCTTTGCCGCTATTCAGAATTAGAAGAAACGCTCATAATGGCCCTGCTGGGCTGCGCAAACGGGTATTTCCGCCAGGGGAAATATGATATGGCTGAGACGTTGAGCATGGAAGCACTCGAATTGAGTGAACGCCTGGATTTTAAACGTTATCAGGCAGAGGCGTTGGATCGACTGGCAGAAACGGCCGTTCACAGAGGGATACAAGAGAAAGCGCGAGAATATATGAAAGATGCGCTTCAAATCATTGATCGACTGGGTCTCCGCTGCCTCGAAGGTGATCTCCACCGCACGATGAGCCTAACTTATTTTTGGGAGCAGAAATTTGATTCGGCCCTGCGTCACGGCCGCATGGCTCATAAAATATTTCAAGAGGCTGGGGACCGCCAAAATGAATCCCGCCTGTGGAATATTCTGGGCATAATTTTTCAGGTGATGGGCGATCATTACAAGGCGTATTTGCACTTCAAGGCATCTTTGCTGATGGCCCATGAAATGCAGGTGGCCTGGACACTTGAGGCGGCACACAGCAATATTGCCGGATCGCTTCTCATGATGGGCATGGTTGACAAGGCCCAATTTCACTTAAAGGAATCACTGCATTTTAATCAGAGTAGTAAAAACGGGCAGGCGAAAGGGTTTACGCTCTTTCGCAAGGGCTTGTTGCACTTCCTCGATGAAGAATTTGTCGAAGCGGAAAAACGGTTTAAAGAAACCCTGACTCATCTGGAAGAGGTACCCTCTCCGATGATCAGTGCTTTTACCCACCTTTTTTTGGGGAATGCCCATTTAAACCGCGAAGAAAACGCCACGGCCGAAGCCCACTTTCAACAGGCCCTCACCACTGCCTCCGATTTGAATCACAAGGGAATTCAGGTTGGGAGTGCGGCCGGATTGGCTTATTTGGCGGCCGTTGGCGGGGAAAAATCGACCGTTAAGCATCATTTAGATCAATTTCAGTTTTATCAGAAATCTTATCCGCTGCTGGCCGGGGTGATTCATCCGGGAAGCGTATGGCATTATGCTATCCGGGCCGCTCAATTAATTGGAGATTCCCGCAAAAGATCGATCGCCCGTCAGGCGGCCGAATGGTTTAAGCGCCGGCAAGCGGAAATTGGGGATGCAAAGTTCGCCCGATCTTTTGCCGAAAATGTTCCGGACCACCGTCAGCTGCAGAGTTTACTTTACACTTTAGGCGTTCGTTGAGAGGAGCATTGATTTATGGAAGCACCCTTTCGTTTGGATAAAAAGGTGGCCGTTGTGACTGGAGGAGCCAAAGGGATTGGCGAAAGCATCTGCCGGATATTTTCCCAGCAGGGCGCCATTGTTCATATCCTGGACATTGATCGGGAGAACGGTGAACAAGTGACGGCCGATATCATCGCTGCCGGAAGTGACGCCACCTTTCACCACTGTGATGTTACGGACCATGAACGGGTGGGGGAGGTGTTTGATCAGATTTTTAAGACCCACAACCGCCTGGATATCTTAATCAACAATGCTGGGGTCGCGCACATCGGCAATGTGGAAACAACGACGCCAGAGGAACTCGATCGCCTGTATGCGTGCAACGTTAAAAGCGTTTATAGCTGCCTCCATTTCGCGATTCCACATATGAAGAATTCCGGTGGCGGGGCGATTGTCAATTTGGCTTCGGTTGCTTCGGTTTTGGGTTTGGCCGATCGCTTTGCCTATTCCATGAGCAAAGGGGCGGTATACACGATGACCTTTTCAGTGGCCAAGGATTATCTGGCCGACAATATCCGCTGCAATGCGGTTGGACCCGGCCGGGTGCATACCCCGTTTGTTGACGGGTACCTCAAAAACACATACCCCGGACAAGAGCAGGAGATGTTTGAAAAACTTTCCAACACCCAGCCGATCGGCCGCATGGGAAAACCGGAAGAGATCGCCTGGTTGATCACCTATCTTTGTTCTGATGAAGCGGCATTTGTGACCGGTAGTTTTTATCCAATTGATGGGGGGTTTATAACCCTAAATACATGAAAGACCAGAGACGAGAGACGAGATGTTGCAGGTAAGCAATCTCCGGTCTCTGGTCTCCAGTCTCTCATCTTATTTTGATATGAGTGAACATACGTTTCAAAACCAGGTGGCTATCATCACCGGAGCGGCGGTCGGAATCGGGTTTGAGATCGCCCGGCAGCTGTCTCAGCAAGGTGCGGCGGTGATTATCAACGACATGGATGGCCCTGCGGCCCGAGCGGCCGCTCAAAAAATACGAGCGGCCGGCGGCCGGAGTCAAATCGTTGTTGGGAATTCCGGCAATTTAGCATGTATCGATGAGATGGTGTCTACCGCTTTAACCGCCTTTGGCCGGCTTGACCTGGCTGTGGCCAATGCCGGTGTAACCACTTACGGTGATTTTTTAAATTATCCGCTTGAGCGGTTTGAAGAAGTGGTACAGGTCAATTTGCAGGGCACATTTTTTCTGGCTCAGCGAGCGGCGCGTCAATTGATCAAGCAGGGGGAGGGCGGCCGCATTCTGCTGATGTCTTCTGTGACCGGCTACCAATATCACCCCGATCTCACGGCTTACGGCATGTCAAAAGCGGCCATCCGTATGCTGGCCAAAAGTCTGGGGGTTGAGCTGGCTCAATACGATATTACGGTAAATGCCCTGGCCCCGGGTGCTACCCTGACCAAACGTACTGAAGAGCTCGATGGTGGCAACTATCGAGAGGTGTGGGGCAAGATCACGCCAACCGGCCGGCCGGCTGAAACGGCTGATATTGCGGCCGCGGCCCTCTTCCTGCTTTCTCCTCAGGCCAGACAAATCACCGGTCAAACCCTGGTGATTGACGGGGGGTGGTCGGCGGTCAGCCCGCCACCGGAATAAAGACAAGAGACCGGAGACCAGAGACTGGATAAACCTTGGTTGCAGGAAGTCACTCTTGGCATGAGGGGTTCTCTTGTCTCTTGTCTCTGGTCTCTCGTCTTTAAAGAAACATGGAACCAGCGCTTTCTCAAATTCTTGGTGATGAATCAACCATTAAAGCTTCCCGTTTGCATGGTGAGGGGCCGGCCGGGGCGCTGCCGCTAACTGAAAACCAGCTGCTCAATCAGCCCAGTGGTCATCTTTTTGGCCTGACCCAAAATGTGGGGATGGGTTGGCGGCCGGAAGATGTCGGCCGTCCGCAATATTTGATTGTTTCCACCCAGGGCGGACTGCGCGCGGCCGACGGATCACCCCTGGCGCTGGGATATCACACCGGACATTGGGAAATTGGGCTGCTTGTCGAGCAGGCGGCCAAAACCCTGCGAGATAAGGGAATGATTCCGTTTTCCGCTATGGTAAGTGATCCATGTGATGGGCGAACCCAGGGCACCACCGGGATGTTTGACAGCCTGCCGTACCGGAACGATGCGGCGATCACGATGCGCCGCTTGATTCGTTCGCTGCCCACCCGGGAAGGAGTGATGGGGATAGCCACCTGTGATAAAGGACTTCCCGCAATGATGATCGCCCTGGCCGGAATGGGGGAGCTGCCCGGCATCATCGTGCCCGGGGGTGTGACGCTCCCTGCGGCCGAGGCAGAAGATGCCGGCACGGTCCAAACGATCGGGGCGCGCTTTGCGCACGATTTAATCTCACTCGATTATGCGGCCGAGATGGGGTGCCGGGCGTGCGGCTCCGCTGGCGGCGGATGTCAATTTTTAGGGACGGCCGCCACTTCTCAAGTGGTGGCTGAAGCTTTTGGCCTCGCCTTACCTCACAGCGCGCTGGCTCCTTCGGGGGAACCGGTTTGGCTCGATCTTGCTCATCGGTCTGCACTGGCCATGCTGCAGCTGTCGGAAAAAAATATCCACCTCAAGCACATTTTGACCCCAAAAGCGGTGGAAAACGCCATGCTGGTTCACGCTGCCTTTGGCGGATCTACAAATTTGCTCCTTCACATCCCGGCCATCGCCCACGCGGCCGGTCTAAAACCGCCTACCGTGGCGGACTGGAACCGGATCAATCAGCAAACCCCACGACTGGTTGACGCTTTGCCGAACGGCCCGCGCAATCACCCCACCGTCCAGGTGTTTATGGCTGGTGGGGTGCCGGAAGTGATGCTCCATTTGCGTCGTATGGGGGTGCTCCATACCGATGTGCTGACCGCCAGCGGCGAAACGCTAGATTTGGTTCTTGACTGGTGGGCCGATTCTTCACGACGTACGGCCGCCCGGGAGCGTCTGGCTGCGGCCGGAGCTGTTGATCCAGCACAGGTCATCATGGATGCAGATGCGGCCCAAAAAGCAGGATTGACCAGCACCGTTGTTTTTCCAACCGGCAACATCGCTCCGGAGGGATCGGTCATTAAGGCCACGGCCATTGATCCATCCGTCGTTAATGAAGACAACGTCTATCACCATCGTGGCCCGGTCCGTGTTTTTACCTCTGAAAAGGAGGCGGTCGCTGCCGTAAAAGGGTTAACTGACCGGCCGGTTGAGCCAGGGGACGTGCTGGTTTTGATGGGGGTTGGACCTCTAGGGACCGGGATGGAGGAGACTTATCAAATTACGGCCGCGCTCAAATACATCCCCTGGGGAAAAACGGTGCCGGTCCTGACCGACGCCCGCTTTTCCGGTGTATCAACCGGAGCGTGTATCGGCCATATCGGGCCGGAGGCGTTGGCCGGTGGCCCGTTCGGCCGCGTGCGAGATGGGGATATAATTGAAATCGCCATCGATCGCCAGGCGTTGAGCGGCACGATCAACGTCGTGGAAACAGGGGATGGCGTCGAATTTGAGACGCGATCCTCTCATCCCGACATCGCCCCTCATCCGGATTTGCCGGCCGATACCCGCCTGTGGGCGGCGCTGCAGCGGGCCAGCGGTGGCACCTGGGCCGGGGCGGTTTACGATGTTGAGCGGATCATACAGGCGATCGACAGGGGATTAAGCGAATGATTGGAAATTCAGGTAAACAGTTAAAAAGAGAGGCAAAATGAGCTACTTCATCGGCATTGATTCCTCAACAACGGCTACAAAAACCCTGTTGATGGATGATCGGGGAGCAGTGATTGGTGTGGCGGCAGCCGAATACGATTATGAAACCCCACGGCCGCTGTGGACCGAGCAGTCGCCAGACCTGTGGTGGGACGCCACCTGTCAAAGTATCCGCCAGGTATTGGCTCAAACCGGGGTGCCACCTGCTGAAATTAAAGGGATTGGGTTGACGGGGCAGATGCACGGCATGGTGCTGCTCGATCAACGCGGCGAGGTGCTGCGGCCGGCGATTTTGTGGAACGATCAGCGCACGGGGGCTGAATGCGACGAGATGCGCGAGAAATTCGGTAAGGACCGGTTGATCGACGTCACCGGCAACGACGCCCTGACCGGTTTTACCGCCCCCAAAATCCTGTGGGTCAAAAACAACGAGCCGGAATTTTATGCTCAAATCGCCCAGATATTGCTTCCCAAAGATTATGTGCGCTTTAAATTAACCGGTCAGTACGCGATTGACAAGGCCGGTGGGGCAGGAACGCAGCTGTTTGATGTACGCGCCCGCAACTGGTCGGAACCGCTGCTGGAGGCCCTGGGAATCGAGCGCGGCTGGCTGCCGCCAACATTTGAAGGTACCGCCCAAACCGGGGTGGTCTCGGCTGAGGCGGCCGCAGCGTGCGGTCTTGTCGCCGGTATACCGGTTGTCGGTGGGGGAGGAGATCAGGCCGCCAACGCCGTGGGGACCGGGGCCGTGGTTGATGGGGTAGTGGCCTTGAGTTTGGGGACCTCCGGTGTTGTCTTTGCCTCCAACGACCGGCCGCTCATCCAGCCGGAAGGCCGGCTGCACGCCTTTTGCCACGCCGTGCCGAACAAGTGGCATTTGATGGGGGTGATGCTCTCGGCTGCCGGCAGCCTGCGCTGGTTTCGCGATGCCCTGGCACCGGGCGTGAGCTTTGACGACCTTGTGGCCGAGGCGGAAGCGATCCCCCCCGGCAGCGATGGGCTTTTATTCCTGCCGTATTTGACCGGGGAACGCACCCCACATCCCGACCCGCTGGCCCGCGGGGCGTTTGTCGGGCTGACGGTCCGTCACACCCGCGCCCACATGACCCGGGCGGTGTTGGAAGGGGTTGCCTTTGGTCTACGCGACAGCTTTGAGCTCATGAAGGAGGCCGGTTTGGCTGATGTGACTCAGGTGCGCGTATCCGGCGGCGGCACTCGCAGCAGCCTGTGGCGTCAGATTTTAGCGGACGTCCTGCAGGCGGAAATGGTGACGATTAATACGGCCGAAGGGGCCGCCTACGGGGCCGCAATTTTAGCGGCCGTAGGCTCCGGGGCGTTTGCCTCGGTGCCCGAGGCGTGTGCGACGCTGATTCAGGTGACCGGTCAGACCCCGGTTGGTCAAAATTCTGCCGTGTATGATGAGGTTTACCCGCTTTATCGCGACTTGTATCCGGCCCTGCGGCCGACCTTTTCCGCCGTATCCGGTCAGTAACTTGCTATGAAAATGAGGTTGAATTGCAAATGAAAAAAATGATGGCTGTTTTTGCACATCCCGATGACGAAGGGGCGGTGGCCGGCACGCTGTACCGTTATGCTCAAAACAACACCGAAGTGGTTCTTGTTTGCGCCACAAGGGGAGAAGTCGGTCAAATTAGCGATCCATCATTGGCGACGCCAGAAACGTTGGGTGAAGTCCGTCAGCAAGAGCTGGAAGCGGCGTGCCGGATATTGGGCATAAAACATCTTGAATTTCTCGATTACCGCGATTCGGGGATGGTTGGCACCCCCGAAAATGTGGATGCTCGCGCTTTGGTCCAGGCTGACGAGGATGAAGTGGTCTCAAAAATTGGTAAGCTGTATGAGAAATACGCTCCGGATATCGTGATTACGTTTGAGCCGTTTGGCTGGTACGGGCATCCCGATCATCAGGTTGTCAGCCGCTGGGCCACGGCCGCGTTTATGAACGCTGAAGACCAAAAAAACAGAGCCGCACAAAACCGGCGTTTGTTCCACGCTGTGATCCCCATCAGTAAATTTGAAGAGATGATTCAGGAAGCGGTTAAAGGGGGCTTTATTGAGGAGATGGGCAGCGAAGGATTTGGAGGAGAATCATCAAGAGAGGTGCAGGCCCAGGCCGAAGCCCAGGTCACACACGAAATATATATCGAACCGCTGTTTGACATCAGGCAGGAGGCCATGGCCCAGCACCGCACTCAATTTTCCGAAGAGCATATGTTTAGAAAAATTCCGAAGGAGATAATGCTCAAAGCCGCAGCCGCTGAGCACTTTATTCAGGTTTACCCCACGCCATCTGAACGGCCGCGGAACAACCATCGTTTAAATGACCTGTTTGACCTTTTATAGGGTTAAGTACTGTGTAACAAATGTTTTCCTAACGTTTAACCTTGTTGCCCCCTTTCTTGGCCGATGAATAAATCCATCGGCCATGGAGACCGAAACCGGATAAATCCGGTTTATAACGCGATTTATCGCGTTTCGGTTTCCGTAGCGGCCGAATTTATTCGGCTGCGGCAAAGAGGCGTATATAAAATAAGAAGTTAAGAATTTTTTATTAGGTAATCAGCAAAAGTTACACAAAAATACATCCGCAGATTTCGCAGATGACAGTGAAAAATCTGCGGCCATCTGCGAACTTGCGGTTCTGCGGTGCGCACTCTACGGACGAATTACCCTATACCGTTATTTCCAAGCTGCTTGCTCAGGTTGTTGGTTGATAGCGGGCTAAATTCCAAAATAGCCCGATCAGCGCACAAACAGGGGCGCTGTACGGGATAAAATCAACCAGGGCTGCCATCCAGCTATCTGTAAACACGATCGTGCCGATCGCTAAACCGGCCAGCGGCAATATCACACCGATAAAACCACCAATGATGACACCGATCAGACCGGTGCCGATCAATTCCATGGTGATCATTTCCTTTTCAAAAGGAAGGATTTTTTTGCTTCTTTGACTCACGGGGTTTCCTCCCAGATATTTATTTATTTTGTTGGGTCCTGTTGGCGATCGTAAATGAGAGGAGCGTCAACACGACCCAGTAAAAGTATATCACTCAGGCATGGGTTGATATAGTGTCGTTTGTGGCTGAAACAGGGTCGTTTGTCATTGTTATAGATACCGATAATTTTACAAATTTGGTATTTATAGAGTGAAGTTTTGCCAACTCCTTGACTTTGACGCAGCGTCAAACATTACCGTAGCAAAATCCTGCTTAACGTTGAGCTAAAAACAAAAACATGAGAGGCAAAATGAATTCAGTAACACAAGAAGTTGTCATTCAGGCCCCGCGCAGCAAAGTGTGGGACGTCTTATCTAATTTGGGCGATGTCTATCAATATTCGACCAACGTAGAATTTTCGGAATACGTGACCGATCATAAATCTGGCGTTGGTGCCGCTCGCAAATGCGATTTGGGATCAGCCTGGGTCACCGAGCGAGTCACTGCCTGGAGCGATCTGGAAGGGTATACGCTCGAAATCGCCGATGGTGGGGGCTTGGGGCCGCTCAAGCGTATGCTGGTGTCATTCCAACTATACGAAGAAGGACCAGAAACCCGCGTGCAGCAAACGATGGCTTACCAAATGAAAGGTGGCCTTATTAGCCCGCTGCTGGGGTTGATGGCCGGGGGTCAAATGCGCAAGGCGATCGAAGTTAATTTGCATGGCTTAAAAACATTTGTCGAACAGGAGGCTCAGTCATGAGTGAATTTATTGAAGTAGGAATTGTTCGTTTAAAACCGGAGGTGACGGCTGAAGATTTTATAGTCGCTTCCGATGCGACCTCGGCCGCTTTTGAACGGGTTGATGGGTTTATCCGGCGCGAACTGTCCTGCTCAGCGGATGGGCAGTGGCTGGATCTGGTATACTTTCGGGATCAGCAGGCGGCAAAACACGCAGAAGAGGGGTTGACGGCCGTTCCGGAAATTCATGCCCTCATGGGGATGATGGACATGGACCACAGCACCTGGTTTCACGCCGAGCAAAAGCGGCTGTACGCCAGATAGACCTAAGAATTCACCGCGGAGACACAGAGAGGGCAAAGAACCTGCTTTCCAGAGTTTTCTCTGTGATCTTCGCGGTGAGTTTGGTTTTGTTACTCAATCTGACAATCCGCGGTTATTATTTTGATCATCATGTTTAGAATTGGCGAATTTTCCAAAATCGCGCAGGTCTCCGGCCGGCTGCTGCGCTATTATGACCAAATTGATTTATTAAAGCCCAGCTATATCGATCCCTGGACCAGCTATCGTTACTACACGGCCGATCAGCTAACCCGTCTTAACCGCATCCTGGCCCTCAAAGAGCTTGGTTTTTCTCTTGATGAAATCAAACCGATGGTCAATCAGGAGATTACCACCGGCCGCATTCGCGATCTCTATCGGCAGCACAAATTGAAGATTGAACAAACCATCGCCGAAGAAATGGCGCGCCTGCAGCTGCTGCAGGTCCGCCTCACCCAGCTGGAACGACAGGATGAAAATTGGATTCCGGATGTCATCATTAAGCAGATGCCTGCCCAGCCGGTGCTGACCTACCGAAATTCAAGCCTATCCGAAACGGCTTTTTTTGACCTATTTGAAACAATCAGCCGGCAAGCACCCCGCATTTATCTAAAACGTGGTCAAATCGGCCATATCATCTCCGTTTTGCATTCAGAGCTGTTTATCCCTGAGGAGCCGTTGGATCTTGAGATTGGTTACATGGTCGACCAGCCGTCTATCGAGCCGGCCGCCTATGATGTAATGGAAGACATCACCCTGACGGTAGATAAACTCCCGGCCGTAGATCAAATGGCTACCGTTGTTCACCATGGAATGGAGGATCATCCCTTGACCTACAACGCGCTGGGGCGCTGGCTGGCTCAAAATCGCTATCGGATCATCGGACCCGGGCGAGAAATCCTGCTTGAAAATCATTATCCGCAAGCGCCGGAGAAATGTATCATGGAGATTCAATTCCCGGTTGCCCGTATAATTTAACAGACTCGTCATCCCCGCGAAAGCGGGGATCCATCGGTGGACATCCAATGGATTCCCGCTTTCGCGGGAATGACGTTGCTATACCTGTAATCAGCGGCTAAATTTATTCAGGAAATATTTTATAGCTCACTTCTAGTTGCACATGAAAAAACGCTTCTTCCTGTGGTTGACTGCACTGGCGCTCCTCTTCTGGATATGGGTTCAAATCCCGTGGCCGGACGTGCTGCAGCTGCTGTTTAATCTCTCTGTAGAGGGGCTGCTGCTGCTCATTCTGCTCAATCTGGCGGTGGTGCTCACGGTCAGCGGCCGGTGGTGGCTTATCCTTCTGGGCTTGCGAGGTTATGGGCAGCAAATCAGCTACCTGACGCTCACCGGGTATCGCCTGGCTGCCTTGGGCATTAGCTTCTTCACGCCCGGCCCTCAATTTGGTGGTGAACCGCTGCAGGTTTGGGTCCTGAGCCGCTATCACAACACGTCAACCAGCACCGCCATCGCGTCGGTGACAGTTGACAAGCTGCTGGAGTTAATCGTCAACTTTGCCGTGCTGGCCGGGGGGATTGTGATTGTGCTCCAGGCGGCCGCAGTACCCGGTCAAACAAACCGCTGGACCCTGATTGTGGCGGCCGGTCTATGGATCGGGCCTTTATGGCTGCTGTGGCTGCTGGCCCGCGGCAGAACTCCGTTTTCTTCTTTTTTGCGGCGGCTTTTTGCCTTCCAGTTGCTTCAGAAGTTGCCTACGCGCTACAAGGCCTTCACTCACGAACTGATTCAAACCACCGCAGCCAGTGAAGCCGAGGTTACACGTCTATACCAATACGCTCCAGGTGCCCTGCTCCTGGCTCTGCTGGTGACGATTGCAAACTGGATCTTCTGGCTGCTTGAATTCTGGTTTGTTTATGGCCTGTTGGGGTTTCAAATGTCATTTACGGAGCTGATGATTTTGGTCACGGCCGCCCGAATCGCCTTTTTACTCCCCTTCCCCGGCAGTGTGGGCACCCTGGAAGCCAGTCAACTGCTGGCCGTCATGGCGGTTGATCAACCTATGACCATCGGCATCAGCGCCACATTGATCATGCGCGTAAGAGATTTTTTTGTCAGCGGATTTGGTCTGTGGCTGAGCGGCCGTTTAATGAACCGCAGATCAAAAATTGCCGGTGAGGGCGATAAAACCCCAAACATCAGAAATTAAATTTCCAAACAATTTCTTACAGCCTGGCGGGCGAGATATGCTAAAATTAGGCGTATGACCTTTTCAAAATGGCACGGCCAAGTTGAATACTTAACTGCACTAGAAATGCAGAAAAATCTGGTTCGGGCACATCATACGAACCCCGACACCCCAGATCAGATTTTACTTCTAGAACACCCTCCCACATACACCCTGGGGGTGAGCGGCAAACTCGAGCATTTACTTCTCAACGATCAGCAGTTGGCAGACGGAGGATTTGCCGTCCACCACATCAATCGAGGTGGAGATATTACCTATCACGGACCCGGTCAGCTTGTCGGGTACCCGATCTTAAATTTGCGACGGCTCTTTAAAGCCCGCGGTTTTTCCAATTTTAAGCTTCACGGGTATGTGCGGGACCTGGAAGAGACAATTATTCGAGCGATTTCCCATTTTGGTCTAACGGGGTGGCGCTATCCGGGCTACACCGGGGTCTGGATCGGCCCAGAAGAAGATCCGCGAAAAATTGCCGCCATCGGCATCCACGTCACCACCAAAGCGATTTGCAGCCACGGGTTTGCCCTCAACGTAAATCCCGACATGACTCATTTTGACCATATTATTCCCTGCGGCATTGCCGATCACGGGGTGACCAGTATGGCCAGAGAAACCGGCCGGTCAATCTCAACGCTCGATGTGCTGCCGGCCGTCAAAGATGCATTTCAGGAATTATTTTCTACTTCTACTGAAGTAAGTGTCTAAACGATTCACAAATTCCTGCCCTGGATTTTGTGATGGACATCAATACAAGGAAGACAAATGTCAAACATTTCACTCGATTCAATCGATGTTGTCAAAAAAGATAAACCCCGTTTAAAGCGGCCGCCCTGGATTCGGGTCCGGGCCCCCAGCGGAGAAAATTACGATTTTCTCAAGGGATTAATGCGCAGCAAATCACTGCATACCGTTTGTGAAGAGGCGCGCTGCCCCAATATCGGTGAGTGCTGGGGATCAGGCACGGCTACTTTCTTGATCATGGGTGATATCTGTACCCGCAGCTGCGCCTTTTGCGATATTAAGACCGGCCGGCCGCTTCCGCTCGACTGGGAAGAGCCCAAACGAGTCGCCCAGGCGGTTAAGGCGATGAACCTTAATCATGTCGTTATCACGTCCGTCAATCGGGACGAACGCAAAGATGGTGGCGCACCGATTTTTGCCGGCTGCATTGAGGAAATCCGCAAAATTCAGCCGGGCTGCTCGATCGAAGTGCTGATTCCGGACTTCAAAGGGAGCATCGAGGCGTTAAAAATCGTCATGGATGCCCGGCCGGAAATCCTCAACCACAATGTCGAGACGGTGCCCAGCCTGTTCAAAAAGGTTCAGCCACAGGACAAATATCAATGGGCGATGGACACGCTTGAAAACGCCAAGAAACTCGATCCGGAAGTGCTCACCAAGAGCGGCATCATGCTTGGTTTGGGTGAAGAGTGGGATGAACTGCTGCAGGTCATGCAGGATTTGGCCGATCGTAAGGTCGACATTTTGACCCTGGGTCAATATTTAACCCCCAACAGCCAGCGCCATCTGCCAATTGAACGCTACTACTCTCCAGAGGAGTTTGCCGAACTCAAGGAAATCGGTTTGGCGATGGGGTTTAAGTGGGTGGAAAGCGGCCCTCTGGTCCGCAGCAGCTATCATGCGGATAAGCAGGTGCGGGCGCTGTCGAAGATTTATTCGCCGCGGAGCGGCTCGTAGGTGATTAGCTCGGGGCTGACGCCCCTTTTAGCTCGGTGCTATGCAGCACCTCTCAGCACGGCCTGCGGCCTGTCAGCAATTAGCTTTATCAATGGCTAATGGCTGAAAAGCCCGAAGGGCTGAGCTGAGAGGCGCTAAAGCGCCGGGCTATAAGGTGCGCAGCACCGAGCTAAAAAGCTTACAGGGGCGTCAGCCCCGTGCTAGTCAGCTATTCGCCTCTCAGTTTAAACCGCTGTATCTTCCCCGTTGCGGTTTTGGGCAAATGATCGACAAACTCGACCCAGCGCGGCCGCTTGTATGCCGCCATGTGCTCGCGACAGAAGCTGATAATCTCCTGGGCCAGTTCAGGGGTCGCCGGATGATTGTCTTTTAAAACCACAAATGCTTTGGGTTTTACCAACTCCGATTGGTCACTCTTGGCCACGACGGCGCACTCAACAACCGCCGGATGGCTGATGATGGTGCTTTCAATCTCGGTGGGTGAAGCCCAAATCCCCCCAACCTTCA
>JAAUYD010235841.1_pt1 | contig 23795 bp, 22 predicted proteins | sample 7278101 | NCBI WGS metagenome assembly JAAUYD01 (sample SAMN14350128, study PRJNA611818) | marine sediment metagenome | isolation source: surface marine sediment (0.6m) | place: French Polynesia: Moorea | collected 2018-08
AGTGTACCTTAATCCTGTTTCTCCATTGTATTTTTCCTAGCTTTGTTTTCGCTTTTTTGATGGAAGAAGTAGTCTCAATGGTGTTCCCGTCACAAAGAGGGTCAAAAGTTTTTACTCCTAAGTCAATTCCTACTTTTCTCTTGGTGCGCGTTCCCTGGCTCCGTTCAACGGAGCGGGGTCGCACCGCTTGATGGCTGTGTTTCATCTCAGGTATTTTACAAGCTGAAACGGCAAAACTTACATACCATTTTCCTACTTCTCTTGAGATAGTAAAGGTTTGAGAAACACAGTTATAAGGGATAGCTTCCTTTAATTTGAAAGTTCCCAATGTGGGAATTTTTATTGCAACACTTCTAAATAAATAAATACACAAAATAAATTACCAAGTTGGGACAGGGAATGGGGAACAGGTCACAGGTAACAGGTAGAAGATTCAGCCATTTAAAATTGAGATCAAACTGTGCAATTAATTGTATTTAAGCACTTATATTTTTCATTCTGACTCCTGATTTCTGAACTCCTGACTCCCCAAAACTCCCCTAACCTATTTTCCTCCAACTTAGGTTATCAAAACTCAACCACTAACCCATTCTTCAGCTTGAATCAGTTGATTGTTATGAAAAACGTGAACGGGATAAGGTAAAATTACTCCAATTAGTTTACTGATAATTCGTATCCATTGAATATCGGAAACTAAAGCAATTTTCTCAAAATCACGCCAATGGGTTATTCCTAGTTTGAAATCTTCCCAAACCGCTTTAAGATCAAACCCAGAAAAGTGATTACCTATTTCATACAATAAACGGATTTTTTTGTATTGTCTCAGTTTATCCTCAACAGCAGGAATAATCACTGATTGATAATCATCTCCCGTAACTTTACCTTCAGCTTCTAAAGCTAACACTAAATCATTTTTTACTGTTAAAAAATTAATCATGATTCAACCTCCATAACAAACTAAATATCTTAAACTTTCAAGTAAAAACTTGATGAATTATCTAGCAAAACTTAAGAAGAGTAAAACACCTCCTAAAATAGCTTCCACTCCTCCAGCTATTTGAATATAGCGTTGTAAAAATTCATCAGACCACTGTTTAACGAAATTTGACCAACCTGGAACCAGTAGATATAAAACACATTTAGTCGTAATTAACCACCCGATAACAGTAATAATCACCGTCCAGTTAGCAACCCAAAGATTATGACCAAAAACAACAACTAATCCCCAAGGAAGGAACAAAAGTGACCAGATCATTAACCAAGTTTGTTTCGTCAACAGTTCTTTAACTAAATCTTTCCAAACTAAACTGTAAAACCAATAGGATAAACCCGTTATGATTAAAAAACTGGAGATAATTCTTTCAATTATTAATGCCATAATTTACCTCCTTGATGACAACCAATGTAAGCATTTAGCCATCAGCGTTCGGCGTTCAGCTAAGAGATGAAAGCGGTAAGCATTCGTTTAAACTAGAGCAACTTTCGATTCTTCTTTGGGAAACATTTAGGTTGCCCTATAAACACATAAAGTAGGCTGATGGACTTTTGCCCCACACTTTCAATTCTCTCAAGTTTCTCAATATCAAATCCTCCTTGTAAGCGTTCGTTTTAAACTGATGGCTGATGGCTGACAACTGATAGCTGAATGCTTACCAACCAATTGACAAGGAAGGCTGCAAGTCGATCAATTTAAGGTTCTCACTCCTTACTTTTATTATAATAATTTTTTACAGGATGAAGATTGTAAGGGAATGATTAAAAAAATATTGTTACGATAATTAAGAAACTGTCACGCGATCGCTTAATCTATAAAAGATAGCTGATGCTCTCAAGCTTGTTAAAGATGCTCAGGCAAGAGATCGTATAACAAAGTAAATTGTTAGATTGAACTCCTAAACTCCTGTACTCCCAAACTCCTGTACTCCTAAACTCCTAAACTCCCAAACTCCTAAACTCCCAAACTCCCCAATGACACTAACCGTATACAACACCCTAACTCGTAAAAAAGAACCCTTTACCACCATTGAAGAAAGCAAAGTCAAAATGTATTGCTGTGGTATTACGGTATATGATTATTGTCACTTAGGTCATGCAAGAACTTGTATTGTTTGGGATGTGGTAAGGCGTTATTTACAGTGGCGTGGCTATGATGTGACTTATATCCAGAATTTTACGGATATTGACGATAAAATCTTAAACCGTGCTAGAAAAGAACAAACAACCATGGAAGCGGTATCAGAACGGTTTATCGAAGCGTATTTTGAAGATATGGAACGCCTCGGTGTTGAAAAAGCTGATGCTTACCCTCGTGCTACCCATACACTTAATGGTATTCAACGGTTAGTCTCTGAGTTAGAAGCCAAGGGATATGCTTATGCTTCAGACGGAGATGTTTACTATCATGTGCGTCAATTTAAAGACTATGGTAAGCTTTCTGGACGCAAATTAGAAGATTTACAAGCAGGAGCAAGTGGTCGAGTGGCAGTAGAAGATCCCGAAGCAAGCAAGAAAAAAGATCCAGCAGACTTTGCTGTGTGGAAAGGGGCCAAACCTGGGGAACCTTCTTGGGACTCACCTTGGGGAAAAGGCCGTCCAGGTTGGCATATTGAATGTTCTGCTATGGTAAGGGAGAGACTGGGGGAAACCATCGATATTCATGTAGGAGGAAGCGATTTAATTTTTCCTCACCATGAAAATGAGATTGCCCAGTCAGAAGCATCTACAGGAAAACCTTTGGCCCGTTATTGGTTACATAATGGCATGGTTAAAGTAGGTGGGGAAAAAATGTCGAAGTCTTTGGGTAATTTTACAACTATTCGGGATTTATTAGAGAAAATTGACCCCATGGCCGTAAGATTATTTATATTACAGGCTCATTATCGCAAACCTGTCGATTTTACCGATGAAGCGTTAGAAGCAGCCACCAATGGTTGGCATACTTTATCTGAAGGACTATTATTCGGGTTCCAACATGGTAGTACATTAGGGTTTAAGCGAGATATGCCTGAGTTATTACCTGAGTTGATGCAACGGTTTCAAGACGCAGTTGATGATGATTTTAACTTTGCTGGTGGGTTAGCTGTTTTGTTTGAAATAGCGAAAGAATTACGCAAAGAAGGTAATTTATTAGTGCATCAAGGAAAAACTGAAACGTCTTCTGAATTATTACAACAACAATGGTACACTCTCAGAACATTAGCTCATGTTTTAGGGTTAGAAGCTGATGACACTCAACTGAAAAATGAACAGAATGACGGGTTAGATGATGCACAGATTGAAGGGTTAATTGAACAGCGAAAAGAAGCAAGAAAAAATAAGAATTTTGCCGAAAGCGATCGCATTCGAGATGAGTTAAAAGAACAAGGTATTATTTTAGTGGATCAAGCTGGAGGTGTTACGAGTTGGCATCGGGGATAATGGAAAGGCAAAAGTCAAACCTATCAATGTATGTTCTTAGTGGTGTGATGACGTATAACGTTATCCGTCAAAGCGATCGTTATCAACCTAATATGAAACCCTAAATGTTTCCTAAAGCGGAGGAGATAATCTTAGTATGTCCATAAATATAATTCAATAGTAAAGTTAGCGATCGCATTCTTCACTTCATTTAATTTCCCCAACAATGGAATCGTAGGGTGGGCAAATAGGGTCATATAATTTTTGTAGATAAAAACATTTAATTATTGCCCACCATCATAAGTTAGGTGGGCAAAATATATACATTTTCAACTAATCATGTATCCGTTCAACTTTGCCCACCCTACCGTCTTAAGATTCTATTTATAAACAGTCTCTAATTAATTATCTTTTTTACTGTTTTGACAACACATTGTACAGATATCTCTCCCTAAATTAGTGTTATAAAGATTATAATCCTTACCATTGCCTAATCCTCCTGTACTCCACATGGTACATGATGTATCAAGTCCAGTCCAAATATGGGCTTTAGTTTGCCTTTTTTTCTTACAAATTAGAAATTTATCGTAGATATCATTCTTATTATTTTCTTGTCTCCAATATTGTAAGTCTATATTACCAGCTTCTAAAATTTTATTAGCTAGATCAATAGCATTTTTAAATGATTCAAAAGAATAATTATGAATATAATTCTCAGTTTCTATTTTGATTGCAACATGATACTTATCGTCAAATCTAACAGTATATATTTTGGGTTTGAATGATAACTTAATTTTCATTTTTTCAATCTCTATAATAGATTTTAACTAAAAAAATCATCATCTAAAATTTGTTCAATGGTAAAAATACATTGATTAGGATATTCTGATTCATCTGGAATGCGAACCCCAAAAGATGCTTTTTTACCTTCTTTGATGGCAATATCTCTCCCATCATTATAGGATTCTTCTAAAATCTTTGGTAAATAAGTTTTAAGCGAAGGGGTTTTGGATAGTTGTTTTTTGATTCGTTTACGATGTTCAATTACTGAGTTATACCAGCTATTTTTCATGCTTTCTGGTAGATTTGCTTGTACTTTTAATTTTAATAAATGTGCTAGTAAAATCATTAAATTACTTTCTAAAGCATTCTTTTCTGCTTTTCCCAACTCTCTTAACTCCTCAATTAAATTAACTTTATCTAAGGATTCAAATTGATTATTTTCTAATTTAATTATGGTTTCTTCTAACCATAAATTAAAGTCTGTCTCGTAAAGATTAGTACTCATAATTAACTTATCAGTTGTATTAAATTACTCAGTATATATAACTTTTTTATTCCTCTTGACTATTCAATAAATCCGAAAAGTAACAACCCTCCTAATACAATTAATCCTAACCCTAAAATTCCATAAAAAACTCGCGTTCCTCCTCTCCCTAAAATATTGACAAAGAACCGAGCTTTTCTATGATTCATATACCAATCCCAATTAAAAACGGCTCCAGATACACTAAATATACCCGCAGCAATAATGAATAAACCGACCATGATTTTTTCTCCAAGACGTTTGATACTATTCCTTGCTTTTCTAAATTTATTAAAAAATTAACAAACAATCGTTAATATTCATATTTTTTTAAATTGTTATTTCCTAAAAAGCTTGCTTACAGTCTCTACTAAAGTTTTGGGCTTAACCGAGGAATATTACTGTATAATAAGTAAGGTCGGTTAAACTGGCCTGTCTATGACCAAAAAATAAACCTTTCTGGCTTTTTTCTGAGATAGTTTAACAATGTCTTCCAATCAACCCCAACGGGAACCCCATTCAGCTTCTAGTTTAGAAGAAATTCGCGCCACACGCCTCGAAAAAGTAGAACAGTTGAAAAAATTAGGTTTAATACCTTATGCTTATCAGTGGAAATCTACCCATGATGCTGCTACGTTACAAGATAAATATGCCAGCTTAAAAGATGGGGAAGAAGTAGAGATAGACGTTGCGATCGCAGGAAGAATTATCGCCCGTCGTGTCTTTGGAAAACTAGCCTTTTTTAGCCTACAAGATGAAACCGGAACCATTCAATTATATCTAGACAAAAAAGAAATTCAATCGCACATGAGCGATCTTGAAAGTGCGTTTAACCATCTCAAGAAATTAACGGATACAGGAGATATTATCGGAGTAAAAGGAAGTATCAAAAGAACAGAAAAAGGAGAACTTTCTGTTAAGGTTAAAGAATACGAAATATTGACAAAATCCCTATTACCTTTACCTGATAAATGGCATGGTTTAACGGATACAGAAAAACGCTATCGTCAACGATACGTAGACTTAATTGTTAACCCCCAAGTTAGACAAACGTTTCGTCGTCGCGCCCAAATTACTGCCTCTATTAGACGTTACTTAGATAACCAAGGGTTTATCGAAATAGAAACCCCTGTTTTACAATCAGAAGCAGGGGGCGCAGAAGCCCGTCCTTTTATTACTTATCATAACACCTTAGAAATGGATTTGTATTTGAGAATTGCTACAGAATTGCATCTCAAACGGTTAATTATAGGTGGGTTTGAAAAAGTATTTGAACTGGGTCGAATTTTTCGGAATGAAGGGGTTTCAACGAAACATAATCCTGAATTTACTTCCATTGAAGTGTATCAAGCCTATGCTGATTATAATGATATGATGGAGCTTACTGAAGCCATTATTACCACAGCAGCGAAAGAAGTTTTAGGCACTTTAAAAATAACGTATCAAGGGGAAGAAATTGACTTATCAACTCCTTGGCGACGGGTAACAATGCACGATATTGTTAAAGAAAAAAGTGGACTAGATTTTGAACAATTTACAGACTTTGAAACAGCAAAAAATGCAGTTAAAGACGCTGGTTTAGAGGTTCCTGAAACCTGTCAAACCTTGGGTAAACTACTCAATGAAGTATTTGAGCAAACTGTAGAAGAAACCCTAATTCAACCCACATTTATCCTAGATTTTCCCGTAGAAATTTCCCCTTTAGCTAAACCTCATCGTAGCAAACAAGGATTAGTAGAACGCTTTGAATTGTACATTGTGGGACGAGAATTAGCTAATAGTTTTTCTGAATTAACTGATCCTATTGATCAACGAGAAAGACTTGAAAAACAAGCAGAACAAAAAGCAGCCGGAGACTTAGAAGCACATAGTGTTGACGAAGACTTCTTAACAGCATTAGAATATGGAATGCCTCCTACTGGTGGGTTAGGAATTGGGATTGATCGCCTAATTATGTTATTAACGGATGCTGCAAGCATTCGAGATGTTATTGCTTTCCCCTTACTAAAAAGTCAGAGTATTGCTATCAAATCTTTTGACTACGATGAAGATCAAAAAATTCTCAGAGTTGAGTTTACCAATGGGGGAATTTATCAATATCATGATGTGCCTAAATCTGTTTATGAGGAGTTAGAAAAAGCTGCATCCAAAGGACAGTATTTTAATGCTGAAATTAAAGATAAATTTGGCTTTGATCGGGAAAATTGAAGGAGGCAGGAGTTGAAAGGCAGGGGGCAGAAGGGTGGAATTGAGACGATTATATATAATTAAAAATCAATGCTTAAAACTATAATAATTGATTTTTTACTATTAGCTATTCCCTGTTCCCTGTTTCCTGTTCCCCCTCCAAACTAGCTAATTTCATCGAAGTTACAAAATATGAGTCTAGCTTTGATATTTTTGAGCGATTTTCGCCTTCCAATCTTCAATAATTCTTTGTCGTTGTCTAGCAATAACTAAAGCTTGATCAGGGACATCATTCGTGACAACCGATCCAGCAGCTACTGTGACCTCTTCACCCAAAGTAACTGGTGCAACAAACACACTATTGGCTCCTGTTTTAGTGCGATCGCCGATAATGGTAGGATGCTTTTTAACACCATCATAGTTAGCGGTAATGGTTCCTGCACCCACATTCACCTCTTGGCCTAAAGTCGCATCCCCAAGATAGGTTAAATGAGCAACATTGCTTTTATTCCCCACCTGAGTCTTTTTAATTTCCACAAAATTGCCAATGCGACAAGCTTCTTCAATTTTCGCCTCTCCTCGCAGATGAGTATATGGCCCAACCCGACAGTTAGAAGCAACCTCAGAGTCAGTAATAACGGAATAAAGTACCGTTACTTGTTCCCCAATGGTACTATTTTCAATGAGACTACCCGGGCCAATGCGACTCTTTGCACCAATAGAAGTTTCTCCCCGTAAATGGGTTTGGGGTTCAAGGATCACATCAGGTTCGAGGGTAACAGTATCATCAATAGTAATACTGTCAGGGTCGATCATGGTAACCCCTGCACTCATCCAACGCTTTTTGATGCGATCTTGTAAGATATCATTAGCTTCAGAGAGTTGATAGCGATCGTTTATCCCATTAATCTCGTAATAATCTTCCACATCAACCGCCATAACAGGGTTAAGATAATCGACAACTTCGGTTAAATAGTATTCCTTTTGATCATTATTGGTGGAAAGTTTTGGTAACACTTTGGCCAGTTTTGGCCAGTTAAAACAATAAATTCCCCCATTCACCCGATGATTATTTTTCTGGGCCGCATTACAGTCTCGATCTTCGACAATTTGACTCACTTGGTTGTTTCCGTCACAGAAAACTCGTCCATACCCTTTAGGGTTGGGTAAATTGGCGGTTAATAGAGTAGCTGCGTTATTATTTTTTTGATGAATATGGAGTAAATTTTCTAAGGTTTCAGGGCGTAATAAAGGAGCATCCCCGTTTAAAACGAATAAATCTCCATCAAAATCTTGTAAATGGGGTAATAGTTGCTGTATGGCGTGTCCTGTCCCTAATTGTTCCCTTTGTTCCACAAATTCCAGGGATGAGGTATCATCAAAAGACTGCTTAACTTGTTCCCCTTCATAACCAATGATAATCAGTTTTCGAGATGGGGCAATGAGATGACAACTATCGAGTACCCGTTGTACTAGCGATCGCCCTCCTAAAGTGTGTAATACTTTAGGTAAGTTAGATTTCATCCGTGTTCCTTTACCGGCTGCCAGAATTGCTACTGCTACCATGTTTCTATCCATCAACAGTCCCGAAAGGAGTATATCGTGTCCTGGGTTTTTTGGATAGGGGTTTCAATTGAGTCTGGGGAGTGTGGGAGAGGTGGGGAGTGTGGGGAGAATTTGTATTTTGATTGTTAATCTATTGCTATGAAAACTGCTGTGAGAATTTAGAATTTAGAATGGATAATATTTTTAGACTTCCTGAGTTACTTAACAATAAAGAGATTTTTGAGACAATTATTAACAACAAGAATTTCAAAATTGAGCGTATTATTTCTACAGGACAAACAACGCCTGAAGGGACTTGGTACAATCAAGAAGAAGATGAATGGGTGATTTTATTGCAAGGAGAAGCAACGTTATTATACTCCGATAATTCTTCAATTGCTCTCAAAGCAGGGGATTATTTATTGATAAAAGCTCATGAAAAACATCGGGTTATCTTTACCAGTATTGATCCGCCATGTATTTGGTTAGCGATTCATAGTTCTTGTTGAGTAATAGTTTTTATGATTAACTGTTGAGTCTGTTCTGTGATAGCTAATGGTTGAGTCCAGATGATTGTCCAAGTATCACCAGAACCCATCATTTCTAGATCGTTATCTATCCCTGGTTTTCCTAAGACATCAATCAATAATCTAGCTAAAATACATTGAGAAGAAACTTGATTAATTATAACAGTGGTTAACACATTGTCAGTGCCTTCGATGGGTTCATGAGTAATTGATTGAACATTCATATTAAATAATTCTACCAGGATTTAACCAGCGCAAAATCTCATCTTTAAGACGATATAAATCACGAGAAAAGGTTTGTTTTACCCATTGTCCAACAGCATCTAAAGGGGTAAAAACTTCACCCATTTCCCACTTTATTTCCTGAGATAATGGGGTTAAATGATTCCCTGATAAATTTTGAGAAGCGAGTAAATTAGGGTATTTTTTACCCAAAATCTCCCTTAAAATAATCGTTTCGTCAATATTATCCTGAGTAAATTTTATCAGCAAATTACGTCTAATTACATAATCTTTTTCAATAATAATTTTAGTTTCATCAGGAGAAGGGGTAAATTCTAAACTCAAATAATTCTCAATATCAATTTGTTCTAAAAAAGGAATGGCTTTTTTAACAGGATAATTATTAAAAGATATAAGGATATTTCCTGCACGTTCCACAGAAAATAAACTACCAATTAATAAATGAAGTTTACAGCCCATACTATGGCCAATACCATAAATAGGAAGATAACTTTGTCCAAGAGAAGTATTACTTTTTAGACGATCTAAAATACTCTCAAAACGGTTAAGAACATTACGGGCGATCGCTAAATGATCAAAGGTATTAACAAAAGGAGTCGCAATGATAGCATAGCCTTCTTTGGCTAGTTCTTCTAATAGCCAACGATAGGTAAAATTAGGTGCCGTCCCCACAAACGCCCCACCCAAAAAATGAATAATAGCGATGGGGTATTTAGGAACTAAAACAGAACTTCCTGAGATTTCTTGCCATTCCATAATCAGTTAATTCTAATCAGTTAAGGAGTATTATTGGAGCCTTCAGTATCAAGAATCGGCACAAATTCGTTGTCAGGGGCTAAGGAAGGGGGAATTTCTGGTTTTGGCGGTTCTAGTAACTTATTCCACACCGTAATTTGCGCTTGTGCCGAACCATAAGCAGCACTATCTCTGGGGATTGCCCTTGCTAATTTTACCGCTTCAGCTAACAAGGAACGATTGGATAATCTTTGCGCCATAGAGAGTAATTGAAAACCCCAACGATCCAGAGCTTGTTTAGCTTGAGTCCCGACATCTGTAGAGGAAGGAATTTGACGCACCACAGAGATAGCAGAAATCAAGGATTGAGGGGTTTGAGGTTGGGCGATCAAATAAGCCTCTTGTAAGTTCTGTTGGGCGCGAATTTCCCGTTGCCATTGACGAATATTACTTTGCGCGTCTTGATAAAGGACTCGGCCTGAACTAATTTGCCCAGCAGCGCGAATGGCGGCTTGATAGTCATTACCAGAAGCTAAAGCGATCGCCTGATTGAGAATGGGTTGATCTTCTTGCCGTTGAATACTCACACGCCAGCGATTAATCTCTTTTTGTGCTTCATCATAAAGGGTGCGTCCTGAACCGATCATTTGTGCTTGAGCGATCGCTTGTCTTAAATTAGAAATACTGCCACTGGAGGCTATACTACGGGCTTTATCAAGAATGGGTTGATCTTCTCGTCGTTGGATGGTGGTAGTCCATTGATTAATTTCCTGTCTTGCTTCTCCATAACGAGGGTTACTGGAGGGAACCATTTGCGCGGCCGAAATGGCTGCATTCAAATCATCAATGCTACCTCCAGAGGCTAAATTTCGGGCTTCTTGGAGATGGGTGACATCTTCTATTTCTAGTTTGAAACGACTAATCAACGTTTGGGCTTCTTGATAGAGGGGACGATCTTCTTCGATTTCTTCGAGGGCTAAAATGGCGATTTCTAGGTTGTCGACTATCCCTGTTTGAGCATCCAAACCAGCACTGGCTATGGTTCTCCAGTCTGCTATCTCTTCAGATAAGGCGAGGCTATCGGGCAATTTATTAACCACATCCGAGAGACTTGACCAACGACGATCATCGATTAACTCATCGATATGATCGGTAATTTTTTCTTTGGCATCTTCGATGAGGTTTTGGGATTCTTGATAAGCGTAACTTTCAGGGGCTATTTTTTCAGCATCAGCGATCGCACTTAACCAATTATCAATGCCTCCGCGACGTAAGGTAAGATAAGCATCATCCAAGCGACTACTTTCTTCTTGAGCTAATTGGATTTTATTAACGGTATCATCGTATCGGGTAGTTGCCCAATATTTGTTGGGAACACTTAAGAGTTGGACGGCTTCTCTAAAAGCGAGATTCCAATTGGACTGACGTAACTCTTCTTCCACTTGAGCAAAAATTTCTTCTCCTTCTCGCCAAATGCTGCGCCACTTTTCGATCCGTTCTTCTACTACTTGATACACTTGAACACTTTCAGGCACACGACGGGCTGTTTTTATGGCTTCTTCTAGCTCACCTTGTTGAAATTTCTTTTCAGCAATATCGAGGATAGCGACAGCCCATTCTTCGACGTTACGGTTGATTTCGTGTCGTAGGGGATGATCATCCGGCAACGCTTCAACTAACTTGATAGCTCGTAGGAAGTTATCCACAGTCCCTTGTTCTGCTTCAATTTGGGCGCAATAGATCCGCATTGACGCTGAAGCAATGGGCCAGACAATCCGAACACATTGAGGGGATTTTGGTAACCTTAACAACATGGATGTTGCCGTAAAACCAACAGTTCCAGAGACAATAATTAGGGCGATCGCCCACAGTTGCCAAGGAATTTGACTGGTTCGCAGGGCAATACGCTCTAATAAAGCCTGATGGTTAGGAGTTGTCCCTTGATTTGTCGATTGTTCCATAGTGCTACAGACTTAAACAAGTCCCCGTTTCTCCTCATTATCCCATTATGCCTTGTTTAAGTGATTATGCCTAATCTTTTCCTCAACAAGCTAGACACAATGGGGGTTAATGATAATGTAACGCAAAGTCTGAGCTTTGTGATCGGCGATGGTAGAATATAGGTAGTTTCTGGCATGGAGAAATTCAGTTATGAATACCGAAGAAAAAGCACGGGAATTGATGGCTAAAGACCATTTAAGCGATGAACAACGCCATCAGAAAATGGTTGATCGGGCTGCTGAAGTGGAACAGATTCATCAAGAAGAACAGATTAATGAAAAAGCACGGGAATCATTAGCCCAAGAACGTCAGCAGGAAGAAGCTAGAGAAGAGTCTATGTTAGAACGCTCTATAGAAGAAATTAGTTAAAAGTTTTTCATTAATCTTCCTACACGGGTTTACCGAGGATGAGTGCCTCGGAGGCAAGAGTTATAAGGCAAGAGGCAAGAGGCAAGAGTTTTTGTCTTACCCGTGTAGTTTCCTCACTCCTCCTAATTCTTAGTTGAATTCTTATATGTAAATATTTGTTGCCATTGCTTGAATTAATTGCTAGACTATGATTGATGGGTTTCGGCTTAGTCAACGCTCGTAAAGGAGACGTACTATCAATGCGCTACAATTGCAAACCTTTATTGTCCTTACTATCTGCCGAGTAATTACAGATTTTTTGACCACAATAAACCAATCGATTCACAGAATACCTTTTAACTCGTTTCCCATGAGGTGAAATTAGGAAAAACCTAATATTCATGGCGTTCCTCACCTTAAATTGTACAAACAATGTACTAAAAGCTACGTCACTACCGATTCTCTCATGGGATAAGAATTAATCCTCTGTTGTGTGACAGGTTATTTATTGTCTGTTGATAAGTTCACTATTTTTGTTTTGTCTTGTTGAAGGGAAAGGGTGGAATTATTCATATTCCTGAGAAAAATAAGACAAGGCGTGAAGGAGGTGTTTTTTTATGAAAATACAAGGAAAAACCGCCCTAATTACTGGGGCATCCCGTGGAATTGGTCGTGCGATCGCCTTAGAATTAGCACGAAATGGTATCAAACGCCTCTTATTAATTGCCCGTAACGAAAGTAAGTTAGGGGATGTATCCGCAGACATTCAAAGTTTAGGGGTTGAGGTGGCTATTTTTCCCCTGGATCTCACCAACACTGTGATGGTTAATAAAACCATTGCTCAAGCTTGGCGGGATCATGGTCCGATTGATATCTTAATTAATTGTGCCGGCGTTGCCCATCAAACTTCGTTTCTGCAAGCTAGTTTATCCCAAGTACAAGCAGAGTTATCGGTTAACTTAATGGCAACTTACCAGATAACTCGATTAATAGCAAGACGCATGGCTTATCGCAAACAAGGGACTATTATCAATGTCTCTAGTTTAATGGGGAAAATTGCAGCCCCTACCATGGCCACCTATTCTGCCACAAAATTCGCCCTTTTAGGTTTTACTCAGGCGTTACGGGGGGAACTAGCCCCTTATAATATTCGAGTGGTTGCTTTGTTACCCTCCCTCACCGATACGGATATGGTAAAAGGGTTAGACTGGTTTCACTTTATGACACCGGTTTCTCCCAAAAAAGTTGCCCAAAGTTTAATCCAGGGACTACAAAAAAACCGCCCAGAAATATTAGTGGGTTGGCAAAGTTATCTAGCGGTTTGGGGACAACGGTTAGCCCCAAGATTAATGGAACAAATTACCACAATGGTTGCTCCTTTATCCCGTAAACCGCGCTTATCTCAATTGAGTCTTTTTCGGCTCAGTTAATATCAAGTGAAGCACCCTACCCTACTACGTTGAGGGTGGGGCTTCCTACCCTTAAGAACTAACGCTCTTGATACACTGCATTTCAACAGTTTGGTTAGGCGTAGAGTCGGACACTTCCTGCCCTATATATCCTATGATAACGCTGGTACCATTAATTGCTATAGTATCAACTATTAATACAATCATTAAAAACTCAAATAATGAACGACAAACCTTTATTTTGTGTTGATGAGTTGCGTATTCAATACCCATCAAGTCAAACTTGGGCGGTAGATAGGGTTTCTTTTACCCTAGAAAAAGGAGAAAAACTCGGTTTAGTGGGGGAGTCTGGCTGTGGTAAGTCCACCATAGGAAAGGCTGCTATGGGTTTACTGCCTAAGTTAACACAAATTGAAGGAAAAATTGAGTTTCAAGGCCAATCTATTTTTGAGTTAAATGCAGAAGGGTTAAGACGGTTTCGCGGTGAAGTAGTGGGGTTAGTGTTTCAAGATCCCATGACTCGTCTTGACCCCTTGATGACCATTGGAGAACATTGTTTAGAAACCTTACAAGCCCATCGTCCTCAATTATCTCGCAAAAAAGCCAAAAATATCGCCATCAAAACCCTAGAGAAAGTGAATATTCCCCCCAACCGTTGGGGACAATATCCCCATGAGTTTAGTGGTGGAATGCGACAACGGGTAGCAATGGCGTTAGCTTTACTCTTGAATCCCAAAATGATTATTGCTGACGAACCCACCACCGCTTTAGATGTGACAGTCGCAGCAGAAATTCTCAAAGAATTAACCCGTCTCTGTGAACAAGAGGAGATGGGGTTACTATTAATTTCCCATGATTTAGCCATGGTAGGGGAATACTGCGATCGCCTGGCGGTGATGAACGAGGGGAAAATCGTAGAAATGGGTGCAATGAAGGACATTTTACACCATCCGAACCATGAGTACACAAAATCCTTATTAAAAGCGGCCTTGCACGTTCAAGTAGAAGAAGAAGAACCCATTAATACCGAAATTTGGGAAGCGGATAAACCTATCAGTCAACCTTTATTATCGGTGAATCATTTAAAACAATATTTCACCTTAGAAGGGAATTTTCTTCAACAATTCTTTTCTCAAGAAGTAGAAGTCATTAAAGCTGTGGATGATGTCAGTTTTGAATTATATTCTGGGGAAATTTTAGGATTGGTGGGTGAGTCAGGATGTGGAAAAAGTACCTTATCTCGCACCATTTTACAATTAGTAAAAGCCACTTCTGGAACTATTAACTTTTTAGGGGAAGAGTTAACCCAACTGTCTGAATCCAAAATGCGCTTAAAACGTCGTCAAATTCAGATGATTTTCCAAGATCCTAACGCTTGTTTAAACCCTTTAATGACCATTGGACAGAGTATTGCCGATCCCTTATTTATCCATCAATTAGCCACTGTAGAAGAAGCCAAAAAACAAGTTTATGAAATGTTAGAACGGGTAAAATTAACCCCTGTTGATGACTATTATTATCGCTATCCCAAAGAATTATCAGGGGGACAACAACAACGAGTGGCCATTGCTAGAGCTTTAATTACTAAACCTAAATTAGTGATTTGTGATGAACCAGTGAGTATGTTAGATGCCAGTGTTCAAGCAAGGGTTTTAGAGTTGATGTCTGAGCTAAAAAATGAATTTAATTTAACCTATTTATTTATTACTCACGATCTTTGGGTTGCTCGCTTTTTCTGTCATCGTATTGCAGTGATGAATCAAGGTAAAATTGTTGAAATGGATGAAACAGAACGTATTTTTAAAGAACCTCAACACCCTTACACTCAAAAATTACTGAATGCTGCTCCTTTACTAGCAATTTAATAATTAAGATCTGAATCTTATACAGAAAACTTACCATTTCCCTGAACGACTTGTTTGAGCGTGGTAAATGTTTCTAAAGAAATTAACCCACGATAATGGCCTTTTTGGTTAGAAACCCCTAAAAATAAAGACTCTCCCTGGTCGGGATGACGGTCAAAACGAGGGGAATTATTAATATAGACTAAAGCACTATCAATTTCTGTGGCAAATTGACGACTTTCTGCATAAGAATCTGTTACTAAACAGTCTGCATGACCACTACTATATTGATTCATCCAAGCAATCCCTTCCGATAAATTATTAACTACCTTAAAAGCAATAATTTTATCTAAATAGGGTGTATTCCATTCCGATGTTTTCACCGGCTTCAAATAATCCTTAAATTCTTCTAATAATCTTTCATCTCCTCGCAATTCAAATCCTTGTTCTTGTAAAATATTGAATAATCTCACTAAAATTGAGGGGTTTTGGCTGGGACTAATCAACACTTTTTCAATAGCATTGACAGGATCAGGTTCGCTAGCATGACTGTCAAGAATCACCCAACGAACCATCTCTAAATCCACCGTAGAAGACCAATATAAATAACAATTGCCCATAGCAGACTTTAACACAGGGGCTGTTGCCCATTGAGTCACCTGCTCAACTAAACTAGGACGACCGTAAGGAAGGACTAAACTTAAATATTGATGCTGCGTAACTAAATCTTGAATTGAAGCCCCTTGTTCCCCCGAAAGGACTTCTAAACATCCTGAGGGCAGTTCTGTCTCTTTCAGGGCAGCTTGTAGGATGTCTGCAATTACCTGATTCGAGTGGGTGGATGAATTGCAACCCCGTAAGAGTAAGCTATTGCCTGTCTTTAAACAAAATCCGGCTGCGATCGCCCCCAACTCAGGAAAGGTTTCATAGACTAAGGCTACCACCCCTAAAGGCATCAATTGGCAATAAGTTCCTGCCATATTCAGCCGATAGGGCGCGTTAAAGACTTGTTGGATGGGATCAGGAAGTTCGGCCAATGTTTCGAGAATTTCAACGGCTTGGGTCAACCGTTCCGGGGTTAATTTTAACCACTCAATCAATAAATCAGGAACAGCCATTTCTCGACTCATTTCGAGATCCAGGGTATTCGCTTCCAGAATCGCATCAAAAGACTGACTTAGCCCTTTAGCCATTGCTTTAATTCCTAAAGAGCGATCGCGGCTATCACTGGTTTCCAACGCTAAATAAGCATTATAAGAGCGTTGAACTGAAGTTAACAGCAAGTTAGCAGAACTGTCAATGGTCATAGAATTTGCCTTAACGTCGATAGGCTAACCAGAAAATAATTGCTGGCAAAACCACCAATAGACCAGCCAAAGCAATACCAATGATGATACTTGGCCCTAAGGAGGATTGCAATGCCAACAAAAACCATCCAATTAATATTACTACCATCATGCCTGTCATTATGGGTAGATAACCGTCTCTTAATCCAGGCCGAATAATTAGCCAACGGTAACCTGTCCAACGCCAAACGCGCTTATAAGGATAACTGGAGGATAACTGTTCTATGGTTTGACCGTTTTCTTCTACCACAAAAATTTGCTGACAGCGATCGCAGCCAAAGGCTTCTGTTAAGACAATGGGCAAAAGATGACCCCGTCGTCGACAAGGACAGGGATATTCTTGATTCAAATCGATTTTTATGGGCTTGTGAGGTCGCACGAGTGTCAGGGTAGTGACTCCTAAAGTTAGCTCTATATAAGTATAGTGTCTCTGATCTCCAGGATTCATCTGGTATTCAATCTAAACTTAAGATTTGATCGCCATGTTCATTAATGATTAATTGTTTTGTACTCGTTCCATGAGCGATCGCACTTCTTTTGTTCCTTGAGAGGGTTCAAAGGAAAGGGGAAATTTTCCACTACTTAACATTCGTAACCCTAAAGGGGTAAGAGAGAGCAACCCTTGTAAATCTCTAAAATAATTCCCCACCACATATAAGCCAAATTTTCGTTCATCGATCCATCCTCCTTGCTTGACTAAATCAATTAACACTTTTCGATGACGAATGGCCCGACTACTTTGAGCATCTTTGCGATCTAAAATTGCTTGTTTGAGATAACTAATTTGATCCATTGGGGCCACTTCCATGGGACAAACCGCATTACAGTAATAGCAACGGGTACAGCCCCAAACCCCTTCAGTGCCTTGATTATAACTCTCTAAACGCTCTTCTACCTCCGTGTCACGGGAGTCGGCTACCATCCGTTGTGCTTTGGCTAAGGCATGGGGACCAACGAACTCAGGGTTAACCGTTAAAGCGTTACATTCAGAATAACAAGCCCCGCACATAATACAGTTTCCCGTCTGATCCAACTGCGATCGCTCTTCAGGGGTCTGTAAAAATTCCCGTTCAGGAATGTTTCGTCCTTGGGTACTAACATAAGGATCGACTTCCTGGAGTTTATCCCAAAAACCCGACATATCTACCACTAAATCTTTGATCACTGGCATATTTCCCAAGGGTGCAATGGTAATAGTTGGCACATCGCCGTTATGAGTTTGGGATATCATCTCTAACTCTTGTCCCACATTTTGTTTGCAGGCCAAAGCGGAACGACCATTAATTCTCATTCCACAACTCCCACAAATGGTATTGCGACAATTTTTACGGAAGGCTAAACTACCGTCTTGTTCCCATTTAATACGATTCAAACACTCTAAGATGGTATTACCTGCTTCAACCTCCAGTTTATAAGTCTGTAGCTGAGGACTTTGATGGGGTTTTTGCCGCCAAACTTTAAACAATACTTCCATGGAAACATTAAAAAATTGATGATTTCTTCTATCCTATCTCGTTCTTAGAGCAGTTTTGAGATCAATAGATTAACGATGAAAATAAAAATTCTCCCCACACTTCCCGTCTCCCCACACTTCCGACACTCCCCACACTCCCCACACTTCCCCTACCTCCCCTGCTTAACTCAACTCGTGATCGCTTTTATTAATTGAGTCCCTGAGTCTTTTCCACAATGTTAATATTCTCAGCAAGCCCACTGTTGATGAGGGTTTTTGCTTGAAGTTTTCTAGACTTTTTCTCTTTTCTTTTAAGGTTCAACGACCAGAACCCTAGAGGAGATAGAAGGGGAATTTATCTTGCTTTGAGCAGACTTGAACAAATTTGTGGACTTAAACTCCTTGTTATCAACTTCATAATTCTTGAAATTTTTTTGGTTTAGTTTAGGAATTTAACGTTATATTTTTGATATGATCAATAATGATCTAAATAACCTAGTCATCATTGAGAGAAAATCGAAGGACATTGATAAAATTATGGCTGATACCATTGATCCAAATCCGACTCCCTTAACTGGGAAAGCCTTACTTCAAGAACTAAAACAGTTATCGGATAAGCCCCGCCGAGAAACAGCCAAAAAATGTGGCTATTACTCAGTGACAAAAGAGGGACAAGTTCGTGTTAACTTAACCGACTTTTATGATGCTGTTCTTGCAGCCAAAGGCGTTCCTTTAGACCAAGGATCGACCAAAGATGGTCGTGGTCGTGAACCCACTTTCCGAGTCAGCGTCCACAAGAATGGTCAAATTGTCATTGGTTCCACCTATACGGAGCAGATGGGATTGAAACCAGGGGATGAATTTGAAATTAAATTAGGTTACAAACATATTCATCTTAAACAGCTTGACGTTGAAGAAGAAGGAGAAGCAGCTTAAGGGCTGTTTATTGAGAGGGGAACATGGGAGTGAAATCGCTAAAGCCAAGTCAAAAATAAGGGTGAACCTTTAGACTTTCTGAGTCTGATCTGACAGAGGTAAAAGCGATAATTCCCATAAAATAAATCTCACTTACATTAGGGAAAGGAAACTGAGAAAGCCATATGTTATGGTCAGATAAGAACTCACTCAGTTATTCCTCTCTGTAATGTTATTGGTAAGCGTCAAAAATGGTTTCACTATCCCCCCAGATCGCAGAATATGGGAAGTATTGTTCTCTTCCCATCTCGATCCTTGGCTGAGTATTGTTAAGGACTTTCCTAGTGAGAGTAAAATTGGTCTTTTCTTATTAATATGGTTAATCCTGTGGCTACCCATGGCCTTCATGTTGGGTAAAAAGCTGCACTGGAAACCCTTTCAACCCCTAGAGGCTGAGCAGAAGATTCCTTTATTAGTTCCTTTGTATTTATTAGTACCCTGGTTAGGATGGTTAAACTTGATAGTTGAAGGTAGTGTCTTATCTGACTATGGGTTATATTGGCGGTGGAATAGCCTAATTTCCCTCTGTCTAGGTCTTCTTTTGGGGATAGGAGGGTTAGGAGTGGTTTTTGCCTTGGAAGGGCGTTTAGGGTGGCTAAAATGGCAGGGTGAAAATATAAGTCAACTGGGGAAAGTTGCTTTACCCATTTTCTTACTAGCTATCTGGATCGCCTTAACAGAAGAATTTGTATTTAGGGGCATTTTTCAAACCATTTTAGAAGAGGATTATAATCAGTGGGTTAGTGCTACGATGATTAGTGGTATTTTCGCCCTTCTCCATTTACTCTGGGAAAGACAAATGACCCTTCCTCAGTTACCTGGACTGTGGTTAATGGGAATGGTATTAGTGATAGCCAGATGGGTTGATGGAGGGAGTTTAGGGTTAGCCTGGGGACTTCACGCGGGTTGGGTGTGGGGGTTAGCATCCCTAGATGCTGCTCAAATGCTCACTTACACAGGGAAAGGGAAAGACTGGATCATTGGTATTTATCAGCAACCCTTAGCAGGAATGATGGGAATTTTGTGTTTATTGGGGACTGGTGGTGTTTTGTGGTTTTACTCACATTTTGCACCTTTGTAATAGGTTTCTGAATTGTAGGAGTATAGGAGTATAGGAGTACGGTTAAAGGAACATTAAGCAGCAGTTTTGTAGGGTGGGCAAAGTTTTCTAATTTACGGGTAGCCCAGATAAATCTCTGAATTTGCCCACCCTACGGTCTTTAAGATTTTATTTATAAACAGTCTGTACCTCCATGTTCCGCTAACTGACGACGATGGATAGCCATAACTACTGCTTCTTCAATCCAAATAGGAACCATTATTCCGCTAATTTCCGCAGGAGATCGCGATCTTCTCCCATAACCTAACTCCTGTCTCCTTCACCCCAATCCTAATTCCCGCTTTAGGAGATTAATGGATTTTTCGCCGATGTAATATTCAGAACAAATGATATCTGGTGGACGAATTAAATCGTCTCTAACCGTCAGGATAGCCTCTTTTACCAACCCATAACTAGCCGGATCACTCATAATAGTTTGTGCCGATCGCGCTAAAGTTAACAATTGACGGCGATCGCTTACTTGTGCCGTGATTAATAATAAATCATCACCCCGTAAACTGTGGATGAGAATTTCTGCGACTCGAATAATTCCTGGACTTAAACTAACAATTCCTAACCGCGTATCTTTAGGTAATTCCTTAATCATGGCTAATTCCTTGCCATAATCATAGATATCCAATGGCAAAACACGGGTTGCATAGGAGGATGCAATAGACTCTGCTTCAGGGATAAAATAACGACTTGTGACCACAGTAGCCGATTTTTTTTGAGATAAGACTTGATCCAAGTCTTCCATCGATACTAACTCAACAGGAATAGCCAAAGCTTTTTCTAACTCTTGTAAAATCAGTTGTCCGGCCCCCATATCTCGACTAGGGACAGTGACTAAAACTTCTGCACTACAGCGTAACCGCCAATCAATCACCGCTAAACATAATTCTTTCGCTTGGGAGAGGGTTAACCCTTGTTTAAGGAGTTCATCTAAGCTTTTATGAACCAGTTGACTTTCTTGAGGATATTGAGTGAATAAAGGCGACTCAGGAAGAGAAATATCCTCATTATTTTGTGCTTTAACGTATATTCCCGAACCAGCAATAGACTCCACTAAGCCAGCTTCTTCGAGTTGTTGGTAAACTTTACTAATAGTGTTGCGATGCAGTCCTGTCATAGTAGCCAACTGACGGGTACTGGGGAGACGATGGCCAGGAGGATATTGACGAGAAGCGATCGCAAAACGAATCTGATCAAACAGTTGTTTAGAGGCGGGAATATCACTATCGGATTGTATTTTGAACTGAAGCATACCGGCCACGCCGAACAAACAATATCAGATTGATGGACATTATTTTACCGTGAATCGTTCCTGAAATGAGAATGTGGGGAGTTTAGGAGTTTGGGAGTTTGGGAGTTTGGGAGTTCGGGAGTTTGGGAGTTTGGGAGTTCAGGAGTGTTGAATTTCAGACATAATCCATAGTTGCTATATGAAGTGAAAGATTCAACAACATCATGCAATTTTCCTCATAATAGTCCAAGGTGGACTTAAAAAAGCCCACCCTAAACTAATAATTAACCCTTCTCTCTCAACTTATCCAAAACACTGGGATCAACCACAGTAGACTTATCGCCAACAATGTCTTGATCGGCAGCTATTTGACGCAAGAAACGTCGTACAATTTTACCTGATCGCGTCTTAGGAAGTGCCTCAGCAAACTGAATAGTACCCGGACGAGCGATCGCACTAATCTTCGTAACGACGTGCTGTTTTAACTCTTTGTTCAACTCATCACTGGGACTATAATTGTCCTTCAAGGTAACAAAGGCATAAATATCTTCCCCTTTAATCTCATGGGGAACGCCAACCACAGACGCTTCAGCAACCGCAGGATGGGACACTAAAGCTGATTCTAACTCCATTGAACCCAAACGATGTCCTGACACATTCATCACGTCATCGGTACGGCCTAAAATCCAAAAATAGCCCTCACTGTCCCGACGCGCACTATCTCCAGCAAAATAGACGGGTTTACCTTCAACTTCAGGGATGGGGTCCCAATAGGTCTTTTGGAAGCGTTCGGGGTTATTATAAACGGTGCGTAACATACTGGGCCAAGGATGTTTGATGACTAAATATCCCCCAGTATTATCAGCAACTGCATTTCCGTCTTTATCCACCACATCCGCTATAATGCCAGGGAAGGGTCGTGTGGCTGATCCTGGTTTGGTGGGCGTTGCACCAGGTAAGGGGGTAATCATCGCCCCTCCCGTTTCGGTTTGCCACCAAGTATCCACGATAGGACATTTTTCTCCTCCAATAACGCGGTGATACCACATCCAAGCTTCGGGGTTGATGGGTTCCCCTACTGTCCCCAATAAACGCAAAGATGAGAGATCCCTTCCTTTGGGTAACTCTTCTCCCATCTTCATAAACGCACGAATAGCAGTGGGTGCGGTATAAAAGACATTAACTCCGTATTTTTCCACCACATCCCAGAAACAACCTGGGTTAGAGGGACGGGGAACCCCCTCATACATCAACGATGTTGCACCATTGGACAGAGGACCATAAACAATATAACTATGTCCTGTGATCCAACCTACATCTGCTGTACACCAATATACATCCGTGTCTTTGAGATCAAAGATCCATTTTGTGGTCATATGGGTGTAAAGGTTATAACCGCCGGTGGTATGAACAACGCCTTTAGGTTTACCTGTACTGCCACTGGTATAAAGAATGAATAGGGGATCTTCGCTATCCATTACCTCTGCATCGCATTTAGGAGAGGCATCTTTTTGTAGATCGTGCCACCAAAAATCACGTCCTGAGCGCATGGTAACGTCTTGTTTGGTTCTTTGTACCACGATGACTTTTTGGACGCTATTAGCCCCATTTTCCAAGGCTTTGTCCACTTCGGGTTTCAGGGGAACGATCTTATCCTTGCGAAAACCCCCATCAGCAGTGATGACAACTTTGGCCTCTGCATCTTCTAAGCGATCGCGTAATGCTTCGGCACTAAACCCACCAAAAACCACACTATGGGGCGCACCAATACGAGTACAGGCTAACATAGCGATCGCTGCTTCGGGAATCATGGGCATATAAATACCCACGCGATCGCCTTTTTGCACTCCCATGTCTTTCAGTACATTGGCAAACTGACACACTTCTCGGTGCAGTTCCCCATAGGTTATGGTACGAGAGTCCCCTGGTTCCCCTTCCCAGATAATGGCTGCTTTGTTACGTCGCCAAGTGCTAAGATGGCGATCGAGGCAGTTATAGGACATATTCAGTTTGCCGTTGACAAACCATTTGGCGGTGGGAGGGTTCCAGTCTAGAACTTTATCCCATTTTTCAAACCAGTGTAATTCTTGTTCTGCGAGTTCTGCCCAAAAGGTTTCGGGATCGCTTTTGGCTTTTTC
>JAAUYD010199180.1_pt1 | contig 23792 bp, 10 predicted proteins | sample 7278101 | NCBI WGS metagenome assembly JAAUYD01 (sample SAMN14350128, study PRJNA611818) | marine sediment metagenome | isolation source: surface marine sediment (0.6m) | place: French Polynesia: Moorea | collected 2018-08
GGTAAGCCCACAGAGCGACCCACACTGCGGTGGGTGCTGCAATGTTTTCAGTCCCTGCATGTGGTTTGGGTGTCGGGTCGAAAGAGGTCGATTAAGTTGACAGATACACAAAGGCACATTTTGCGCTTCCTCGGTTCAGCCTGCCAAAAATATAGCAGTTCTCATACTGGTGAGGTACAGAGTTTTTGGTTTTGAGGCAGGAGGCAGAAGGCAGCCCTAAAGGATATGCGAAGCGGTATGCTTTAGCATTCCCTTCGGTCAGGGCAGGTGTTAGGTGTACCTCATGAGTCCAAGAAACGCTATATTATTTCCTCTGTTAAGAAACCTGCTGAATCTAGGTTTTAATCCCTCTAATCGCTTAATAAATTCAATTTTAAAAAGAATTTTTATTTTTTATCCCATAGTAACAAAAGAGGGATAACAGCGATATTTTTAAATTAGAACCGAATTATCTTCCTCTAAATTTCCCCCAATAAACTTTTAGTTTCTTCAGATAAGAACTAATGGGTAATTTTCTTTTAAGCCATGCTTTGATTCTGAATCTTTTCCGTTTTTTAGCACTGTTTTTTTTCTGTAATAGTTCTGATAATCTTCTGATATTTTCCTGTAATATTGCTATTTCTTGTTTTTGTTCATCTACTAAATTAGTTAATTGAATGATTATTTGCTCGTGATCTTGAACTGTTTTGGTTAAAACCGCTACAATATCTATCGGATAAATAGCTTTTTTGTCAGATGATGCCACTAAGTCTGGAACATCTTCTGCAATAAAACCAATATGGGTATTATTAATTTGATCTTTTTTATAGTTAAATTTGATTGGATTTAGCTCTCTTAAAATCTGATTTGCTTCTTGTCTTGAAAGCTCGGCAATATCAGTCTTGAAAGCTCTAGAGGAATTCTGCAATAAAACCCCTTTATAAAAAATATCATCTTCAAATCTAGCCACACCGCTCACATGTAGTTTGTCTGTCGGATTACTTGTGCCAATCCCTACATTGCCGTTGATGCGAAAAATATTTCTATTCTCGTCTTCTGACCATTTACTTCTAGCTGAGGTTTCTAATTTAGCTAGTGTTACTGCATCATTTTGAATATGGTTCGTATCAACGGCATTATCACTGAGCTTGTCTCCAGTAACTGCCTCATCGGCTAGTTTGGGAGTAATAATGGCGCGATCGCTAATACGTTCAGTGTCAAGAATCCACTGAGTTCCATTTAGGAAAAAGTCTGTTGCATCAACTATGCCATTAACTTGCAGCCGCTCATCGATCACGATTAAAGGCTCAGAAAGAGTTCCGTCATCCTGCTTCTTGAAAAAGGCAAAGCGAACATCATTTTCACCAGTAAAACTGATTTGCTTGTTGCCATCAATCGCTTCTGCTTGGATTAAACCATAAGTTGGAAAGTTATTCTCATTCTCATTTTGCCTAATACCAAGTTTTAAGCTTTTCCCTTGGAATGTACCTGCTTCAAAAATTCCTTGAGTAGGAAGCTCAAGCTCTTGAGCGGCAATTTTACCTTTAACCTCCAAGCCAAGACGATTAAAAATTAATTCCGTTGTTTGGCTATTGTAAGAAAAACGAACCAGAGGCTTCTGAAAAGAAAACTGTTGTCCTTTTTCTTTTTCTGGCTCAGACTTTTCTAGAATGGGGTTAAAAGGTTTGTTAACTGTTAGACTTAGACGCTGACTATTAAGGGATTGAATAGTTCGAGCTTGACCCTGAGCCACTATAGAGTCACCGACACTAAGATCTGTGAAACCATCACCAAAATAATTAACTGTCACATCATCGGGATCTTCGGAGTTACTGGCAATTGTTCCTTTGCCCCTAGTTTCTGTGATTTGATCTTGGACTTGTAAGTTATTGATAGTAAAATCTGTACCATCTAAACAATTGATTAAAGAGGGAAAAGATTTTCGTAAATCTTCAACCACGTTTAGATTATTCTTGGTGAAATTGATTTTTGCTAAAGGGCTATAGTAATGCTTTATTCCATTTGGAGGGAGAGCCTGATAAGAAGATGAATCGTCTTCGTTAGTAGGCCAATCAAGAAGATTACGGCTATTTTTACGGGTCGGGATTAGCCAATAATCACCAGTCTGATAATGATTCTTCCCCTCAAATTTAACCTCAATCCCTTCTCCTTCCAGAGAAATATATCCCGAATCATTGTCAGCATTAATTGATATTCCTGCCTCCCCTGTATCAATAGTGTAATCCCAAAGTCTAATTTTAAAAAACCTTGATTCTGATTCATCATTCTGGTTAAATTTATCAGGTAATTTCAATCCAGAAGCTTCTTTAATACTAGCTAGATCAATAATGAGCTTGTTACTAGAAACACGCTGCAAACGCACTAAGATGCCTGGTTTACCAGCAAGTTCCTGAGCAGTTTCTATAATTTCTAGCCATTGTCTTGGTCGAGCTAGTTGCCAAGCTTCATCATTATTCTGACTAACGGTAAGGATATTACCATCAATTGTTTCAATCGCACTGACGATGAATCCATTGTCACGAGACCATTTAAATGTAGCTTCTTTTTGTTCTGTCTCTCCTTCTTGTTTTTCTGTCCCTACTCCTTTATGAATCTCTATACGATAGAGATGATTTTGTAAATTAGCACCATCAGATACTTTAGGCGTAAGAGTAATATCACGATCTTGTGGCTTGGGAAAAAAGTCATCCCCATTCTCGTCAGCCTCAATATCGTTAACTTGACGTAACTTAACTTGACAAACTGTTTTGGTACGAGTAGCTGTATCTGGAACATTACCTAAAGCAACTTCGCGAATTTGAGGATCGTCAACAGACGTAATATGTCGCTGCCATACATCTAAATAAGCGATGTAATCCCCTTGCTGTAACTCTTCTTGTCTCAAGTCATTTTGTAAGGCATTAGGATAATCAGGTTGTTTAGTATAAGTGATTTCCTGTTCTAGTTGGCAGAGAATGCCATCTACATAAATATGCCCAGGAGCAATTTTAAAATCCCCTGCGCCTGGAACTGGAGTAATTGTAAAGTTTCGCTCATTATTTTCATTTTTTGGGACACCAGAAAGTCCAATTAAATCTCGAATTTGAACTTGGTTTAAGTGAGCCTGAATATCAACCTGTTCGTTCCAGTCAGCATCAAGTTGTAAACGTCCTTGTTGCATACGGACGCTAGTATAGTGTTTTTTGGCGTTAAACGTAGATCGGGTAAAATCTCCTTTCATAATAATCTCCTTTAGGTAATGTAAAAAATGCTTTTTTCTAGACCAAAGCGTAAATAATCGTCCAAACTACTGTGCAAATTTTGTTGGCGTTGGGGTTGCTTCAAATAGCTGAAAACCCCCATTTCGGAACCATCCTCTGCTCCTGTGCAAATCTGTGGAGGACAGGCTTGTCCCAGTTGAGCATAACTAGGATCGCCATAGATTTCAGATGTAAAATTGGGCTGTAATTGAGCTAGTAATGCTAATTTTTGCTCCATATTCACGAGACCTTGATCGCGAGAAATCCAGGTTGAACCTATATCTTGAGAAGCCAGAATGCCTCCTAGAGATGTACCGGCAAAAATCTGCTGTTGCTGTTTTGCGATCGCAATTGTAGTAACGTTTAGAGTACTTAAACTGGTATTTTGGGTTATCTCTTGCTGCTTAATGCCTTCACTGGTAGCAATAAAAATCCCCCCCCCTGCTGTGGCAACAATCAGCCGTTTCACCGTCAATTCAAGCTCCTCTAAAGCTAAATTAGGACTGAACTGAGCATTAATAGTTAAGGTGGACCCTTCTACCTTGGTAATGGTTCGGTTTTGTCCTGCTGCTGCGATGTTATCTCCTGATTTGAGTTGTAGAGCAACTGATTCTTCGTTGATCGTGATGGTTGTCCCTTCCCTTTCTAGTTGACCTGTAACAATGGGAGCGTAAACTATGAGAGCGTTAACCTTGAGGTTTACTGGACTACCATCTACCGACGACCAGCGATCGCCATTATCATTGGAGACAAATACTCCTCCAGCTACAGTTCCCGCAAATATTTTTCCCTCATCATCAATAGTAAGTGCTGTTACTCGTAGATCGGTTAAACCACAGTTGATAGCTTCCCAGCTATGTCCTGATGCAGGAAAACGAAAGACTCCCCCCTCTCCTGTTCCAGCAAAAATCTGTTGATTGTTGCCAACCCCTAAAGCCGTAATATTGAGATCTGTCAAACCCAGATTTAGAGGATGCCAATTCTGTCCCCTTTCTGGAAAGCTGAAAACACCATTACCTGCTGTTCCAGCAAGGAAGTGATTAATCATAAAGCTTGTTCCAAGGGGTAAATTTTCCCGAAAAGGACTAAGGATTGTGAGTTCAGTATCAGAAATAATTTTGAGAACAGTTCTAGTTTGGTCAGCAGCAGTGATGCTATCTCCCACTTCTAATTCTGTCCTGAAAGCAGTTCGGTTACCAATAATTCGGACTTCATTATTATTAGATGCCGCAGTTGCACTAGAAATTGTTCCCGTTCCTACTAGGGGATAGGTCACTATAGAAGTAATTGCCGTATTGGTTGAACCAGTATTAATTTGTTGCCAGCTTTCAATTCTGCCTGAGGAGAACCAAACTTCACCTCTGCCAGTCCCAGCAAGAATATAGGTTCGACTTGGAATAAAAAATGGTAAATCTGCCTCCACTAAAAATAGAATCCCAGCTAAAATATCTATAACTAGAAGACGCAGCCAAAACTCAATGGTTACCTTTTTTAAACTAAATTCTCTAAAAGCTCTATCTATAATTAGTTCACAATCAGAATTGATTAGAGTGACAGTTCTAATTTGATTATGAGCAATAATGGCATCTCCGACTTGGAAGACTTTAGTAAAAGTAGTATTTTCTCCTATAACAATATTTCCTATGTAATAAATTGTGCCATGACCTCGATAGGGAAGGAAGAAGAGCCTGTTCTCTAACTCCTCTTCAAAAGCAAGATCTATGGTGAGTTGAGTGTCAGATTGAATAGAAGTAATAGTGCGTATCCGATCTGCTGCTATAACCATATCGCCCTTTCGCAGTTCATTAGTAAAAGCTGTATTACTGCCTTTTACTACAACACCAATAATCTTTCCTGTTCCCTCTACCCTAATTTGATCACGAACAATATTGAAAGAAACAGAGGGATTCAAAGCCAACTCTAAGGGAGAATTAATCTGGCAGATCGAATCAGAAATAATACTAGTAATAGTTCGAGTGATTTGCTCCGATTCTTCTTGACCTTGGATCTCTATGGTGTCACCAGTTTTTAGTTCACTAGTAAAAGCTGTTCCTTGACCGCCGAGAGTGACTTGATCGCTGTTAATCTTGCCTTTTCCTTGATGGGGAATAGCAAAATCAGTTTCGGGCAAAGGAGCTTCTCCATCAAAAACAGCATTAACTGTCAGATTTGTATCAGAAAGAATATTCTCAACGGTTCTAACCTGATTATGGGCAATGATGGCATCTCCCTGCTGGAAAACTTTGGTAAATACGGTATCGCTTCCTGTCACAGTAGTTCCCTGAATGGTAATAGTTCCTGCTAAGGGTTCAGCATAGGCAATCAGAGAGGTAATATCTTCCTGGGATATTTCAGGATTCTGAATCTTGAGCCAGTTTTTCCCTTGATTACGGGAGTAATAAATTCCATCACCTGCTGTTCCTGCAAACAGATGCTCGTGCCTCTTTTCTACCGCCAAAGAAGCGATCGCTTTTGGTAAGGGATCGAGCTCTTCTTTTAATGTCAGATCGGGCTGACATTGATAGCGAGGAGGAGTTTGAGAGCCATCTGGTACATAACAGAATCGCACACAACCTTTTTGACGGCGAGTGACGGTTACTTGTTCGTCAAAAATACTATCACCTGCTTCTAGCCTTCCTGCTCTAGTGCTACCTAAAACTGTAGTGGTGGCAATCTTGACCTGCGTTTGGGGAGCTGCGATCGCTGTAGATCCCTTAATTGAACAACCGCGATCAATAATGCTGTCTGCAATTTCTAGTTTTGGGATGATATCTGGCAGTTGAATTGCACCACAAATACTCCGTAGTATGGTTATTTTGAGACGGGCATTGGAGAAGCCAACAGGAAGGACATCTGAATCCTCCACACAGAAACATCGATCAAGAATTGAAGCTTGGGGGGAGTTCTGATTCGGCTCTTGGGAGACAATTTGTTGCAGAATTAGGAAAATTTTCTGGGCTTCTTGATAAGCTAACTGATTCAATTGGGTTAAAAGTTTTTGTGGCGATTGGAGATCGGATTTAAATCCTGTTTGGATCAATTTGCCAATCAGATTAAGACAATAGAGCACTAAAGCAATCAGAGTCCAAGTTTCTCCATCTTCAGCATCTATATTAGCTGGAGAGCTATTCACCATGATTCCTCCTTGTTGGGGAACTAGGGTGCAGTGGCTCAAGTTCAACCATCTAAGATTACCTGGTTCAATGGTTAGTTTCCCTTCGATCAATAGTCCATTCAGAGTTAACTCGCCCTGCTCAATGGTCTGATGATTTTCGGGCGATTCAGGGTTATTATTTTCGGGCGTTCCAACAACAGCAATCCCCTGGACTGAGATGTTACCTAAGATATGGGGACGATGACCATTAGCGGCCATAATTGTTAGTTGTTGATCGGCAGGAATTTTAATCGACAAAGCTCCTGAATAGGTCGCATTATCTCGAATGATGACGAATCCTTTTGGGCGCTTTGCTGGCTGTTCGGGGACAATCCCTAATTGTTGCCAATCTTCGCCAGAGTTAGTTGGTGAGATAATCTTAAGCGGTTGCCAGCCTAAATTTTTTTGCTGGGAAATAAATAAAGTTAGAGTTTGACCAGCAATACTAGTAAGGTCAAGATGATAATCTTGCTTGAGTACAATTGAGCGTCCTTGACTGTCAACGGCTTCACCCTTACTGACGATGATTTCACCAGCCTTCTCTCCTAGGCTGACCTGAAGACCCTTGACAACACCAGGTTGTTCTGAATTTTTTTGAGTGACAGACTGGGTATTCCCGTCCGCCAGACTAATCTCAATTGTGGGAACTTCTAAACGAGCCAGCCGAAGATAAGTAGTTTCGGGATAGGTATCGCTTTCAGTTTCCTTAATTACCTGTAACTGCCACGTTTGCTCGGTAGAACCAGGGGGTGAGGAAATTACCAGCCATACTGTTTCACCTTGATAATCTTTCAGAGCAACTTTTGTGTTACGAGGCAGGATAATCCCCCTTCCTCGATTATCTATTGCCATACCAGGGGCTACTATTGCTTCTAATGCTCCAGGGGGCGTTAATACTTCCAAGCCATTGAGAATACCAGGGGTAAACTGAGGACGAATTTCCGTTGAGTCGTTTTGTTGGATAATCTCTCCTCTCTGATTCAAAATTAAGTAAGTTAGAGGAAGATAAATAGTATCAGGATAGCGATCGCTATTGGTGACAAAATCTGCCATAGGAATCAGACTAAACTGCCAAGTTTGAGGATCATTCCCAGCCCGATATGAGATAACTAGTAGCACTGCTTGCTCTCCCAACCCATTAAGCTCCATCTGACTGAAATCCAGAGTGGAAGCACAGTTTACCAGCATAACTCTACCCTTACCATCAATGGCTCGACCAGGAGTTACTACAGCAACCGTAGTTCCAGGAATAGCCATAACCTTCAACCCTTGGATAATTCCAGCTCGAAACAAGGGTAACTCAGATTCGTGAGGTAGAGATACTACATTGACTGAGGGAATAGTAATTTGAGCCAGGGGAATGCAGGTATGGTTGCGTAAACCTTGCCAAGCTAAGAGAGTGCCATTCCAACTTTGAATGGCATCTGCCAAGGGATTGAGGCTGACTGAGTTAGTTTGTGCGATTTTCCAAGTCAGGGAAAAAGTATCAGATGAAGCATTAGGTAGCTCGGGCAAATCATCATCTCGATTGTAAGAACCTCCGCCAATATCTCCACTAAAACCGTAGGAATAGCTAACCTCTACTCGTTGAGGTAGGGTGCGATCTAGAAAAGCTATTTTGCCCAATTGGGGATCGACCGCAACAATTTTGCTTCTTTCGGGAAGTAGGTGGAGTGGTAAAGGAGATAGAGTTGCCAATTGCTGTATCGTTGTTTCTGGGGAACTCAAATCAGCAATCAGAACTTCTTCTGGCGGGATAGGATCGGTTTGACCATTGATAAAAATTTTTAACACTGAGTTTTTACCCTGATAACCAGCAAAATCTGGACGTCGGGGCAAGCGAATGGGTAAATTAATTTCCTCAGCAAGTTGGGTAATTTCGGTCTCGGTGGCGGGACGATTAAAGAGTTGGATCTCGGAGTTTTCCAGAGGACTAAAACTATAGCAGCGTCCAGTTAATTGAGGAGCTAAATTTGTAATCAGACGGGCTGTTCCCCGCTGAATCGGATAACTTGATAGTCGCCAGATATATAACCCAATGTGAGGGACATTGTAACGACCATTACCACTTCTAGTGGGTCGTACCTGAATTGTGTAGGCGGTTTGTGACTCAAAGGGAGTTCCTAATAAATTTAGTTGGCTCGTCGAACGGAGATTGACGATTGTATTTTGGGTGCGGATACGGTCTAAATTTTGGTTAAGTGCCAGCAAGTCCCAAAATTCAACTACTCTTGCGCCCCAACTAGTAACATCCCGTGCCAGTTGTTCGAGGACGGATGGGATTCCTTTCCGCCTTCTATAAGCGATCGTATTGGCAACATAAGCCCGTTGTTCCTGGATGCCATAGGGACGTTGACCAGCTTGAATTGTCTCTGATGAGCTACCAGCATACAATTCGCGAATGCTTACCAGGTCTCCAATATAGGGGACAACCCAATCATCACAGGTTTCGATATACCAATTTTCATACAAATCGCCAATATCTATTTCCAGGGTCTGCAATTCTTGCTCCAGCGCTAACAAAAACTGTTCTAGTGGACCAGGTTCTTGACCGTCCTGTTGTTTGCGATCTCGCAGTTCGTAATCCCGAATCCGATAAATAGCTGGTAAAAGCCGATAGAGGCGTTCGCTAGGGTTCATACTCATATGCTTGAGCCTGTGGATAGGGTGATACTGTCAGAATCCAGAAACAATAATTGGGCAGGAGAAATTTGGTTAGTCTGAGCATCCCAGCTTGCCTGTTGGGCAATTAGGGATTGGTTGAGGATTTTACTGGAACCGCGAGCATAGAGCGAGTCCAAATCCACAGCGATCACACCCTCAATCTTTTGGATGGTGGCAATGATTTCTGAAGCAGTGACGGCTTGTCCAAACCCACGCCGATCAAAGGAAAAGATTTGCTGTAAAGTCAAGTGTATTGCGTTCTCCACTTGATCTATTGGATAGCGCGGATCGATCGCCACTTTTGCTTCTAAATTAAACACAATCGCTTGATAGGAATCAACTTCTACCCGTTGGACGGGGTCTCTCGCAGCATCAATGGCATCCACTAGATTGCGATAAAGGGCAGAATCTACCGGAACCCGATTACCCTCAGCAGCAGCTACGGTAATATGTACCAGTTGGTTGTTTTCTGTCCAGAGGGGAACTGCCTGAGCTTTACTAATCCCAGCAAAACTACGGGCAAAATCTTCAAAGTCTTGTAGGGAAACAATACGGTCTAAAGTGCGGATGGTTAAAGGTGCATTGTTACGAGCTTCTGCTAGGTCTTCTCGCTCTGCACCTCCTGTAGCTGGTAAGGGGTTAGTAACTTCTTCGAGTCCCAGAGGACGAGTTTTCAGGATAGTTAAACTTTCGGCACCGATATTGCCTTCTACTCCAATACCACTACGGTAATTAGCAACCACATTTTCCTGCCCGCTAGGCAAACGAGCGCCCCGTTCTCCATCACCAAAAATCACCTGGGTTGTGCCATCATTTTCCTGACGAACGATATAACCTTGAGCTAGTTGATCCAGAGCATAAAGAGAATTGGCTCTCTCCCAGGCAACATCATTGACATATACGGTCAGTGTACTTTCTATTCCTGAAACGGTGGTTGCGGAAATATAGGTTAAGGGGGGTTTTTGCAGTTCAAATCTTTGATTAGCGATCGCACCGTCTCCACTGCCGAGTACTTCCTCGCTAACGGTTTCACCATGAGTTGCTTCGACAATATTGCCATAGATAGTTACGGTTGCTGGGTCATAACTATGGCTTAAGGGCTGATCTAATTCCAAGATTGGCTGTTGCTGATCCTGGGGCGGTATATTAATGATGCCCAACTCGCTGATGGTTTCAGCTTCATCTGCTGCTGGATACAAGGTAATATCATCAGTTGTCAGGGTGGTGATAGTCCCCTGAAAGTTATCGAGATTTTTCACCTGCCACTGTTGTCCCATTGACAGAGCTTTAGGGACAGTGAGCACAGAGAGCCAATCACTGGGTTGTACCTCTACACTATAGAAACCATCCTGGGACAGCAAAATACCAATACCACCAACAAAGAGATTGGTCGAGTCAATTGCGATCGCCCGAATATCTGTATTGGTTAAACCTGTATTGAGGGGTTCCCAGAGACCGCCCAAATTCGTCGAGCCAAAAACACCTCCTAAAGCCGTTCCTGCTAAAATCCGCTTGCCATATTTGTCTAGGCTCAGGCAGCGAATCTCAAGATGATTGTTTAATCCTGCATTGACTTCTGACCAGCGTTTACCCTGGTTGGTGGAGCGCAAAATTCCACTGCCTGCCGTTCCAGCAAAGAGAATATCACGGGTAAAGGGAGTTCCTTCAGGTAGCTTAGTGAAAGCTCGGTCTATAATTAGTTCTCTATCAGAAATAATTTCTTTAATAATGGGATTGGGATCTTGACCAACGGCTTCAATTTCATCACCAGGAATAATAGCTGACTCCCTAAAAGTTGTTCCCTGAAAAATCACCCTAGTTCCCTTGCTAGAAAGTGTGCCATTGTTGCTAATCACAGTTTCCCTTTTCTGATTAATAGTACAGGGAGTGCCTTGAGGTAAATTGGTAAAATCTTCCTCAACGGTAAGTTCAGTGTCAGAGATAATTCCAGTTACTGTTTGGGTTTGACCGGCAACTGTAATTGTGTCCCCTATTGTTAATTCAGTATTAAATTTGGTGTTTTTTCCGGTCACCTTAATACCATCACTGGTAATTGTTCCTGTTCCAGGTAATGGGTAAACTGCCAGGGCTGTTACATTAAGATTGTTTAAACCAGTATGAATCGTAAAGCTATTACTTGATCGCAGATCGGGACGAAATGGCTGATCGATGGTAATGCTGGTATCGGCATTGTCAGGAGCGATGCTGACAACAGTTCGATCTTGACCTGCAACGGTAATTTTACTCCCTACTCTCAATTCCTGAGCAAATTTGGTACCTGCTCCTGTCACATTAATACCATCGCTGGTCATCGTCCCTGTCCCAGAGCGAGTTTTAATTAACTGTTGCCAACTGTTGCCTTGATTGGTGGAATAGAATATGCCACTACTAGTGGTTCCCACAAAGATATAACCATTAGCAGGATTAATTACCATTGCTTGGAGATAGGCATCAGTTAAGCCTAATGGTATCCAGCGATCGCTTTCAGGAGAATAACGAATAACTCCATCGGCAAAAGTGGCAGCAAACACCATTTTAGTTGTGGGATCGAAGGCTAAAGCTTTAATTTCCGCCTGAGCAATACCAATATCAACAGAAAGCCAATGTTCTCCATAGTTTAGAGAACGAAACAGACCTTCTTTTGTCCCAGCATATAACTGAAAACTGGAGGAGAAACCTAATAAAGCTTGCACATTTAGGTTAGTTAAACCATCATTGATTGGTTGCCATTGCTGACCGGCATCGGTAGAAGAAAATGCACCTTCGCGGGTACCAGCAAAAAGATAGAGTTTTTCCTGTTCTCGATGAATTGCGATCGCTTGAACCGTCAGCGAGCTTAAACCTTGATTGATGCGTTGCCAATGAATATTCTGCCAGTTGCGACCATAATCGCTAGAACGGAAGACTTTATTCCCTGCTCCAGTGAATAGAATGTCAATTCCAAAGAGGAATTCTGCTTCGGTTAATTCCTTGTCATTACTGGCGATCGCTATTGCTCCAACTGACTGAGAACTCAGTCCTGCATCGATAGGATTCCAGATATTACCCAAGTTAGTAGAGCGGTACAGGCGACCATTTGCTGTACCACCAAAGAGATAACCATTGTGGGGATGAACTGCCAAAGAACGAATTGCTAAATCGGTTAAACCAGTATTTATAGCTTCCCAATTACCACCACTATTGTAGGAACGAAAGACCCCAACGTTAGCAGTAGCAGCTAAGAGAATAGTTCGGCTGAAATAAGAGAAAACTGTCCCTGCGGACAAACCTTCTTTAAAAGCATTATCAAGAGTAACCTGTGTCGCAGAATCAACGGAACTGATGGTTCTAAGCTGCCTATCTGCAATAATCTCGTTTGTTTGTAAGCTTTGATTGTCGCTAAATGTTACAGTGCGACCCTCGCTAGAAATCGAACCTTGACCTTGGGTAGGAATGAAGAAAAATGTCCCTGCCGATAAATCTCGCTCAAATCCAGTATCAAGAGTAACCTGTGTCTCAGAATCAACGGAACTGATGGTTCTAAGCTGCCCATCTGCAATAATAATCTCGTTTGTTCGTAAGGTTGTTTGATTGTCGCTAAATGTTACAGTGCGACCCTCGCTGGAAATCGAACCTTGACCTTGGGTAGGAATGAAGAAAAATGTCCCTGCCGATAGATCCTTATTGGAATCTTTACCTAGTGTAACTTGAACTGTGTTTCTCTCAGAATTTACCGCTCTGATAGTATTAAGCTGCCCTCCTGCAACAATAATTTCACCTGGCTGCAAGGTTTGATTTTCAGTGAATGTCAAGGTGTGATCTTGGCGATAAATCGAGCCTTGACCTCGACAAGGAACAAAAAACGGCGTTCCCTCAGGTAAATCTGTTTCAAAGAAGTCATTAATGGCAATTTCCGTCGCCGAAAAAACGGCTTCAACAATTTTGATTTGCCCTGCTGCAATAATGGCATCTCCTGGTCGCAGTTCTGAGGTGAAATTGGTTCCTTTCCCGATTACAACTCTATCAAAAATAGTTCCACTAACTGTGTCTTGTACGGATTTTCCTCCCCGTTCAATCTTGATTTCTATATTGGGGTCAAAGAGATTGATGTTAGAGTCAAAGGACGCATTTATAGTACAAATAACATCGGAACTGATGCTAGTTATTGTTCTCTGTTGAGCTTCCTGTTGAACTTCCTGTTGAACTTCCTGTTGAACTTCCTGTTGAGCTTCGATGATAATTTTGTCCCCAACTTTTAGCTCTTGAGTAAAAACTGTATTTTTACCTCTGATAATAGTGCGATCGCTAGAAATTGTGCCCTTACTTCTGGGAGGAGCTAAAAAAGCATTTTTATCAAGAGAATTACTAAAAGGACGATCAAGAGTTAGTTGAGTATCGCTGATAATTTGATTAACAGTACGAATCTCATTGTTAGCCAGGATAATATCCCCAGAACGTAATGATTCAATAAAGCTTATTCCTGTTCCTGTAACTGTAATCCCATTGCTGGAAATAGTAACTGTATCTGGCTGACGGTACATCCCTAATTCAGAGATGCTCATATCAGTTAAACCCGTACTGATATCAAAGGTAGTGCGAGGAGGCAGATCGGTATTAAAAGCAGTATTAATGTTCAGCAGTAGATCGGGGGTTTCTGGGTCATCGGGCTTTTCTGGTTCAAAAGAAGTGACTACTCTGGTTTGTCCTGCTGCAATAATTAAATCCCCTGGCTTTAATTCTCGTCCAAATGCGGTACGGTTTCCTGAGACTACTGTGCCATTACTAGCGATAGTTCCTGTTCCTGGTTTAGTATAGGCAATCTGTTGCCAGTTATCGCCATTATCAGTAGAGCGAAAGATCCCATTACTTGCTGTTCCAGCAAAAATCTGCCCATTGTCTGGATTGACTAAGAGCGATCGAATATTCTGATCTGTTAAACGATGATTAATCTCTGTCCAGTTGCGCCCATCATCACTGGATCTCCAGACTCCATTTTCTTTAGTTCCAGCAAATAACAGAACAGGGTTATTGTCCTGTTTGATCGCTAAAGTTTGAATATTCTTTAACTCTTGTTGATTAACCTGTTCCCATTCCAGAGTATCAGCGCGGAAGCGAAAAACGCCCCGATCTGTTCCAGCAAAAAGCTTGTTGATGGTAAAAGACTTGCCGTTGATACTAATGCTAAAACTGTTATCTATTTCTAATTCTTCGTCGCTTTGAATGTTCTTAACCGCTCTAGTTTGAATATCCTTAACTATCCCAGTTTCATCATCATCCTTTACAGTTATAGAATACCCTACTCGTAACTGATTACTGAAATCTGTATTGCGTCCTACGATCTTAGTCCCATTACCAACAATTGTTTCTAGAACTTCTTCACTACTAGTAGCAAAAGAAGCAACATTTTGGTTAGATAATCCTTCACTAATAGATTTCCAGGTAATACCTTGATCATCAGAAGAGAAAATATTAACTCCTTTGTCTGTACCGACCAAGAGATAGCCCCCTGGAATGATACTTAAAGCCTGAATTATTCGTTCTCCCAGTTCAGCATCAGTTCCATTCCAGTTTTGGGAACGAGCCATTCCACCTAATTTCACTTTGGCTCGCGGGTGTTTCCCAGAAATGATTAGGTTTTGACCATTCTCTAAACCTTGAAGAAACTCACTGAGGTAAATGCTGTTGTCAGAGATCGGATCGAGAAAGATGTTGGTTTGCTGAGATGTTACGTCTAAACTTTCCTGAGCCATTGCTAATTGCTCACTTTGCAGCAAAACATTAGTGTTTCTTAAGCTAAAGTTGCTTGGTGTGATTACTGGTTCAGCCGGAATGATACTGGTAATAGTAGTATCCAAAAGGAAATCCCGACGAGAACCATCAGAGACATTATCCACCTGAAGTGCTTCAAAGCGATCGCTATCTACTAATACAAGCCAACTATCTTCTAAAATCCCTGTATAAAGGGTATCTAAATCAATCTTCTGAGATGCTAGTTGAAAACCTGGCCATTCCTGTTCCAAAAAACCACTAAAACGAGTGCCAGCGAGTAATATTCCTGGTTTCGCGGTCGCAAAATCTGTAATTTCTCTAGTTGCTAGTCCGCGAGTGGGACTGATAGCTGCGACATCTCCATTAATTTCCGACCAAGTATCACCATGATCTACGGAACGAAATACACCACCATCAACTGTTCCCGCAAACAAGTTATTAATTGTGAAATTTGTCTCAGCAGGGAAAGGATTAGTCTCAAAGGGTCGATCAATCGATAATTCTGTATCGGGATTATCAGCATCAATTCCTGTAACAATTCTAGTTTCACCCCAAGCAGTAATCGAATCCCCAACTCTCAATTCGTGAGCAAATAATGTATGCTTACCATTTACCTGATTACCATTGCGGGTAATTTTCCCTGTCCCTAGATAAGCATCAATAACTAGAGAAGTTATTTTGAGATTGGTTAAACCAGCATTAATGGTGAAATTTGTTGCTGTTTCTATAGTGGGTTCAAAAGGTCGATCAAGGATTAGTTTCTCATCAGATACAATCTTAATCACAACTCTAATTTGTCCATCTGCAATAATGGTGTAGCCTTCCTCGATCTCCGTCTTAAAAACTGTTCCATTCTTACCGATAACCTCTTTGCCTTCGCTGGTAATTGTACCTGTGCCAGACTTAAGAGCTACCTGTTCCCAGTTACTTCCGTTATTGCGAGAACGAAAGATGCCACCGTCAGCCGTTCCAGCAAAGAGATTAGTGCAATTGGCGAGCGCAAAAGTAGTTCCCACTGGTAAATCGGGTGCAAAGGCAGTATCAACCGTTAGCTCAGTTTGAGCACTGATGGTTCTTATCAATCTGGTTTGACCTGCTGCGACAATAGTGTCACCTGGCTTTAATTCATCGATAAAAGTCGTACCATTACCCGTTAGGTTGGTATTCATACTGGTAATAGTCCCTGTACCTACTCTAAAATCAGTAGCTAGAGAGGTCACATTTTTATTGCTCAAGCCATCATTGACTTCATCCCAAGTTTCACCATAGTTACTGGAGCGAAAGATACCATCATCAGTGCCAGCAAAGATATCGGTTCTTTCTACAGGTAATATCCAGTAAGATCCCGTATTTACAGGGGGGTTAAAAGGAGTATCTATTGTCAGTTGCGTATCAGAAGCGATCTCCGTAATCTTTTTAATTTGACCATCGACAATGATGCTATCTCCTACTTGGATTTCGGTAAGAAACTTTGTGCCATCTCCTAGTATTTTTGTATTATCACTATTGTCACTATTGTCACTGGAGATAGTTCCTCTACCTTGATAAACATATAATATATATAATAAATATAATAAGATGTTGTATCCCGCAGATTCTAAATCAGAGCTAAAAGCACTATCTATTGTAAGTTTTTCCTCATCAGGGTCTATCTCAACGACAGTTTTAATTTCATCGTTAGCAATAATTTTGTCCCCTTTCTGGAGTTCTGTACGAAATTCTGTATCAGTTCCTGTTACTGTTGTACCTGAGCTAGTGATCGTTCCTGTCCCTTGTATAGTTTGATTGATCGCCGTATAGCTAACCAGCAAGGCACGAATCACTCTATTCGATAATCCTTTGAGATCCCAATTTTTGCCTTGGTCTGAAGAGCGATAAATCCCTGTTTCTGTACCAGCAAAAATATAAGTACCACTAGTAATATTTACGGTATTTTCCTCGACAGGAGTACTACAAGTAACTAAGGAACGAACCAATGTATCAGGTAATCCCGTATTTACAGTTTCTACTGAGTTATCCCCAGATTGACTAGAAGTTTCAACGCGAATTGTGCCATCACCAATGGAACTCCAATTTTCCCCATTATCTGTAGAACGAAATACACCACCTCTTGGTGTTCCTGCTAGAATATGGTCTCGTTCCCAATCAACATAGAGAGTTTGGACGGTGAAATTAGTTAAACCTGCAATAATCTGTGTCCAAGTTTCACCGAGATCTTGGGAGCGAAAAATGCCCAATCCTGGGGTTCCCACAAAGAAATCATTGCTTTGATTCACCACTAAACAGAGGATATCTGCATTAGGCAAACCCCTGTTCAAAGGAAACCATCTGTCTCCTTGGTCTTTGGTCTGAAAAACACCACCCTTGAGAAACGATTTCCTGGCTGCTTTCAAATATCTGGGGCAGTTCTCCTTCGTTGGGAACGCTAATCACTTGAGCTTCTTTAGGTACTGTTACGTTTCTTGCTCCATCGGGAGTATCTTCTACGATAAATGCCAGATAGGTGCTAGCTGCTACACCAGGTTTGAGTTCGTAGCCAATAGTCCGAGCTAGCTCTAGTACAGATCTCCGTTCGGTAGCTGTTAGTAAATATCCTTCATTGGCAATGCGCTCTTGATAAAAACTGAGAACATCAGCGACCACTGCCCAAGCATCCAAAATAGCGATCGCTGGATCTTTAGGGTCACGGGTTTTAAGTTTTGGTAGATAGTTAGCTAAATGAGATAGTAAACGCTCTCGAAACGAATTGTAGTCGCCAATGCGGTAAGCAATTTGGGAGAGACCAGGACGATTAGTCGGTTTTTTGGGCTTCTTAGATAAACTCATAAGCCACCTTCCATATTGAACTTAATCTTGCCCAGTTCTGGATGGGCTGGATTGTTGTCTAAACGTGCAATTTCTAGAGCATTAATCGGAATTTGACCAATAGCTCGATAGTCCTTTAAGGGTTGGTTTATTAGTCCGAAGCGAATAAATTCTACTGTTAAAACCCCATCAATTTGCATTGCTGTTTGAAGCAGTCGGCTCAGGTAAATAGGTTCTCCAAAAGTTAGTCGGTCGGGATGAAATATACCTAGCTGACCATCAGGCAATACTCGATTGCTAAATGCTTCTAATAATGCTCCTTTGACAGCACTGCGAAAATAATCGGGCTGCACCTGCACTTTGAGGACAAGATCGAGAGGTACAAATTGAGGTGCTTCAATAGCAAGATCGTGTCCTGCTAAACGAAATCGCTCTAGGAAATTTAACAGTTTTTCCTTAAAGTCATCATCAATAGGTAATCCTAGTCTGCGATCCACATGAATAAAGATGGTATACCAACTACCAGTCCAACGTCTGACTGCAACTGCTCTTTGCACTTCAGGATGACGTTCTGCTGCTTGAGCATAATCTTTGGTTGTTACGGCGCGCTGTTGTTCTCGAAAGGCTTGGGGTGCATAAAGGCGCACTTGTTCAATGGGTTCTGCTTCAGTTCCGCCTTGGGCAGGCAAGGGATTGCTAACTGTTTTAATAGTGTTGAGCAGCTCTAAATGATCTGGATCTGTAACCAGATAGGCAATCGAATCTGCTCCCACGTTGCCCACAGTACCATTACCAATGCGGTAGGTAACTTCAAAAAAGTTTCCTGCTGCTGGTTTTTTGCCCAATACATTATCACCAAATCGCAGATAAGCGGAGTCGTCATCTTCTGTCTCCACCACAAAATCCCGTGCAAAGCGATCGCTGTTTAGCAGATCCCGTTGGAATTGCCAATCGAATTGCTCTCCTTGATTGTATTCTCGTAAGAACATAGCGGGCTGAGTGTCGCGCATTTCCCAGTCAAAAGCTGCTGTAGCGGATGCTTCGGGGTCGAATTGTACCCATTTCTGGTTACGGTCTAAAACATAACCCTGTTGGGTGAGAACTCCTCGTTTTAAGCGGGGACGATAGCGATCGCTATTGGGAATAAGATTCAGTTTTTTGGGGTCTAGAATCTTCCCATCGCGATTAATCCAATCTTCTTTTTGCTCAGTAACAAAATCGGCAATAATTTTCTCTGGCTCTTCTAGAGGGAGGGCGGGAAGAGTACGACCATAATCCGCTAGCACCACATTACCTTTTGCCACGCTGAGGTCGGGATACAATTTACCATCAATCACTCTTGCCACGGGAAGGGAAAAGGGCAGAGCATCTTCTGGTGACCACTCAATTTCGAGGACTTGTTGGGGTTGTCCTGGGGTTTCATCATCTACAAATAAGGGGTCTTGATTTGCTGTTACTTTAGTCAAGCGCACAGCATGACGATGGGTTAAATCAATATTATTTTCTTGACCTGTTTCTGGATTTAGCTGTTCGATAAAGATCAAAACAGTACCAGGTTTCAAGCATGGTTGTAGTTTGCCTCCACTATCTTTTAAGGTCGCTTTGGTAGCTCCTTGCGGGAGTTTGCAGTCTTCATTTCCCCAACTGTAGAATTGAATTTGATTACAAGCTGGATGCAGGATCAGATCGTGCATGGTTTCAAAAACCTCAGTTCCTAAATTCAGCGCATCAATCAATTGATTGGAACGGAGCACTCCTGGTGTGAGGGTTGGTACTCTAGTCAAAAGTTGTGTTCCCCGATACTGATTTTCTGGGGCTGGTCCTGGCAACTTCACTTCCTGGGTTACTTCCACCGTAACCCAAACTCTGGCATTGCAACCATCATGCATAAAGTAATCTAGGAGACGACTATGACGGCGCACGGAGATCCGTTTACGTGCTGTTCCCAAATAGGCTTCAGTAGCTACCGCATCTTGATAGTAACTCAGGTTATCGGCTGCATATGCCAACAACTCTACCAACATGATGCCCAGATCGGAAGCATTGCGCTCTTGCCACTCAGGGATAGTGACAGCAAGGCGATCCAGGATTAGCTGCCGAAAGCTGGCATAATCTTTAGCTAGATAGTCAATGTTGGGTGGTGGTTCAGGTTTGTCTGAAGCTGGTTCTAAGGGTTGACAATCAAACTCGCTGACCTTTTCCTGCCAAGAAAAATTAATCTCAGATAGTTGGGGATCGAAACCTTGGGGGGGAGGAGGTTCGTTTAAGTTGCTAAATCCCCTGTCCACTAACTTTTCTAGAGATTCAACTAAGCGTAAGGTATAGTTTGAGCGATCGCCAATAGATTTAACTTTAATTGTTACCAGATTCGTGTTGGAGCTAACTGATTCGATCTGCACAGGAATATTTCCTCCCTCCAAAACCAGATTTTCCTGAGTTAGAGAACGCCCGGATGGCAGATCGTGAATTAAGTGTAAAACCAGGATTGTTTCTTCAGAGCCAATTTCGAGATAATCAATCCCATTCAAGTATTGCTCTTTAAAAGCGCGAACTTTTAGCAATCGAGGCTCATTTTGGCAAGAAAACTGAATAACCATCTCAAACCTCACGAGAAAATTCAGCAACTTGGCTTTGTTGAGTACGACGAATCGTATAGGCAATCATCACCACTAAACGGGCAGCATCATTCTCGATACTGACATCTTCAACCTCTATGACATCTCCTAACCATCTTTCTAATGATCCCTGCACCAGAAATTGAGTGGTGGCTGCTAACTCATCACTATTGGGTTCAAAAATTAGTTGTTGCAAGCCACAGCCCCCATCACAGAAAAAGTGGTTTGTCCTGGCTCAATGCTGGGAGAGAGTTGTTGGTTGGTAATAATTCCATCCATTAACACTTGAGCAGAAGCACTGTTAGTAATAATGAGGATAACTCGGTTAAATGGTGCCAACACAGGATCTTTCAGCAACTGGTAGTCCTGCTGATCCGCTCTTCCCACTCTACCTACTTGAAAGACAAGTTGAAATCCAGATCGTCCTTCGTCACTATGGGTAACTTCCACAGTTTGTAGTGCTTCCACCAATCGCTGCGAAGCTGGCTGAGGCTTTTGCACTCCAAGCTTGAGAGTCAGATTAATACCTATTGCTGGCATGACAAACCTCCCTAAGCTTCAGGTAATGGGATAACCAGAGAAGAGCCAAGCTCTTCTGTTAGCTCAACGGGATTCATGGCATTGTTGGCATCACAGATTTGCCAAAACTGTTCTGGATCGCCTAAAGTTCGATCAGTAATCAAGTCAAGGCGATCGCCTTGAGCAATGGTAACTTCTCCTAAGACAGGTATTTCTTGACCTTGGGGTAAAAATCGACGCTTTACATAAGTAATGGTGCGTCCTCCTGTGGTCTCAAATTGTTTTTGTTCCAAATTGTAATAGCGACTCGTATATTCAAACATGAGAATCCTCATGAGTAAGAAATATTTGAATTGTTAGAGAAGGCAATTTTAGTTAAGTAACTGATTGAGATTGGGAATATATACTCCTTGATCGTTTTTAATTAAGGAGATCTCTCAGATCCTGAATTCTTCCAATATTTGACATCCTTGCTTTTTTCTGATGATGAGGAAGAAATAGTTTTTTCGATTGCTCCCAAGGCAGATCGTTATAGCTCAAAACTCGCAGACTAAGAGAAACCTTAGCTCGAATGGGATTGAGATTGATATCATAAGCCTCTTCCGTAATACTAAAATCAGCTAAACGAACAGGTAGAACCCGTTTGTATCCCCTTGGTCTCGACAAAAAGTCAAAGAGTTTTGGAATATTGAATTACCCCTACTCTCTGAATCAACACCACCCCAAAAATGTTCAGAGCTTTCGATGTTTAAAAAGCTAGCAGGAAATTAAAAATAATTGACAGGGCAACAGATTCTACTACGACTTTGACAATACAAATAATCAATTTTTGATCAAAAATCTTGGCATTGGGGAACTCTTTAACCTGAAGTTTTATTTTGTGTTAGCAACCGATAACTAGGACATACTTGTAATCTACAATTTTTGTCTATCTTGATGATAGGAAATTCTTCATTTATAAGCTATCAAAGGAACTATTTGATAGCTAATTTAAACTGCCAAATTATCTATCTGTCTACCAAACGGCCCCTTTTACCAAGTTCTAAAGTCTTGGGGTTAACTTTATTGTTGCTGTTCTTTTTGACTGTTAGTCTGGGAATCAAACAAGACATATTCTAGAAGCCCCAACCCAAAGGGAATTATGCCGAGAACACCAAATACCAAGAAAATATAAGAAACCATAAAGATCACCTCTATCTCAGATTAATATTTACTTCTGAATTATTGAACAAAGTTGGTAAGCAACCAAGGAATAAACTAACAATCTTGGTTACTCTTTGTTTTGATTTAAAATAATTATAGCTTCTCAGAATTGTTGTTGAATATCTGAATTAACTGATTAATGTATACTAATATTTATTTTTGTTTATTTTTTGTAAAGAAATTACTTTTTTTGCTGCTAAATTTGGTTTGATAATTATTGTAAGTCTCAAAATATTTCAGCCAAACAAAATTATATACAACAGAATATTTAATTCCCATCTAAATCTCAGTCTATCGGGTTCAATTTTTTACTTAACTGAAGGAAAAAAAAGTAGTTTTAGGAGTAATTTACTTGTGGTATAGGTAACTCCTCAAAGACTACTTAAAATCAAGATAACTAAACCTAATCAGAGGAATTTGCTATGCCCATTACTCCTACCTATCCTGGTGTCTATATTGAAGAGATTCCCAGTGGCGTAAGAACGATCACAGGGGTTGCTACATCAATTACGGCTTTTATTGGTCGTGCTTTACGAGGTCCAGTAAGCGAACCCACCATCATTAATAACTTTGGTGAATTTGAGAGTCGTTTTGGGGGGCTGTGGCTCGATGGACCGATGTCTTATGCTGTGCGTGACTTCTACCAAAATGGTGGAAGTCAGGCAATTATTGTGCGGCTCTTCAATGATCCGGCAGACAATAAAGCACTCCTGAAACTTCCAGTTGCTGCTGCTGGCACTGATTCAGCCACAGAATTGATCCTCGAATCTGCTAACCCAGGCAAGTGGAGCAACAATCTCGAAGTTGCTGTCAATTACGACGGTATCACTCAAGATGTTGCTGATCGTTATGATTTGCAAGAGACAGATCTGTTTAACTTAGTTGTGACTGATGCCTCAGTGGAACCAGAAACCGTGGAAACCATTAGTAATTTATCAGTTATTGAAGGTCCTCGCCGCCTTAACCGAGTTCTGAAAGAAGAATCCCTGTTAGTTCGCTTAAACGGTGATCTTCCCCCGAACCGTCCGGATGAAACTAAGGATGAGCAGGGTAATCCTATAACCATTAAAGTTCAAGATGACGACCGAGTAGAAGATAGTGATTCGCTCGGAGAAGACGACTATAAGGGAAGTAGAAATGACAAAACTGGCTTGTATGCTCTAGAAAAAGCAGACTTGTTTAACTTGCTCTGTATTCCACCTGATATCCGTGATGATGATACTGAGCTAGGTGTTTACACAGAAGCACTTACCTATTGTGTCGAGCGACGTGCAATGTTGATTGTCGATCCACCAATTGCTTGGGGCAAGATCAAGGAAACGGCTGCCCAGACTGCTAAGAATAATTTTAGCAATTTTGTAAGTAACATAAGCGCCAATAATCCCAAGGGAAGGAATGCGGCGATATATTTCCCCAGAGTGGTTCAGGCTGATCCCTTGCGGGAAAATCAGTTAGATACATTTGTTGCCTGTGGTGCCATTGCCGGTATTATGGCAAGTACGGATGTTCAACGAGGAGTTTGGAAAGCACCAGCCGGTATTGATGCTGGCATAAGTGGCATTAGAGGATTACAGGTTAATTTAAACGATAACGAAAACGGTCTATTAAATCCTCTCGGCATCAACTGTTTACGCAATTTCCCTGTTTACGGGCGAGTTGTTTGGGGTGCGAGGACGCTACGAGGAGCCGATCAATTAGCGGATGAATACAAGTATTTACCTGTTAGGCGCTTGTTACTGGAGTTTAGACTAAACTCCTCCCCCTTCCCCCTCTCGTGCAAAACTAAACCGTTTAGTTTTGCACTGTGGCGAAGAGGATTTTTTGAGTGAGGAAAGCATAAACGGA
>JAAUYD010279350.1_pt1 | contig 23767 bp, 18 predicted proteins | sample 7278101 | NCBI WGS metagenome assembly JAAUYD01 (sample SAMN14350128, study PRJNA611818) | marine sediment metagenome | isolation source: surface marine sediment (0.6m) | place: French Polynesia: Moorea | collected 2018-08
GGTCCCGGAGAGAGCAGCACGATGTCGGGGTCGGCGCTGTTCAGGGCAGCGCGTTGGACCAGGCTCTGCCGAAAGGTGTGAAAAAACGGGGCCAGCCGCCGGATCTGGGTCTGGTGGTACAATCGCGGAAAAATGCGTGATATGACGATCCGGTTCTCCAGAGCGTAGCCCAACCCGGCAGGGTTGGCGCTGAAATCCCGCAGCACGCGAAAACGGCCGTCGGTGCCGCGATAGAGATCGGCGGCATAGTATGTCAGGAAGCGGTCTCCGGCAGGCTGGGCACCATGGCAGGCGTGCAGGAAATTGGGATTGGCAAAGACGAGTTCGGCGGGCAAGTGCCCTTGTTTGATCAACTCCTGAGGGCCGTAGGTATCGGCCAGAATCTGTTCGAGCAGTCGCGCCCGTTGGATCAGGCCCGTCTCTATCACGTTCCATTCGCCCGCGGTAATGGGCAGCGGAATCACTTCCAATGCCCATGGAATCCCGCGTCCCTCGGCATCGTCAAAGGGATTGTAGGTGGCTCCGTCCTCGTGGCGCATATGGCTGGCACGCGCCTGGCGTTCATCGAGCTGATCGGAACCTATGCGTTCCAAGGCGCGCAACAGCTCCCGCCAATGCTCGCGGGGCGAGGCTACGCCTGCAAAAGCCTCGCAAAAGGCATCCCCGGAAAAGGCGAACTCCCCAAACAGGGGTGGCGACGGTGCAACTGGTGCTGGCGGGGCATTCGTTTCTAACTGGGTCATACCACCTGTCGGGCCTCATGTTGAAGTCAATGCGCCATCGATAGCGGCTTAGCCGGTTTACTCCGTTCCTCTCCGCAAATCAAGGGTATATGGAAAAAGGGCATTGGTCTCGACAGCGGGTATCGTCGTCAACGCACCGGGGGTATGGCCGCCGGGAACAAAACGGGCATGGCGGCGGCCCTCCGCTTCGTAGGCATTGACCGGAAACACCTCGTGGTTGCGCCCGCCGGGGTGCCCGACATGATAGGTGCAGCCGCCCACAGCCCGGTTCGACCAGGTGTCGAGCAGGTCGATAGTCAGGGGGGTGTGCACGCCGATGGTCGGGTGCAGGCATGCCGGCGGCTGCCAGGCACGGTAACGGATGCCAGCTATAAAGACGCCCGCTTGTGCGGTGGGCTGCAAGGGCACCCGACGGCCGTTACAGGCCACGATGTGCCGCCCATCGGTCATGCCGGACACCTTGACCTGCAGACGTTCGACCGATGAGTCGACGTATCGGGCCGTACCGCCGCCCCCGGGTTCCTCGCCCAGCACATGCCAGGGCTCCAGTGCCTGGCGCAATTCGATCTCCATTCCGCTAACGACCACACGACCATGGATGGGGAAGCGAAATTCGAAATGGGGATGGAAAAAATCCATGCTGACCGCAAATCCGGCCGCGTTGAGGATGTCCAGGACATCCGTGAAATCGTCATGCACCGGCTGAGGCAGCATGAACCGGTCGTGGAGTCGGGTGCCCCAGTGAACCAGTTTCCCGCGAAACGGTGTTTTCCAGAACCACGCCACAAAAATGCGCAGCAGCAGTTGCTGGGCCAGGCTCATGCGTGCATGGGGCGGCATTTCAAAGGCGCGAAACTCCAGTAGCCCCAAACGCCCGGCGGCGCTGTCCGGCGAATACAGCTTGTCGATGCAGAACTCGGCCCGATGGGTATTGCCGGTGACGTCCACCAGCAGGTGGCGAAAAAGACGGTCGACCAGCCAGGGTGGGCAGGGATGGTCTGCGGGTGTCTGACGGTCCAATTCGGCAAAGGCGATCTCCAGTTCATACAGGCTATCGTGTCTGGCTTCGTCGATGCGCGGCTGCTGGCTGGTGGGGCCGATGAACAGCCCGGAGAACAGAAATGACAGCGATGGGTGATTGTTCCAGAAAGCCACGAAGCTGCGCAACAGATCCGGACGCCGTAAAAAAGGACTGTCGGCCGGCGTGGCACCGCCCAGAATGATATGGTTGCCGCCGCCGGTACCGGTATGGCGTCCGTCGAGCATGAATTTTTCGGTGGCCAGGCGGGTTTGGCGGGCTGTCTCGTAAAGCGTGGTGGTTGTTCCCACCAGCTCCTGCCAGCTATGCATAGGCTGAATGTTGACCTCGATGACGCCGGGATCCGGAGTGATCTTGAGACTCTCCAGGCGGGGATCGTAAGGTGGGGTGTAGCCCTCGACGACCACCGGCAGGCGAGTCTTGGCGGCGCTGGCTTCGATAGCGGCCACGAGCTCCAGGTAACCCTCCAGGGAAGCAATCGGGGGCATGAACACATACAGCCGACCGTCGCGAGGCTGCACGCACAACGCCGTGCGCACCACCCAGGCGGCGGATTCGCCGACGATTGGCTCCGGATCCTCGAAGGGCCCCGGTTGGGTGCGCACATGTTCGCCGGGCTGCCCCTCGGGCTGACCCTGGAGGGCCAGTTGCCCCTTGTGCAATTCGGGCAGCGGCCCCCGGTCGGCCATGGGGTCCAGGGGGTGCTCGAAGGGGAAATCGGACTTGGCGACCCAGGGGAGCGATTCCAGGGGCAAGCGCAGCCCGGCGGGGGAATCACCGGGCAGCAAGAACATGTGATCCCCCCTCAACGGCCAGGGACCACTTTTCCAGGATCCGTGCTGCAGGGGCAGGATGTAGCCCACCACGGTCCCGAGGCCCTGACGAAAGGTGTTCATCAGTCGTGCGCGCTCCTCCGGATCGTCCAGTTTGGGATCGGAAGGGTCCACGTTGACCGGCAGGCGCTGCTCTTTTTGCAGGTAGTGCAGAATATCTTCATATCCTTCACGAACATAGCGCCGACTGACGCCCAGGGTATCGGCCAGCGTGTCGATGAAGGTCTTGGCTTCGGCTACGCCAAAGCCGTAATCCTTGTCCACATCGGCAATCCAGCGGTCATCCCGCCACACCGGATGGCCGTCCTTGCGCCAGTAGCACCCCAATGACCAGCGGGGCAGGGACTCGCCCGGATACCATTTCCCCTGGCCATAGTGCAACAGCCCTGCCGGTCCCCACTGGTTGCGCAGCCGTTTGATCAGGGTTTCGGACAGCCTGCGTTTATCCGCGCCAAGGGCCGCCGTGTTCCACTGCTCGCCGTCCATGTCGTCGATGGAGACAAAGGTGGGCTCGCCACCCATGGTCAGGCGGATATCATCGGCAGCCAGTTGACGATCGACCCGGTGACCCAGCGCGTCGATGGCCGACCAGACAGCCTCCGGATAGGGGCGGGTGGAACGCGGTTCCTCACGGATTCGGCTGACGCTCATGTGATGGCTGAAATCCACCTCGCACTGGTCCAGTGCTCCGGTAATGGGTGCCGCGCTCTGGGGTTCCGGCGAACAGGCCAGCGGAATATGCCCCTCACCGGCCAGAAGACCGGACGTGGGATCCATGCCCACCCACCCGGCACCAGGAAGATAGACCTCGGTCCAGGCGTGCAGGTCGGTGAAGTCGGCCTCCGGCCCCGAGGGGCCGTCCAACGACTTGACGTCCGGCGCCAGCTGGATCAGATAGCCTGAAACGAAACGGGCCGCCAACCCCAAATGACGCAGGATGTTGACCAGCAGCCAGGCCGAATCCCGGCAGGAGCCGCTGCCGCAGGTCAGGGTCTGTTCGCAGCTTTGCACATTGGGCTCCATGCGGATCAGGTAGCTGATATCCCGGCTCAATCTCAAATTCAGGTCCACGAGAAAATCCATCGTCCGCTGTGGACTGAGGTCAATACTTTTCAGATAGGTCTTGAGTTGCTTGCCCGCCGGTTGGCAGCCCAGATAGGGGCCCAGGTCGGTCTTTAGGCCGGCTTCATATTTGAGGGGAAACGTTTCAGCGGCAGGTGTCAGGAAGAAGTCGAAGGGATTGATGATGATCATCTCGGCAACCAGATCCACCTCGACGTGGAACTCGGCGGTCTTTTCCGGAAAGACCAGACGCCCCAGATAATTGGCAAAGGGATCCTGCTGCCAGTTGAGGAAATGGACCTCGGGGGTCACCGTCATGGAGTAGCTCAATATGGGCGTCCGGCAGTGGGGTGCCGGCCGCAGCCGTACAATCTGAGGGCCGAGAGAGATACGCCGGTCGTAGAGATAGGAGGTCTTGTGATTCAGGGCAACGTGGATTCCCACAACGGTTCCTTTCTACAGTGGTCTGCGGCTGAGGCACGGGTTCGTTGTCCGGCCGACACCATGGGCTGTCCGCTGAGGATTACTGTTCGCTGGCGGTCGCTTCGATCAGTGGCTGGAGGTTGAAAAAGGTCGTACCGATGGCCATGTCCACCTGGTTGAGCCGGGTTTGCAGGCCGTCCAGGTACTCGTGCATGCCCTGCTCGATCACTTCGTCGATGTCGGTATATTCCAGGTCGGCATTCAGGCGGCCCAGCCGTTTTTCGGCGCGGTTGTGCACCGCCCCGATCGAGGCGCCGTCGGGGTCGAGCACACAGACCTCGGCCTTGGTGATACGGTGCAGACAGATTTGGGCCTTGGTGATGCAGTGGCGGATGGAACGCGGGAACTGCGTGTCAAAGACCAAAAAGTTGGCCACGCTACGCGGCGTAATCTGGTGATGTACCTTGCGGAACATCTCGAAGGCGCTGGCCGATTTGAGCACCGCCGTCCACTGTATATTATCATAGGGAGTGTTGACCAAATCGGCCTGGGGCAAAAGCATGAAGTATTTGACGTCCAGAATGCGCGAGGTTTTGTCGGCCCGTTCGATCATCATGCCGATACGGGCGAAATTCCAGGCCTCCCCGTGGCTCATGGTACAATCCATCAGCCCGGTGAACAGATGGCTGCGCATCTGGATGATTTTAAAAAAGCGATGAGGGTCGTCCAGAGCGACACCCAGGCTTTGCCGGTCAGCCAGTTCGAGGTAAAAATTGTTGAGATGCTCCCACATTTCCGAAGAGATGATCTCCCGGATGGAGCGGGCATTTTCACGGGCCGCTGCCAGGCAGCTGAGGATGGAGTTGGTATAGTCCCGATCGAAGGTCAGAAAACGGATCACCTTCTCCTGATCGTAATCGGGATATTCTTTCTCGAACAGGGCCTGGTCTCCGGTGGTCATGACCAAAGGCTCCCAGTGCTTGCCTGTTTCCGAAGGCATGTCCAGCAGCAGGTTGAGGTTGACGCTGATGAAACGGGCCACGTTCTCGGCCCGTTCGATGTAGCGGCACATCCAGTAGATCGCGTTGGCCACACGGCTGAGCATTCCGTCCTCCTCTAGATTGGTTGATCACACACCGGTGTTAACATCACTGTTCATTCAAGCCCTCACAGCGTTCCCCTCACCCGGCGGTACACCTAACGGACGGCCAGGCGAGCGGTGGCGTCGTCCGTTCGCAGGAGGTGACGCGTGCAGGTGGGGGGTGCATTACAATACCCAGGTATCCTTGCTGCCACCACCCTGCGACGAATTGACCACCAGTGATCCCTTGGTCAGGGCCACCCGGGTGAGGCCGCCTGGCTGTACGTAGATCTCTTCGCCGAACAGCACATATGGCCGCAGGTCCACATGACGCCCCTCGATGCGATCACCCACAATGGTGGGCACCCGCGACAGGGAGATGGTGGGCTGGGCCATGTAGTTGCGTGGCTCGGCCTTGATCTTCTCGGCGAAGGTCGCCCGTAGCGCCTCGTCGGCATGGGGGCCGATCAGCATGCCATAGCCGCCGGATTCGTTGGCGGCCTTGACCACCAGTTGGTCCAGGTGTTCGAGGACATAGGCCCGGTCCGTGTCATCGCGGCAGATGTAGGTGGGCACATTGGGCAATATGGCGTCCTCGTCGAGGTAGTACTTGATGATCTTGGGGACGTAGGCGTAAATGACCTTGTCGTCGGCGATGCCGGTGCCCGGTGCGTTGGCCATGGCGATACGGCCCGCCTTGTAGACACCGATGAGTCCTTTGACGCCCAGCAGAGAGTCGGGACGGAAGACCGCCGGGTCAATGAAGTCATCGTCAATCCGGCGGTAAAGTACATCCACACGCTTGAGCCCCCGGGTGGTGAGCATGTGGACGAATCCGTCGGTGACGACCAGATCCTGGCCCTCGACCAGCTCCACACCCATCTGCTGGGAGAGAAAGGAGTGCTCGAAATAGGCGCTGTTGTATATGCCGGGCGTCAGCACACCGATAGTGGGCGCATGCACCGAATCGGGGGCAAGGTGTTCGAGCACATCCAGCAGCTTGGACGGATAGTCGTCCACCGGTCGCACCTGCGAGGCGGTGAACACCTGAGGGAAGGTACGCTTGAGCACCTGGCGATTCTCCAGCACATAGGAGACGCCCGAAGGGCACCGCAGGTTGTCTTCGAGAACGTAAAAATGACCGTCGCGGTCGCGTACCAGGTCGGTGCCCGTCACGTGGCACCAAATTCCCCGCGGGGGCGTGAACCCCTCGCACTCCTTGCGGTAGGTCCGGCTGCTGAGGATCAAGTCCTCGGGGACCACTTTGTCTTTGATAATCTTCTTATCGTTATAGACATCCTGGATAAATTCATTCAGGGCGAAGATACGCTGCTTCAACCCGCTTTCGATCTGCTGCCAGTCGCTGCTGGCAACGATGCGCGGGATGATATCGAAGGGCATGATCTTCTCGGTGCCTTCCTCGCGGCCATAGACGTTGAAAGTGATGCCCATTTTGAACAGCAGGGTTTCGGCTGCTTTCTGGCGCATGGCCAGGGCTCCTGGGGGCAAGGAATCGATCTTGTCCACCAGCAATTGGACCCCGGGGCGTGGATTGCCTTCGGCGTCGATCAGTTCATCGTAATAGTGTCCTGGATCATAGCTGGCAAATGGTTTCATCAAATCATCTCCTCCGGGAAGCATCGTACCACCGATTGCAATTGACATGTCGCCGCTGAACAACCGATGCTTCAGCATGTGGCGTGCCAATCGGTGCAGAACCGAATGGATATTCTATAATATACTGTAAATATTTTAATTATTAAACATTAACGACGAACAGGGGGTCATCCGCAAATTTGAAAAACAGGATCTTTCAAAGCAAATAAATACATTTTCCGCAGGCTTATCGGTTTATTTTACATTTTTGTACTTTCCAAAGTCAACCGACGCCATGCCGATTTCAGCCGGAAAACCGCCGCGATGGTGCCATGCTCGGCTGAATCAGCCGGTTGCGGCATGGCTTTGCCAGTTTCCAGGCAAGCGGCAACGCCAATGCCCACAGCACTCATCTATACCCGCCGCCAAATGGCGGGCAGATCACCCGAACAGATAGGAATCATAGATATTTGTCACGCAACGCCGTCAGACGGGTCAGGTAGCGTTCGCGGTAGGCAAGTCCTCTCTGGTTGGAAATATCCCAGAACAGGTAGTCAATGTAGGGCCGCACATCGATACCGTAGCGGTTGAACTTGTCGTCGTTGGCCCGATCGACCATCAATATGGCGTAGTACTTGACCAGCATGCGCAATTTGGAGTCCCGGCGCAGCACGTAGCTTCTACCGCCCAGGGTGTTGAGGAGATAACCGGCATAGTCGTACAGCCGTTCGGCCGGCAGGGCCTTGTCGTCACCCGGCAGCGGCTGCGCGCACTCGACCAGATAGGCATAAAAGACTGCTAGGGCCGGCTCCAACACCCGGTCTTCGGAAACCAGGATATCCTTGATCAACATGAGGCGGTCCTTGCCCAACACGCGGTAAAAATGGGTCACATTCTTCACCAGACGCATCATATCCTTCATTTCGGCAATGTTGACCGGTGGGTCAGCCATGAGCCGCGCGGCGGTTTCTCTGAAAAAACCGGCGCTGCCACCTTTGAGTTCTCGAGCAGCCACGTAAGGACGGCTGTCCAGGTAACTGAAAAAGGCGGTCATCTGCGCTTCGACCTTTTCGCAATCAACCGGCTGCGTGTCTGCATCGCGATCGGGCGCCTCGGTGCCGAATACGGTAGGAAAGAGTTCATCGCCCGGTCGCATCTGGCGTTCGCTTTCCAGCTGTGCCTTCACGGCCTCCAGATCCGTCTCCAATTGTTGAATCACTTCGATACATTCATTCTGGGCCTGCTGCCGGCCACGGGTCATCTCCTTCTGGTGCCAGCGGTTGACCATGAAATAGGCCACCAGACCGGCAACAATCAGGGCAACGACAACGACAACGGTCGCGAGGGTCCTGTTCATCGAATTCACAATATTCTCCTTCCTAATTGGGCACGCTGAGTTGGGCGTTTCGTCTTTCGCTTTGTGGCCCGTGGTGGGCCTGCAATTTTAGACAGCAGGGCGGTGGCGTCGTGCGACCATTCGCCGTTCAGCAGTGCCACGGCTGCCTTGAAGGCCGCTTCGGCCAGTATCAGGTTTGCGTCGGTCCGCGATTCGACGATCCGCATCAGGTCCGTCTCATCGGTCAACTCGACCAGGTGTCGGCCACCCGCCGGCCGCTTGCCGAGGGGGGAGACCAGCATGCTCAGCATCACCACCGCATGGCGACGGTGAGGATCGCCGCGCAACGCATCGGGTATGTCGCGGCATAAGAATTCATAGCAGACCGGTGGGCGTCCCGCAACCAGGCGGCAACCGCCAGGTCCCAACCGACCGCGGACCGGATCGAAGCTGGCGTGTGGCGAATGCCGACTGGCCACCCGGGCCAGGAAAACGCTCTCACGGATCTGCGCACAAGATTGGACCCGGCAGCACACCTGCTGGCACGCAGCGCAGAATGCCCGACAACGGCGCTCTATCTCCTGCCGGACCCACCGCTCATACCCCCCGTATGCGTCGATCAACCGGTCGATGTTCACGGGCAGGTCTTTATCGTGTCACTGTAAGGAAGAGGCCGCCGCTTGACGGCGATCGGCGACGGCAGGTATCCGCTTTGTATTCCAACTCGACCGGGTTTTCAACATCCAAGACCGCGGTCATGGTGAATTACTCGATTTGCATCCGTAGGTCATGGCAGGGCCGATTTCATCCGGTCAACTTGCTGCTGGCGGCGATGGACCAGACCAGCAGGATGGCAAAATCGATCTGAAGCAACCGCATCCCGCGCCGTCGCAACCGCCAGGGTGGCAACGAAAAGGCAACCACGAATCCACAGGTCACCAGCAAGGGGCACAGCAGGGCCAGATTGCCGGGAGACCAGCCGACCAGGAGACATGCCAGATACAGATAACCGACCCAGGCGATGCATAGTGCCTTGAGCCGCCGTGGGCCGCCGATCAATGCATGCATCATCGCCGGCAGCACCATCAGAACGGCGAATGGCCCGAAGCCCATGGTTCCGTTGCCAGAAAACTGGGGTTGGAAGGGGGCCTGAATCCCGGCGAAAGCAAACAGCGGTTCCACCAGCGTGCGATAGCTTCCCGGGATCAACCGATTCAGATCCAGGCCCACCAGCCAGACCAACATTCGGTGCACCGGTTCGGTGGGGTCGACACTGATCAGCAGGTAACGCACCAGGTTGGCGGTGGCGTCCAGGATACCGTTGTTGGCCACTGCAACCGTGTCGCCAAGCAGCGGCCGGCCGTTGACCAGGTTCAACATCGCGACGGGCAGCTGAGCCAGGGCCAGAATCGGCACCAGCGTCAAGAGCGTTCGCAGCGGCCGGGCGACGATCATTTCACGACACAACAGCCATCCGTGACGGCGGATCATCACCACCACCAATAATAGCAGCAGCACCGGCACCAGGGCCATGCTCATGATGGTGGCGTTCATCGAGAAGAACAGACACATCACGAACAGCCCCAAATCACCGGCATGATGAAGCTCGACCAATCGATAAAGCAGCACCAGAGCAAATGCGATGGCTGCCAAGGATACCAGCTCTGCCGATGGATGCAATCCCAGATAAACCATCCGCGGCATGCTCAGCACCATGAGGCTGACTGTCAGCGCCATGGGCGGCCAGGCGTAGCGGCGGGCCAGGGCGTAGGTACTCAGCCCGATAGCCAAATAGGCCAGCAGCCCGAAACCGCAGGCCCCGTGAGCCAGTCCGAAGCGGGCCGCATGGAAAAACAGGGCCGGGCTGTTGAGCACCGGGATCGCTTCGTCGCCCCCCAGGCCCATATAGCCTGGCATCTGCCAGGCCGAGAAAGGTTGATACCCGGTTGCCCGCAGACCTTCCAGCCCGGTCATGATGGCCATCAGCAACCACGCCCCGATGATGGTCCATGCGGACAAAGGTTCCTGCCGAAACATGGCTCTCATGGCCGCCAGCGTCCGGGTGAGTTGAGGCATACCTCGCCTGGCGAAGCGGGCGATGACCAGCAATGCCGAGGCTTCCAGCAGGTAGGCGGGCATCGGCGAGCCGACCAACAGGCTGAACTGATGTATGAGGGACAGGGCCACGAACAGCACCGCCACCGCGCCGGCGCCGGCCTCTGCAACGGTGTACCCCATGGATCGCAGCCAAACAAAACCCGTGGCTGAAAAAATCAGTGTCTCAGCCGTCAGCCCCAGGGCAAGCCAGATCATTGGCATCTGCGGCCTATATCATCGGCGGGCAGGGCACCGATGCATATCATTTGGTCTGCTCCCCGGATCGCTCAGCTTTGCGAGCCTTGAGATGGTCGACGATCTCGACCATGAAATCACGCATGTTGCGGGCCAATCGCTCGCATTCGGGACAGTAGACCTTGCGGAACATTTTGCCGTGCACGTCGTTCTGATGCCAGTACCACTCGATGTAGGGCGACCCTTTACAGAATTTTTTGCCAGTGTACTGGGCAATGGGGCAGCCGACGCAGACCAACACGTAAAAGATGCGGCAGGGTGGACAATCGAGGACGCCGCCATCGGATCCCTTGCCGGCGATAATGCGGTCCCATTTACGGACCGACGCCTCCATAATTTTGATTTTATTCATTGTTCCTCCTGCCCAGACACAAGGGATACCGTTGATGGTGAAACCGCAGACCGTATCGTTTCCAGGCCTTGCCCCGCTCACGAGCACGACAGTCAGGCAGTTAATGCCTCCCAGAAGCGGCGATGGGTGTGCCGGCAACGTTCCAGGGTGGCGGTGATGTGGCCGGCCCTCGCACGCGCAGCCAATGCGGTCACGTCGGTGGTCGTCCGTCCGGTGAGTTCTCCGATCACAGCCAGGACCGATTCGGCCAGGGCATCGCCGTCATAGCCCCCTTCCAGGCAAAACACCACCCGACCGCCGCAGACCTCCCGGGCTGCATCCAGGATTAACCGAGTGAGGCCGGCGAACCCGACCGGCGTCACCTGCATCCCTCCCAGTGGATCTTGTGCATGGATATCGAAGCCGGCCGACACAACGATCAATTGGGGCTTGAATGCCCGCACCGCAGGCACCAGCAGAGCCTGATAAATGGCAGCGAATTCCGCATCTGCACACCCCCGGTTCAACGGCACGTTCATGGTGGTCCCCTCTCCCGGACCCAATCCGGTTTCGGTGAAGTGGCCGGTGCCGGGATAGTGCGGGAATTGATGGGAAGAGAAGAAGAACACCGTCGGATCCCGCTCGAAAATGTGCTGGGTGCCGTTGCCGTGATGCAGATCCCAGTCCACGACCAGCACCCGCTCCAGCCCCATTGCAGTGCGGGCGAATTGACTGCCGATGGCCACATTGTTGAAAATGCAGTACCCCATGGCCCGGGATCGCTCGGCATGATGTCCCGGTGGGCGGCACAACACCAAAGCGTGGGCTAGCTTTCCGGCCATCACCTGCCGGACGGCCTCGATCGTACCCCCTGCGGCCAAGGCTGCCACCTCGCAGGAACAGTCGCAGGTCAGGGTATCGGCGCTGAGAGATGCCATGGGATGACCTGCCGTGGCTTTGACTTGAGCGAGGTAGGCCTGGCTGTGCACCAGCAGGATGTCATCGTCGCTTGCCGCCAGTGGGGTAATCGCGGTGAAGCGGCCCGTGGCGGTCATATCCGGCAACTGTCGATAAAGGGGTTCGAGCCGTCGCGGATGATCCGGATGTCCCTCATCGGTCACGTGCTCCAGATAAACCGGATCCCACACCACACCGGTTGCATTCATGGCCGCTGTCCTCCTGACGGTCTGTCCGATTCAGGTTCGGGGGTCGTCAACACACAGCAGGAGGCATGGCGCAGCAGCGCCTCGGTCGTAGAACCCGAAATCCAGCGCCCCACCTTGCCGGAACGGCGCACCCCCACCACGATCAAATCGGCGGCGTCTTCTCGCGCCACCTGAAGCACCATCTCCCCGGGTAGCCCGGGTGCAACCGTGACCGCATGGTCTGCCACCCCATCAAACAGCTGCTGCGACTGTTGGCTGATACGGTGAATCAGGCGATCCAGCTGCTCCTGCTGCCTCTGGCTGTAGGAGGCGGTGTCGGTATCCCGCGATCGGTTCGCCAAGGGGCCTTCCAAGGCCCGCACCAAGTGAATGCGCGCACCGTCCGTGGTTTGCAACAGTGGCTGCATCGGCGCCAGGCGGTGCCAGTAATCGTGTCCGTCGCAGCTGACCACGACACGACGAAATCCGTCGAACGCCTCGGGATCATACGCGGCATCCGGCTTGACCACCAGCATGGGACGGTTCAACGCCCGAGTCAATCGCTCCACCACCGTGCCGATAAATAGGCGCCGAAACCCCGACACGCCGTGGCTGGCGGAAATTACCAGGCACGGAGGCAGCCGGTTGACCACGATGGCGGTCTGTTCCACCGGGTCACCGAAGCGCACCACCGGTTCCCAGTTCACCGGCGAGTTGGCCATCAATTCTCCGAGTCGCTGCCTGGCGCTACGGGTGAACTGGGCCAGATCCCCACCCCGCTCGAACACTGTTGTCGCGTGGATGCCGTCTTGCGGGTCGTGAACGGCATGCACCAGGTAAAGCCGCACACCGGCCCGCCGGGCCAGGGCCACACCGTAGGCAATCACCGTGGCGCTAAAAGGGGAAAAATCAACCGCACAAACAATGGCATCGATAGTCATCGGCATGTGCCTAATCCTCTTGCCCCGCATGTAATGGGTGTCGGGGCAGGCAGATACTTCCGAAGTGAACCGGTGAACCCGTATGGGAGTTTAGGAAAAAGCCACCATAACTGTCAATCCGAATGTCAGGGTCGATGACCGGTAGCAACGGTGTCTGTCCGATATTTAGGTTTGAACTGGCAGTTTATTGTGGTTAGAATAAGTTCCGGTTCAACGACTCACCCCGATCTGTAATTTTCTTCGGAAAAGGAGAAATGCCGTGATTGAAGCCGTCGCCAACCTACTCAAGGTGCTCAATTCGGAGACCGAACCCGGTCAGATATCCCTGGCTCTGTGTCTCTCGATGATTGCCGGCCTGACGCCGACGCTGTCGCCCCACAACCTGCTGGTGTTACTGCTGGTACTGGTGCTGCGGGTCAATCTGTCGGCCTTCGGTCTGGGCTGGGCATTTTTCTCGGCCGTCGCCTACCTGCTGGATCCCCTTTTTCACCGCATCGGCTTGGCAATACTCACCGCACCGTCCTTGACCGGAATGTGGACCGGGTTGTACAACACGGCCTGGTTTCGACTGGATCGGCTGAACAACACCGTTGTCATGGGCAGTCTGGTTTTTTCCCTCATCGCATTCATCCCCGGATTCCTCCTTTTCAATTTGCTTATCCGTCGTTACCGAGAACATATTCTGGGCTGGGTGAGAAAAACACGCCTGATGCGGGCCATTCAGGCCTCACAGTTCTATCAGATCTATCAATCGGTTTCGGGTTGGCGGGGAGGTGCAGCATGAAGGGCTGGATTCGATGGAAGGGCCTGATTGCATTCGCGGTGGTGGTTATCGGAATCGTGCTGGTGTGGTTTCTGGTGGTGGATGCAGTGGTGCGGCGCACGATCGAATCGCTGGCCACCCGTGCCGTGGGTGCCCGCGTTGATCTGGCCAAAGCGGACCTATCCTTGTTTCCCACCGGCCTGGCGCTATCCGGTCTGGCGGTCACCAATCCCGATTCGCCCATGACCAATGCCATTGAAATCGGGCAGATGAAGATGGATCTGGACCCGGGTTACCTGATCCGGCGTAAAGTGATCATCAACACCATGCAGGTGGAAGGCGTCCGGTTCAACACGCCCCGGCAGACCTCCGGCGAAATGCCGGAGCTGGCGGCCAAACGCGCCGCCCGGAAAGCAGCCACCATGGCCGATGTCTCCAATGCGGCCGTGGAGAAGGTCTGCGGCCGGTTCACCATGCCTTCCCTGACCAAACCGGATGTCAAGGCTATTTTGGCCCAGGAGTCGTTGGAATCCCTCGCCCTGGCCAACAGCCTGGACGAGACGCTCAAGGCCGAGCGGGTCAGATGGGAAAAAGAGCTCGAACGCCTGGCCGACAAAAAAACACTCGAGGCATATCGCCAGCGGATCGACAAGATCACCGGCAGCCGGTCGCTGGGCGCCCTTGTGGGGGCCGCCGGCGATATACAGCAGCTGCAGGCGGATATCCAGAAAGACCTGAACCTGTTAAAGCAGGCCCAGCGCACCTTCACCAGCGACTTTAAAACCTACCAGCAGCAGGTACGCGATCTGGCCAGCGCCCCGCGCCAGGATATCGATCGGTTGATGAACAAGTACAGCCTCTCTCCCACGGGTCTGGCCAATATGAGCCAGTTGATCTTCGGCGAACAGCTGTGCGGCTGGGTTCAGAACCTAGCGGTCTGGTATGGCAAAATCGAACCCTATATCGGCCAGGTGCCCGGCAGGGCCGACAACGCGCCCCAGGAACAGACGCCGCTGCGGGGCGAGGGCAAGAACATACTGTTCCCTGAAACGCCGCCCATGCCCGATTTTCTGATCCGCAACCTGAAAGTCAACGCGGCCGTGACCGCCGGCAACCTGACCGGCAAGGCCGAGAACCTCACCCTGGACCAACACATTTTGGGCCGTCCGGCCACATTCGCATTCCTGGGCAGGGAGATGGAACGCATCGACGCCCTGGATCTGATTGGGACGGCGGATTTCATCGTCCCGGACAACCCAAAAAATAACGCCAGACTGAACATCCAGGGACTCGGGCTGAACAACCTGCCGCTGGTTCGAGAAGGGTCCCTGCCCCTGACGCTGAAGCAGGCCACCGGTGATCTGAGGTTGAATCTGGAGACGGTGGGCCGGGTTCTGGATGCCGGTCTCAAAGCAGATTTCGGAGCAGTAGAATTTCTCAGTGATACCGGCGGTGGACAGACGGCAATCGCCGAGGCCATCCAGTCGGCCATGGCCGGGGTCGACCGGTTCAACCTGAGTGCCGATATCGCCGGCACCCTGGATGCGTACACGGTGACCATTCGCTCCGACCTCGACAAGCTGCTTAAATCCGCGGTCGGCAGCCTGGTTAAAAAAGAAGCCGACAGGTTCCAGGCGGCCCTCAATCAGCAGATCACGCAACGGCTGGAGGGGCCCCTGACCCAAGTCAAAGATAGTATGGCGGGTCTGGGCGGCATCGAATCCGAACTGGCCGAACGCCTGAATCTGGGCGATGACCTGTTGAAAGATCTCAAACTGCCGTTTTAGACAGCCTATCAACCAACCTGCCTGCATCTGCCGCATGAGATGCCAAGCGGCCCTCATCGATCGTTGACCTGCTGACATCTGCTCGGTGGGTCAGCCGGACGTTTGGAAGTGTCTTTCCTGTAAGCAATGCTAGCCCCTATCAATCTGGTGCCGTCGGCAGCGGCCCGTCGCCGGTAGGCTGCAATGGTCAGCAATCGTCGGCTGGTAATATCCGAACGGTGGCGAACGCCAATCCGTCGCTGTCCCCCCTGCCCCACTCAAGTTGTGCTTCTTTCGGACGATAAAATTAACCAGACAGTCGCGGGGCCCATTGACACCCGGTGGGCCACCATGGTTTAGATGCGGATCGGCAGCTGATAGGGCTGACAATCATTGAAGGCAAATTGTAAAGTGTGAGTAGTTGGTATGCTTGTACGTCCCTTGATGGTTCCCCTTCTCACCATTGTTGCCCTTTTCATCGGGACGGATAGTCATGCAGCAGGCAGCCTGTCCGGTCCTTCAGAGGCTGGCACGGTGTCTATCCTCTGCTATCTGAACGGGGACAACGACCTCTCCCAGGAGGTGCTGTACGCCCTCGACATGCTGGAAACCATCGGCTCATCAGATAGGGTGCAGGTGATTGCCCTGGTAGATGGCCACCCGCGATGGCTGGGCGCTTACGACAGCCAATGGGCACGCACCCGGTTACTGCGGGTGACGTCCGACACGCAGATCGGGGTGATCAACTCTGAGGTCCTCGAAGATTGGGGCGAGGCCGACCTGGGATGCCCGAACACCCTGGAGCGGTTCATCCGCCGGGCGGTCACCCTCTACCCGGCCGACCGCTATCTCTTTTATTCTTTTGCCCACAGCCAGGGCGTCATCGATACGCGCCGTCTGACACTACCGCGCTCGCCGAAAACAGTTTCCATTTCCCGTGATACGACCAGCACGACCAATATGTGCCTGGGTCAATTTCATGACGCCATACAAGCGGGGCTGAACGGGCGTCGCTTCGATTTGATGGTTCTGTTCTCTTGCCTGGCCAACATGGTGGAAATCGGATATGCACTATCGGACATCACCCACTATTTGGTTGCCAGTGAAGATGAAATCCGTCTATTGAACCAGCCACCCGGCAGCTATCAGATTCGTGGCCTTGAATTCGAGCGGATCATTGCCATGCTGCAACGTAATCCGGCGACCGATACACGGCTGCTGGGACGCAACCTGGTCGATTCCCATGTAGACAGTTATAGTCGGGATACGTTGGTCGAGACCGCTGACGGGGAGATCGAAATCTACCGGTATGCGGCAGATATGGCCATGGTGGATTGCCGTGCCATGCCGGATCTGGTTCGAGAATTGGATCAGATCGCTGGACTCATGATCGCTCACGCCGATGATTCGCGGGTGATACACGCCATGCATAAGGCCTTGGCCGAAACCCCTCGATTCGCCAGCTTTCTGAATCTGGAGTATTACGATCTTCAACGCTTTGTTTGGCACCTGAGAGAGCAGCTTCAAACGCCGGCGCTGTTGCAGGCTTGTGATAGAGCAGCAGCCACGCTGGCTGAACGGGTCCTGGTGTACGACCGCCGAACCCAAGGCGGCGGGGCAACCGGCATGTCGGTCTACCTCTCCAATCCATTGGTGCCCGACAATGTCTATCGGTCCCATCAGCGTATGTATGCCCAATCCCGATTCGGCCGGGACACCCTCTGGGACGAGATGATCAACTGTTTTCGACAGCGCCTGAGATAGTACCCGCCATCCATGGCCATGCAAACCAAAAGGGCAGGACCCACAAATGTATCCTGCCCTCGGTGAGCAGTTCTGCAACTGGCATAAAAAGACTACTGGGGCATAATCACACGATCGATCACGTGGATGACCCCATTGCTGGCCATAATGTCGGTTTTAATCACCTTGGCGTCGTTAATCATCAGATCGCTTCCAGACTTACTGACCTTGAATTCCTGCCCATTGACAGTTTTGGCAGACGTCAGGTTGACCGCGTCTTTGGACTTCACCTTGCCAGGGACTACATGATAGGTAAGAATGGCTTGAAGTTGGGAGATGTTTTCCGGCTTAAGCAGGTTCTCGACAGTTCCCGGGGGCAGATTGGAGAAGGCCTCGTCAGTCGGGGCGAACACGGTGAAGGGACCTTTTCCCTTGAGCGTATCGGTCAAACCAGCAGCGTTGATCGCCGTGACCAGCGTGTTGAACGTCCCCGCAGACTGAGCCGTATCGACGATATCTTTTTTGTTCATGGCTTGACCATAGCTACCGGCAAGCGCCAGGGCGGGAATTGTAAGAAAAAGTACTGTAAGTATGGAAATATGAAATTTGTTCATTTCGTGCACCTCGTAATGTAGTTGTGTCAGTTAACTCCAATACGCTTTCACAAGCGCAAGCCTAACTAAGCTTGGGTATGGCGGCAACTTAGCAACCGTGGCGGCATCGGGCAAGCGGCATTAAAAAGGGGCAAAATGGTAGACCAACCCTATCACCGCTGATGGATGCAGCCGTGGTTAGGCTATTTTGAATCGAGGATCGACGATCCGTCTCTGCAACCCCGCTTAACAGCGGGCAATACGCTTCAAATGACTGAGCGCCTCCCAGGAGAAGGCTTCACTCTGGCAGGGAAAGAGGGCGTTGTTGCTGAAGATAGGATCCGCTTCCAGATCGTAGCGCGAGGCGGCCACGGCTTCAGGCCACATCGGTGTATGGGGAATGGGTGTGAAGTGAGCGATGACCGGTGTGATGCCGGCCCTTTTTACCACGTCGATGGATTGAGCGACATCAGCCACGGTTTGCCCGGGAAGGCCGGCCAGCAGGTAGGCACCTACCTGATCGGCACGAAATCCGGCCGTTTTGAGATGGTTGACGCTACGCAAGAATTGCGCTTCGTTGACCTTGCGGTCCAGACGATCGCGATGGTCGAAGGCGGTGGTTTCCAACCCCAGCCGGATGGTATGGAAACCGGCCCGGACCATCAATCCGGCCACAGGGAGGCTGATTTCGCGGATATGCAAGGCGTTGGGAGTGTGCAGGCGGATATCCATTTGCGCGGCGATGATCGCCTCTAAAGTGGGGATGGCGTGTTCATCGGCATCGAGCAAAAAGGCGTCATCGTAAATAGCAAAATCGCACACCGCGTATTGTTCATGCCAGAATCTCATCTCACCTACCACCGCAGCCGGACTGCGCTGCATTCGCCGAGGCTGCAACCGGTGAGAAGCGCAATAGGCACAGCGAAAGGGACATCCCCGCGAGGTGAGTACCGGGGCATGCACCAGGCGGTGTTCGAGGTCCAGCACCGGCCTGGGCAACGAATCCAGGTTAAGGGGATCAATGCGAACAGGGGGAGACCAGCCGGTCAACTCGGCCACCAGCGGTAAAATAGCCGCCTCTCCGGCGCCGGTCACCACGCGGTCCGCCCCGCAAACGCGCCGAGCATGCTCACTGCACAAGGTGGCGTAGATGCCCCCCAGGATCACGGGCGCCTCCGGAAAAACCGATTTGACAACGCCAATGGTTTCACGGACGCCCGGATACCAGTAGGTCATCAGTGATGTCGCCAGTACCAGGTCCGGCGGATCCAGCCGCTTAAGATCATTTGCGAACCATTCGGTAGGAATGCCGTAGCGGCAGTAGTTGCGCGGAATGTCCTCCAGGCCCGGCGGCTTGGGGATCGGCGTTTTCAGGTAGGGTCCCCGACCATTGCGTGTTACCGGTGATCCGGATGTGGCCGACAAGGGATGAAACCGATCCAGGCAGTCCAGATAGGAGACCCGGGCGCCGTGCTCGCGCAGTATGCCGCCGAGGGTCAGCAGCCCCAGCGGTTTGGCCCAGAAATCGTAGGCCGCGAAATCGTGAATCCAGGGATTGACCAGCAGGATATGGGGGGTGTGGGACGATTTCATGTGGCTATCTGATTACCATCGATTGGAGCGGTCCGACGTGAGTCCAGATGGCAGCAATTTAGATGCGCGTGTCAGTTCAGGGATAGTTGCTACGCGGCTTGTGATCGTTTGGCGTTCGATCGAATCGCTTTTGTGCTTTTCCGGAACCAGCGGAATCGGACCGCAGCCGGTTTTGTGATAAGTCCGAGATCAAGGCTTGCGAGTCCCGAGGAAGGAGGCGTACTGATCGTACTTTGCACTGACGAGGGACGACGCGTAACGCAGATATCGGGCTTATCACGAAACCGGCACTAAAGGGCGTCCGGAAAGTAGGTCATCGAAATCTTCTTCAACTCGCGCCGGCTGAACAGCAGCATATAGGTCTTTACCCCCGACTTCTCGGCCATCTTACGGGCGGTGCGGCGACAATCGGCCTCGTCCTTGCCATGAATCATGGTGTACAGGTTATAGGGCCAGTCTTCGGCCGGGTCGCGGCGATAGCAGTGTGAAACGGCACGGAATGAGGCCATGATCTGCCCGACCGCTTCGATGCGGTCCTCGTCCACCTGCCAAGCGGTCATGGCGTTGGCTTGAAATCCGGACTTCTGGTGGCGCAAGGTAGCGCCGAAACGACGGATCACCCCGCGCTCGGTCAACGCCTGGAGGGTTTCGAGAAGCGTCTCTTCAGATATCCCGATCGAATCGGCCAACACCCGGTAAGGCTGCGGGACAATGGGAATATCCCCCTGGATGGAGGCGATCACCTTTTTTTCAAGATCGGTGAGCAAGGGCACATCGGTCGATCGTTCAGGTTCGGTTGTCATGGTCAGCCTTGCCTATCGATAGGTTGGTTCTTATATGCGACGATTCCGCTAATAGGCCGCTATCTGCGTTACGTGTGGTCCCTCGTCAGTGCGGCGTACGGCGGGTACGCCTCTTCTTCGGAACTTGCAAGCCTTTGATCTCGGCGCTTTTTTCGAAATCGTCAATATTCCGGGAACAGGTCATGAATCGCCGCGCGATTGGCCTGGCAGACCCCCCGCTCGGTGATGAAGCCGGTGACCAGTCGGGCCGGAGTGATATCGAATGCAAAATCGGCTGCCGGGCTGCTCAGCGGTGGCACCAGCACGCGCGTGAGTCGCCCATCGGCCAGACCCTGGATGTAGCGCACCTCATCGGGGCTGCGCTCTTCGATGGGAATCTCCCGGACCCCGTCCGTCATGGTCCAGTCGAAGGTCGAGGACGGCAGGGCCACATAGAACGGTATGCGGTTGTCCCTGGCAGCCAAGGCCTTGAGGTAGGTGCCGATCTTGTTGGCCACATCTCCGGTGTGGGTAGAGCGGTCGGTGCCCACGATGACCAGGTCAACGCGGCCGTGTTGCATCAGATGGCCGCCGGCGTTGTCGGTAATGATCGTGTGGGGTACGCCGTGTTTGCCCAGTTCCCAGGCGGTCAATCGGGAGCCCTGATTCAATGGACGGGTTTCATCCACCCACACGTGCAGGTCGATACCACGGTTGAAGGCTTCGTAGATCGGGGCAGTGGCCGTACCGTATTCGATGCAGGCCAGCCAGCCGGCATTGCAGTGGGTCAACAGGTTGACCGTGGCCCCTTTTTTCTCACGGCTGACCGCTTCGATGATCTCGGCGCCATGAATGCCGATACGGCGGCAGTTGCCGGCCTCCTCTTCGGCGATGACGGCCGCTTCGCCACGGGCGGCATCGATGCGTGCTGTTGCGGTCCCGGCGGACAGCACTTTCTCGAGCACCCGATCGACGCCCCAGACCAGGTTCACCGCCGTCGGGCGGGCGGCTTTGAGCCGCTCGCACTCCTGTCTGATGAAGCCGAGATGGTCCCTGGCGGTCTGCCCGTTCAAGGCGGCGACCATCACACCGTAGGCGCCGGTGACCCCGATCAGCGGCGCCCCCCTCACGAACATCTCCCGGATGGCGCGGATCACCTGGTCCACGGTGGTCAGATCGGCCACAACGAACTGGTGGGGCAGCTGACGCTGGTCGATCACTTTCACGGTCGTGCCATCCTCACCCAACCATATCGGCCGGACCTGCTTACCATCAACATTCATGGTCGTGTCCTCACAAACTGGTTGAATCGACCGGACGAAACCGGCCGAGCGAGATGATTACCACAAATCGGCGTTTCTTAAAAGGAGATGATCGATGGTCATCCGTGACCAATGGGCATATATCTTGACATAAAGATATTAACCCTTACCATTTGGCTCAACGATATTGGCCGAAATCGGTATCTACAGCCATACATTGCAAACAATGGTGGGAGGTCCTTGTCAACGGCTGGTCATCGGCAAAGGGTCTGACGCGCTGCCAGGGCAATCATCTCTCTCCAAAGGCAACTGGAGGATCTACCATGTTCCAAAACAACCAAACGCATGCCATCGACGGCATTCACCACATAACCGCCGTGGCCGCCTCGGCCACTGTGAATTTCCAATTCTACACCCGGGTCCTGGGTCTGCGACTGGTCAAGAAGACGGTCAACTTCGACGATCCTGCCACTTACCACCTCTACTACGGGAACCATCAAGGTAGCCCCGGCACCATTCTCACATTTTTTCCGTGGGAACAGCTCCCTCCAGGACAACCGGGTGCCGGGATGGTCACGGCCATTGCCTTTGCCATCCCGCGTTCGTCAGTGAGAAATTGGCAGCGCTACCTGGATGGGAACCGCATCGTTTATGACCGGATCATGCGCTTCGACGAACCGGTGCTGCGTTTCAAAGACCCCCATGGCCTCCCTCTGGAACTGGCCGGCACCGAATCATCTACGCCGCATCATGCTTCCGACGCTGCGCCCGGTCTGCCGTCCGCCATTGCCGGATTTCATTCAGCCACCATGCTGCTGAACCGCATCGAGGCTACTGAAACGGTCATCCAGGATGCCATGGGTCTAGTACCGGCCGGCCGTTCCAACAACCGGTATCGCTTCAGTATGCTAGACCGCCAGGCGCCCGGACACCTGCTCGATGTGGTGGTCGATCCCGCCGCTTCTCCTGGCAGACCCGGTGGCGGGACAGTCCATCACATCGCTTTTCGATCGCGGGATCGTCAGGAGCAGCGGAATTGGCAGTCACACCTGCGCGAACGTGGACTGGCGGTGACCGATGTGCGCGACCGCAACTATTTTGAATCCATCTACTTCCACGAACCGGGCGGGGTGTTGTTCGAAATTGCCACTGATCCTCCGGGCTTTAGCGTGGATGAAGACCTGCAGCATCTGGGATCCAGCCTTAAGCTGCCACCACAATTGGAGCCCATGCGCAGCCGCATCGAATCACGGCTGCCCCCGCTGGAACCGATGGGCTTCAAGCATCTCTATTTACCGCCTCAACCGGGAAACGATTCCGAAGACACCATTGTGGCCCTGCACGGCACCGGCGGCGATGAACACGATCTGATTCCACTGGTCCGGCAAATCAGCCCCACAGCACCCATTATCAGCCCCCGCGGCCAGGTCAGTGAAAACGGTATGCCCCGGTTCTTCAAGCGTCTGGCCGAGGGCGTTTTCGATCCGCACGAAGTGACGCAGCGGGCCCGTGAACTGGCCGAATTTCTCAGACAGTCAAGCCGCCAGTACCAGCCCACAGCTAAACCGCTCATGGCCTTGGGTTACTCCAATGGGGCCAATATCGCAGCGGCCATTATGCTTCTGAGGCCGGAGATCTTTTCCAAAGCGATCCTGCTGCGCCCCATGCTGCCGTTGACCGTCGCCGGCATCCCAGACCTTGGACATCTGGCGGTATTCGTGGCCCGCGGCAAGCATGACGCGATCATTCCCGCAAAGAGCACCGACCGGCTCATCCAACTGCTCGAGCGTGCCGGTGCTCGGGTATCCGTAGCTCGGATCGACGCCGGCCACGAAATCATCCCACAGGATATCGATAAGGCCCGTGCCTGGTTGAGTGCACAACAGAGCGACACAGCTCCTTCCTCTCGCGTGGCCTGAGGGCGTCTTGGCACTGTGGTAGCGTCATGGGTAAAGCAACCGGCAACCTACAATCTAAACAGACATGCTGGATAGGCGTATCCAATTAGCTCAACGTCCACGACCCTTCCTGCTCTGGGGAGGTGTAACCATGTAACTTGCCATAAGCAGGGAATAGCAATGATGCGATATCTGAATTTTTAATCTGGATTAATTCGAAGAATTAAGGAAAGGTGGTTATTAGCGTGAAAAAAGTAGTGGATCCATTAAGGTCGAAGAATGGATCCACAATCGTAATCTAAATTCTCGATGCAGCCCCGCTCACACGTTGTTTTCGATCTTTTCGTCGGTATTCATTTCGCAAGTGCCGTGGGAGCCATCGTAAACAGTAATCTCGCAATCGGTTTCATGATTTTCTGTGTTATCGTTCATTTTCTCACCTCACAAGCCAACAAGTGGGTCATCAATCAATTGAAAATACGCAC
>JAAUYD010011463.1_pt1 | contig 23761 bp, 11 predicted proteins | sample 7278101 | NCBI WGS metagenome assembly JAAUYD01 (sample SAMN14350128, study PRJNA611818) | marine sediment metagenome | isolation source: surface marine sediment (0.6m) | place: French Polynesia: Moorea | collected 2018-08
GAGAGCGTGCGGCTAGTCGCTGCCGCCGCTGGCCATTTCATCTTCCGGCATAACCACCTCTTGCTCCCGCTTCGCCTTGGCTTCGGCCGCTGCCTGAGCCAGCGCATCGAGAATCGCCGGATCGGTATTGTCATCAATTAAGACCTTGGTCGGGTCGAGATTATCCAGATCGATTTCCTCGATCTCTTCTTCCTCTTCTTCGACCTCTTCGTAAATATTGTAGCCGGTTCCGGCCGGAATCAGCTTACCGATGATGACGTTTTCTTTCAGACCAACGAGATCGTCTTCCTTGCCGGCGATGGCCGCCCCAGCCAAAACCTTGATGGTGTGCTGGAACGAACTGGCCGAGAGGAAGCTGTCGGTTTCCAGGGACGCTTTACTGATCCCCAACAGGACGGTTTTTGCCGTTGCCGGCTGGCCGCCTTCTTCGACCACTTCGTCGTTGATCTCACCAAAAATACGAGAATCGATCAGTTGACCCGGCAGCAGTTCGGTGTCGCCAGGGGTCAAGACCTGCACCCGGCTAAGCATTTTGCGAATGATCAGCTCGAAATGCTTGTCGTTAATCGTCTGTCCCTGCGGTTGGTACACGTTTTGAACCTCACGCAGCAGGTAGTTGGTGACCGCATCGCGACCCTGAATTTCCAGGATACTGTGCGGGTTTTTCGATCCTTCAGTTACCTGATCACCAGCGCTGACCGTATCGCCATCGCCCACAACCAGACGCATCCCGGCCGCAATCTCGTAATCGTGCTCTTCGCGGCTTTCCCAGGTGACCTTGATCGCCTCTTTTTCCAGGGCAACCCGGCCGGCATGACGGGCGGTAATCACCTCGTCTTCTGTCTCGGCCAGAATATCACCTACGTCAACCGTAGAGTCGTCTCCAACCTTGAGGGTCCATCCTTCAGGAAGTTCATACATGTCATCGACCAACTTGGAATTGGTAATGAACACGTGTCGAACCCCATCAACAACGCGGACTTCAACGGTTCCATCAATTTCGGTGATGACCGCCTCACCCTTTGGCTTCTGGCGCGCTTCAAACAGCTCTTCAACGCGGGGCAAACCCTGCGTAATGTCACCAGATGCCTGGGCAGTACCACCGGTGTGGAACGTCCGCAGCGTTAGCTGAGTACCCGGCTCACCGATCGATTGGGCGGCGATAATACCGACGGCCGTTCCCAATTGAATCGGCCGGCCTACGGCCAGATCGAGCCCGTAACATTTGGCGCAAACACCCTGGTGCAGTTCACACGTCATCGTCGAGCGAACCGGAATGTTGTCCGCCCCGGCTTCATCGAGCAAAGTGGCCAACTCGTCGGTGATCATGTCGTCGTTTTCGATCAGTATTTCACCGGTTTCCGGATGATAAATATCGTCCCGAACCACGCGGCCATACACGCGATCGGCCAGCGTTTGTTTACCAAAATTGTCAACCCGACGAATAACGATCCCTCGTTCGGTACCGCAATCTTCATCGGAGATGATCAGGTCCTGAGCCACATCGACCAGGCGCCGGGTTAAATACCCGGCATCGGCCGTCCGCAGCGCCGTATCAGCCAACCCTTTACGGGAGCCGTGCGTGGAAATGAAGTACTCCAGCGCGGTTAATCCCTGACGGAAATTTGACGTAATCGGCACGGGGATAATCTTACCCTGTGGATCAGCCATCAAACCGCGCATCCCGGCCAGCTGGGTAATGGGACCAAATCCACCCTTGGTTGACCCGGAAAGGGCCATCATGGCGATCGGACCCTGTTTGTCCATCACGTCACGAACCGCTTTTTCGACTTGGTCCTTGGCGTCATTCCACTGCTCGATGGTACGCTGATACTGCTCATCTTCCGTCAGGAGACCACGGCGGTACTGTCGGTCGATTTGCTCCACCCGATTCCGAGCGCTGTTCAAAATCTCAGCCCGCAGTTCAGGAACGGTTAAATCAAACAGCGCCATCGTGGTGCCGGAAACGGTTGCATATTTAAAGCCGATATCTTTAATGCGGTCGGCCGTCTTCACCGTGACCTTATCACCCAAGCGGCGATAGATCCGGTCGAGCAAGCTGTTGACCGGCCCTTTGGCCAGAGAATCATTGGTGAAGCGGAACTCACGAGGAAGCGCGCGGTTAAAAATGACCCGGCCGGGTGAGGTTTCAATGACCCGTCGTCTGGCCCGATTATCCGCATAGCGCTTGCCGTCTTCATCAAAGTAAGTTGAGGTTTGCAGCTTGATTTTGGCGTGAATGTCAACCATATTTAGCTGCAGCGCCATTTCGACTTCGTCGAGGCTGCCAAACATCCGTCCTTCGCCGCGACGGCCGTCAAACATTTGGGTAAGGTAATAAACACCCAACACCATGTCTTTGGATGGACCAACGATTGTGGCCCCATCAGACGGTTTGAGGAGATTATTCGTGGCCAGCATCAGTTCTTTGGCTTCTTTAACCGCCTTTTCTGAAAGCGGCACGTGGACGGCCATCTGGTCCCCGTCAAAGTCGGCGTTAAAGGCGGAACATACCAGCGGATGAAGCTGGATCGCTTTACCTTCCACCAATTTGGGCATAAAGGCCTGGATTCCCAAACGGTGCAGCGTCGGCGCCCGGTTGAGCAAAATCGGCCGGCCCTGGATCACTTCTTCCAAGACCTCCCAAACTTCGGGTGGCTGGCGTTCAATGACCCGCTTGGCGCCTTTCACGTTGCTGGCGTACCCGTAATGAATCAATTTGCTAATGACAAACGGCCGGAACAGCTCGAGAGCCATCACCTTTGGCAAACCACATTCACCCATGCGCAGCTTGGGACCAACCACAATGACCGAACGGCCGGAGTAGTCGACGCGCTTACCGAGCAGGTTGCGACGGAAGCGTCCTTTCTTGCCCTTGAGCATGTCGGAAAGTGATTTTAATTCCCGGCGGCCGCGGCGGCTGAGTGCCTTGCCCCGGTGACTGTTGTCAATCAGGCTGTCAACCGCTTCCTGAAGCATACGCTTTTCGTTGCGGATGATGACGTCCGGTGCCCCAAGTTCAAGCAGCCGTTTGAGCCGGTTGTTGCGGTTGATTACCCGGCGGTAGAGGTCATTCAGGTCGGACGTAGCAAAACGTCCGCCGTCCAGCTGAACCATCGGCCGTAAATCGGGAGGAATAACCGGCAGGACCGACAAAATCATCCACTCCGGACGGTTGCCCGACTTGCGCAATGATTCAACCACCATCAAGCGGCGAGTGGCCCGCTTGGCAGCCTGCTTGGACCGGCTGGTGCGTACTTCACGCCATAAATCGCGCGACAGGCTCTCAAGATCCATCGTTTTGAGGATATCAAAGAATGCCTCTGCACCCATGCCTGCTTTAAACACGTTGCCAAATTTGGATTTGTATTCGCGATATTCTGTCTCGTTGAGGAACTGCCCCTGGATCAAGCTGTCGAGCTGATCTTTGGTCAGCTGAGCCTGCTGGCGCAGCCGTTCGAGATCGCCACCCATCTGATCGCGATAGCGAAGAGCCACCCCGGTTCCTTCTTCGCGCAGCTGGCTGATTTCGCGTTCGAGATCCGCACCGTGGGCCTGTCTTTCAGCCTCGTTATCTTCCTGAATCTGATTGAGACGCTCCGTGGTGATGTCTTTAATCACGATGAGGTGTTCTTTGCCGATCGTGTCCCCTTCTTTGACGACGACCACTTCGTTCAGAACAATTTCCTCTTCCGCTTTTTCACCCTTGCCATTTTCGAGGCGGCGTTCAATCGCTTTGGCTTCCTGAACCGCTTCATCGGTCGCCGCGGCCAAGCGCTCATCAAAGGTTTCTTTCAAGCTGGTCATTTCCGTTTCCAGCTCGGTTAGTTTTTGATTGAGCTCCTGGTTTTCCTGGTCGATCTTCAGCTGGGTTTCTTCATCAATCCGAGATTCAGCTTCTTCCAGCTCTTCCTGAAGCCGTGCCAGCGCCCGCTGGCGGGCATCATCATCAACTGAAATGACCACGTACTGCGCAAAATACAGTACCCGATCGAGATTGCGGCGCGAAATATTGAGCAGCAATCCCAAATAGCTGGGGACGCGCCTGGTATACCAAACGTGGGCGACCGGTGCCGCCAGCTCAATATGGCCTAAACGCTCACGGCGAACCGATGAGCGAGTCACTTCTACCCCACACTTATCACAAACAATGCCCCGGTAGCGAATATTTTTATACTTTCCACAGTAGCATTGCCAATCGCGCGTTGGACCAAAGATCGCCTCACAAAAGAGACCGTCTTTTTCCGGGCGCAACCGACGGTAATTAATTGTTTCCGGTTTCGTCACTTCGCCATAAGACCAGGATCGGATATGATCCGGTGAGGCGAGGCTGATACGCAATGAACGAAAATCGGTTTTTTCCACGGGGGGACCTCCCAAAGAAATTATTCAGCTCCAAAACCTACAAAGCATATTTTGATGATCAACAGCACTTTTCCCCATTCTGATTTTTCCACGGCGACAAAAATGGCCCACTCTGCAAAAGAACGGCCGATGTCTCTCTGCCCTGTGTTTAATTATGATTGATCAGAATGTGGGTCTCCTAAACCTATTGCGTGCTTTTCCTCTAATAACGCGCAAAAAGAGCGTTAGGTATCCTACGCTCTTGGTTTGTATAATATCTCTTTTCTATTTTTACTAATTATGCTGTCACCGCCAACGATATTCATTATACGTTTGGGGTTTTTCATGTCAAACATTGTAATATAACGTTAACGGCCAAAAAAAGCAACCCCTAATTTAAGGATCGGTTAAGGGTAGAGCTTGATCGGGGCCAGAGGGTCTTGCTCGGCCGGCCGGCCGAGAACCGGGCTGCGCTGCAGGTCAGGCCAGGAATACATACCAACCTCAAAATGAATGTCTGCTGGTGAATCAGGTGGAACGTCAAAATCCGCCCAGGTGATCAGGCGATCACCAACCTGCCAGGCATCAGAAGAGACCGTTGCATCTTTTATTTGAGACGGCTGCTCTTGATCATCGATATAGAGATGGTTAAACTGCTGGATTTGCCCGCCTGGAGAAGGGGACAAAATTTGCCACATGGTCAATAATCGCCAGCGGTCATCAGCCAGCGGCTGCAGCTGCCATCCGCTTAATTGAGCTCCATTTTCCAGGCGACTGGGCTGGTTGACGGGAGTTAAATCGGGCACTGCAGCTGCTGATTCAATGGTGTAGGCCATATAAGGGGGTTCATTTTGTCGACGAGGCAGCGTTGAAACCGCCGCTAGATCTGGCGGCAGAGCCAGTTCTTCAAGAATCGACCAGGCCGAAATTGTATCAAACGTCACCAGCAGATGCCCTCCGTCTTTAGGGACCACAACGGCGGATCGCCCGTCAACCAGCCGGTGAGGATAATCCCACAGCAGCACGTTAAACACCGCAGCATCGCCATCAAAGGCGATTTGATCTCCCCAGGCGTGGACGACAATCGGCCGGCCGTCCTGCAACGAACGAACCGCCTCCAGCGGATATTTTAGGGGGGTGCCTACTCCCCCAGCCACCAATTCCCGCTCGATGAGGGATAAGCTGTTCCCCAACAGCATCCCCGCAACCAGTGAAATCACGCCGGTCACGCTCACCACGGCGATTTGCCATGAGCGGCCGCGGAAAAATAGCACGACGGCCGCCGCCAACAGCAGCACGGCCGGCACAGAAGGCAGCTGATAGTGAATCTCAACCGGGGTTTTCGATGAAAGAAAAAAAAGAGGGGAGCAAATGAGCCATACCGGTAAAAGATTGGTCAACACGTGGCCGGGGGTTGGTGGGTCAAACCAGGTAGTTCTAACCGCGCTAAAAATCATCACTGCACCAGAAACGACGCCAAACGCTAGAATTATCGTCGTGACCACCTGCAGCGGTTCCCAAATCGAAGGCCAAATCCAATTTTCATTGAGCCACAGACGCTCCCATCGCCAGCTAATTCCCAGGTGCCACAGATGACGAAAGACCACCCAATTGATCGTAGACTCCCCACCCAGGATGCGGCTTAAATCAGCCTGCGCCCCCTCACCAAAGCGGGTGATGGTATAAACGGTTGGTCCGGCCGCCGCGATAGCCAGAACCCCGCCGCCAACAATGGGTGCCCAGCGGGACCACAGGCGATAGCGGATTCCCATCCATAGGGAGGCGATCGCCAGCGTGATGCCCGCGATATGAATTTGAACGATAAACCCGGCTAGAAACGCATGAAGAATGAGGGCGATGTTGCTCACCCGTCGATTGGGATGGGTGATCCCAATGACGATCGTCAAGGCCCAAAAGACGGCAAACGGGGCTAAAAAGTTTTGGCTCCAGATATTTCGAGAGTAAGTGACGATCGTGGGTGAAAAGGCAAAAAGCGCCGCGGCGGTTAAACCGGCCGCCCGCCCCCACGCCTGTCGCCCCAGCCACCACATTCCCAAAATGCCAAACCAGCTTACCAACCCCACCAGCCCAGTGGCCAACAGTGGACTGGTCGATAACCAATACGGTAAGGCAAACAGCCAAACGGCCGCCGGGAAATTCGGGACGCCGGTTGATGACTGCATTCCCAGCGGCGCAAATTGACCTTCCTGAGCCATTTGCAGCGCCAGCTGGCTTACCCGGGCTTCATCAAAGCTAAAGGAGTTGACTCCCACCCACCCAAATCGCAAAATCCCACCGGCGATCAAAACGATCGCCAGCAGGATCCATTCCATCTGTTTATTACCTGTCGCCGTTGGCGCGAGCATTGATCGTCTGGTCACAAAAATCGCACACGTAACTGGTCACCCCACGTGGCTGGGGAGGCACGGCCGCGTAGCAGTAAGGGCACTGTTCCGGCAGGGAAGCGGTTACTTCGGCCGCTTCCTCCATTTCTTCGACAAACTCCTCTGATCGGTCCCGGTCAATATCCCCATTTTGAACCCGCTTGATCATGGCCGCCCAATCAGATGACTCTTCGCCGCGGATATGGAACCGGCCGCGCGAAACAGACGCCCGGGCAGAAAAGATTAGTTCGAGAATGTCATCCTTTCGCAAATTTAACAGGCCGCGTTTCTCCTCATCGTGCTTGATCTCTTCAATCTCCCGCACCGGGACATCCAGAAGCAGCTCCTGTTTAACCTCCGAGTCGGTGGTGATAAAGAGGAATTTTTTCGTCACCACCTCTTCTTTTTGCTCGAACAAAAGACGCTGATCGGTCAAATACAAAATGCCGTCTGGTCCTTCATCTGCCCCATCTTCTTCCCATTCAGCCTCAACTGCCAGCAGTGGGCCTTCCGCTTCCAGCAGATTAATTTCTGGGGACTGCTCAATTTGCTCAATCATCCATTCGATATCGTGAACTTCTCTTTGAATGTCGCTAAGTGAGCTTTGCACGCCCTGGAATAGAGATTGAATATTTGATCGTGCGGAGGAAATGGAGGACTCGATCGTACTCAGTGAAGATTCCGCCTGGGAAACCGCCCGTTCGCTTGGCGCTGAAAGACCGTTGACGGAGCGCTCGATCGCCTGCATTTGCCGATCGAGACGGGCCACATCCTGACGCAGCTGGCGCTCGATGCTCGGCCGGATCGTTGTATCCCACTCCTGATCCAAAGCTTCAATTTGGTCTTCAAAATTTCCGGAATGCACATATCCTCGAACGCGCAAATCGTCGAGTTTGGCCGGCAGTGAGGTAAACATCTCCTCGATATTGCCCAGCTGGCTGTAAATATCCTGCAGATCAGCTTCCCGATCGATGCGTACCACATTACTTTGTAGCGCATTCATACGAGATACAAGCGCTTCATTTATAGATGGACGGCCGACCCCCGGGGCCGGCACCACAACCGGTGCGGAACGGCTTCGCCTCGGTGAGCGAGGCAGCGGCCGGGTCGCCCGGCTGGTTGCGCGACGGGCCTGGTTGTTGCGCTGGTTCCGCCGCTGAATCACCCGCGACGACTTTGGCCGGCTGGCCGGTTTGCGTACTGTTCTCCCTTTTCTGGAGCCACGACCCAGCCCACGACTTGAGCGGCCGCTGCTTCGTTTTGAACCTTTTGCCATTTGAAAAACCTCCCGAAAAAATAGGTAAAAGTGCTAAGTCCTGAGTTAGTTAAAAGAAAAGAGAAGAGAGAAGAGAGAAAAGAAAACAACCGTTATGAACAACTTCTGTCATCTGAAGTCTGTCGTCTGTTGTCTCTAATCTTTCGTTACACCCTCAACCGCATCCAGTGAATATTTGAGATACGCCTCCATAAAACCATCCAGATCGCCATCCAGGACCCCGGACGGGTTCCCGGTTTCGTGCTTTGTGCGATGATCTTTGACCATCTTGTACGGGTGCAAAACATAGCTGCGGATCTGGCTGCCCCAGCCGGCATCGACATCTTCTCCTTTTAAGGCATCGATCTCCGCCTGCTGTTTCTCTTCCGCCAGGGCAAACAGCTGAGATTTGAGAATGTTCATCGCCGTATCGAGATTTTGGGTCAGCGAACGCTGATTTTGACACGACACGACGAGACCTGTCGGCAGATGTTTGATGCGCACGGCCGTCTCGTTTTTCTGCACGTGCTGACCACCGGCACCGCTAGCTTTAAAGCGCTGAATCTCCAGATCTTTATCTTCAATTTGGACGTCAATTTCCTCGGCGATATCCGGCCAAACTTCAACCTTGGCAAAAGAGGTGTGGCGTCGTGATGAGGAGTCGTAAGGGGAGATGCGCACCAGGCGGTGGACTCCTCGCTCCGAGCGCAGCCGGCCGTACCCGTAGTCACCTTTTATACTCAGCATGACGCTCTTGATGCCAGCTTCTTCTCCCGAACTTTCATCGAGAAATTCAACTTTGAATCCGTTTGACTCCGCCCACCGGGTAAACATACGCAGGAGCATCGCCGCCCAATCCTGAGCCTCGGTTCCCCCTGCTCCGGCGTGAATGGCCAAAATGACGTCGCTGTCGTCGTGTTTACCGGAGAAAAGCGTTTCAAACTCCAGTTGGTGGACGGCCACACCCAGCTGCCTCACTTCATCTTCCAACTCGGCCGCCAACCCCTCATCCTCAAGCTCCAACAGCTCTTTGGCATCGTGCAGTCGGCGAGCCAGCGTCTCCCACCCGTCAACCTGCTGTTTCAGCTTTGTAATTTCCCGCATTATTTTTTGGGCGTGACGGGGGTTATCCCAAAAGTTTGACTGCCCCGCTTCTCGTTCTAAGGTTTCGATCTTCCCTTTTTTGAGGGGGACGTCAAAGACGCCTCCGGAGCTGGTCGACGGTTTCAGTCAAACTGTTAATCGTTTCGAGTAAATTTTCCATGGATACCCTCAATTGCAATTAGTTGGTCTTCAGATTTCACGCGGTGAAGAAGTGAAATCCAGACTTTTCAGCTGATCAGCTTAGCTTCTGCTAAACCAGCGTCGTTTTTTAGATTGATCATCAGCGGTTGATTCATCTGGCGGTGACTCCTGCTCCGTCAGCGATTCTTCCTGCTGTGGCCGGGCCGGTTCCGATGCGTCAAATAAGCCATTAATAAATTGATCCGGATCAAACGGGGTAATATTCTCCAGCTTCTCACCGGTTCCCACAAAGCGAACCGGTAGGCCCAGATCCCGATAAATCGAGAAGACCATGCCTCCTTTAGAGGTGCCGTCCAGCTTGGTGAGGATAACCCCCGTCACCGCCACTGATTGCTTAAACTGCTTGGCCTGGGTCAACGCATTTTGACCGGTTGGGGCGTCGATCACCAGGAGTACCTCGTGCGGGGCCTGGTGGACGCTGCGCTGGCAAACGCTGTAAATCTTTTCCAGTTCGCGCATCAAGTTGTATTTGGTGTGCAAACGGCCGGCGGTATCGACAAAGATCAGGTCGTAACCGCGGCCGCGGGCGGCCCGAATGCCGTCATAAGCCATGGCGGCCGGGTCCTGACCCGGACTGCCGGCAATTATCGGCACATCAGCCCGCTCGCTCCACACTTTGAGCTGATCAATCGCCGCGGCTCGAAAGGTATCGCCGGCGACAACCACAACATTCCGCCCTACCTGTTTGTAGCGATTGGCCAGCTTACCGATAGACGTTGTTTTACCGGAGCCGTTTACCCCAACAACCAGCACAACGGTAATCTCCCGCGGTTCTTCCATCGAAAAATCGTCCGGCTCAACCAAAATGGCCCGCAGCTCTTCCTTGAGCAGAGCCAACAGCTGGTCGGTCTGGGTGGCACCCTCATCTCGTACCCGATTCTGCAGGCGTTCCACGACAAACAGCGTCGTCTCCACCCCCATGTCAGCCTGGATGAGCAGTGCTTCTAAATCTTCCCAGGTTTCTTCATCAATTTCACCGGCGCCTAGCGCGTTGACAATTTGGCCAAAAACACTCTGCCGGGTTTTTTTTAGTGAGTCACGTAGTGATTTGAACATAATTTTCTGGGTGTTGGGTGTTGGGTAGTGGGTGTTAGGTGGCGGGTGCTGGGTGGTGGGGAATAGTTGGAAATGCGCAAGAATTAAAAATCGCATTTATTGGACACCTATTACCCAACACCTATCACCCATCACCCATTACCCATCACCTAATTCTTTAATTTCTCCATCTTCAGTTAGATACTCCACCCGAAGCTGGGCTTTTTCCAACACTTTTTGACCGTGTAAAGCCAATTTTTGCCCCCGTTCAAAGAGAGTCAAAGATGCTTCTAAGGTTAACTCACCTGCTTCTAGTTGGGCAACAATCTGCTCTAATTCTTCTAAAGCATTTTCAAACGACAGCTCTTCTGTTGATTCTGTTTTCTTTTCAGTCATTTGGTTGACCTTGTAATCTATATTTTACTCATCCGATCTTAAGTCCACGACGGCCGGGATTTCCCCGTCAGCAACCGCGATTTCCAGCGCCTGCCCATCTGCAACCTGAGTCACCGAGCGAACAATTTTACCCCGATCATCGCGCACGATGGCATACCCGCGAGCCAGGGTCGCCTGTGGCGAAACGGCCGCCAGCTGCCCCTGGAGTCGCTGCAGTTGATTCTCGGCCGCGGTAAAACCGGCCTGCCATTGGCGATACAGTCGATCGCGCAGGTAATCAAGCCGCTGCAAATCCTGGTCAATCCGGCCGCGTGGATTCAAAAGCCGCAGTGTGCGCACCAGCTGCGACAGCTTATTTTCAAGCAGGTCAAATCGCTGTGCCAGCAGCTGCTGCAAGACCGTTTCAATATCTCGGAGGGCATTTGCCGTTTCGCTCAGGTCGGGCGCGACAATTTCAGCCGCGGCCGAGGGGGTGGGGGCCCGGACATCGGCTACAAAGTCAGCGATGGTAAAATCAATTTCGTGACCCACCCCGGTAATGATCGGCGTGCGCGTCGTCGCCATTGCCCGCGCCACCCCTTCATCGTTAAACGCCCATAAATCCTCAATTGAGCCGCCTCCACGAGCCATAATAATGACATCGATATCGTCTCGGCCGTCCAGCCAGCGCAGGGCATCGACAATGCGCGGCGGGGCCTCATGACCCTGAACCAAAGTCGGGGCAATCAAAACCTGTCCGATCGGGTAACGCCGCCGCAGCACGTTCAAAATATCGCGCAAACCGGCCGCATCCAGCGAGGTGACGATGCCGATCTTTTTCGGTAGTCGCGGCAGAGGCTGTTTTCGTTCGGCGTCAAACAACCCTTCATCCGCCAGCCGCTGTTTGAGCTCCTCAAATGCCAGGGCCAGATCTCCCCGGCCGGCCGGCCGCAGACGGCTGGCGTACAGCTGGTAGTTGCCCCCGGCTTCATAGACGGAAACCCGCCCCTGCACCAGAACCTGGTCTCCATCCTGGGGATCAAAGCGCAGTTTGGCGGCCGCCGAGCGCCACATCACGCACCTAATTTGAGCCTTACTGTCTTTAATTGTAAAGTACAGATGACCGGAACGAGCCTGCACAAAGTTTGATATTTCCCCCTCAACCTCGACGTCCTGTAATCGGAAGTCGATATCAAACATTTCCTTGATATAGGCGGTCAGCTCAGCCACACTCCACACGGCTGATTCTTCAGGAGAACTATCAAATAAAGACATGAAGGTGATTGTAGAACAAAATGATCAATAATCAATTACCAATGGTCAATAATCAATTGCCAATAATCAATTATCAATGTATGGACCCATCTAACCGGAAAAGATTTACTAAAGATTCTTACTCTTCACTTGTCAATTACCTTCGCAAACAATACCCTTAATTGACCAATGACCATTTACTATTGACCATTGATTATTCTTAATGTCAACCATCTACCGCCCCAAACCTTTATATAACGTTTTTAATGTTCCTTTGCTCGGCCGGCTGCTCAAATGGCGCTGGGGCCGGCTGGTATTTCAAATTTTCCTCCTGCTTATCGCCGCGCTCATGCTGTACGACGGCTTTACCGGACCCCAGTTTGCGCCGGAAAACCTGTCGACGGTCATTACCTGGGTACACTACCGCGGTTTGATCGTCTTTGGGTTTTTGCTCATTGGCAACCTGTTTTGCATGGGCTGTCCCTTTACACTGCCCCGCACCCTGGCCAAGAAGTTGGCCATCAACGGCATCCGCTGGCCGCGGGCCCTGCGCAATAAATGGGTGGCGCTGGGGCTGCTGGTTTTTTACTTCTTTCTTTATGAATGGCTCGATTTATGGGCCAGTCCCCTGCTGACCGTTTACGTCATCCTGGCCTATTTTTTGGCCTCGTTTGTCCTCGAAGCGGTTTTTCAGGAGTCCGCCTTTTGCAAATACGTCTGCCCGCTGGGCACCTTTAACTTCGCCAGCTCCACGATTTCCCCTACCCAAATTATGGTGGCGGATCACGACACCTGCCGCACCTGTGTCGGCCGGGAATGCGTCAACGGCAGTACCTCAACCCCCGGTGAGCCGGTCGCCAAGGGTCAAAAACTAATCAACACCGATGATATTCAGATCCTGGGGTGCGGCACCGAGCTGTTTGCCCCGCAAATGCAAAGCAACCTCGACTGCACCCTGTGTCTCGACTGCGTCCGCGCCTGTCCCCACGACAACGTGGTCTTGGGCATTCGCAATCCGCTCAGCGAGCTGCAAAATGACGCCTGGCCCAAACGGTGGGACATCGCCTTTATGATCCTGATTTTCGCCTTTGCCGGGTTGAGCAATGCCTTTGGCATGGTGCCGCCGGTTTTTGCTCTGGAAGCCGCCCTGGGGCAAATGCTCAACACGGCCGGGGAAGCGATACCGCTGCTGATTATCTTTGGGGTGCTCAATATTGTTTTGCCGCTGGGGCTGGGAACCGCGGCCGCCTGGCTCAGCCGCGCCTTTTCCAAACGTCCTGAGCCGTTGGTCAACACCCTTTCTCACTACGCGCCCGCCTTTGCCCCGCTGGCTTTTGCCATCTGGTTAACCCACTATGGCGGGTTTCATTTTTTGAGCAGCGCCCTAGGCATTATTCCCCTGTTTCAAACCTTTTTGCGTGATCATCGCCTGACCTTTGTCGGTCAACCCGACTGGACGTTAGGGCCGGTTGTCCCTTTTAACTGGCTTGACGGGATTGAATTTGTGATGCTGCTGGCCGGTTTTGCTGCCAGCTATGCGGTGCTAATTCGTCGTGCTCGCCTCAACGGCCGCAAAGATAAAATTCTAGCCCAGCTGCCCTGGCTGCTGCTCCTTATCGGTCTGGTTGCGGCCGCCCTGTGGATCTTCGCCCTGCCAATGGAAATGCGCGGCTCAAACTTTTTGTCGTAAAAAAAGCGACGGCGCGCTGCGCCGTCGCTTTTTTTTTCGATCATAGCCCCCTTCCCTGATTTCAAGACCGTATCCTATACCGGCCCGATAAACTCCCCTCCCCGCGTCGGGGAGGGGCTGGAGAAGGGGTGAAATTCCCTATCTGCCAAACAGACGCTCGTACCAGCTGAAGCGATCCTTGACCACGTAAACGGCCGTGGTTCGCGCGGGCACCACAAAAGTGCTCGTCCCTGGCTGGTAAACCGCACCCTGTACCACGCTGTCCACCGAGTTCCGCTGCACGTCGTGCAGAACAAAGAACTCGCCGGCCATTTCCGGAACCGTCACCGTTTGCGCCTCGTCGTTGGCGTTAATCACCACCACGATTTCGTCAAACTGGCTGTCCAGCTCCGGCAGACCCGCTACTTCGTCGCTCATGTGCATCACAATCACGCCCGGCAGCGCATCGGGACCGTTGTTGTAGAAGCTGACCCGCTGATTGACCTCTTCGGCCGTTTGCAGGCGGAACAGCGGCGAGCTGTAGCGAATCTCCAGCCACTCCTTAAAGAGCTCAACCGAAAATTCGATATCAGCCTGCGACGGATAGAGGTTCGGGTCGATCAACAATGGGCCCATGATCGGCCAGTTGTCAGACTGACCACCTTCGGCCGGCGGCAGCCCCACACCATAGTTGTTTGATCCATACGTGAAGTCGAGCACGTTAAACCAGTCACCGGAGTTATAGCTGTTGCGATCCAGTGACTTGGAGCGCAGCATGTCAACCCCAGCGTGGAAGAACGGAATACCCTGACCCAGAGCCACCGTGGTGATGGCCGTGTGCTGGGCCCGGACCCGCTCGTCCATCGGCGTATCGGTCGGCATACCGTAAATGTAGATGTCAAACAGCGTCTGGTTGTCGTGCTTGGAGATGTAGCTGATGTTCTCCTGCGGATCGGCCGTGTAGCCAGAGGGCTGACCGTTGTAATCAACCTCAGCACCGGTCACGACGTTGCCGTTGCGATCGACAATCTCGTACTCAGCCAGGTTACCGGCCATTTCAACCATGATCTGATCCTGCAGCAGGAGCAGCCGGTCACAGGCGTCGGCCTGAGGTAGGCTGTTCAGATCGTAGCACAAACCGCTGCCAAACCCCTGCACCAGCAGATCCTCACCGTCGTTAAACGGTCCAGGTCCACGAACGGCGTCGCGCATGCGGTCGCTAAAGGTCCCGATTCCGGTACCCGTCATGTTGAGCTGGGTGGCGTTTTCGCCGCGGGCGTTGTTGGCCACTTCGCCAAAGTTCCACCCTTCACCGTAGAGGTAGATACCCGTGCCGTCGACCCCATCTTGCCACAATGTCAGCTCGTCCAGCGCGGCGCGCAGGCTGAGCATGTCTTCTTTCATGTGATGACCCATCAAGTCGAAGCGGAAGGCGTCGATCTTGTAATACTTGGCCCACATGATGACCGTGTCGATCATGAGTTTTTCCATCATCTCATGCTCGGTGGCCGTATTCTGGCAGCAGGTGCTCGTTTCCACCTGGCCGCTGGCGTTCAGGCGATGGTAGTAGCCCGGCACGATGCGGTCGAGGACCGATTTTTGGCTCTGTCCGGAATCGCTGGTGTGGTTGTAAACCACGTCAACGACGACGCGCAGATCGTTTTGAGCCAGCGTCTGCACCATCTGGCGGAATTCGACCACGCGCTGCGCGCCGTCCGGGTTGGTGCTGTAGCTGCCTTCCGGCACGCCGTAGTGGAACGGATCGTACCCCCAGTTAAAGCCGTCCTGATCGCGCAGGGTGTTGATCAGCGCCTGCTGTTCTTCACTGTTGGCCACGTAGCTGGCCAGAACGGCCGGATCCGGCTCGACCCGCTCAGCTGCGTTTTCATTGATCGTGGCGATGTCAAACGGAGGCAGCAGATGGATGTGGGTCAGACCCGCATCGGCCAGCTCCATCAGGTGGGTCATGCCGTAGCTCGGACCCGGTCGGCCGCGCTGCCCATCGTAAGTAAAGGCGGTGTACTTGCCGCGATCCACCTCAGCAACCGACTCATCAAAGATGCTGAAGTCGCGAATGTGCAGTTCATAAACCGTAATATCTTCCGGTGTCATCCCCGGCTTGCGGATGGAGTTCCAGCCGCGCGGCCGCAGAGCGCTTGAATTCATGCGCACGATCTGCGTGCGGGCGCTGTTTTCGGATAGACTCAGCGAGTACGGATCGGTCACGAGGTTGTTTTCAACCTGACCGGTGCTGGGAACGTAAACCTCTACTTCGTAAAGATAGTACTTGCCGTCCCACTGCCGCTTGCCCTCGACCGACCACACGCCGGTCGCCGCATCCCAGGTCATGGGATAGGTCACGCTCTCGGTAGCCGGATCTGAATCATCAAAGAGGTGCAGCGTGACCGACTTGGCCGTCGGCGCCCACACCTTGAGGGTCGGCTTGCGCCGGTTCCACACCGTGCCCAGATCGCCATCATAAATGTACAGATCATCGAGGACGCCCGGAATTTGCAGACCGGTGGCGTCGATCATCGCTCCACCGGCGTCGTAAGCGGCCACAACCACCTGCCCCTTGAGCAGATCAGGAACCAGGGCCAGATCCGCGGCATCGAGCTTGAGGGCGATTTGCCCAGCTAGATGGGGGAATTTGTCGGTGATGGCGCTGTCGAGCCCGGCCGGATCAACGGTTAGATCGTATCCGGTGCCGCCCACCACGTCCGCTTCAAGGGCCATTCCGCCCTCAGGAGCGGCAAATAGCTTGTAGCTGGCCGCGGAGCCCGGCTTGGGAATCCAGCCGATCGTATCGGCCGCCAGCCAGAACGCCCGCTGCTCGTTGATGTTGCCAACCTGAGTGCCGGCACAAACGCGCTCAAAGACGTTCATGGCCACAGCCACACTGGTGAACTGCTTCTCGGCGCTAATCTCGTTGGCTCCACCGGCCCCTTCGACGATCCAGATTTCGTAGCCGGTCGTCGTCAGGTCGAGGGATTGATCCGGGTTGACGTCCTTGGTATCCCCGCGATGGAAGATATAGTTCAGCGCCTCGGCCCCGTCAAAGAGAGGCACTTCAAAGTAAACACCAAAATCATCCTGACCGGCCGGTTTTCGCGGCGTGGTCCAGCCGGGATCTTCCGCACCACCCCAGGTGTGGAGACCCCAGAAGTCGTTGTAGTCGCTGCTGGTGTAATCTCCGTAATCACCCAGACAGCGAGCGTAGTGGATCGTGGCTACGTTATCGGCCGCGCCGCGCTGAGTATAAATCGTCTCTTCAGCCTCTTTGAGCCAGATCTCGTAATTTTCAGATGGCTCGTACGATTGATCCGGGTTGACGTTCTTTGTGTCACCGCGATGGACGATGAAGTTCAGGGTTGAGCTTAAATCAAGGGCCGGGAATTCAACCGAGTCGATGATGTATTTCGCCCCGTAATCATCCACCTCTTCAAATGGCTTGGGCGCGGTCCACTCGGTCAGTGCGCCGCCGTCCTGCCACAGGTGGAGACCCCAGAAGTCGTTGTAGTTGCTGCTGGTTGGATCGCCGTAGTCACCGGCCGCACGGTTGTAGTGCACCACCGTCTGCTGCAGCGCTTCCGCCTGCGAAGCATAATTTGTCTCGTCACCGCTGACGATCCAAATTTCAGGGGTCACGCTGGGATCAAAGCTGCGATCCGGATCGGTGTCCTTTTCATTTCCTTTGTGAATAATAAAGTTAACCGGCTGGCTGGGATCTTCGAGGCGCATGGCCACGTATGCCCCATACTCATCGATACCGCTAAATTTGCGCGGCGTCGGCCAATCCGGATTGTACTCGTCGGGGTGAAGGGCGCTGCCCCACAGGTGCAGACCCCAGAAGTCGTTAAAGTCATCGGAGGTCCAGTCGCCGTAGTCACCATCCGGACGATAGTAGTGAATGATCACGTACTCGGCCGGGACCGATGATTCATCGGCCGTGACTCCATCTGTGGCCGTACCGGCCACTTCCCCGCTCACCAGATCCTTAACCACCGCCTGGAAGGCCACCGTGGTGCCCACCGGCAGGTCAGACACGTCGTAAAACACGCGATAGGGAGCGTTGTTGTCCGTGCCTAAAATTTCCCAGGAGCCGGTTCCCACTTTCGCGGCGAAGGTCACCTCGACCGGCCGGTCGCTGGCGCTCAAGTCAACGGCTACTTCGACGTTGCCGTTCAGGCTGCCGCCCGGCAGCGGGTTCGTAAACGACGGCTGTGGCGCGGCCGCGGAATCAGCCGCCAGGGCGGCATCCGCACGCATCACCACAACACCCAAAGCCGGGACGTCAACGGTCATCTGGCCATTGGCGTCGGTGGCCGCGGTGTTGGTTGTGCCGGGGTAAATCTCGGTAAAGGAGCCGCTCTTAACATACGTTTCAAACGTAGCGGACTGGGTGCTCTCAGCGTTGTTGAGCAGCACGACGTATTCAACCAGCTCGCCGCTGTCGATGCGGGAGAAAGCGTACACGCCGGCGCTGCCGGTGCTAAAGCGGTGAATCTGCGCCCCGCGACGGAGGGCCACGTGAGCCTCACGCAATGCCGCAAAATCGGCATAGCTCTGGTAGAGCACGTGGGTCTGGTCGAAGTTGCTGTCGGCCGTGGTCGCAGTGGTACCGATCAGGTTATCATCGTTATACGAAGCTACCTGGCTGGGCATCATGTCCTGACGGGCGTCTTTATCGCCACCGTCACCGGTGAAGCCCTGCTCGTCCCCATAGTAGACAACCGGGAAGCCGCGGCTAAAGTACATCAGCGCGTGGGCCAGCTCCATGCGGTCAACCAGTTCGGCGTCTGAAGCGCCACCATTGCTGTCCTGGATCGCCTTGCCAACCCGACCGATGTCGTGATTGCTGATGAAGTTGGCCAGCTGATATGCATTGCTGTCCGCATCGATATAGTAATCGTCCTGGGCGAAGAAATTGCGCAGGTTATCGGTATTGTTGCTCTGCGCCGCAAAAGCGGTGGCGTTGCCCTGCAGACCAAAGTCGAGCACCGAAGGCAGAGGCAGATCGGTTGTAAACTCGCTCAGGAAGGCCGGATTGCCGTCAAACACTTCGCCAAACATGCTGAACTCGGTTTTGCCCTGCGCCTCAGCATACGCGAGAACTTCAGGGGCGAGGGTCTGCCACAGCTCATCGTTGACGTGTTTCACCGTATCGATCCGGAAACCGTCGACATCATATGTGTCGATCGTGTTTTTGAAGATGTCGATAAAGCCGTTGACGACGTCCGGATGCTCGGTGAAGAGGTCATCTAGCCCGAAAAAGTCGCCATACAGCGAGTTTTCGCCGCTAAATGAGGAATCCCCGCGATTGTGATAGTAAATCGGGTCGTTGAGCCAGGCCGGTGTTTTGGCCGTATCGTCACCCGGATTCGGGAAGACCGGCGTGTAGGGGAAGCTCACGGCCGGATCAAGGGCCGGGAAGGTGCCGGTACCGGCGTAGTCTCGGTCGTCAAATTCAACCCCGGACGCGTCCCGATACGGAAAGTCGGATTTGCTCCGATAGGCGGTTGATCCCCCGTCGTAAGCAAGAACGTCGGCCGTGTGGTTTACCACGATGTCAAAATAAACCTTCATGCCGCGCGTGTGAGCGTCGTCAATCAGGCTGATCAATTCTGCATCAGTTCCCAAATGAGGATCGGCTTTTTCAAAGTTTAAGATCCAGTAGCCGTGGTAGGCGGCCCCAAAGCCAAACGCGGTTGAGGAGTCCGGCTGTGTTGGCAGATTTTCAAACGGTGGGGTGATCCACAGGGCGGTCACACCCAGGTTTTCAAGGTAGTCAAGCTGTCCGGCCAAACCGGCGAAGTCACCCCCATGATAAAAGGCTTTGTCGTCAATGAGATAGCCGGTGTCAGCCAGGGCACCGCCCGGTGCAGCCCCTTCATTGTTGGTGGGATCACCGTCACTAAAGCGATCGGGCAGCACAAAGTAAAAGATTTCGTCCTGGATCGGCTCCTGGATGACGTCAGCCACCAGGCTTAAATCAACTGAACCGCTCAGTTGAACACCGACTTCATCATTGGCCGAATTCCAGCTGAGAACAACCCCCTGCCCGGCCGAGGTAACGTCAAACGGCACATCGCCGGCCGGCACTTCTCCGTTGCCCCATCCCTCGTTAAAAGCCACTTTGAAAGCGTAGCTGCCAACCGGAAGAGCGGCCGTCGAGAAGGTGTAAATCCCATCACCATCGGCATCGGTCAGCAAGGTTTGCACACATTCAGGCTGCCAATCGCCGGGACAGCCAACTTCACTTTGGAAGGAGCCGGCCGCAACCGGAATTTTGGCCAGATTGACGTTATCGATCACGACTTTGGTTTTGTCGTCATAGTAAAAACGAACTTCCTGATCGGCCGCGATACTCAGGGGCACATCTCCGGCCGGGTAGGCCTCGTCCCAGGTATCATTTAAGGCTGCTTTGTATGCATAATCTCCGGCCGGGATTGTAAACGCTCCCCGCCAGACATCATTCCCCTGTTCAATCAATTCGGAGTTTGCACACTCAGGCTGCCAATCTCCCGGGCAGCCCAATTCACTTTGCATACTCCCGGCAATTGCCACGCTGGCCGGTGCTGCCCATACAGATGGCACAGAAGCAGCCAAAATGACAAAGACCACTAACCCCGCAAATGAAAGCGTGGGAAGGGTCCAATTCGGAACAATATTTTTTTTCATCTGTCGAATCCTCTTTTCAGTCCTGTCCAAATGAGAAACCAAACAAAAAGATACTATCTCTTGTACAGGCACAAGCAATAGCTACCCCGAACACAATTTTGGTTTACTTTTTAACAAAGGCATCATCTTGCCCTCTATGAGTGTGTTTTGTGTCTGCTTTGATCCAAATTTAACGCCAATTTGGTGGGTCGGGCGACCCGGAACCTGTCCATCGATCAAAGCAAAAATGTAGTTTACAGTTCAACTATATCAGCAGTTCTTATGCAAGTCAAACAAATGGACAGGCGATTCTTTTGGTCATTATTTCGTCCAGTTTTTGTCTGATTTCACACGTGTTCGGTAAAGATTCTCGCTTACCAGAGTGAGAAATGTTAAAATAAAAAGATCAACAATCCATGTAGGAGGTTTGCTTCTGGAAGCACTAGAGTTAGCAAATTTACTGGTCGACACCATAGCCGATAAAAAAGGCGGTGATGTTATTATTCTAGATATGAGGGAGCAGTCGGTCTTAACCGATTTTTTCCTAATTTGCACTGCGAACAGCGACCGTCAAATCAAGGCGATTGCCGAAGCAATTTGGGATGATTCCAAGCAAAAAGGGGACGTGGTTGCCATGGGGCAGGAAGGCTCGGCCGAATCCGGCTGGATTTTAATCGACTTTGGCGACCTAATTGTGCACGTCTTTTCTGAAGAAAAACGAGAGTTTTATAATTTGGAAGAATTGTGGCAAGAAGGCCGCGTCATGCTGCGCATGCCTTAGCCTCTGTTTAGGCAAGCTAAAATTTTTAACCTGCACCCCGTATAAGATCCCCCACGTCAAGCCGCTCCGGCCGGTCAGCGGACCAGGCCGGAGCACCTGTTGAACGACAAATCTTTCACGCCGTTCGGGTGAAAGCTATTCTACAATCCACGATTCGAGATCACGCCCCCACGAAACCAACTCTTCATCAGAAAAGAAAAGGCTGGCTTCCAGCTCCCCATTTTCCGGGCTATCAGAGCCGTGAACGAGGTTGCGGCCGATTTCCATACCAAAATCTCCGCGAATGGTACCCGGGCTGGCATCCACCGGCTTGGTAGCGCCAATTGTGGCCCGCGCGGCCGCAATGGCATCGTTGCCTTCCCAAACCATGGCCACAATCGGTCCGGAAGTGATGTACGCAACCAGGTCATCGTAAAAAGGACGCCCTTGATGGACGGCATAATGTTTGCTGGCCAATTCGGTGGTCATTTGCAAAAATTTCATGCCGATCAATTTTAAGCCACGGCGTTCAAAACGGCCGACAATTTCACCAATCAAGCTACGCTGCACGCCATCTGGCTTTACAAGAATCAATGTTTTTTCCATTTTTATACTCCTGAATTTGAGTGATTTAGTAATCTGTAACAGAATTTTTTTCTTAGGTAGTTTACAAAAAGAATTGACAAAAAAAAGCCACGGATTAACACGGATTTTCGCAGATTACAGTGAAATATCTGCGGCCATCTGCGTAATCTGCGGATTGTAAATTTTTTAAAAGTTTATGAGCCGCATTCCGACCTGATTTTCACCTCAACCAGGCACATAAAAAGGCAGTTACCCAATGGATAACTGCCTTTGGTTTATACACCTATTAATCGCGAACGATCTCTATCATACCCTGAAACGGGCAGATGGTCGACCGCGGAATTCAGGATTATAAAAGGTCCTGAACGCGACTGTAAATATCCAGCGCCTTTTGCAGCTGGCCCTCCTGCATATACGCATCCCCCAGCAGACGCATGAGGAACGGATGACGATTTTTGCTGTTTAGCTGCTGCTCAAGCTCGACAATAAGCTGATCAATATGCTTTCCGTTGCGCAAAATTGCGCTGTATCCGTCGATGGCCCCGTCAATATCGCTTTGACTTAGCGCTTCACGCGGCAGGGCAAACAAATTTGGATCCAGCTCAATTTCAGCTGCCACCTCACCTATTTCATCTGCAGGCAAATCGATCGTCTCACCTCCGCTTGGGTCAGGTGAATCAATCGCGACATCCGGCAGTTGGCCTGTTCGAGGAGCCGACAAGCTGGAAGTAACCTGGGAGGCTTGCTCTTCAGCCTGCAGCCAATCCAGGCCGTCTGTTTGGTCATCCTTGTCCAACCAATCGAGCAGCCCTTCATCCTCATCGGTTTCTTCAAGCCACTCCGGCAGCATATCGCTCACGTCTTGAATAATGGTCGGTACTGGCAAATCCTCATCTTCGACTATAGAGGCGATTTCATCGGCTTCCCCTTCAAAATCAGCGCCAAAAACCTCTTCGATTTCATCTAGAGCCGAGTCAGCCCAAAGGGCGGCATTGGGGTCTTCAGGTTCGACCGTTTCCACTTCTTCATCACGCTGGCTGGCCGCAAGCTGTTCTAAAATTGCCAGGGCTTCATCGGGATCTTCCGGCAGTTCTCCAATTTCACTGCGCACAAGCTCCTGATCATCCGTTTCAAGCGCTTCATCAAGGGTTGGCAAATCTGGAAAAACGGTGTCAATCCCTTTGGCATTCATCACGTCAGAATCGAGGTCAAGGACATCATCAATTTCCATGGGGGTGAGATTATCAAGCCAGCCAAGATCTTCATCCGAGTCTTCGTCATCATCAAAATCATCAGCCAGGATGGCGTCCAAAGGAGAAGGTGTTTCGCCCTCTATATCTTCCTTTGCCTCTTCAAAAATCGTATCAATCCCGCCCTCAACCGGCAGCTCACCCTCCAGCGTAGGAATCGCTTCCCCGACCCCAGGTTCTTCATCTACGGCCAAATCGTCAAGCCAGGTCAGGCTTTCTTCACCCTCGATCCCTTCAAGGTCAACATCTTCGACCTCTAGCTCGCCAAGTTCCAACTCCTCGATCTCTTCAACCAGCTCATCTTGCGCAGCTTGATCATCTGCAGTTTCAACAAGCTGCGGGAATTCGAGCTCAGCCACCGCATCCTGAACCTCTTCTTGAACGGCCAATTCTTCATCATCATCCAGTTCCAGCCAGGACATTAATGATTCAGGATCATCGCCAAAATCAAGTCCTTCTATTTCCATGCCGTGCTCGGCCGCGTGGGCGATCTCTTCGTCAGTGACGCGGAACTCGTCATCATCGGCCGAGGCTGCTTTGGTTTCCTCCGCGGCCGGGACTTCGACCTCCGCTTCAACAGCCGCCACTTCGGCCATGGGGGCCTCTTCAACGGCCGCTTCAGGCTCGACTGCAACCTCTAAAGTGTCTTCCGCTTCTAGAACCGCTTCACCTTCTGCCCCGTCCAAATCAAGCCACGATAGCAGCGCGTCCGGATCGTCAGAAAGGCCAAAGTCAAGCCCTTCAACCTCCATCCCGTGCTCAGCCGCGTGGGCGATTTCTTCGTCAGAAACGCGGAAATCATCATCATCAGCCGAGGCTGCTTTGGTTTCCTCCGCGGCCGGGGCTTCGACCTCCGCCACTTCGGCCGTGGGGGCCTCTTCAACC
>JAAUYD010178219.1_pt1 | contig 23759 bp, 24 predicted proteins | sample 7278101 | NCBI WGS metagenome assembly JAAUYD01 (sample SAMN14350128, study PRJNA611818) | marine sediment metagenome | isolation source: surface marine sediment (0.6m) | place: French Polynesia: Moorea | collected 2018-08
CTTCCATGGCGCCCCCCACGCTCGATCGCGCGTCGCGCGACGATCGTGAGATGGATCGGCAGGCCCGGGAGCAGCCTGAAGCGGTCGCCTCGACTGCGGGGCCGCCGCGGGGATCTCCCCTCGGCCGGAGGCTCGCCTCGGCCGACCGACGCGCGTGGGTCGCCTAGCCCGAACGCAGGGCGGCGACGCCGCCCGTCTTCACGTATAGCCGTGTGTCGGTGACGGCGCGGAGCCCGAGCGGGGCGCCGGGCGGCGTGCGCAGCCACGAGCCGGGGCCGTACTGGCCGCTTTCGTCTTCGAGCTCGCCCTCGATCACGAAGAGCTCGGCGCCGCCTTCGATGGGCTCGTCGCTCGCGCGCGCGCCCGCGGCCCACCGTTCGAGCGACGTGCGATCGGCGAACGGCGGCTCGTCGAAGAGCACCTTCTCGTCGATCCCCTCGCGGCCCGTCGGCGACCACGGCATCGCGAGCGTGTCGGTGCGCCGATACGGGCGGCCCGGGCCGTCGTACTGGCGGAGCTTGACGAGGATCACGCACCCCTCCTTCGAGTAGGGTGCGTGCCTGAAGCCCTCGGGATTCAGCAGGTGCATGCCCGGCGTGGCGTCGCCGAGCTGGTCGGAGAACACGCCGTCGAGCACGAGGATCTCCTCGCCTTCGGGGTGGTCGTGCTCGGGAAAGGAGGCGCCGGGCAGGTAGCGCACGACGCTGGTCACCTGCCCCGACTCTGCGGGGCCGACGCGATGCACGCGCTTGCGCTCGACCTCGCCGGAGGGGCTCGGCGTCCACTCCATCGCGGCCGTATCGACGCTCACGCGCGCGCGCATGTCGCCGTTCAGCGGGGCATCCACGGTCATGTCCGTCTCCAGCGGGGTGGGGGCACGGGGGGTGGGACGAGCGCGATGCGTCTCAGCCCGAGCTCGCGCGGGGCGCGATCCGGTAGAGGCGATCCCCCGGCTCTTCGCGGCTCGCGCGCCCCGTGAGCGTTTCGCCCACCTCGACGACCGCGTTGTGGGCCGCCGTCTCGGCGGCGGCGCGCCCGCCCGCGGTGCCCGAGTACTTGGCGCTGCGCCGCGCCTTCGCCTCTTCGTACTCGGTCGTGCCGTGCGGCACGTGAACGAGTCGGCCCTCGATGCGCTTGCCCTCGATCCGGACGACCACGCGATCGTCGAGCTCGATCTGCTGGGGCCAGCGGGCGAGCACGCCGCCGACGCAGTCGAGATCGCAGGCCACGTAGGGCATGCCGCGATCGACGCTGAACCAGAGGATGCGCGAGCTCTCGGCGCCGACGATCTCGAGCTCGAGCTCGTGCAGGTCGTCGACGGCGCTCCAGTCCATGTCGTCGAAGTCGACCAGCTCGCCCGATCGAAGCGGGCCCCCGGCGAAGACGAACACCGGCCCGTCCGACCGCGAGAGAAGCGCGCTCGCAAAGAGTGCGAGCACGACGATCACGGCGGCGGCGATGCCCAGCCGGCCCGGCCACGAACGGAGTAGAGGTCGCTCGCTCATGATGCTGCTCCTGCTGTGTCGCCGCGCGCGGCTCAGTACTGCCGGTAACGCCGCTGGACGTGGCGGTGCCGCATGAGGATCGCGGCCTCGCGGTCGGCCGCCGTGACCTCGCCCGTCTCGGGCGGCATGTGCTCGCGGACGTCGGCCAGCGCGACCTTCTCGACGCGCAGGGTCGGCCAATCCTCCCTGGGCGGCTGCCGCTCGTAGGTGTAGCGAACGGTGAGGAAGCCGTGACCCAGACCGGTGGTGTCGACCCAGTTGGCGACGCCGGGGTCGGCGTGGGCGACGACCCAGCGGTAGACGCCGTCCTCGCTGAACTCCATGAGCGCCGGGTTGAGGTTCGACTGGTAGCTCTCGAAGTCGAGCGACTCGCCCCAGAGGTTCGAGAGGTGGAAGCCGAGGAAGCTCGGCTCGACGGGCACCTTCGACTCGATGATCAGCGCCTCGTCCGGCTCGAGCTGGTACACGCCACCCGAGTAGACGTTGGTGCTCTGTCCACCGCCGGTCGCGATGCCCAGCGCGTTGGGCGGGTTCATGTCGTTCACCGGCATGAACTGCGGATCTCCCTCCTCGGAGAGGCCCATCCGTGTCTTGCCGTAGGTCTCGAGGAGCTGGGTGTAGAAGACGTTCCAGAAGCGCATCTGGTTGTTGGTCAGCTCGCCGATGGTGTTCATCATGGCGATGGCGCCGGCCTCGTCGATCGGCGGGCGGGGGGTCTTCTCGCAGCCCTCGCGCAGGATCTCGAGGTCGAGCAGGTCTTCGTTCGCCCAGTCGTGGAAGAGCTCGCGGCACGTGAGGTAGCGACCGACGTACTCCTTGCCCTGGCTCTCGCGCCGGCTGAGGAGGAAGTTGCCCGTGTAGCCGGCGGGCTTCTCGGGTGCGACGAGGATCTCGAAGTGGCCGTCGGGCTCGACCTGCAGCGCGTGGCAATCGAGGGTGCCGGTGTTGATGCGGGTGCCCGGGATCAGCTCGGCGAGCGAGCCCGAGTCGCCCGCGTAGCCGCTCGCCAGCTCGAAGATCACGTACTGCGGCGCACGTCGGCCGGCGGCCGGCTCTTCGCCGCGCCAGTGGCGGCTGTCGAGGGCCTTGCCGCGGATGCGGTAGGTGTGGTTGCCGTCGATCTCGGTGTAGAGATAGACCGCGTCCGAGTTGTCGATGGTCGCCCGGTTCATCGGCTGGATCGCGCGCATGAAGCGCGGGTAGAGGGGATCGTTCAGGGCCCGCTCGATGCCCCCGAGCAGGAAGCCCATGAGATAGCGATAGCCCTCGGCGAGGTTGCGCTCGTCGGCCGGCACGGGGTCGAGCTCGGGCGTGTCGATGGCATCACGCGCCGCCTGGAGCTGCTCGATCATCCGATCGAATGCGGCGCGGAGGTTCTTCGTGACTTCGATCGTGTCCTTCATGCTCGGGGCTCCGTCTCTGCGGTGTTCGGCTCGCGCTCGCTCGCGCGCGGCCACTGGTAGCGGTCGTAGTGTGGGGCGAGGCGCGACTCGATCTCGAGCGGACTGATCTCGTAGTCGTCGATGCTGTACTCGAAGTGGCTCGCGTGGCTCTTCTCCTTCTCCTCCTGCGCCTTCAGGTGGTCGGAGAACGAGGGGGACATCTCGATGCCCAGCGCCGCATAGACCTGCTCGACCGTCGCCTTCGGCGAGGTCGTGAGCTCGCGGTAGTCGACGAAGCAGTGGGGCACCTCGGGGTGCGCTGCGAGCGCCGCACGCGGCAGGTCGAAGCAGTCGAAGGAGATCTCGGTCAGCGCACGCAGGGCGGGCAGGTAGTCGTCGCGGCTCCAGCGCTTCGACTGCCAGTTGACCTCGACGAGCTTGAGCGTGCTCGGGATGCACTTCGCCGGGTCGCGCACCATCACGACGATGCGCGCGTCGGGGAAGGTCTCGAGCAGCCCGTTCACCCAGCCGCTCATCACCGGGTTCTTGCTCAGGTGGGTCTTGTGCGGGCCGTGGAGCACGAGCTGACGCTTCACGCACGCCTCGTAGAAGCGAAGCCAGCGACGGCGCCGCCGCGGCGACAGCTCGTCGATGTGGAAGATGTCGATCTGGTGCATCAGCGGCAGCTCGAGCGCCCATTGCTGCGTGACGAAGGCGCCGTTCATGACGAACTGATCTTCTTCGGGGTTCCAGAGGCTCATGTCGTGCATGTGCCGGAACGGCCCGAAGGTGCGGTCGTCCCAGGCCTGGAGGCGTCGATGGAGCGCCGCGCCGAGCCACTTCTCGTCGACCCACCCGATGCCCCGCACGAGCTTCTTGAGGGTGAGCGAGGGGAAGAACATCTCCCAGTAGAGGAAGTAGCTGAAGCGATCGCCGTCGGCGGCCATGAGCCGGTGCATGAGCGTGGTGCCGCTGCGCGCGTGCCCCACGATGAACACCGGGGCCACGACCTTCTGCCGCCAGAGCGCGGGGAAGAGCAGGTAGTCGAGCAGGAGGAAGGCGTTCTGCAGCAGCGCGACGACGGGCTCGACGAGCAGCAGCCGCACGAGCATGCGGTTGCGGCCGGGCCAGTCCCTTCGCGCCCAGGTGGCGGCGAGGACGCTGCGGTAGATGTGCGTGTCGAAGTACATGCTCTCTCCCGTCGGGATGACCGCGGCTCGCCTGGCCGCGTGCGGGCGCCTCAGCTCGACCGCTGCGCGCCGCCGACGAGGTCGTCGCCGAGGCGCTCCATCAGATCGGCGAGGCGCTCGAGGTCGCGGGCCCGCCAGCTCGAGAGGTGCGCCTGGAAGATCTCGTCGGCCGCCGTGCGCAGCCGCCGGCCCGCGCGACGGCCCGACGGCGTCGGGCGCACGCGCGCCACCCGTCCGTCGTCGGGGCAGGCCTCGCGCGCCACGAGCCCACTCGCCTCGAGCTGCGTCACCTGGCGGCTCACCGCGGCGTCACTCATGTGCGTCGCCCGGGCGAGATCCGAGATGCGCACCGGTGCGTGATCGAGCACCGCGCGCAGCACCTGCTGGGCGGTCCCCGAGAGCGACACACCGGCCGCCTCGGCTCGCCGGGCGCTCGAGCGCCGGCTCTGCCCGATTCGGGTGAGTCGCTCCATCGCCGCCTCGATCCGCTGGAGGCTCTGCGTCATGGGCATGGGAGCGAGCCTATGAGAGATATTTGCAAGTGTCAAATAAAAGCGCGCCCGCCCGATCGTCCGCCGTGCGGTCGGCCAGAGGCTTCGCGAGGGCGCCCGCAGCGCTACGCTCCGGCGGTCGAGCGAGCCGGTCCAGGGGGCCGGTCTCGTGGTGACGCAGAACGGGCGGTACAGCGTGACCGCCAACGTGCCGATGGGAGATGGTCGGCGCGTCCGCGAATCCGGGGCGAGCTTCAGCAGTAGGCGGCGCAATGAGACGTCGGCACCGGCTCACGGTGCTCGATGGGCGAGTCGAGCTGGATGAGCGGATACAGCGGATCGAATCCCCCGCCTGCAGAGGGCCCGACGATCTCCCGGCGCGTCCGGTGGATCGATCAGTCGCGAGGCGCAGCGATGTGCTTCGTGTTCTCGGCCCACTTCACCACGATCTACTTCCACGACGAGCCCGACTCGTTTCGCTACCAGCTGCTGACGGGGATCTCCTTCGTCGCCAGCCCGGCCTTCATTCTGATCAGCGGGATGATGGTGGCCTTCCTGCGTGAGCTCAGGCCCGAGCGCTTCGGCGCCTTCCGCCGGACCCTCGTCGACAAGGGGCTCTTCCTCCTCACCCTCGGGCACGTCGCGATCGCGCTGAGCCACATCCCCGGGTACGGGCTTCGCAGCTCGTTCGTCTGCCTCTTCATCACGGACGTCATCGCGATCTGCATCCTCGTCGGGCCCGCGATCGTGGCCCACGTGCGCGCCCCTGCGCGGCTCGCGATCGGAGCGGCGCTCATCGCCACGAGCTGGGCCTTCGTCGTCGGGCGCGAGGCCGGCGTGGTGCCGGCCATATTCCTCGTCGAGCTGCTCTTCGGCCCCCCCATCGCTCAGGGTGGGCTGGTGACGGGCTGGCCCCCCGTCCCGTGGCTCGGCCTCTATCTCGTGGCCACGTATTTCGGCGAGCGCCTCGGCCGCCTCGAGGCGGCGGGCGAGGATGCCCGGGTGAAGCGGTTGCTGGCTTATTCAGGCGCGGGCTTCGTGCTCGCCGGCGCGACGCTCAAGCTCGCCGCTCGGGCGAAGGGGCTCGACCTCGACGTGCCGGTCGAGAGCGCGCTCTTCGCGATGACGAGCCCGATTCGCAAGTTTCCGCCGTCGATCGCCTACTTCCTCTTCTATGGCGGGTGCGCGTTCTTCATCCTCTGGACGATGGCCAGCCTCGACGGCACGCGGCTCTTCGCGCGCACGCGGGCGACGCTCGAGACGGTCGGGCAGACCTCGCTCTTCGCGTTCGTGGCGCAGTTCTTCGTCTACTACACCGCGCTCTACCTGCTCGACCTGCCGGTCGGTCCTCTCTGGCCCGTGATCTTCGCAGGCACGGTCGCGTTGCTGATCGGTGCGACGCTCCTCTGGCACCGATCGGGGTGGAATCGGTTCCTGACGGTCGGCTGGGTGGGCTTCGCCGATCGGCGGGATGCGCGGATCGCGGCCGAGGCGAGCCCCGTCCCTGCGGATTGAGCCCACGGCTCGAACGCTCAGGATCAGCCGAAGTCGCCGCCCTCGGTCGGATGGCCGGTCGGCGACCGCCGGTGTCGGCGCGGGAATGATCTGGCAACATGGCACGTGCGCGTGCAGCCCCGACTCCACGAGCCGGAGCGTGCGCGCAGCCCCGACTCCGCGACGCAGAAGAAGGCCCCGTGTCGACCCGAAGAACCGACGCAGAAGGACGCGAGCTCTGGGGGCCCTGGGCGCTCAGCCTCGCGGGCACGAGCCACGTCGGCCGCGTTCGGCTCACCAACCAGGACGCCTTCGATCGCTTCGACGACCCCGAACGAGACGAGATCCTTCTCGTGGTCGCCGACGGCATGGGGGGGCACCGGGGCGGTGAGGTCGCCAGCTCGATGGCGGTCGGCACCCTGGGCGATCTCTGCCGAAAGGGCGAAGGCGATGCGCCCTCGCGTCTGCGCGCGGCGATCGAGCGGGCGAACGCCGAGATCTTCGAGAAGGCCGCGAGCTCGACCCGGTTGAAGGGGATGGGCACGACCGTCGTCGCGCTGCTTCTCTCGGCGCATGGGCCAGCGCACGTGGCGCACGTGGGCGACAGCCGTCTCTACCGACTGCGCGATGGTGTCCTGCACGCGGTCACCCACGATCACTCGCTCGCGGCCCAGCTGCTCGCGAACGGCGAGATCACGGCGGAGGAGGCACGCACCCACCCGCGACGCAGCGTGCTCACCCGCTCGGTGGGTGTGGGCCGACGCGTCGAGCCCGAGGTCGCTTCGGTCGACGTCGACGCCGGAGACGCGTTCCTGCTCTGCTCGGACGGGATCTACGAGATGCTGCCCGAGGACGAGATCCGGGCGGTGGTCGCGCGTGCGCCCGATGCGCACACCGCAGTGGCCTGGCTCGTCGATGCGGCCAACCAGGGCGGCGGCAAGGACAACTCGACGGCGATGGTCGTGCAGGTCTCCGAGGCCGGGTAGGGCGGAGTACGCTCCGGGCCTGCGCGCGCGTCGCGAGGCCGCGGAGCCGCCGACCTGCAATCGAGACGAAGCCGATGAAGAAGTGGATCGTACGCGTCCTCGCTCTGCTCCTCGCATGCCTCCTCGCCGCGTTCTGGCAGATCTTCTTGTCGGCACGCCCGCCGCTCACGACCGACCCGGCGACGCTGGCCGGTGACGGCAGCACGGTCGACTACTGCGACCTGACCGTGCTCGACGGCCGTGGGAAGACCGCGGCCGACATACCGAAGGGCAACACGCCCGGCTGCGGCTACGACCACTTCCCCCTGCCGATCCTGGCCGAGTGCACCGAGCCCCTCGCGCCCGGGGCGGCGGACATCCGCGGCCTCTGGATCGGTGTCGAGGGGGCGCACGCCGGACACGTGGAGCGGGTCGAGCAGTGCGGGCGCCGCACGGTGATCACGACGGAAGGGCTCATCCACGACTCCGGGCCCAACAGCACGCTCGGCGAGAACACGAACGACACCGAGGGCTCGGTGGTCTTCACGATCGGCGATCGCGAGCTCTGCGCGCGCACGTCGGCCAGCATGGTCTGGAACGGCGGGGTGCTCGACTTCCACGTCTTCGGTTGGGGCCCCGTCGTGGTGAAGCGCTACCTCGACGGCGAGCAGCTCGTCTGGGAGTACGCCGACGGCAGCACCACGCATATGGATCGCATCTGCGCGCTGCCCGAGAGCGAGAAGACCCCCCGGCCGAGGGGCCGTCGCATCTCGCTCTTCTGATCGGTCGGGGCTTCGCGTCGATCATCACGTCGAAGGGAGCACCTCCGGTCGCGCTGCAGTACGTTGGCGCCGCCACCTGCGATCGAACGGGTGCCGAAGCGACGGATCGTCGGAGATGCCATGACCAGCCTCGACACCGCGACGGGTCGCGACGCGCTCGATCGCATCATTGCCGAGGTGCAGGCGAGGGAGCTCCTGCTCGGTGTCGATGCGAGCGACCCTTACGTCGGGAGCGACCTGATCGCGATCCACAGGGTGCTCTGTCGTGTGCGCGCCGAGGGCCTCGCGCGGGGTCCGGTCTTCTGCGAGTGGGGCAGCGGGCTGGGCGGCGCGTGCGACGTCGCCGCGCTGAGCGGCTTCACCGCGGTCGGCATCGAGATTCGAGCGGACCTGGTCGCCGGCGCCCGCGCCATCGCGCAGGGGCTGGGCCTCGCCGCGACCTTCTCGCACGGCAGCTTTCTGCGGCCGGGCGACGAAGACCTCGCCGCGATGGCTTCGTCCCGCACCGAGCCGACCTTCGACGCGAGCGCATGGGATGCGCTCGGCCTCGAGCCTGCGGATTGCGACGTGGTCTTCGCGTACCCGTGGCCGGGCGAGGAGGCGTTCATCGACGCGGTCTTCGCGCGCCACGCGACCTCGGGCGCACTGCTGCTCACGTTCCACGGCTTCGGCCGCGTGCTGGTGCAGCGCAAGCTGGCCGACCAGGACGCGTTGCGAACGCACGGCTGGCTCTAGCGCGCGCGAGTCCGCGACCGCGTCAGCGACGCACCTCGAAGCCTTCGTAGAGCGATGCGACGATCGGCGAGACCGACACGTCATCCATCCGGACCTGTCGGCGGAGCGCCGTGAGCGATCGGTGCGGGACCGATCGCCCGGCCCAGTTGACGAACCAGACGGGGATCGCGCCTCTCGGATCGGCGATGCCGATGCCGGTGAACAGCGTGCGCGCGCCGCCCTCGATCGGCTGCAGGCGAAAGACCGTGCCCGCCGTGCTGCCGATGATGGCGTCGTCGATGGCCGGGGCGTCGGGGCTCTCGTGGTAGGCGAGCGTGGCCGTGAACGTGTCGGGGTCGACCTCGATCTCGACCTGCGACACGAAGACCCGGTCGCGTACGGGCCAGGGCAGATCGAAGCGGGTGTACTGCACGTAGGCGCGGTGGTCGTCGAGCCAGCGCAGCACGGCCGACTCGGAGACGAGGCCGATCCACTCGTCCGCGCGCTCCGCGTCGAGACAGACGCTGAGCACCAGATCGATCGGCGCGTCGATCACGCCTTCGCCCTTGAAGGCGAGCAGCGGCGAGTCGGGGCGCTCCATCCGGTACGTGCGGATGCCGTCGCCCTCACGGATCAGCTGCCAGTCGCCGTCGGAGCGCGCCGCCACGGGCCCGGTCTCGACGACGAGAGCCGCGTCGGCTTCGCCCGCCCGAGCGCTGCCGGCAGCCGTGAGCCCGAGCCACGCGATGGCAGTGGCAGCGAAGAGCGCGATGAGGCTCGATCGGTTCACGTCGGGCCCTACCGAGAGAGGAAGGAAGCTTCTCCCCGCGGCCATTCCCGTCAGCCACGAGAGAGGCGCACGGTCGATCGAGGGCAAAGGTAGCCGAGGCCGCCGCGCGCCGGTGTGCCGGCACCACCGCCCCGAGAGGGCGCGGACGGGTTGCTCTCGTGCGCCCTCCGCCCGACACTCGAAGTGGCAGGCGTTCTGCACGGATCGTCTCGCAGCCAGGCCAGGAGGCTCCGCACGTGGGATCATCGTTGACGGCCCGCCGTCCCGACATCGACTTCACGGGGGCCGACCCGAACTGGCTGCCGCGCGCGCCGCGCTTCGCACACCGACAGAACGGTGGGTCGCTCCTGCTGCCGTATCTCGAGCCGTTCCTCATCCGGGTGATGCGCGAGGCGCGCCCCGCGGTCGAGGCGAAGGCGCCGCACCTGCTCGAAGACCTCGACGTGTTCAATCGCCAGGAGGCGAACCACTACCGTGTCCACGCCGACTACAACCGCCGGCTGCTCGAGGAGTACCCGGGCCTCGACGCGTACGAGGCCGAGATCGAGCGCGACTTCGCGGGGTTCCTCCCCGAGCGCGGCCTCGCGTGGTGTCTCGCCTACTCGGAGGGCTTCGAGAGCACCGGCATGACCTTCGCCGAGCTCTTCCTCGAAGAGATCCACGACGAGCTCGAAGAGGGCGATCCGGCCGTGGTCGAGCTGTGGCGCTGGCATCTGGCCGAAGAGTTCGAGCACCGCAGCGTCGTCCACGACGTGCTCGCCGCGCTCCACCCCGGCTGGTGGCGGCGCGTGCAGGGCGTGCGCTTCTGCGCGACCCACCTCTTCGGCTTCACGGGGCGCGTCAGCGAGTTCATGCTCGAGCTGGACATCGAGCGGGGGCGGCTCCCCGAAGACGCCCGCGATCTGGCTTCGGAGCGCGCGTTCGAGAAGCGGCAGGGTCGCTTCATGCTGCCGCGCATGGCACGCGTCCTGCTGCCCGGCTACGACCCCGGTCGCCGCTCGACCGGTCCGCGCACGAGGCAGGTGCTCGCCTCGACGGCCTGAGCGCGGCCGCCGAGTATCTCAGAGGGCCGACAGCCGGGCGCGCACCATCGAGCGCAGCTCGCGCGGATACTCGGCGCGCAGCTTCGCGTAGCGCTCCCTCCCGAACATCTGCGTCAAGGTCGGCTCCGAGACGCTGAAGTAGGTGACCGCGCCGAGCAGCTGGTACACGAGGGCGAGGGCGGCGGCCTCGGTGGGCTTGCGGCGCGCCGGGATCGCGCGGACGACCGACACGAGCCCTTCGAGGAAGGGACGCAGGTACCAGCTCTTCGCCTTCGCGGCGCGCGCGCGGTTGTCGAGCAGCTCGCGCATCAGCAGCTGCGCCCCGTCGGGCTCCTCGAGCTGCAGATCGAGCCACTCGAGCAGGAACGCCTCGAGCTGCTCGGCCGGCTCGTCGTGCGCGGCCTGCACGCGCTCGAGGCCGGCGAGGAGACGCTCGGACTGCGCTCGGAGGATCTCGCCATAGAGCTTTTCCTTGCTGCCGAAGTGGTGCAGGAGCGCCTGCTTGGTCAGGCCGAGCTCGTCGGCGATCGCGGCGATGCTCGCGCCGTAGAAGCCCCGAGCGGCGAAGAGCCGCGCGGCGGCCGCCAGGAGCTGCTCGCGGGTGTCCAGGGCCATGTCTCGTGTCCTCCGGGGCGGATTCGCGTCGCCTCGAGCGCGCCCGTTGACGGCTTACCGTTCGGTAGGTACGCTACCTACCGATCGGTAAGCACCCGGACGATAACACGCTGCGAGGGCGTGGAAGAGGCCGACGGGAGGATTCGCGACATGGACCGCAACACCGAGCTCGCGCTGATCGACGAGCTGCTGCAGCTGCACGAGGCGAGGTCGCCGTTCCTCGACGAGCGCGTCGAGGCGTCGCCGATCGACCGCTACACCGACGCGGCGCGCTTCACGGCGGAGCAGGCGCGCATCTTCCGCGGGTCTCCCCTGATCGCGCTGCACTCACACGAGCTGCCCGAGCCCGGCAGCTTCGTGCGTCGCCGTGTCGCGGGCATGCCGCTGCTCTTCACCCGCGACGACGAGGGGCGCGTGCGCGCCTTCGTGAACGCCTGTCGTCATCGCGGTGCGGAGCTCGTCTCGGAGTCGGCGGGGTGTCGGCAGCGCTTCACGTGTCCGTATCACGCGTGGACGTACGATGTGGCGGGCCGGCTCGTCGGGGTGCCGCACGAGCGCTCGGGGTTCCCCGGGCTGCAGCGCGAGACGCGTGGCCTCGCACCGGTGGCCTGCCGAGAGGCTCTGGGCTTCGTCTGGGTGTCGATCGGCAGCGACGCAGTCGACGATCTCGAAGGCTTCCTCGGGCCGATCGCCGAAGATCTCGCTTGGCTCGACATCGACGCCTTCGCGCCCTTCGCGACGCTCGAGCACGAGGCGCGTGCGAACTGGAAGATCCTCGTCGAGGGCGGCATCGAGTCGTATCACTTCAAGGTGGCGCATCGACAGACGGTCGGGCCGCTCTTCCAGGACAACCTCTCGACGTACCAGGCGTTCGGCCACCACCTGCGCTCGGTGCTGCCGCGCAAGTCGCTGCCCGACCTCGCGGCGCAGCCTCGCGAGACCTGGGAGATTCGGCCGCACACGAACCTCCTCTACTCGCTCATGCCGAACAACCAGCTCCTCGTGCAGGAGGATCACGTCGTGTGGATCCAGCTCGAGCCGACGGCGGCCGACACCACGCACGTCCGCTTGACGACACTCGTCCCGAAGGCGGAGCGCGAGGGCCCGCGCGAGGGCTATTGGCAGGCGAATCACGACTTCACCGTCGCTACTCTCATGGAGGATTTCGAGATCGGTGAAGGCATCCAGCGCGGCCTGGAGAGCGGAGCGAACGCCGAGCTCCTCTTCGGCCGCTTCGAGGGGGCGCTCGCAGCGTTCAACGCGAGCGTCGAGTCGTTGCTGGACTGACGCCGGGCTCGCGCGGGGCGCATGGGGCGCGTTCGCGAGGGAGCACGTCGGTGAAGAGAATCGGTGCGCGCTCGATCGTGGCGCTGCTCCTGGTCGTGATCGCGGCGCTGGTGGTCCGCTTCGTCGGGCTGCCCGAAGACGAGCCCGCGATCGAGGTCGACCGCGAGACCATCGCCCGGCTGCAGGCGCTGGGCTACGCGCACGAGGTGCTCGACGATCCGGGCGCCGACGGGTCGCCCGCGAGCGGGCGGGCGGGGGTCCACGGCTGGCAGCCCGAGCGCGCCTGGCCGGGCATCAACCTCTACACGGTCGGCGGGCTGTCGAAGGTCGAGCTGATCGACGACGCGGGCCTCGTCCTGCAGCGCTGGCAGCATCCCTCGACCTCCGAGTGGTACAACGCGACCCGCCTCGATTCGGGTGACCTGCTCGTGATCGCCGCCGCGGGGGATCTCGCGCCTTCGAAGGAGCGGCGGATCCGCGACAAGGCCGAGGCGCGCATGCTCCTGCGCTACGACGCTGCCGGCACCCTCGTGTGGGAGCGCAGGATCCCGGTGCACCACGACATTCAGCCGGTGTCCCCGCGGTCCTCCACCGAGGGAGGCGCGTTTCTCACGCTCACCAGTCGGTTTCGTCGAATCGAAGCGGTGCATGGGAGCGCGATCGTCGAGGACAACGGCGTCGCCACCCTGTCTCGAGAGGGCGAGCTCGTGGCGGAGCTCTCGCTCTTCGACGTGCTCGACGCCGCTGCGACGCGGGGGGACACGGCATTTCGCTGGATCGAGAAGGAGGTCGACGTGCGCGCCGACGGCGAGACGGTCGACCTGCTGCACGCCAACTCGGTGGTCCCCTGCGAGCTGCCCGGTCGCGAGGGAGAGGCCGGGATCTTCGGCCCCGACCGCGTGCTCGTGAGCCTTCGCCATCAGAACGCGATCGTCGTGATCGACCTCGCGCGGCGCGAGCTGGTCTGGTCATGGGGACAGGACGAGCTCTCCGGTCCCCATGACGCGACGGTGCTCGCCGACGGTCATGTCCTGGTCTTCGACAACGGGCTGGGTCGCGAGTGGTCACGCGTGGTCGAGGTCGATCCGCGCACCGACGAGATCGTCTGGCAGTACGCCGCCGACCCGCGAGGCGACTTCTACACACCCACGCGCGGCTCGAGCCAGCGGCTCCCCAACGGCAACACCTTGATCGCCGAGGCCGACCGCGGTCGTGCGTTCGAGGTGACACGTGCGGGTGAGGTGGTCTGGACCTATTGGATCCCGGACAGAGGCAGGAGCGGAAAGCGGAAGAGCCTCACTCGGATCCGGCGCTTCGCAGCCCCCGAGCCGGCGGGCTCGGGGGGCGACACGGCTTCGCGTCGGGAAGGGGACACTCTCGGCGGCGATCGAGGGCGGAGGTGAACGCCGCGTTCACCTCCGTTGGGGGACCACCTTGGGCTAGACTGGCGTCGTATGCCCGCGCGGCCGATCCACCGGGCGAGGCGGATGCAGGTTCGAGACCAGGCGAGAGGGCGCCATGCAGCCGCAGCGAGACGTCGCACGACCCGAGCGCCAGCCATCCTGGGCCTACCTGTACCAGGGCACGCCCGAAGAGTTCATCGAGGCCCTGTGTGACGACGTCATGGTGCACCCGGCCGTCGACCATCCGTACCTGAGGCGGCTGGCCAGCGGCGATCTGCCCGACATGCACGCGGCGATCCGGGACTACTGCCACCAGTACTACTTCTACAGCGCCGAGTTCACGAGCTATCTCGAAGCGGTGATCGGGGGGCTGCACTCGGCGCTGCATCGCGAGGTGCTGCGGCGGAACCTCGAAGAAGAGCGGGGGCATGCCGCCGGCGAGCCCGAGGGCATCCCACACGCCGAGCTGTTCCAGCGGTTCCGGCGCGCGGCGGGCGTCACGCCCGAGTACGACGCCGCGACGCCGCCCTGCTCGACGGTGCTGGTGTGGCGCGACCTGTTCCTCCAGAAGTGTCAGTCGAGGCAGCCGGGGGTGGGGCTCGCGGCGATCGGCCTCGGCACCGAGATGATCGTCTCGAAGATCTACGGCCATCTGCATCGGGCGGTCACGCTGCACACCGACATGAAGCCCGAGGACTACCTGTTCCTGACCCTGCACATCGGGTGCGACGACGAGCACGCCGACGACATGAAGCAGATCTGCCTCGAGCTCGCCGAGGAGCAGGCGTGCCGGGAGGCCATCCGATTCGGCGCCCTGTCGTCGCTGAACCTCCGCAACGCCTTCTGGGACGTGATGCTCGCCCGATCGGTGGCCGCATGAGCACGACCCCGAAGAGGGTCGACACGGGCGACCTCTACGACGAGCACGCGGCGCGCTGGCAGCGTCGCGCCCCGAGCAGCCTCTCCGACTTCACCGGGCGTCCGGCGGTGTTCGAGCTGTGCGAGCCCGTCGCAGGGCTCGACGTGATCGATCTGGGCTGCGGCGAGGGCTACTGCGCGCGCGAGCTCGCGAGCCGGGGCGCCCGCTCGGTGACGGGCGTCGAGCTGTCGCACGAGATGGTGCGGAGCGCGAGCGCGCAGGAGGCCGAGCTCGGGCAGGGCGTGACGTACCGGCAGGGCGACGTGACGGCGCTCGAGGACGCCGACGCTTCGTACGACCTGGCCGTCGGCGTCTTCGTCTACAACTACCTCGACATCGGCCAGATGCGTTCGTCGTTCCGCGAGGTGCTGCGGGTGCTGCGCCCCGGCGGCCACTTCGTCTTCTCCGTCCCGCACCCGTCCTTCTCCTTCATCCGCAGGGAGCACGGCGCGCCCTTCTTCTTCGACGTGGGCGCCTCGGGCTACTTCTCGGGGCGGGATCGGCAGTTCCAGGGTGAGATCCATCGACGCGACGGCACCGCCTTGCCCGTGCAGATGGTGCACAAGACGGTCTCCGACTACTTCGACGCGTTGCGCGAGGCGGGCTTCGCCGCGATGCCCGAGGTGCGCGAGCTGAAGGTCGAGGCCGAGCACCTCGACCTCGATCCGCCGTTCTTCGGGCCCGTGGCCGACCTGCCGCTGCACATGGCGATCCGCGTCCGCCGCTAGGCTCGGCCTCGCACGGTCAGCGTCGGGGTGGCGGCGCCCCCGTCGATCGGGATCGTGAGCGTCGCCCGCACGCCCTGCCTCGCCAGCAGCCGATCTTCCGTCGATGCGAACAGGCAGTGCCGCAGGAAGCTGCCGAGCTCGCCGTGCTCGATGAGCGGCCGGACGACGTTGTGGGGCACGACCCGTCCGGGCATCTTCAGCTGCAGCCGGCTGGCCCCGGTCATCCGGGCCGTTCGCCGGGCGAACATCCTGTCGCGACGCTTCCCGCCATGGATCAGCAGCACGCGCGCGTCGGGGTTGCGGCGGGCCGCGATCCAGCTGTTGCGGTGCATGTCGATGATTTGACGGAGATGACGCGGTCGCAGCTTCGGGAACCGCCCGCAGATGCCGACCGCGAGCTCGGCGTCCAGCCGGCGTGCGGTCAGCATCGCCGGGTACGCACCGGCGCTGCAGCCCAACGTGCGCACGCGATCGTACTGGCTCGCCAGGCCGAGGCCTTCGATCCACCCGACCAGATCGTCGACGTCGCGGCCGATCAGGGGCACGCCCGCGCGAAAGCCCGTGCGCCAGAGATCCGACAGCACCAGCACGTCGACCTCGTGGGCATCGGTGTGCTGAAGGAGCAGAGCGTTCGGCATCCACATCTGCCGCGCGCCGACCGTCGGAAAGCAGATCAGCAGCATCTTCTTCTCGGGCTCACCCGGCCCCCTGAAGAGGACGGCGGCGGGGGCGATGCGTTCGGCCGTGTACGGCTCGGGCCGGGTCTTGCCCGTCCCGTCCATCAGGCCGCCCTGCTGATCGAGCCACTCGGTGAGTCGGGCGGCGAACCGGGGTGAGGTCGCTGCGGGGATGAGCTCGCCCTTCTCGTGCCACGTGCGCAGCGTCGCGAGCTGGGGCGGCGTCAGGCGATGCTCGAGGAGCTTGAGCAGCTTGTTCAGCTGGGCCACGGCGCGACAGCTGCGGAAGGCGCGCTGGAAGAGCCGCACGATCGCGGGCGTCGACTCGGCGCGCTCCATGGACCGGTCGGGCTCGTCGCCGAGGCGGCGCTCCGCCGGTCGAGCGGCCTCGCCTCCGTCGAGCGCGCGCTGCGCGAGCGCGACCACGTCGTTCAGCGAGCCGAGATCGAGGAAGGCCTCGGGATCGATGACGGCGCCGTGCTCGACCTCGAGCGCGACCAGCAGCTCCATGCGCCCCAGCGAGCCGAGGTTCAGGTCGCCGAGCTGGATGTCCTTCCCGGTCGACTCGAACGCCGTCAGCCGCGCGGCGGGCACGTCCTTGGTCGCGTTGAGGTCGAGCAGCGCCTCGACGATCGTGGCTCGGATGTCTTCGGCCGACATGCTCAATCGCCTCTGCCGGCGTCGAGCAGCGCCTGCGCTTCACCGCGCAGGATCTTGCCCGCGGCGTTGCGCGGGATCCGGTCGACTACCGTGAACTGCCGCGGCCGTCGCTGACCGGCGAGGTCGCGAACGAACCGATTGAGGTCTCGCACGTCGGGCGAGGCGCCGCCTTCGAACACCACCAGCGCGACCGGGATGTCGCCATGGACGGGCGATGGCTTCGGCAGCACGGCCGCATCGACGACCGTCGGGTACTGGCAGATCTGCGCCTCGATGTCCTGGGGATGGATGTTCATGCTGTTGAAGACGAACATGTCGTCGGTCCGGCCCGACAGGTGCAGTCGCCCTCCTTCGTCGAGGTGGCCCGTATCGCCGGTGTGGAACCAGCCCTGGCGCAAGCGTGCCGCCGTCGTCTCGGGCTGGCCGAGATAGCCGAGGAACATGCCGTCGCAGCCGATCGCCACCTCGCCGCGCTCGCCGGCCGCGACGCCATTCCCGTCGGCATCCATCACGCGAATCTCGATCCCGGGCAGGGCCCGGCCCACGCTCTCGGCGGCGCCGTCGTCGCCCGGGTCGGTGAAGGCGATCGCTCCGGTCTCGGTCGTGCCGTAGCCGCACTGGAGATCTTCGGTGATGCGCTCGCGCAGGCGCTGCCGCAGGTCGGCGGGCACGTGCGAGCCGCCGAGCTTCAGCCGGATGGCCGGCAGGTCCGCCAGGTCGGGGAGCGCGAGGAGCTCCTTCGCCTGGAAGGCCGAGACGTGCAGCGTCGTGACGTCGAGCGACCGGCACTGCGAGACGATCGAAGAGGGGGTCGGATCGAGGAAGACGCTCGTGGCACCGCGAGCCACGCAGTAGAGCCGATGCCGCTTCGCGAAGTTGTGCTCGATCGAGGCCAGGCAGGCGAAGCGCTCGTCGGCCGAGGCAACGTGGCGGGGCGCTTGCGTGACGAGGTTGGAGTCGGAGTGGATGACGATCTTCGGCTCGCCCGTCGTCCCCGACGTCGAGAAGAGGAGCTTCGCGCCGGTCGCCGGCGGGCGGGGCAGGTCGCCGGCGCTCGAGTCACCGGGGTCGAGGGCCAGCGCGGTGTCGACCACGTCCGTCACGCCGATGGTCTTGGCGATCTGCTCGCGCTGCTGTGGGGACTCGTGAACGGCGAGGGTGCACGACGTGGCCCCCAGCTGCGCGGTCGCCAGACAGAGGATCAGGTGCTGCACCTCGTCGCCGCACGCGAGCCCGACCACCGATTCGCTGGAGATGCCCGCGTCACGCAGGCGGTCGGCCTGGGCCGCCGTTCGCCGGGCGAGCTCGGCCCAGGAGAGGCGGATGTCGGTCGAGGCGACCGCACATCGTTCGGGGCTCTGCTCCGCGTGTCGGAGCAGGCACTCGATCAGGCTCGAAGGCTCACTCATGGGGACCCTGCAGGACACGTCGGCTCGCGCTCGAGCGCTCCTCCGGCATCGCGAGCGTGGGCGCCGACTTGGGCAGGTTAGCAGTCCGCACGCGCCAGGTGACGCGAGACCCGGTTCGGGAGTCGCTGGCTGGTGTCGCTTCCACCGGGGGCCGTCGACGGGGCGCAGGCGCGACCCAGCCGCCCGGTGCGGGCCCGACCCAGCCACGCCCGAGCGCCTCGGGTGACCTGCGTGTCGATGTCGGCATCCCAATGGTCACCACCGAGGAGGAGAAAGTGGACGTCGTCCGACGACTCGCCCCCATCGAGCTCGAGGAGACGAGCGGAGACCACGTGGCGCTGGGCTCGTACTGGCGTGATCGACCGGTCGTGCTCGTCTTCCTCCGTCACTTCGGCTGACTGTTCTGCCGCGAGCAGGTCGCGCAGTTGCGCGACGCCCTTCCCGAGATTCGAGAGCAAGGCGCCGAGCTGGTCATCGTCGGCAACGGCAACCTGCAGTTCGCCGAGGCGTTTCGAGAGGACTTCGACCTGGAGGGGCCGCTCCTCGTCGACCCCGAGCTGCGGGCCTACCGCGCGGCCGGGATGCGGCGCGGTCGGGTCGAGGCGCTCTCGCCCCGCATGGCGCTCAACGCCGGCCGGGCGCTCGCTTCGGGCTACCGGCAGGAGGGCGTGCAGGGCGACGCGTGGCAGCTCGGCGGCACGTTCGTGATCCAGCGCGACGGGCGGCTGACGTTCGCCCATCGAAGCGAGGTCGCCGGCGACCACGCCCGCCCCGAAGACGTGCTGGCGGCGCTCGATGCCGACGCGCCCACGCTGCGTGAGCACGAGGAGTCATCGGCCGGGCGCCGCTTGCTCGGTGAAGCGCTCTCCCGCGTGGTCGATCCCTTCATCGTCGGCTCCTTCGATCGCACCGGCTTTCGCATCCACTCGCTGACGTTCGAGCCCGACGCGCTCGACGTCGATCTCGGCGGGCGTCGCTGCCTGGTGACCGGCGCGAACTCGGGCATCGGTCGCGCGACCGCCGAGGCGCTGGCCGACCTCGGCGCCGAGGTCGTGCTGCTCTGCCGAAGCGAGGAGCGCGGCCTCGCGGCGGTCGAGGAGATCCGTGAGCGCACGGGCAATCGCGCCGTGCACCTCGAGCAGGTCGACATGAGCGATCTCGACTCGGTGCGCGCCGCGGGCGAGCGCCTGGCCACGCAGCCGGTCGACGTGCTCGTGCACAACGCCGGGCTGCTGCCCGACGCGCGCGAGCTCTCGCCCCAGGGCATCGAGCTCACGTTCGCGACCCACTGCGTCGGGCCCTTCCTGCTGACGCGCATGCTCGAAGACCGGCTGGTCGAGTCGTCGGACGGCCGCCTGATCTGGGTCTCTTCGGGCGGCATGTACACGCGCGCACTGAACGTCGAAGACCCGAGCTGGTCGGAGCGCGAGTACGACGGCGTGCTGGCCTACGCCGAGACCAAGCGCGCGCAGGTCGTGCTGGCGGAGATGTGGGCGAAGCGGCTCGCGTCGAGCCGGGTCACCGTGACGTCGATGCATCCCGGCTGGGCCGACACGCCCGCGGTGGCCTCGTCACTGCCGACGTTCCACCGCGTCACCGAGGCGATCCTGCGCACGCCCGCCGAGGGCGCCGATACCGTCGTATGGCTCGCGGCCAGCGAGAGCGACGACATCGAGAGCGGGCGCTTCTACTTCGACCGCCGCGCGCGCCGCACGCATCTGCTGCCGTGGACGCACGAGCGCGGCGACGAGCGAGAGCGGCTCTGGCAGCGATGCGAGGCGCTCTCGGGCACGGTGCCGGTGGCGGTCCACGACGCGAGCTGACGCTGCGAGCCGAGCGGTCTCCGAGGGATGGGCCGTGGCTTCTCTCGAGAACGAGGACGAGGACGCTCGGAGGCGAGGCGTGCGAGCTCGCTAGCCGTCCGGCAGGGTCAGGACGACCTGCCGCTCGTTCGTGCGCGCTTCGAATCCGTTTCGATGGGCGATGCGCTCGACGGCTCGAGGCCAGGCTGTCGCGGGGGTCACGTCGACGCTGACCGGGCCGACGATCTCGGACGAGATGCAGACCTCGACGGCGGCGAAGTCACCGATCAGCTTCATCACCTCGTCGATCTCGATCGATCGGAACTGCAACGCAATGGGCTCGGCCGCGGGCACGCCGCGGCGGGCGACCCGCGGGCATGTGCGGGCTTCGTACGAGGGCGACGTCGCAGCCTTGCACCGACACTCGTTCGCAGCCGCCGGGCTCGCCAGCAAAGCGCCGACGGCGAGAGCAAGCGCCGCGTTCGTGCGAAAGGCAGGGCGACGTCGCGGCCGGGCGGACGAGGACGGCTCGGGTCGAGGCATGGCGAAGAGAATAGTGGGCCGAGACACGCCGGCACGGCCCCATCCGTGCGAACCTGACGGGGCAACCCGAGAAACGGGGCGCTGCGAGCGGGACCGAGGGAGTCGATGGCGATCGAGAAGCTCTCCTACGAGGTGCTCGAATCCGAAGGACCGTTCGAGCTGCGCCGCGTCCATGCGCACGTCGTGGCCGAGACCTTCGTCGAAGGCGACTTCGAGACGGTCGGGAACGCGGGGTTCAGGAGGCTCGTCGCCTTCATCTCCGGCGCGAATCGATCCCGAGCGCCGCGCGAGACGACGGCGCAGGTGAGCCGGGCTCCGGGCTCGCAGAAGCTCGCGATGACGGCGCCCGTCGGACAGTCCCGCGAGGGCGATCGCTACAGGATCACGTTCCTCATGCCGCAGGCGCTGTCGCTCGACGAGCTGCCCGAGCCCGCCGACGATCGGGTGCGGCTCGTGAACGAGCCGGCACGGACGGTGGCCGCGATCCGCTACCGCGGCCGCTGGACGAAGTCGCGCTACGACGAGCACGAAGCCCGGCTGCGCGAGTGGATGGCGCGGCGCGCTCTCACCGCGAAGGCAGAGCCGATCTGGGCCAGGTACCACCCGCCATTCATGCCGTGGCTCCTGCGTCGCAACGAGATCGCGATCGAGGTGATCGCCTAGACGGAAGCCGGGGCGTCGACACTGTGATCGCAGCCCGCTCGAGACTCCGGGGCCGATCGCCCGTCGGTCCGAGGCCGGGCTCAGGTGCGCCGATCGCGATTTCGGATCGCCGCGGGTCGCTCGAGCGAGGCGAGCTGCTCGGCGAGCGGCGGCGCCGAATCGATCTCGACGGGGGCTGCGACCTGATCGTCTTCGAGGAGATCTTCGAGCGCGGCGAGTGCTGCGATCGTCAGCGCGACGAAGACCAGCGTCAGCGATCCGAGGATGAGCACGTACATTTCCAGACTCCGTGATGGGCGCTCTAGATGGACGCCGGCGAGGGCGTCGGGGATTCACACTCGACCTTGCTTCGCTACCGCTGCATCGCCTCGAACACGATGCCCAGGACGAGCCAGCCGCGAATCGACCAGCTCACGGTGCGGATCCAGTTGGTGCGGACGAGCCTCGCGTGCGCCGGGCCGTCGAAGCGCTCGCTGAGCCGGCCATGAATCGGGACCTGCACGGCGAAGGTCGAGGCCCAGATGACGACCAGCAGAATCCCGCCGGCCAGGAAGAGAGGCGAGCCGAGCAGGGCGGGCGAGGTCGCTGCGAGCGCGACGGCGCTCCCCGTCTCGAGCAGCATCGGGGGCGCGACGACCGGCGTGATGCGCGCGACATGGCCCCGCTCGTAGGCCGTGAAAGCCTCTGCGCCGACCTCGCTCATCAACGGGTACTGCACGCGCTGCACGAGCCAGCAGAGCCCGACCAGGTACCAGGTGCTCGCGACGTGGAGCAGGAGCAGGGCGGTGGTCCATTCGTCTCCGTGCATTCGGCCCGCCCGCTCAGATCGAGATGCCGTCGTGCTCGCACACGCGCATCAGCAGCTCCTCCATCAGCGCGCGGGCATGGCCCGTTCCCCGCTCGAGGGCGCGGTGGAGATCGGCGTCGCGGGGGCTGTCGCTGACGCACTGTCGGCTGTAGCGCTCGAAGGCGACGAGGCCCTTGATCACGGCCGATAGGTTGCTCGGACACTCGCACTCGACCGAGCTCGAGATCTCCTGCAGCCGCGCGAGCTGCGCGTCGGTGAAGCGGCGCTCGGCCGCGGCGGGCGCGTGGGCCTCGGGCGCTCGCGCCTCGATCGCGACGAGCGCGTCGCGCACGGCCGTCGCCCGGCGGATGTCGACGAAGTCGCGGATCGTGCGGCGAAGCGTCGACACACGCGCGGGCAGCATGAGCAGGCGCACGCCCCGATCGGCGAGCCGGCGCAGCGTGGGCGCCGCGGCGAAGCTGTAGAGGACGACCGCGACGTGCGCGCCCGCGGCCTTCAGGGCGGCGTCCGTCGCGGTCACGGGGTCGGGGCCCAGGCGGTCGATGTGCATCACGAGCACGTCGGCCTTCATGCCGGGCAGGCGCTCCGTGAAAGACTCGATCGACCCGTCGGCGCCGGCGATCTCGAGTGGCGAGAAGTCACCCGGGTTCGCGCGGATCTGCTCCTCGATCTCGGGGTCGAGCAGCGCGACTCGCATTGCGCTCGACGCGTCGCCGTCGATCGGCTGCGGCCGCGCCGCGTGCCGGTCGAGCCGGTCACGCAGCTCTGTGTAGTCGAGCGTGGCGATCGCGCTGATCGGATCGCCCACTTCGGTCAGGGCCTTCATCAGCTGCAGGCGTGCGACGTCTTCGTCGTCGTAGAGGCGGCGGCCGGTCTCCGAGCGCTTCGGCTCGACGGCGCCATAGCGTCGCTCCCACGCGCGGATCGTGGCGGGGGGGACACCGCTCAGCTGAGCGGCCGTGCCCACGCGATAGAGAGACGAATCGGGGTCCTTCTTCGCCACGTCTGCTCCACCTCCATGGCTCTGCCCTGGCAGCTGCGGGGTCATCGCCCGTCGATCTCCTCGCGTGCCGCCGGTCGATGCCGACCCGACGGTACATCTTTTGCCCACTGGAACCTGTACAGGCCCGCCGTGGGTGAGCGCCTCTGACGGCGTGCCATTCGAAACGCCGAGATCCTATCTGATGAACAAGATTTGTCAAATAAAAAGTGTTCAAAGAGTTTACATTCGAGGATCCGTGCACTAGGTTCTGCGCCATGGCAGCGACAGCCCCCCAGCATCGAACCTCTGCCCCCGCCCGCCCCGCATCCCCCCTCCCTCACCCGCAGCGGGCGGGGGCTCCGGCTCTCCGCCGAGAGGCCCAGCGCCAGCTCACGTACGAGCTGGCCAGTGGCCTCTCCGGCGTGGCCCTCGCCTTCTTCATGTGGGGCCACATGGTGCTCGTCGGCTCGATCCTCACGGGCGCGCGCGGCTTCGACTGGCTCGCCTCCGGGCTCGAGCACATCTACGTGGCGCAGCCGACGGTGTTCGCGATCTCGGCCCTGTTCCTGGCGCATGCCGCGCTGGCCAGCCGCAAGATCCCTGCGCAGATCCGTGAGCGTCGTCGGCTGCGCGCGCTCGGCGCCGAGCTCAAGGCGCGGGGCACGGGCTTCTCGCCGCATCTCGAGTCGTCGCTCTGGCTCTGGCAGGTCTGGACGGGCATGACGCTGCTGGTCTTCGGCAGCTTCCACCTGGTGCTGGTCGGCGTCGACGTGCTCACGCCGCTGTTCGGCGAGCGCACCCGCACCGACGCGCGCCGTCGTCGTCGCGGCCTCGATGCCGGTGCGCTCGCCGAACAGCGGCGTGAGCACGTCGATCCCGACCATCACCAGGTGGAAGCTGCCGAAGA
>JAAUYD010247349.1_pt1 | contig 23756 bp, 20 predicted proteins | sample 7278101 | NCBI WGS metagenome assembly JAAUYD01 (sample SAMN14350128, study PRJNA611818) | marine sediment metagenome | isolation source: surface marine sediment (0.6m) | place: French Polynesia: Moorea | collected 2018-08
CCCTCTCCTTTTCCCCCTCTCCCATTGGGAGAGGGGTTAGGGAGCCAGCCGCATGGGCGGGTTTCCCGACTTGTGCGGACTGGCGTGGTGAGGGTAGGAGAGGGGTGTCCGGACTCAGGGGGGTGAGGTTTTTATTGAAGATTCATACATTGATTCAGCAACGCCGAAAAAGGGAACCGGGGATTGGGGAAACAATTCAAAATATCCTTACACCTACAAAATTAATATAGCAGCTTTCACTTGGGTGAAATACACTCTTGTGAGATGTTGCTTTTTAGCCCCTCTTAAATATAGCGCTTTTCAGTTGAGTGAAGTACACAATAAACCTCACCCCTTCCCCTCTCCTTACTAAGGAGAGGGGTGGCTTTAGCCGGGGTGAGGTGAGTGTCTGTATTGCACCCAAGTGAAAACCGCTATATTAGACCTAGGCGTGAAAAAGAATGTTCCAGACGCGTTAGCGTAAAGCCTACGGCATAGCTTTGCTTACCGCGAAGCGTGTCGCTGTGCGACTCAGCTCCTCTGAAAGAGGCAATTTCGCGTCTGGAACAAGGGTTTCGGGTAACGCATATTTAATTTCCACGCCTATGACTATTAGGAATCAACTTTGTATCCTACACCCTACACCGTAGACAGGTCGTGGCTTGGAGTAAGTAAGCTACGCCAACAACCGAAAACCGCTATCACTCCCAATCTCCAATCCCAAAAATCAGAATCTGTGTGATTTCACTAAATGGAGGTATTGATAAAAAGTATAAACTTGTCAGATATTACAATTGTCTTTCTTTAATTAATAAAGATTCTATAAAGCTTAAGTAAAGATACTGAAGTTGTTTCTTAGTTTTATCTGAACTCAATTAGATTCAGAGTATATTTGAATGCATAGTATTTAGCCTATAGTTGCATCTATCTAAATAAGAGCCTTTAGCTTTATGTATTTTTTTTCATTTATTTACCTTGAATACCGATAAATTTGGCAAATGTTGTAACGGGGTGAGGAAATGCTCCAAACAAGTTTGACAATAGCATTTCACAAAAATAGAAGGCAAATAAAGGAGGTTTATCCACTATAAAAAGTATCTTTGGAAATTACTACGTGTCTACTGAACTATTACGAATGTACATTTTATTCTGAATTTTGGTTAAATTTCCGGATATATCTAATTATTACATGAAGATTATGAATACAAAACTTACTAAAAATTTATCCATATCTGATTTATTAAATCAGTTGTCCAGTGGTGTTGTATTGTTGAATACTAATGTAAAGTTAGTTAGCAATCGTCATCACAATAAACTAGTACCGCCAAAATGGATGTCTGAAATAGGTATAGGGTGGTTATTTTGGCTATTGAATGCTCCCCAAAAACTATGGAAAAAGTAGTCAGTTTGCTGATGGATGATATTTCATGATCGCACCGGAATGCACCTGAGTCAGAAACCGAGGCAGCCGCTAACAGCGGGTTTCCCGACTTAAAGAGACTGCCCGGGTTTATTGGGAATGTTGAATTGTCAAAATCCTAATATGAGCGTTTATAAATCCGGTTTATCCATACTTGTTGAGAATAATGCAAGATATGACATGATCGTAATTTGCTTTTGTTTTCAGTAAATATACTGACAGTGTTTAGCTGAGATAACGTAAATATTTTTATTTCGTAAATCCAACACATTATGGTGTTTACGTAGACTATAAAGGAAGAAGTAATTAATGTTTTGCATGTTTTATTTCCCCATATATAGACCCCCAGATAAAGTTTCCTAAGGCTTTCTTCCCGTGTTAGCACTTAGTTATAGCTACTTAATTAAACCCCGTCTAGATTGAGGGCTGGAGTTTTTCTCTAAGGTAAAACTACTGATTTCAAAATCAGCACGGTTTAGATTTGTGATTGTGAGTATATTCTTGATGTGATGAATCAATCAGTAATTCTATTTATTAATATCGTCCTGTTGTTAATCGGGTTGGGGCTAATGTTTCCCATCGCCACTCTTTTTATTGAGTGTAGTGCAGCCCTGTTATCTAACCGAACCAAGACAGAGAATGATGGCACTCCCCGACCAAAAATTGCTGTTTTAGTTCCAGCTCATAACGAAGCTTCCGGGATTAGTATAACCCTGAAAACATTGCTACCACAGTTAACCAATCAAGACCGGTTGGTAGTGATTGCTGATAATTGCAGTGACGAAACAGCAGCAATTGCCCGTCAATCTGGCGTGACGGTAATTGAGCGACATGATTCTGAATGCAGAGGTAAAGGATATGCATTAGATTTTGGACTAAAGTTTATTGCAGCAGAACCGCCAGAAGTAGTGGTGACAGTAGATGCAGACTGTATAGTTCATCAAGGCACAGTTGATCAGATTGCCCGTCTTGCAGCCGCTTCCAGACGACCAGTCCAGTCAACTTACTTAATGGCACAACCAGCTAACCCAACACCAAAAGATTCAGTTTCAGCACTAGCATTTTTGGTCAAGAATTTAGTTCGTCCGAGTGGATTAACTCGCTTGGGATTACCATGTTTATTGACAGGTACAGGTATGGCTTTCCCTTGGTCAGTGATTCAGACAGCCCCTATAGCTAGCGCTAACATTGTCGAAGACATGCAGCTAAGTTTAGATTTAGCGATAGCCGGAAAAGCCCCATTATTTTGTCCAGCAGCAAAAGTTACAGGATACCTACCCCAGCAAAAGCAAGCAGCAAAAAGTCAGAGGACACGTTGGGAACATGGTCATTTGCAGACTTTACTCACCCAAGTTCCCAGGTTATTAAAAGCATCTATTATCCAAAAGCGTTTTGACCTATTAACAATCGCCTTAGACTTGTGTGTGCCCCCCTTATCACTATTAGTAATGATGTGGATAATTGCCATGGGAGGAGGATTACTAGTAGGGATATGGGCAGGAAAATGGGTTCCTAGTATTTTAATCGCCATAGAAGGAATTATGATTTTCCTCTCGATTTTTCAGGCTTGGCTAAAGTTTGGACGGGAACACATACCAGGATTAAATTTTTTAGCTGTACCTATTTACATGTTTTGGAAACTGCCACTATATCTATCTTTTCTCGTGCAACGTCAGACAAAATGGATTCGCACAGAACGAGATATGGTTAATTTTCCAGAAAAATATTAATTCAACCATCAACCCATTGATAATTCCTAAATTTTGATTTAGACCCTTCAATCATGAAAATTGCTTATTTAATTAATCAATATCCTCTCATTAATCACAGTTTCATTAGACGAGAAATTGCTGGACTTGAAGCTTGCGGTATCCCAGTTGCCCGTTTCTCCATTCGCTCCTGTAGCCATGAACCAGTAGAAAAAGCAGACAAACTAGAACTAGAGAAAACTCGATCTATTTTGGGAGTTGGCATTATAGGTTTATTCCTTGCCACACTAAGGGTTGTCCTCAGCCGACCAATTCGATTCGTAAAAGCTTTGGGGTTAACCTTCAAAATTGGTTGGCGTTCAGATCGGGGTTGTTTACGAAATCTAATTTACTTAGCTGAAGCTTGTGTCCTTTTGGATTGGTTATTAGATTTGGGAATCACCCAAGTTCATGCTCACTTTGGAACTAACTCAACTACCGTAGCCATGTTGTGTCATGCTCTAGGTGGACCGCCATACAGTTTCACTATTCATGGTCCAGAAGAGTTTGATAAAGCTACAATTCTCGGCTTAGACGAAAAAATCCAGCGGTCTTCTTTCGTAGTTGCCATTAGTTCTTTCGGGAAGAGTCAACTTTATCGCTGGTGTAATCGTCAGTATTGGTCTAAAATTCACGTCATTCACTGTACTGTCGATGAAATTTTTCTGAGAACTCCCCGTGTTTCAGTACCAGAACAACCACGCTTTGTTTGCGTGGGTCGCCTTGCAGAGCAAAAAGGACATTTAGTGTTAATCGAAGCCGTGGCTAGATTAGCTGCTGAAGGTTTGCAGTTTAAATTGGTATTGGTAGGTGATGGACCCCTGAGATCCGAAATTGAATCGATGATTGCTCGTTTTGGGTTAGAAAACCATGTAGAAATTATTGGTTGGGCTAGTAACTCTGAGGTCAAACAACAGATTTTGAATTCCCGGGCAATGGTACTGTCTAGCTTTGCTGAAGGCTTGCCAGTTGTAATTATGGAAGCCCTAGCCCTAGGTCGTCCAGTTATCACTACCCACGTGGCTGGGGTTCCTGAATTGGTTGAGGACCGCAAATGCGGTTGGCTGGTAACCCCAGGTTCAGTTGAGGCTTTAACTGTAGCAATGCGCACCGCCCTACAGTCACCAGTGGAAACACTAGAGCAAATGGGTAAAGCCGGGGCTACGCTGATTGCTCAAAGGCATAATATCACTATAGAAGCTGAGAAATTGGCGGCATTATTTCAGTCGGAAACTGAGCGATCGCCACAAAAGGTAGCCATCAAGCCAGAAGTTGCTGAAGTTGCCTCCCTTCCCAGAATTACAACTACCAAGAGCAGTTGATCAAAAGACACCAACTAACCCTCTTCACCTCACTCTGGGAAGAAAAAAATAAATGTAGGTTGGGTAGAACGTAGCTTGCTTCCCGTTCGTCGTTCGACGTAGTCGTTCCCCCAGGGTAGACGTTCCGTTGGCGTAGCCGCCCTGGAAGGGCTAGGTAGGGTAGTGAAACCCAACAATACCAAAGTTTTTGGTTGTTGGATTACTCTACTCAAAGCCCTACGGGTTGCGCCACTTGCTACCCTGGCGGGTAGACACGTAGTGGCTTCTGTAAGTAGCCGCTCCGCGTCTATATGCCGGGGAACCCTTTCGGCAGTTACTTCACTTGGGGAGACCCCAAGACCGTACTGCCTCACCACCGCAGTGGCTTACCGCTCCGCGTCTGGGTCCCTCAAACGCCACTTCCTACAACGGAGGGAAAAGCAACGGAGTGGCTCCCCAACCTACGCCTAAATTCATAAAAGTTCTTAAGAATAAGGGTTTTGGATTTTTATTAGCGCGAGAGTGATTAAAGAGGGCTAAGTTCCACAGTCAAAAAAAGCGCAATTGACGATTATAATAAACCTCCACACTTTCCAGGGGAATCATGTCCGTGTCATCACTTAAAAAACAAGCTATCCTCGCTACTATTTGGACTCTTTTTACTAATTTTGCAGGTCAGTTAATGCGATTTGCATCGAATCTGATCCTAACTCGCCTGCTCGTTCCAGAGTATTTTGGTCTTATGGCTTTGGTCAATACCTTTATTGCTGGTTTAGAAATGTTTTCAGATGTTGGTATCAGTCCAAGCATTGTTCGCCATAAGCGCGGCGATGACCCTGATTTTCTGAATACTGCCTGGACATTGCAGGTTATACGTGGTTTGGGACTGTGGATAGCTACGTTCTTAATTGCTTGGCCTGTGGCTACATTCTACAAAGAACCAAAACTACTATTGTTCATTCCCATAATTGGACTAAATGTGGTTATTGGCGGTTTTAAATCTACAGGGGTATTCACGCTCAACCGCCATCTATTACAGGGTAAGCTGACAAGATTTGAGTTGGTGGGGGCAGGAATCAAACATATGGTGACAATTACCTGGGCTTGGGTTAATCCGACAGTCTGGGCACTTGTTAATGGAGGTCTTATATCTGGATTGGTAGATCTTGTGCGCAGCCATAGATTAGTTCCAGAAATCCCCAACCGTTTTGCCTGGGATAAAGATGCAGCCAAAGAACTTTTGTCTTTCGGTCAGTGGATATTTATATCAACAGCCATAACATTTTTGGCGATGCAATCTGACCGACTGATTTTAGGAAAATTGTTTACATTAGAAATGCTAGGTGTGTATACTGTTGCTTTTACTCTTGCAGATTTGCCAAAGCTGATATTTGGAAGTCTTAGCTATAGAGTAATTTTTCCAGTGATTTCTAAGTTTGCAGAGTTACCGCGTCAGAGTCTTCGAGCCAAAATTTTATCAATACGCTGGCTGCTACTTGTTGGTATGGGAGTTTGTGTCGCGGTTTTAGTCTTCTGCGGAGATTTCCTGATATTACTACTATACGATCAAAGATATAATGATGCTGCTTGGATGTTACCAATTCTAGCTCTGGGTATTTGGCCTTATCTTTTAATGCTACTTAGTAGTCCGACTCTTTTGGCAGTGGGCAAACCTATTTACTTGGCTTGGGGCAACTTTCTCAAGTTTACTTACATGTTATGTGTATTACCACTGGCATTTTCCTATATGGGACTTTTAGGGGCTGTAATTGCAATCGCGTTAAATGATATTCCTTTTTATGCAGCAATTAATTATGGTCTTTGGCGAGAAGGACTAGCATCTATAGTACAGGATATTCAAGCAACACTATTACTGGTTGGATTAATTGTGATTCTTTGTAGCGCTCGCTACTTTTTGGGTTTTGGACTGTCAATTGATGGAATCTTAAGCTAAGAAAGCAAACACAAAAGTTAACATACGTAAGTTGATGTACTCTTCTCAAAAGCTAGTGTATTATTTGAAACTGAAGAACCTAATTTTTATTTTTGTAAATTTTCCCTTTACCTAAGTCACCAGCAAGTATAAATCAAAGCCTATGAGTTTTTTAGTACCTCTGGTAATGTTCGGTTGGATTCCCACCGTACTCTACCTGTTTATAAGGTTTCCAGCTCATCGGGCGGTTGTTGTCTCCTTTATTCTGGCATGGTTATTCCTACCCCAAGCCAAGTATCCAATTATTGGTTTGCCAGACTACACTAAGATGTCGGCAACTTGCTACGGTATTTTGCTGGCTACTGTTATCTACGATGCGGGACGCTTGAGTTCCTTTAAAATGCGCTGGGTTGACTTACCAATGCTGATCTGGTGCTTATGTCCGGTGGCTTCATCAATCACTAATGGTTTAGGAGCTTACGATGGTTTTTCACAAGCTCTAAATCAAACTGTTACCTGGGGAATACCCTATTTTCTAGGTCGGATATATCTCAATAACTTAGCCGCACTCAGATTATTAGCAATTGGTACCTTCATTGGTGGACTAAGCTATGTTCCCCTATGCCTGTTTGAAATCCGTATGAGTCCGCAGTTACATAGGATGGTTTACGGCTTTACCGATATCAGAGCTTTTACCCAAGGAGTACGCTACGGAGGATACAGACCCACCGTATTTATGCAGCATGGTCTTGAGGTGGGTATTTGGATGATGGCAGCTACGCTAATTGGCATTTGCTTCTGGAAAACTGGTGTCATCAAGCAACTCAATGGCATTGCAATCAAGTGGCTGGTAGCAGCCTTACTGATTACATGTATATTGGTTAAGTCCACAGGGGCTTATTTTTTGCTAGGATTGGGGATTATTATCTTATTCATTACCTGGCAATTTCGCACCTCCATAGTATTATTACTTGTGATATTGTGCATAAGTTTATACTTAGCTCAAAACACATTAACTGAAACTTATATTACCGATCAAATTACTGGATATATGAGGAATATAGGGGTGCCTGAAGAGCGCGTCAGTTCCTTGGAATTTAGATTCAATAATGAAGAGTTACTCGCAGACAGAGCAAGAGAAAGTATAATTTTTGGCTGGGGAGGATGGGGTCGTAACCGTATATATGATTATAATTGGGCAGGAGAGCTCGTAGATACTTCAATCACTGATAGCCTGTGGATTATTAGTTTTGGTATAAATGGTTTAGTCGGATTGAGTAGCCTATTTTTATCCTTTTTCCTGCCAGTGATTGGGTTCTTAAGACGTTATCCAGCCCGTTTATGGAGCAATCGTCAAGTAGCACCAGCAGGAGCTATAGCGGTGGTAGTGATTTTATACATATTGGACTGTTTAACAAATGCTATGGTCAACCCAATTTTTACCCTTGCCTGTGGAGGTGTAGCAGGGGTAGCAATAACAGAGCCACAGACTAATAGCCCAAAAGGCAATCGCTCATCCCTAGGTAGGCGTTATCCACCCCCACAAAACCCCCCTCAACGTTCCTTGTCCCCAAGGAGATAACCTGTAAGTAAGTCAAAATTAATCAATTATTTAAGCCAGTATTTTTAATGAAAAAAGCAGTAATTGTCGGGTTTAAAAGTGACTCCATTGCAGTAGCTCAACGAGATCCATTTGTCTACAATCAAGGACTACTTCGTCGTAGCCTTGACCTTAAAGTTAAACAGATCGAAGCGGAAACCTTCTCGGCGATCAGTGAAGCTTGTAAAAAACAAGATGCAGATATTATATTTCTTCTGCCATCCTGGCGCGAAAGTGCTAGGGAAGCTGAGAGCGCTATCAAAGCGGTGCGAGAGAATAACCCCAATCAAAAACTCATATTTATCGATCCTTTTGCTCAGTCGAGTACTAGGTATTTTAATGTACTACCCTATGTTGATTGGTTTGTAAAACGTCAAATTCTTAAGGATCTCGATGAATACAAAAAACAGTTAATTGGAGGCTCAACTTTTACAGATTTTGTTGCCAGACATTGGGGATGGGATTTCACACAGTGGCATGTAGGCTCGGAGATTCCTCAAGGTTGTGAGCAAAAAATTATCCCTGGTTGGAATTTGGGCACTGCTAAGCGTTTTCAACAAGCATTGTTTAGACCCCAGTTCTGGTTTAATCGTCCCACCAAGAATATAGACATATTTTGTCGCCTTTCCCTAGGGTCGAATCAAAATAAGGAATGGTACTGCCAATATCGTATTGCTGCTGTGGAGGCACTAAAACCTCTAGAATCAGATTATAAACTAGCTGTAAGTGCCCAATTTAACGAAACAGGTCTGGTTTCTCGTCGCCAATACATGCAAGAAATGAAGAACAGTCGTATCGTATTTAGTCCTTTTGGATGGGGAGAAAACTGTTGGCGAGATTTTGAAGCAGTGTGCTATGACTGCTTGTTGATTAAACCTTCAATGGCTCATATTAACACAAACCCCAATATATTTATTGAAGGGGAAACTTATGTACCTGTTAGGTGGGATTTCGCGGATCTCCAAGAAAAATGTCGCTATTATCTGGAACACCCAGATGAAGCAGCTAGGATTATTGAAAATGCTCGCCGTGTTTACACACAATATTTTCAACAAGGTGAATTCGTGAAAACCATTGAGCAGTTGATGCTCTCTTGATTAGGTAACACCAAGAAATAAAGGGTTAGAAGCGTGTGGATTAATGTGTAACTCTTGAGTAGGGGCAGGGTTACCCTGCCCCTACTGGCGTTGGGTTACTCTTACGAGGGACCTCCCTAGCTTTTGGCAACCCCTTGGATGTGCGGTCGTCATCTGAATCTGTTATAACTAGGAAAAAGCCTGATTAGCGACTACACCCAAAGTAGGCAAGTTAAAGGTTTTTATTTGATTCAGGGCTTGCATAAGTGCAGATTGTTTAGTCTTGCCAACTGTGGCAACCATCAATATTCCATCTACGTGGGCAGCTACAAAACTGGCGTCCACAAAGCTAAGAATATCGGACGTATCATAAATCACTAAATCAAATTTCATCATAAATTTCTCCATTAGCTCTTGCATCCGATCAGAGGCAAGCAGTATGCTCGAATCTGCCAACAGAGAACCAGAAGTCAAAACAAAAAGATTATCTGCCAAAGGCGATCGCTGGATAATATCCTCAGGATCTAGTTTGTGGGAGAGCAAATTGCTTAATCCCTTGATGTTTGGTAACCTCAAGGAGGTGTGAATCGGAACCAAATCAGAATTAGCATCTACTAAGACACGGAAATTGGCATCCACCAATAGAACTCGTTGACCTGTGGCAGCTGCTGTCTGAGCTAAGTGTAAAGCGATAGTAGACTTACCTTCTCCCGATTCTGCGGAGCAAACTGCTAAGGAGCGAATTGGTGACTCCCAGAAGCAAAAACGGATATTGGCATAGAGGTTAGTAAAGGCTTCTTGAAATGGAGAACCGTTCTTGTTGTTGCCTCTTGTTCTTTCATACCAGTCTTCCAGAGATTCGGTTGCACTTGTCGAGTTTTCCCATTTTGTAGAATTATCACTTATTAAACTATCGTCTACTGGGATTGCACCTAATAAAGGCAATGGGACGGCATCTTTAAGATCCTCGGTAGTATAGAAGATATTGCGGGACTTTTCTAACAGTATTGCAGTTACTAACCCCAACAGTAAACCACCAGCGACTCCCATAATCAGGGTTTTTTTGGAGTCAATGGGAGTTGCGATCACATTACCGGCAGGATCGCGCAAAAGCTGAGGTTGGGAAACTATTTCCCAAGGTACTTGACTCTGAGCAGCCTCAACTCGCAGGGTTTCTCGCTGTGTTAAAAGTCGATTTAGGGTTTGGTTAGAAATTTCTAAGTTCCGCTGGATATCGTTATAGCGACGCACCAAATCCGGGAATATTTGTGCTTGTTGCTGAAAATATTTTTTATTCTTTTCCAATTCCTGATTACGAACCTCTAACACTTGAATTTGGTTAGTGGTTTCAGTCAGTTTATTAATCATTCCTAAGCGAATGGAATTTTGCAATATTAGTACTGCAGAATTACTCGATGTTGCTGTTTTGATATCCTGTCCCAAAATCTTCTTGGTTTCTTGATTCAGCAAATCTAGTAAGTTTTGGCGTTTAACTTCCAGAGTTTGAATATTGGGGCTATCTGGCTGGAAACGAGCAGATTCTACAGCAATTGTGGTTTCTATTTCTTTTAAGTTAGCAAGCAACTTTTGATAATTAGGGTCTTGACTTAAAGTTGATGCCACAATGGCTTCATCAAGTGTTAATTTTAATTGTTTTTGTAAATTTTCTCTGAGTGTTGTTAGTTCTTGTAGTTCCCTGCGAGTTTCTAATAGCTGACCTTCAATTGTGCGAACTTTTTCAAATAATTCTTCACCCTTACCTGCGGTATTAATCGTCCCATTTTGTTCTTGTATTTTCTGTAATTCTTTTTGTAGGGAAGCTACTCGCTTATACAATCCGGGAAGTTGTTGGTCAATAAACTTAACGCCTTCTCCAATACGACTTTTACGTTCTGCAAGAGAGTAATTTAAATATTTATCAGCAGTTTTCTTTAAAACTAACTCAACTATTTTGGGATTTGTTCCCTCATAGCTAACTTTCAGGATCTTGGTTTGTTGAAATCTATTTGCTCCACCAATGCGTTCTATTAATAATCCTTTGCGAATTTGAGCGGCATTGATGCTCAAATTCGGATATTCGGCTTTAATTTGCTCAGCAACCTGAGACAGCATTTGAGGACTTGTTAAAATCTGAATCACCGTTGGGTAATCTAGGGATAAAAGTCCCTCATTAGGCACTCCTCCGGTGCGAGTGAGCGTACTGGGATCGGACAACTTTTCAGCAGATGTTACAGGCTCAACTAAAAGCTGAAAATTACCTGAATAGATGGGTGGGTATTTGGGACTCAAATACCAGGCACCAGCTGCAGCTAAGCTGGTAATACTGGTAATCAGTAGCGCTTTACGCTTGGCAGTCCTTAGGAGCCAACGTAAGTCCAATCCCTTTTGAGGTGGAGGATTGATTTTCTCTCTGTCGTCTAATGGCAATTCTTCCAACTGTCTACCCCTTAAACGTTACAATTATCTACGATCATAATGCTTTTCGTTGATTGGAAATGGTAGTTTTTTTTTACATAATTGTAGTATGCTTAAACTTTTTGAATCATAACCAAAAATCATAAAAGTCATTTTCTTTTCTCAAAGTCTAAAAAATAAAACATATAGCCTTTACATATAAAAATAATAAACTCACAAGAGAGTGAATCTTAAAAATACATACAAAAGATTCCAGGTAAATGAAGTATACCCCATACAATTGCCACCCTTTCCATAAAGACAAAGGCTTTTTGGAAAGGGTATTTTTGTAATTCCGGGTAATCCACATAATAACAGCAAAATGATTTACCCTGATTTAGTTTTATTTACTGAGTAACAATTGAAACTCGGTTCCTGAGCCATTTTGGCTAAGTCCTTTAAATAAACCTCCCTAGCAAACATTGATTTTGTTGTTGGAAGATTCACTATCTCTAAGATTTGTTTCCAGCGATATACCCAGTCATGTCGTAGTAGTGAGTTCACAACATTATCTCGGCGAATTCTAGCCAGTCGCTCGGGTTGAGCATCAAGATCGGCAATAATATCTGCTATATTAGGAGCATCAAAGGGAATTCTAATTACAGCATCTTCCCAATCAAAGTATCGATTAAACATTGCAGTATCTGGAGAATCTCCAATCATAACTGTGCCCGCAGCCGCTCCCTCAAAGAAGCGATAACCAATTTCTGCTTGATTACCTCTGATGTCGGGTCGATTAGCCATAGGTCGATTAGCGATGAAGTAGCGGCTTCTCTTGAGCTGGTTAGCAAGTAAACTACGATGTTCATGGGGTTTAGGAACCCTAGCGTTGCTCACCGTATCATAGAGATAATGAATTTTTTTCTGTTGTGCAAGTTCCACTAGGGCTTGATGGGTTATGGTTGAGCGACGCCCTATGTTGGTAACATCAATACTACGATTGGGGGATAAGGGATAAGGACAAAATTTGATAGCATCGACGCTAGCTGGCACGTAAGTACAAGGACGTCCCGTAATTTGAGCAATTTTTTCAATATTACTAGCAACGCCTAAAAAAATATGATCGAAATCCTTGAGAAGCTCTAGAAGTGGTTTATAGCCTTCAACATCATTATTCCAAATTTCTATGAGATGACAGACAGCTTTTTTGGATTTTTTGCGCCAGTCCTTGAGGGAAAAAATTGAGAATACATCGTGGGGCTGGCGTAATATTACATAGAATAGTTCGTATTCCCGATCTAGAAACACAGTATTGGGGTCTGGTCTGATAAAGTTAGCAAATTGGGTAGATCTAGTTACCCGTTTTACCCATTTGTAGATTTCTTTAGAATATTCATAAGAATCGACAGGAGAAAACATGTCAACTGCATCGAGATCACAGATCACATCTTCAAATTCATATAAGCCACAATCAGATAGACTATTTTTGAGTTTGCGCTGTGATAACATTAGTATGCGCGAACTTGGGTCAGAATTGAAATTCATTTTTTTTAACATCATTTTCTAACTAGTGAGTAAAGATTGGTTGATTTGAAAATAGGGTTAGGGAACAAATTTTTCATCAGTCCTCCTATTTCTAAATTCATGACGGCTACTTAATTGATAACAACTGGTGTTTTGTATTCAACTAACTGGCGACGCTTTCCTAGTAATCTGCTGATGTAAAACTGAATCTGACCTTATACCTCAGGAAATTTACCTAGTATACAAAATATGGCATAAAGCGCTGATTCCTTTGGATTGAAACCTTGTTGTCCAGTATGGCGATAGTTGCGATAGATCACCAAAGGATAACCAGACAGTAGCAGTAGGCTACTAATACTATTAGTGAACCACGCGGTTCCTAATGCCAACTGTGGCAGGAGCAAACCCCAGAACCAGATACTTCCGCTTTCTTTTACCCAGTGGCGTTCAGGACTCCTACCATGTAACCAAAAACCTTTAGCGTAAGCATGACTGGCTCGTAGGGAACGCGTAAAAATAGGCAACCTCCAGTTATATGTTAATTGTTGAATTAATTTATGCCGTGCTGTACTAGGGTCTTATATTCCACCAACTGGCGACGCTTTCCCAGCAATCTGCCCATGTGAAACTGCATCTGACCTTGTACCCCAGGAAATTTACCCATTATGCAAGAGATTGCATAAACTGCTGCATCCCTGGATGGGAAACCTCGTTGTAGGGTATGGCGATAACTGCGATAGATTACTAAAGGGTAACCGAGTAGTAGCAAAAGGCTGATACCGTTAGTAAACCATGTGGTTGCCAACGCCAATATTGGCAATAGCAAACCCCATAGCCAAATGCTCCGGCTTTGTTTAACCCAGTGGCGTTCTGGGCTGCTACCGTGTAACCAAGCACCTTCAGCATAAGCATGACCAGCTCGTAGGGAACGCTTCCACCACTGACCAAAACGAGTCATTTGGGCATCGTGTAAGGTCATATCGGCGTCAAGACGCATAATCTTCCACCCTTGCTGACGTAAGCGTACACACAGTTCTGGCTCCTCACCAGCAATTAGGGTAGGGTTAAAACCTCCAACTTGCTCAAATGCTTCCACGCGGATCATGGAATCACCACCACACATTTTGGTTTCCCCAATTGGTGTATCCCACTCGATGTCACACAATCGGTTGTAAATACTTCTTTCTGGAAAGCACTCCCGTCGACGACCACAAACTATAGCTACCTGGGGTTGGGCTTCAAGTTCCCGTTGAGCAAACTCTAGCCATCCCTCAACTACTTCGCAGTCACCGTCCACAAATTGGACGAATTTAATTTGTTTATCGGCTGTAAGCAGATGGGTAAACCCTTCATTTCTAGCGCGAGCAGCTGTGAAGGGTATAGACAGGTCAAGTTCAACCACATCCACCCCTAGCGATCGCGCCATTTCTATGCTGCCATCTGTAGAACCAGAATCAACATAGACAATCCGAGCAACTTTCCCAACTACAGAAACTAAGCATTGTTTGAGACGTTGACCTTCATTGCGTCCAATGACAACTAATCCGACTTGCTTTAAACTTTGCATTTTTCGGCTTTGAGCGATTCATTTTGTGAGCTTTATAACAACAAGCCTAAACTTTTAAAATATCTTGTTTAATGGTAATTTTTGTAACTTACAGAAGATATTCCCATCATTTGTGCAGTATTGACCATCAACTCTGTGAGCAAATTTCTTTTTTCAAAATATAACCATTTAATCATTTCCATGTAGCAAGATATTTTTTCATTAATCTTCATCTGGACGCGATTTATAGAAGCGAGTAATTCAAAAAATAATCTCCAGGTTCGGAAGATAAATTTTTTCTTCTGTGATGAATTAAACCAAGTCAGACGTTGCTGATAGTTAAGATTGGCAGCTGTTGACATTTGCATATGAATTCTTCTCATAAACAAAGGTTCTTTGATTTCAGAAAATTGACCCAAAAGAGCCAATTCAGCTAACAAAACCATATCTGATGAAATGTAACTGCCCATTACTGGTGTCAACTTTAAAGCACTCGACCTAATCAACCCAAAAACGGGATTGCATACTCCTGAAGCACGAAGACCATCTTGATAACGCTTAAAACGTTCATTTGGTGTTGGGAAAGGCAAATTTAAGGGGTCATCGTGTAAGGAATGTTCGTAGTAGTTTTCAATAGGCTCATCCTGTTCATTAATAAAAATTGATCTTGGATATACCAAAACCACAGATGGATTGTTCTCAAGTATATCAACACAACGTTCTAGATATGTAGGAGCGCATAAATCATCATGGGCTGCCCACTTAAAATACTTACCCTTAGATACCTCAAACACGTAATTATAATTTGGGGCAGCACCAAGATTTTTTTCTTGACGAGAATAACGAATACACTCGTATTTAGCAGCGTATTCCCGACATATTTCCTCTGTTTTATCAGTGGAAGCATTATCGGAAATGATGATTTCAAAATCCTGAAATGTCTGAGCTAAAAGTGAGTCTAGGGTTTTTGCCAGAAAATTTTCACCGTTGTAAACTGGTATTCCAATGCTAACGCAGGGTTGATTGTTGCTCATTTTGCTTTTTACTCCTTCCTATTTTTTGTATATTTTATTTAAGAATTAATAGCTATGACAGTTAAGCTAAAATATATAGATTTTTCCTGTTTACAAAGTTCAAATAGTGATGTCACTCTCTTAGTCAAGGAGTCTATATAATTATGAAGTTTTACCTTTAACTGATGTGACTAAATCCGAACCGATTGTTGAAGATACTGACCCCGCAATTATAGAATGATAAATATCAATTATGTTTCTTGCCTTTTCCTCCCAAGTAAATTCTTGGGATCTATTGATAGATTTTAGGGACATATTTTCCCGTAATTGCTTATCATCGACCATGATTTTGATTTTTTCAGCTAATTCCTCCACAATATATTCTCTCGAAATCGGCTCTATTTTAAATCCTGTTTCTTCAGTAACATATTCACCGATGCCACCATTATTGACAACAATACAGGGGAGTCCGCAAGCCATAGCTTCTAAGACTACTGCACCACCAAATTCCCTAATAGAAGGAAAACAAAAAATATCTGATGTGCTGTAATATTTCAGAGTTTCTTGTTGTGGCACCCATCCGACAAATCTTACTGTTTCTCCTAAATTAAGCTCCTGAACTCTTGTTTCTAGATTGCTTTTTTCTGAACCATCACCGACTATCGTGAGCATGACTCGATTGCGGATTAATTCTTCTAATTTACCAATGGCTTCAATGACCATATCAGCACCTTTATAAGGTACTAATCTGCCCACAAACAGTAGATTCACCTTGTCAGATTTGTTGGTTTTTTGCCCCTGATTGAGAAAATTACTAGTGATGCCATTTTCGTAGAATAGTTGTATCCTACCCTCAGGAATTTTAAATAGTTTTTTCAGTAAATTGAGGGTGTATGTAGAGCCTGCCAAAACTTTGTCAGCTTTTTTATAAGTCTCCACATATCCTGGTATTAAATATCTACCAACGGCTCTCAAAAAGTTAAATTGAGCAGATTCTTGTCTGGCTACTTTTTGGAAACCTGCTGGAAAGGGAACACCTCCATTCACTGGTCCGAGGATAAAAGGGGTATCTTTACATGCTCTCACCATTTTTACCGGGTATCTCGGCATCATGGGAGTAAGTGCATGTACTATATCATAGTCTCCCCTACGTACTTGATGTTTAAACTTTTGGTAAACCTTGTGATTAAATTCTGCATAGATTGGGTAACTGAGGGCATTATACAGGGGCCAATTGACTCTACCCCTGTAAGTTAATTTTTCTACCCAGGAATTATATCTGCTACTGAAGTTGCTTTCATGGATATATACAATATCTTTATCAGCGGCTATTTTTTGAATAGCTTTTTCATTTCTGCCATGGGTCACTAGGGTTACATCAGTTATTTCACTGATTGATTTGTAAAAATTGTATCCTACAAGTGGTACGGAAAAACCTTCCGGATTGCATTGTTCTACAATTAGTAAAACCTTCAACTTTTTGGTGCCCATTTTTATCTCTCCAAAGTTTGACGTTAAGCTATTTATAGTGGCTCAATTAATTACCTGGTTAACAGGGTCAGAAACCGGGTTTATTGCAAATATTGAGTTGCCAAAACCCTAATTTTTCGTTGATAAACCCGGTTTCTCGGTTTTATTGCAAATATTGAGTTGCCAAAACCCTAATTTTTCGTTGATAAACCCGGTTTCTCGGTGCTTGTTGAAAATGGTGCAAGATATGACTATAGTGGCTCAATTAATTACCTGGTTAATTTATCGAAACAAATGAGTCTTTAAACCTGTTTTAGTATTTCTTGCCAGAGTAGCCAATTGCCTCAATACAACTATGCGATCAAACCAATTAGGACTAATATCACTAGCTGACGATCTTTGTGAACCTAGACTTGGGCAAGCAATTAGGGTCAATATATCTGGATTTTGCTTGCGGAAGGTTGAAAAAGCTCCGTCAACATGCATTGGACCTCCTTGGGGATCTCCAGGTGGTCTTTTTTGTAACTCTGACAAAAAGTCAATTAAGGGGTCAAAAATAATGCTATTGATTCCATAAAAATGAGTTGTTTGTATTGCCTTAGAAACTGGCTTGAGAATAAATTCAGAAGTTTTCAGTTCACATTCTTCTTTATGTCCTAGATATACAAATCCCCATTTTTTTTGCTGTATATTTTGGACACATTTTTCTTGAACTATTTGAAAATCCTCCGATAAAATTAAATCATCTTCCATGATTAAAACATTAGTAAGCTGCCTTTCTTTTGCTTCTTTAATAATAGCTAAGTGACTGAGAAAGCATCCCCTTGCGCCAATATTGGGAAATCCTTTAGCATCAATTGGTTTGATTGCCGGAAATATCTGGATTTTATTTGGCGTCAGAGATATTCCGACTTTTGTCAATTCTTGGGTAATTGCTGTGCGTCTATCTTTTCTTTCGGGCAGATTGATTATGTAAGTACAATCAAAAAAGTCTATGAGCTTCATAATATCTTTAGAGAGATTCTTCTATGGTGGTTTATGATTTATATAATCAACACGAAGGAATAAATTTACTGATATACCTGGCGATAATAAGTTTGATACTCAACTGAAAGTAAAGGTTGCCACCAATCGCGGTGAGTTAAATACCACTCAATTGTGCGACGGAGTCCCCCTTCTACGGTTTCTGCTGGAGTCCAACCTAGTTCTGTCTTGATTTTGGTAGCATCGATGGCATAGCGACGGTCGTGACCTGGTCTATCTTTGACGAAGGTAATCAGTTCTTGCGCGGGACGCACGGGTAATTCAGGTGCTAATTCATTCATCAGTTGACAAATCTTGTGGACGAGGTCGATATTTTTGACTTCATTGTTACCACCGATGTTATAAGTTTCACCTGTTTGACCCCGGTGAATCACTACATCTAAAGCACGACAATGATCACCGACATACAGCCAATCCCGAATATTTTGTCCATCTCCATAGACCGGTAGGGGTTTACCTAGCAAAATATTGATACACATTAAAGGAATCAATTTTTCGGGGAAATGGTAAGGACCATAGTTATTAGAACAATTTGTGACTATGGTGGGCAAACCGTAAGTGTGATAATAGGCACGGGCTAAATGGTCGCTGCCAGCTTTGGAAGCGGAATAGGGGCTATTGGGAGCGTAGGGTGTGGTTTCGGTAAATGGGTGGTCTTCTGCCTCTAAGCTGCCATAAACCTCATCAGTGGAAACATGGAGAAAGCGATCACTCTCTGGTTTACCCCGTTTTTCCCAATGATGGCGAAAACTCTCCAATAAAGTGAAAGTACCGACCACATTGGTGCGGACAAATGCATCGGGTCCTAAAATTGAGCGGTCAACATGGGATTCCGCAGCGAAGTGAGCCACTGTATTAATTGATTCCTCTTGTAGCAAGGAATCTATCAAGGGGCGATCGCAAATGTCTCCATGGACAAAGCGGAAATTTTCCCGTTTTGCCAAAGTAGCTAGGTTTTGCCGATTACCAGCATAGGTGAGAGCATCGAGAACAACTACGCGATCACTTGGGTATTGTTCGCACCAGTGATGGACAAAGTTGGAACCGATAAATCCGGCACCACCTGTAATTAATAATCGCCGTGGTTTTGTGGAAATAGACTGGTTTTTTAATGTCATTTTTTTACAATATTTAAGTAGGTCGGTACAAATAAAGCGAAGCAGTTAGGGTCGTCATTTGTCATTGGTCATTGGTCATTGGTAAAGGTTTCAGGGTTATATTTACGTTTCGTAACATAGTTATATCTATTTCTGCCGATTTACTTACAACAGCTTTGGGGTGGTTTCACCAATTCCCATCTGCCAATGTTCTTTTTGAATCGTGGCTACTCCCCTCCCGCTAGAAGATTACCGAATTGAGTTAGACCCAAAAGAAGGGGAAGAGGGGGAAGAGTGGGAAGAGGGGGAGAAATTTTTATAGGTAATCTTAGAACGAGAAGGGAGTAATAGGTGTATTTTCCTGATCACTCCTGCTAAGTTTTTGTTCTGGCGATCGCTTCCTGATAAACATCAATCATTTTTCTCATTTTCACTTCCCAGTCAAAGTTGTCAATTACTCGCTGACGACCAACTTTACCCATTGCTTGCCGCAATTCGGGAGATTTTGCCATTTTCACCATTGCTTGTGCTAGGTCGTTAATAAATGGGTCTAGTAACAGGTCTCGGCAAGTCGGTTCGATGAGAATGCCACAAGATTGATCCAGATAGTCAGCAGGTCCACCCCACTTAGTTGCAATTACAGGGATGCCCATAGCCATGGCTTCCAGGACTACTGCACCTCCACATTCAAATAGGCTGTCTGGTTTAAGGTGGGAAAATTAATGCACTGTTTGATAGCAATTTCTGCATTTTTACATCCTGGTATGTGTCCTGATACTGGATGTAAATGACTGATAAACTAATCGCTGACGGTAGCATTAAAATTCTTGAATCCCCACCATTTAATATTCTGTTTAATTTCTGGTTCAACCAAAACTGGATAGAGTAAATAAACTGGATTAGAACCCCTCAATTACAACTGGTTTTTGATAGTTATTCTCTTCACACCACAATTCCCAAGTTTTGACATTCATAGTGTACGGGTACAATGACTTTGGTTTTAGGTGTAATTACTTTTTCTAATTTTGACTCATCCAGGTTCAGGGTATCCGGACGAATATCGATAAAAACAGGATGGGCACCCCGCAGCACAAAAGCATTGATGGTGGAGACAAAGGTAAAGGAGGGAACAATCACCTCATCTCCTGGTTGGATATCCAATAGCAACGCTGCCATTTCCAGTGCATGGGTACAGGAAGTGGTTAGCATTACTTTGAGAACTCCTAAAATTTCTGACAGTAAACCATGACATTTCTTGGTAATGACACCATCTCCAGACAGATCCATATTCTTAATGGTCTTCTGGATATACTGAAATTCCTTTCCGACGGCAACTCTACGGTTAAAAGGGATGTTTGACACTGGTTATCTCTAGTTTTAGTAATAAAACAGACAATCAAATCTCTGATTTCCCGCAAGCCATCAAATTAGTTCGATTTGAGAGTCGTCTCCAATTAGGAAACGTAAAGCCTTGGGACGCTGAGGTGCGATTTTTAATTGTGCCCGTTGTCCGATGACGCTGTCCACAATCCGCTGCTGAATCCCTGTAACTTTTGCACCCTGTAAAACTACGCTATGTTCGAGGTCCGCATCAATGAGGGTAACTCCATCAGCTACGCTACTGTAAGGACCGATAAAACAGTTTTCTAAATGGCAATCCCTGCCAATTATCACTGGTCCGCGAATAGTACAATTGATAATCTTGGTTCCCTCACCAATCTGTACCCGTCCAATTACCTGACTACTGTCGTCAACTTCCCCTGCTACAGCTGTTTGCAGACCAGTATCCAAAATAATCCGATTGGCTTCTAGGAGGTCGTCTTTCTTACCTGTGTCCAGCCACCAACCTTGCAGTTGTAGAGATTCGACTTTTTTGGGTTCGTCAATCAGGTATTGAATGGCATCAGTAATTTCCAATTCTCCCCTGGGTGAAGGCTTGATGTTGGCGATCGCATTATGGACGGCATAAGAAAACAGGTAAATCCCCACCAGCGCTAAATTTGAAGGTGGCACTTTCGGCTTTTCCACCAGTTGCAATACCCGTCCCTCTTCGTCCACCTGTGCAACTCCAAAGGCACTAGGATTGCTAACGGCACATAGCATGGTTAAAGCGTCCAAATTCCGCTCTTTAAACCGTTCTGTTAATGAGCGTAAATCACTTTCAACCAGGTTATCTCCCAAATACATCAAAAATGGCGAATCCTCTAGGAAAGGTTGAGCAACTTTGACTGCATGGGCTAAACCCAAGGGTTGGTCTTGGATGATATAGGTAATTTTGGCACCAAAGCGGTCACCACTGCCTGTTTTAGTTTTAATTTCTTCCCCAGTCTCTGGACTGATAATAATCCCGATATCTGTAATCCCTGCTGCGACAATTGCTTCAATCCCATACCAGAGTATAGGCTTATTAGCAACAGGAACCAGTTGCTTTGCACCCGTATAGGTGAGGGGTCGCAATCTTGTGCCTTTACCACCGGAAAGAATAAGTGCTTTCATAATTATTTTTGAGTATAAAGTTGTTTTAACATTTGTCGCAGTCCTTGTCTCCAATGGGGGAGATGGGTTCCTAAAACCCCTGAGATTTTCTTGCCAGAAAGTACAGAATATGCTGGACGCGGTGCTGGTGTGGGATACTCAGGGGTAGTAATTGGTACTACCTGCTGCACTTGCACAGGAAAACCCAATTTCTCAGCCTCCTCAAAGATAGCAACGGCAAAGTCATACCAACTAATGGCACCGCTATTGGTACAGTTATACACTCCGTAAGGAAAATTGTGTTGAGTAATTTTCGCGATCGCCCCAGCTAAGTCTCCAGTCCAGGTAGGAGTACCTACCTGATCTACTACGACTCGCACCTCTTGTCTTTGGGTTCCCAACCGCAGCATTGTTTTGACAAAGTTACCCTTGCCATATACTCCATAAACCCAGGCTGTCCTAAGAATGATGTGCCGATCACAGTTTTGCTGTACCCCTTGTTCCCCTAAAAGCTTGGATTTCCCGTAGGCATTAATGGGATTGGGATGATCTGACTCGGTGTAGGGGATATTTTTACTGCCATCAAATACGTAATCCGTGGAAACATGGATTAATGTTGCACCAATTCGCTCAGCCTCCTGTGCCATAATAGTAGGGGCTGTGGCATTAATTGCCATTGCTGCTTCTGTTTCTGTTTCCGCTTTGTCAACTGCTGTATATGCTGCTGCATTGATAATTAAATCCGGCTGAATTTGGGCAATTACCCCCCGAATTTGCTCTGTTTGGCTCAAATCCAAACTCTGGCGATCGACACCAATTATTTCCCCAAAAGGAACTAAAGTCCGCTGCAATTCCTCACCTAATTGCCCAGTAATACCAGTGAGTAAAATACGTTTCATCAGTAAACCTCAGCAGTTTTTAGGGGTTGACCAGCTTGGTCTTTGGCTGATAATATTGGATCTCCCGTTAAGGGCCAGTGGATGGCTAAGTCAGGGTCGTTCCATAATAAACTACGCTCGTGTTGAGGAGCATAGTAATCAGTAGTTTTATACAGAACTTCCGCTACTTCTGAAACTACTAAAAAGCCATGGGCAAATCCTGGGGGTATCCAAAGTTGCTGTTTGTTTTCTGCACTCAGCAAGCAACCTATCCACTCACCGAAGCGAGGAGAGTTTCTTCTGATGTCCACTGCAACATCAAACACAGTACCAACCACAACTCGCACTAATTTTCCCTGGGGTTGCTGGATCTGATAATGTAAGCCACGCAAGACATTTTGAGTGGAACGTGAATGATTATCTTGCACAAAATCAACAGTTATACCCACTTTTTCCCTGAAAGCTTTCTTGTTGTAGCTTTCATAGAAAAAACCACGGTCATCTCCAAACACTCGAGGTTCAACGATGAAAACCTCAGGGATTTTAGTCTCAATAATATGCATTACAACTCTGAATCTAATCTACTAAATGCTTGTGATACCTAGTCACAGATACAGCATATTTCATCTTTATGAGGTACAATCGGACGGGCAAAGATGCTCCGCAGTCGCTACAACTTTGGGAAAGTTCGCAACGCGCTGCTTGCTCTCCACCCCTCAATAGTTTTATAATTTATTTTTGTACCTTATTTACTGGCAAAATGCTGTAGTTTTTCAGCAAACAAAGTAATACTTATCTCCTGTTGACATTCTCACCAACAATGCTACGGGTGTGACGGAAAATGCTTGTTATCCTAGAGTCAGGCTACCCCCCTGCTATCACGTATTTCCTTTTGCTGATGCGAGTCATTATCGCGAGAATCACAATATTTTCAAATCACAAATCGAAATTTAGGCGTTGCATAAATGCGGTATGATTTTGATGTTTTTGTGGGATGGGTATCTTGCCTTGTGGAACGGGCATCCCTGCCCGTTATCAGTATTTATGAGGCAGGCACTCCGGCCTGCACCACAAGAATCATCTCTTAATTCAGCAATGCCGAAATTTAGATAAAAACAATTACTCCTAAATGAGTGCTACACAAAACTTGACTAAACTTCTGCAAATCTAGTCATTCAACTAAAGAAAACTTTAGAGGGTCTGCTTCCTGCTTTATCCAAGGATGTCGGCATCTTCTTGTCCACAGGCGTAAATTCGG
>JAAUYD010021687.1_pt1 | contig 23728 bp, 18 predicted proteins | sample 7278101 | NCBI WGS metagenome assembly JAAUYD01 (sample SAMN14350128, study PRJNA611818) | marine sediment metagenome | isolation source: surface marine sediment (0.6m) | place: French Polynesia: Moorea | collected 2018-08
CTTCTCGCTGTCCTGGTCCTGCGCCGGGAAATCCGCTCCTTTGTTGATAAGTTTCTCACCGCTAAAGACATCAATCTCAAGGTGGGGCCGCTCTCCTTCGAAGCCAAAGCAATGCGGGAAATCAAGAAAGAAATCGCGTATGAATTCCCGGGTGATATGATTCGGAAGAGAGATATCGACACGCTGCTGAACCACAAAATAAAAAGTCTTCACAATTCCATCGAGCGAGAAATGACCAGCTCAGAATTGCGCTTGGATAAACGCACACCAGCGACCGAAGAGATTCAGATTACACGCGATGATGGCAGTGATTGCCTGGGGACCTTGATGGATATAAGCAAAGTTGGCATCGGATTTCTCGCTAACAAGTTGCTGCATAGAGGAGAAATGGTCAGGATCTCTGCACGCGACACTCCAATCCATCTCCCCGTCAAGCTGCCGGAGCTCGTCCAAATCGTTCGCGTCTCCAGGACAGGCGACGGATATCTTTATGGTTGCGCGACGATCTGAAGGCCGGGCTTAAGTTCCACACCTACATACAATCTCCACTTGCCAATGACTTATCAAGGTAGTAATGACCGCCAAGCGACCTTTGCCGCATACACGCTCTCGCTAAGCGTCACTTCACGTCACTCGCCGCAGCGGATCCTTCACTAAGCGACATCTCGTTTTTTTAAGGGTCGTCCTATGTTTTACGGATAGGCAGTTCATCAACGCTGGCCGTGGCGACCACCTTGCGTTCTGCAATGCACTCAGTTCAGCTGATGAGCATGACTGCCTTTCAACGGTGTCTAGCTCAGGCCTATCTCTTCGCCTTCTTTTGCCGCAGGGTGTGCCGTTTGGACATGCTGAGAACCGTTTTGCGCATCCGAATGGACAGGGGGGTCACCTCGACCAGTTCGTCGGCACGGATGAAATTGATCGCCTGCTCCAGGGTGAGGGGCTTGATGGGAGAGAGCACCACGGCGTCGTCCTTGCCGGCGGCGCGGATGTTGGTGAGCTTTTTCTCCTTGCAGGCATTGACGTTGAGGTCGCTGTCGCGGTTGTGCTCGCCGATGATCATCCCCTCATAGACCGGCTCCCCGGGCTGAACGAAGAGATGGCCGCGGGGCTCGAGGTTGAAGAGGGCGTAGGGCACGGCTGCGCCGCTGCGGTCGGCCACGATGGAACCGGTGAAGCGGCTGGGGAAATCGCCCCGATAGGGGCCGTAGCCGTCAAAATAGGCGTTGAGGATGCCGGTGCCCTTGGTGTCGGTGAGAAACTCGTCCCGCAGGCCGATGAGGGCCCGCGAGGGGGCCGAGAACTCGATCCGCACCCGACCGGTACCGTTGTTGACCAGATTGGTCATCTTGGCTTTGCGCAGGGCGAGCTTCTCGGTGACCACCCCCAAAAAGGCCTCGTCGCAATCCACGAAGAGCTTCTCCATGGGCTCGAGCCGCTGGCCCCCTTCCTGGCGGTAGATCACCTCGGGGCGCCCTACGCAGAACTCGTACCCCTCCCGCCGCATGGTTTCGATGAGGATGGCCAGTTGAAACTCGCCACGGCCCTTGACCAGCACGGTGTCGCGCTCGGCGGTCTCCTCGGTCTGTATCGCCACGTTGCTGAGGGTCTCCTTCTGGAGGCGCTCGCGCAGCTTGCTGGACTGAACGTATTTGCCCTCCCGGCCCCCCAAGGGCGAGTTGTTGATGGTGAAGCGCATGCTGACGGTGGGCGCGTCAACGGTGAGACGCGGCAGGGCCATGGGGGCGTCGGCGGTGCAGATGGTGTCGCCGATGTGAATGTTGTCGGCGCCGGCCAGAATGGCGATGTCGCCGCTGTCCACGCCATCGGTGGGGGTGAGGCGCATTCCCTCGTAAATTTGCAGCTTGGTGACCTTGAGGGGGCGGGGCCGGCCGGACTCGTCGATGAAGACCAGGTTCTGATTGGCCTTGGCCTGCCCATTGCTGAGGCGTCCGATGGCCAGACGGCCCAGGTAGTCGCTGTAGCCCAGGTCGGAGACCAGCATCTGCAGCGGTGCCTCGGGGTCGAAGGCGGGCGGTGGAATTTCCCGCACGATGGTATCCAGGAGAAGATGGAGGTTCTCTCCTTGCGTGGCCAGGTCGGCCTGGGCGATGCCGTCGCGGCCGATGGCGTAGAGCAGAGGGAACTCCAGTTGCGCTTCGGTGGCGTCCAGGTCGATGAGCAGGTCGTAGATCTCGTCCAGAACGGCTTCGGGACGGGCGTCTTTGCGGTCGATCTTGTTGATCACCACGATGAGGGTCAGGTCCCGCTCGAGGGCCTTTTTCAGGACGAAGCGGGTTTGGGGCAGGGGCCCTTCGCTGGCGTCCACTAGGAGAATGGCGCCATCCACCATGGAGAGGGCGCGCTCGACTTCACCGCCGAAGTCGGCGTGGCCGGGGGTATCGAGGATATTGATCTTCACCTCGCGCCAATTGATGGCGCAGTTCTTGGCGGCGATGGTGATCCCCCGCTCGCGCTCCAGATCCATGGAATCCATGAGCCGTTCGTCCAGCTGTTGACCCGGACGGAAGACCCCGCTCTGGGTAAACATGGCGTCCACCAGGGTGGTCTTGCCATGGTCGACATGGGCGATGATGGCGATGTTGCGAATCTGCTGATTATATCGTTTGGGCATCTGGCTTCCCTCGTTTTCGATGATTGAGCGCCGTCCCCACCCAGAGCGATCGCTTCCGACGGCGCGGCCCTGATAGCCTGTTTGGGCGCCGATGGCAAGGCTTTCTGTATCCTTATGGCCGCGCGTCTCGCCCAACGGCGGCCGCTTGCCACAAGTGGCCCCGGCAGCCGGGTGGCCATCGCCTGCCCGCCATCCATTTCAGCACTCAAGTTTTCCCTCAACGGTGACGATATAGACAATATCGCCAGCGTCTCAGAATGAACGTCAGCCCTGATACGATCTCCCGGAACACCAGCCGCCGGCCTTTCTCGCCGACGCGGCTATGCTGAACGCTTTCCCGAATCCGCGCATCTGCCGTGCAAACCGTTTCGCTTTCTCGTCCTCGCGTCGCGACATCATCGCCCCAGGCGGTGGTCGCCGGTGCCGCAAATAGGGCGCCATGCACCAGGAGGGATCATGAGTAGACAGCGCTTTTGTGTTGCGTTGGTAGCCGTGACGATGGCCGCCTTCATCCTGCTCTTCAGCCTGCTTCTCGTCGGAGCGGCGGAGGCGGCCGGATGCCAACCTCCCCGCGCCCTGGCCCTTGTTGCGCCGCCGGCCGTCGTTACTGTCCAGGCCGCCCCCGCGAACGCCGGCGAGATTGCCCTGGCCGTTGAAGGCGGCCGCAAGCGGTGTCTGCCAAACGGATGCCGCGCTTCGCGGCCACCTGCGGCACCAGCGTGCACGCGCTGACCCGCCGACACGAACCAGTCTGCCGGATCCCCCGCCGTTACCGCTTTCACCCCCTACCGATGGACCATCCCGGACGTTCGCCGGGGAAGGTTTTCATTTGCCATCAAAACCGCTATACAGCCCAAAGCGCGCCTCTGGTCGCGCCGATCACCCGCGTACCATCTACGATGATCCATCAACGAGGAGTCCGCATGAGCGCTGCCACGCCGAACTGGAACGCTGTCTTGGAGCAGGTGCGCGATGTCTACGAACGTCTGCCCTTCAACGAACTTCTGGGCCTCAAAGTGGATCATCTCGAGCGACAGCGGGCCGGTTTCCGTTTCGCCAAGCGGGAAGCGCTGGTGGGGAACTTTATCCAGGGGATTCTACATGGAGGGGTCATATCGGCCGTGCTGGACACCACCGGCGGTATGATGGCCACGGTCTCCGCACTCGGTCGGATGCTGGAAAACGGCTGCAGCCGGGAGGAGATGGCGGCCAATTTCGCCCGCATCGGTACCATCGACATGCGGGTCGACTACCTGCGCCCCGGCCGGGGGGATCGCTTCCGTTCCACCGCCACCCTCATGCGGGCCGGCAGGTCGGTGGCGGTCACCCGCATGGAGCTGACCAACGAAGCAGATGCGCTGATCGCCGTGGGAACCGGCGCCTACAAGATCGGCTGAACCCCGCCCTCACCGTCGGTTGCGCTTGTTCTGCATCACCGCCTTGACCATCTTCCCGAAGCGTTTGTCTCGGCGTCGCTTCTCCAGATAGGACGCCTCGTGATGGGCCGTTTCCCGCTGCAATTTGAGGTAGTTTTCGTAGCGCTTCAGCTGGATCACGCCGGCATCCAGCGCCGCCCGAACGGCGCAGCCGCGCTCCACCGTGTGGGTGCAGTCGCCGTAGCGGCACTGCTCGCCGAGTGCGTCGATCTCGTCGAAGACGGCAGCGATGCCCTTGCCTGCATCGATGTGTCCCAACTCGCGCATCCCGGGCGTGTCGATGAGGAGGGCCCCCCCGGGCAATCGGATCAACTCGCGGGCGGTGGTGGTGTGGCGCCCCTTGCTGTCCCGCTCCCGAACCGACCGGACGGCATGGGCATCGGTTCCCAAGAGGCGGTTGAGCAGGCTGGTTTTGCCCACGCCTGAAGAGCCGAGCAGACAATAGGTCCGGCCTGGCGCCAGATGGGACCACAGGTGGGCCATCTCAGCGGGCGACTGGTTGCTGAAGCTGTCCATGGGAACCCGGGGCAGGGCTTGCTGGGCGGTGCGCATGTGCGCTGCGAGGGCGTCGGCGGACACTAGGTCGCGCTTGCTATAGAGCACCAGGGGTTGGATCCCCCCCTGGTGGACCATCACCAGGTAGCGTTCCAGACGGCGCAGATTGAGGTCTCTGTCGAGGCTCTGGACGATGAGGGCGGTGTCGATATTGGCGGCGATGAGTTGGCGCGCAATCTTTTTACCCGCTGTTTTGCGCTGCAGCAAACTCTTGCGGGGCAGCAGCTGGTGGATGATGGCCAGGCTGGGGTCACAGACCTGGACCAGGGCCCAGTCGCCCACGGCGGGCAGGTCCAGGGCCGAGGTGGCCGCGTAAGCCAGTTTGCCCGTCATCTCGGCGGGGATCGCCCGGTGACCGTCGTGGATCAGGAAGCTGTCCCGGCCGCGGGTCAGGATGCGGGCCGGCACCCACGCCGGATCGGGGGCGGGGGCATCCACTGGGAGCCGGTAGCTGTCGTCGAAACCGAGGGCACTGAGATCCGTCATTTCGCTTGCGCTTTCCAGAGGCGGTCCAGCAGCCGACGGCTGGCGGACAGCTCCTCCTTGTCTTCGCTGAAAATCTCCAGGGTGATCGTGTCGTCATAGCCCAGAGCGGCCAACCGCTTGAGGATCATCTCCAGGGGCAGGGTGCCGGCACCCAGGGTCAGGTGGCTGTCGCCATACCCGTCGTTGTCCGAGAGGTGCACGTGGCCGATGCGGTGGCCACAGCGATCGAGAAAGGCCGTCAGGCGCCGTCCGGCCAGATCGCCGATGTGGGCGTGGGCGGCGTCGAAGGTCAGCATCAGGTCGGGGAACTGGTCGAGCAGGCCGGCGAACTGCGCCGCTTCGAGGAAGGGGCTCACCCGGGGGAACATGTTCTCCAGGCAGAGGGGAATACCCAGGACGGCCGCATGGGCGACGAAGCGGTGCAGGGCGTCCCCGGCCCGCTCCAAGGCCGTGGTCTGCACTAGGCGGGCCATCCCCATGATGCTGCTGGGATGCAGCACTATCTTGCGTGCGCCCAGCTCCGCGGCGGTGTCCATGGATCCCAGAACCTCCTCGATGGAGGCCTGCCGAATGCTGTCGGTGAGGTCGGCGGTGCTCACGAAGGTGGGCATGTGGCAGACCAACCCCAAGCCGTGGTCGTCCAAAAGGGCGCGGATCGTCGGGCGCTGGGCGCTCAGCAAGCGGTAGTGGGCCTGGGGAGGATCCATGGCCAGCTCAAGATAGTCGAAGCCCAGGGCGGCGATCTGTTCGATCTCCATGGCGATTGGCCGAATGGGGAAGTTCATGGCGCCGTATTGCATGCGGGCTCCCTTCGAAAGGCGTTCCATCCTTGCATCGTCGATGCCTGATATCGTTTCGGGCCACGCCGGTCAAGGTGGGGGGTCCGGTTTCGGCCGCTCCCAACCGTACCCCCGCTGGCGGGGCGCCTGTAGCGACCCATTGAGATTTGAGCGGTGATGCTTAGGTTTTGCTCCAGCACGGGAGCCTCTCCCCATCGTCCTGACGCTGAATCGAGATCGGAATTTCCATGACCCCGAACAAACCGCCCGCCTGCGAGACGATTGCCATCCGCGGCGCCCATCAGAACAATCTCAAGCACATCGATGTGGACCTTCCCCTGGGCCGTTTCACCGTCATCACCGGTGTCAGCGGCAGCGGCAAATCCTCTCTGGCCTTCGACACCCTCTATGCCGAGGGGCAGCGGCGCTACGTGGAGACCTTCTCGCCCTATGCACGTCAGTTCATGGACCGCATGGACCGCCCGCGGGTGACCGAGATTCAGCGGGTACCGCCGGCCATCGCCATCGACCGCAAAGATCCGGTGCGCACCTCCCGCTCCACCGTGGGCACAATGACCGAGGTAACCGATTACGTCAAGCTGCTCTTCGCCCGGTTGGGCGTGCTCCACTGCTGCCGCTGCCAGCGGCCCGTGGCGAGCGACAGCCCGGGCCAGATCTGGGACTGGCTCCAGACACTGCCCGCCGGGCAGGAGGTGCGCATCGGCTTCCCCTTCGCCTGCCTCGAGACCGGCGGTGCGGATGATGCGGCGCAGCGTCCGACAGCCAAGACCCTTGCCCAGATGGGGTTCGACCGGCTGCTGGCAGAGGGCCGGATTCAGCCGCTGGCGGCGTGGCGGCCGCAGAAGGACCAGACCCAGGTGGAGGTCCTGGCCGACCGCTTCCTCTTGGGCAAGGCGTCCCGGGAACGGGTCTTCGATTCGCTGGAGCTGGCCTTTCGCTTTGGCGACGGCCGCCTGACGGTCCACCCGGTTAACGGCGACGGCCAGCCGCAGCCCTTCTCCCAGCGGCTGGCATGCGCCACCTGCGACATCGCCTACGCCCCGCCCCAGCCCAATCTCTTCTCTTTCAACAGCCCCATTGGCGCCTGCGATCAGTGCCGCGGTTTCGGCCGCACCATCGACATCGACCTCGACCTCATCATTCCCGACCCCAGTCGCTCCCTCACGCAGGGCGCCATCAAACCGTTCGGCGGTGCGGCCGACGGCAAGATGGAGTACGATGATCTGGTGGCCTGCTGCCGACGTCTCCGGATCCCCATGACAACGCCCTTCGCCAAATTGTCCCGGGGTCAGCGGCAGGCCATCATCGACGGGGATGATGACTACTACGGCGTCCGCGGCTATTTTCGTTGGCTGGAGGGGCGCAGCTACAAGATGCACGTACGGGTCTTTCTCTCCCGCTACCGCAGCTACGACACCTGCACCGCTTGCGGGGGGACCCGCTTCAAGCCCGAGACGCTCCTCTACCGCCTGGCGGGCAAGACCATCGCCGAGCTTTACGCCCTGGACGTGGGCGACGCCCGCGCCTTTCTCCACACCCTGGGCAGCCAGCCCCTCGACGAAGCGGCCCGCATGATTCTCGAAGACGTCCTGGCCCGCCTCGATTTCCTCTCCGATGTGGGCCTGGACTACCTGACCCTGGACCGCCAGTCGCGCACCCTCTCGGGGGGCGAAGTCCAGCGGGTCTCCTTGGCCGCCGCCCTGGGGTCGGCCCTCACCCAGACCCTCTACATTCTCGACGAACCCAGCATCGGCCTGCATCCCCGCGACAACCAGCGCCTGGTGGGCATCCTGAAAAATCTCCGCCGGCGGGACAACACCGTGGTGGTGGTGGAACACGACCCGGCCATCATCACCGCCGCCGACCACCTCCTCGACCTGGGGCCGGCGGCGGGTGAGGGCGGTGGGCGCCTGCTCTATCAGGGTCCCCCGGCCGCCGTGGGCGACACCCTCACCGGCGCCTACCTGCGGGGCGAGCGTGCGATCCCGGTCCCCGACAAGCGTCGCCGGCCCCGCAAAGGACACCGGTTGGTCGTTCGGGCGGCTGCGGCCCACAACCTGCAAAGCATCGACGTGGCCATTCCCTTGGGGATGCTGGTGGCCCTCACCGGGGTCAGCGGCAGCGGCAAGTCCACCCTGGCCGAAGAGATCCTCTTCAAGGCCCTGGCGCGCCTCAAGGGGTCGGGATTGGAGCGGCCCGGCGCACATGGGCAGATCGAGGGTGCCGAGAAGATTCAGGCCGTGGAGCTCGTGGACCAGCGGCCCATCGGCCGGACCCCCCGGGCCAACGTGCTGACCTACACCAAGGCCCTCGACGCCATCCGCAAGCTGCTGGCCGCCACCGCATCTGCTCAGGAGCGCGGATTGACGCCCAAACATTTCTCCTTCAACGTCACGGGCGGCCGCTGCGAGGTGTGCAAGGGGGACGGGGTGGAGAAGATCGAGATGCAGTTTCTCTCCGACGTCCACGTGGCCTGCCCCGCCTGCAGGGGCAAGCGCTTCAAACCCGAGGTCCTGGCGGTGACCTACGCGGGAAAGGGGATCGACGCCATTCTCCAGCTCACGGTGGATGCGGCCGTGGCGTTTTTCGCCGATCAGCCCCGCATCGTCGACGCGCTCAAGCCCCTCCAGCGGGTGGGGTTGGGCTATATCCGACTGGGACAGCCCATCTCCACCTTCTCCGGCGGCGAGGCCCAGCGCCTGAAACTCTCCCGCCATCTGGGGGTCGGCAAGCGTGGTCAGGGGCGGCGCCTCCTGATCTTCGACGAGCCCACCACCGGGCTGCATTTCGAAGATATCCGCATCCTCCTGGACGCACTGCAGTCTCTGGTGGCAGCAGGGCACTCGGTGCTCGTCATCGAGCACAACCTGGACATGATCAAGGCGGCCGACTGGGTCATCGATCTGGGCCCTGGCGGAGGACCGGCCGGCGGTCGCATCGTGGCCGCCGGACCGCCGGAGACGATCTGCGCCGAAAAACGCTCCCACACCGGACGCCATTTGGCGCCGGCCCTGGCCGCCGCCACCTACCTCGAATTCGCCAACGCCGCAGCGGTGCGGCAGCCGTCCGACCGGTATGGATCGACCACCAACGGCGTCATTGCGGTCAAGGGCGCCCGCGAACACAACCTCAAGGCGATCACCACCGCCATCCCCCACCATGAGCTGGTGGTCTTCACCGGGGTCAGCGGCAGCGGCAAGTCCACCCTGGCCTTCGACATTCTCTTTGCCGAAGGCCAACGCCGCTATCTGGAGAGCCTCACCCCCTATGTGCGTCAGTTCGTCCATGTGCTCGAGCGACCCGAGGTCGACATGGTCACCGGCCTCTCCCCTACGGTGGCCATCGAGCAACGGGTCAGCCACGCCAGCCGCCGCAGTACCGTGGCGACCCTCACCGAGATCTACCACTTCCTGCGGCTGCTCTTCGCCAAGCTCGGCGATTCCCACTGCCCCGGTTGCGGGCAGCGGCTGATCGCCGAAGGCCCCCAGGCCATGTCGCGGCAAATTCGGGAGCGCTATCCCAGCGGCCGCCTCCTGGTGCTGGCGCCGGTGGTGGTGGGCCGCAAGGGGTACCACAAGACGGTTCTCCGCAAGGCCCTCTCGGCGGGCTACCAACGCGCCCGCATCGATGGCGACATCGTGGCGCTGACATCCGAGATGGCCCTCTCTCGCTACCACGAACACGACATCGACCTGGTCGTGGCCGACCTGACCGCCGCCCAGCGCCGTGGCCGGCGACTGGCAGACGTCATCGAGAAGGCGTTGTCCGTGGGAGCAGGGCAGTTCATCGTGCTCCCCACCTCGGGGACGCAAACCGTTTTTTCGGAGAGTGGGGTCTGCGGCCGCTGCGGCATCGGCGCCGCCAAGGCCGATCCCCGCCTCTTCTCCTTCAACAGCCGCCAGGGCGCGTGCCCGGCATGCGATGGGTTCGGGGTGGTGGGCGACCAAGACGCGGCGGATGCCGGTCTGGCGGCGGCCTGTCCCGCCTGCCGCGGCAGCCGGCTCAACGAGAAGGCCCTGGCCGTGCGCATTGGCGGCAAAACGATCTGGGACCTGGTACAACTGCCCGCCGCGGAAGTGCGCACCGCCGTCGGGTCGCTTCGCTTTCCGGCGCGGCGGGCCGTCATCGCCGACCCGCTGCTGGCCGAGCTGGGGGTGCGCCTCAACCTGCTGGTGCGCCTGGGGCTGGGCTATCTTCCATTGGGCCGCAGCGGCGATACCCTCAGCGGCGGGGAGGCCCAGCGTCTGCGACTGGCCGCCCAGCTGGGCTCCACCCTCACAGGGGTGACCTATATTCTGGACGAGCCCACCATCGGTCTCCATCCACGCGACAACGCCATGCTGGTGGAAGCCCTCTGCGAACTGCGCGACAAGGGCAACAGCATTCTCGTGGTGGAGCATGACGAGGCCACCATCCGCGCCGCCGACACCCTTATCGACCTGGGACCCGGCGCCGGCCAGGGCGGCGGCGAAATTGTGGCCAGGGGCGGACTGGCGGCGCTCAGAGCCGATCCCCGATCGGTGACCGGCGCCCTGCTGCATTCGGGCGCGCGGGCGTTGACCACCCGCGGCCGCGGTTATCGCAAGGCCCCGGCCATCGCGGTGAGATCCGCCGCCGTCAACAATCTCAGACAGGTAGCGGTCCGTTTTCCCCTGGGACGCCTCATCGCCGTCACCGGCGTCTCCGGTTCGGGCAAATCGTCGCTCCTCACCCAGACGCTCTACCGGGGGCTGACCCAGCTGCTGGCCGGGGAGACCGGTTCCCTGCCCGGCGGCGCGGCGATTCACGGCTGGGAGCAGATCGCGCGCGTGCAGGAGGTGGATCACAGCCCCATCGGCCGCACCCCGCGTTCGGTGCCCGCCTCCTATATCGGTGTTCTCGATCTGATCCGCAAACTCTTTGCCGCCACCCCCCAGGCGCGCGCCAAGGGCTACGCCCCGGGCCGTTTCAGTTTCAACCGCAGCGAAGGCCACTGCCCGGCCTGCAAGGGGCAGGGGCGTCCCAAGGTGGCGATGAGCTTCCTGCCCGATGTCTACGTGGCCTGCGAGGTCTGCGGCGGCCAGCGCTTCAACCCCGACACGCTGGCGGTGCGCTACAAAGGCAACACCATCGCCGACGTATTCGCCATGCGCTTCGCCGAGGCCGTGCGCTTCTTTGCCCCGGTGAGCGCCCTGGCCGCCCCGCTCCAATTCGTCTGCGATATCGGCCTGGGATATCTGCAACTGGGCCAGCCCAGTCCCACCCTGAGCGGGGGCGAGGCCCAGCGCATCCGATTGGCCCGCCAATTGGCGCGGCCGGCCAACGGCCACACCCTCTATCTCCTCGACGAGCCCACTACCGGCCTCCACCCCGCCGACGTCCAGCGGCTGCTCGATGTCCTCCAGCAACTGGTGGACAGCGGCCACACCGTGGCCGTCATCGAACACAATCTGGAGTTGATCGCCGCCGCCGATTACATCATCGATATGGGGCCCGAAGGCGGTACGCAGGGCGGCCGGGTGGTGGCCGCCGGAACGCCGGCCGAGCTGCTGCGCAGGACCCGGCGATCCCATACGGCCCGCTTTCTCAAGGCCTACCTGGCGGGGGCGGGGTGACGCCTGCCGCCTGCTGCGCTTGTCACCCCGCGTCTGGGCTGATATGGAGATATGCGCAAGCGGTCCATGGGGACCCCGGAGCATGCCGTGTCCGCTTTTCTTCACTGGAAACAGCGCACCATCCACTATCATCGCATCGCCGGTGATGCAGGCCGTCCCTGCCTGGTCTTCCTTCACGAGGGCCTCGGCTGCGTCGCCGCCTGGAGGGCCTTCCCCGAAGTGCTCTGCCGGCGCACCGGCTGTCGCGGGCTGCTCTTCGACCGACTGGGACATGGACGGTCGGATCCGCTGACCACACCCCGTGACCTTCATTATCTCCACTGGCACGCCCGGGTGGAGCTGCCGGCCCTCATCACCGCATTGATTCCCGGCACCCCCCATATTCTGGTGGGGCATTCCGATGGGGGCAGCATCGCCCTGATATATGCGGCCCTCCAGCCGAAGCGCCTGCGGGGGGGCATCACCGAAGCGGCCCACGTGTTCGTGGAACCGGAAACCCTGGCCGGCATCGAGGCGGCCGTGGACGCCTATCGGGCGGGGCGGTTGGCGGGGCTGACCAAATACCATGCAGAGAAGACAGACGCCCTCTTCCACGCCTGGGCCGACACCTGGCGGAGCCAATGGTTTCGCCCCTGGGACATCACCGACCTGCTGCCCGCCATTGAGAGACCCCTGCTGGTGATCCAGGGGAAGCAGGATGCCTACGCCTCCGGTGCCCAGGTAGACGCCATCGTCGCCGGCGTCTCCGGATCGGCGACGCCCTTGCTCCTCGACGGCTGCGGCCATGCGCCCCATCGGGACCGGCGTGCGGCGGTTGTGAAGGAGATGTCGGACTTCATCGCAGCGCTGTCGTGAGACAGCGCCCGAAGTGGCGACGTGACAATAGAACGATGTAACGAGATCCCGGAGGTATCATGCCCCCCAACACCCCAGAGAAAGGCGCCGCTAAACTGGCCGACGTGCTTGCCGAGGCGCGGCGCGAGCGACAGCGTCGGGAGAAAGGGTATCGCGAGCAGGCCCTCAAGCTCTTCCCCCACATCTGTGGGCGCTGCGGCCGTGAATTCGCCGGCAAACGGCTCAGGGAGCTGACGGTCCACCACCGCGACCACGACCACGATAACAACCCGCCCGATGGCAGTAATTGGGAATTACTCTGCCTCTACTGCCACGAAAACGAGCACGCCCGCGACCAGGTCGCCGATGCCTACGACGGCCACACCCGGGAAGACACCGGTGGCGGCGACAGCGCTGCCCTGGACAATCCCTTTGCCGTGCTCAAAGATCTTCTCAAGGAGAAGCCATAGGCCACTAAGGCAGTTCGGCCGCCGGCCCGGCGATGTCGGGCGTCATTCCACTGTGACCAAGGAAGCGTTGAATCTAGGAACCGCAATGGAGGAAGTACATGCAAGCAAAGACCGAAGCGAACCTGCGCGCCGCTTTTATCGGCGAGGCCAAAGCCTATTTCCGCCTCTTGGCGTACGCGGAGCGGGCCGACGAGGAGGAGGTACCCCAGATCGCGCTTCTCTTTCGGGCCATTGCAGAGGCGGAACGAGTCCACGCCACGCGTCACATGAATCTGCTCAAGGAGATCCTGGTGAAGGACACCGACACCAATTTGGAGACCTCCTTTCAACGCGAGAAGTCGATCAGCGAGAACGCCTATCCCGATTTCCTCAAAGACGCCGAGTCGGAGGGAGAGACCGCGGCGGCCACCCTCTTCAGCCATGCCCGCGATGCCGAGAGCTACCACGCCAAGCTTTACGAACGGGCCCTCTATCAGGTGATCAAAAACACGGTCAAGGCCTACCAGGTCTGCCAAGTATGCGGCTATGTGACCGACAAGAAGGTGCCCAAGAAGTGCCCCGTCTGCGGTGCGCCGCCGGAGAAGTTCAAGGCGGTTGAACCGTGAGCCGCGTCCAACCAATCTGCGCAGAAGGGAGCGCATCATGGGACTTTTAAGCGGAAAGCGTCCGGCCCATCTGGGGGTGCGCGAGGGACGGCTGGCGCCCTGTCCCAAATCGCCCAACTGCGTCTCCAGTCAGGCGGAAGATGAGGCCCACCGGGTGGCACCATTGCTGATCGATCCGAGGGAGACGGCGGGCGAGGCCTGGCAGAAGTTGGGGCGGGCCTTGCGTGAGATGCCGCGGGTGGCGGTGGTCGTCCAGACGGAGGCCTATCTGCACGCCGAATGTGCCAGCAGAGGCCTGGGTTTCGTGGACGATCTGGAGTGCCTCCTCGACCTCGCCGCCGGGGTGATTCATCTGCGTTCGGCTTCCCGATTGGGATACGCGGATTTCGGTCAGAACCGTCGGCGCATCGAGACCTTGCGCCGGCGGCTGGCGCCCGAGCCGACTTAGGCCGGCGGCGCGCGCCCCCGACGGACCGCATCCGCGCTGGCGGCGGCATCACCTTTCGGCGGACGATCCCAGCCGTCGCCATGGGCCCGTCACGCCGCCACAACCAACGACAACTGCGAGAGTGCCCATGACGCTGCCCGTCAGCATCAGCGATATCAGAACCGAAGTGGCATCCTACGTGGCCGCTTTTCCGCAAAAAAGCGGCGATCCCGCCATTTGGCGACCGCCGCTGGTGGCGGCCGCCCGGGCGGACGAACGCTTCGACATCCTGCCCCGGATCGCCGCCGACGACCACGCCCTGCCCCGAGATCTGCTGCCCTCGGCCCGCTGTGTGATCGTCTTCTTCATCCCCTTCCACAAATCGCTCGCCAGGGAGAATCACACGGGCGATACCCCCTGCCGCAACTGGGGGTTGGCCTATGAATCTACAAACCGGCTCATCAACGCCCTCAGCGGGCACCTGAAGCAGTTCCTGGCGCAGCGCGGTCACGCCACCGAACTCACCCCGGCCACCCACAACTTCGACCCCCAGCGCCTGATGGCGCGCTGGTCCCATAAGCATCTGGGGCATATCGCCGACCTGGGACGTTTTGGGGTCAACGCCCAGTTCATCACACCGGCGGGCTGCGCCGGCCGCATGGGCAGCCTGGTCACCGCGGCCGACCTCGGCGACCACCCGCTGGTGACCGACGCCGAGCTCTGCCTCCACAAGCGGGGGAAATCCTGCTTGGTCTGCGTTAACCGCTGTCCCGTGGCGGCCGTCTCCGAGGCCGGCATCGACCGCCAGCGCTGCTGGACGCGGCTCAATCACAACCTACAAGACACCGCGGCGCTGGCCGGGCTGGACAGCCACACCCACGTCTGCGGCAAGTGCCAGGTCCTGGTGCCCTGCAGTCTCAAGATCCCTCCGGCACCCCAAGCTGAATCGGGAAATCCATGAACGCTTCTCTCGGATCCAATCTCTGGAAGGGGATGCACGCCAGGTTAAAACGGCGGTTTCGGATCATCCAGATGGGGGCGAATCTCGCCGGCGTGATCGTTTGCGTAACGTATTTCGTCTACTTTGACGATATTCGCCCGGTATTGGTGAGTGAGATCCACTACCTCTATGCAGTGGTCATGATCACGGCCATCCTCTTTGCGCTTGGATTCGGTATCACCCAACACCTGCAGCAGCCATTGTTCCAATATGTGGACCGCCGCGCGGAAGGCGAGACGCCCGACACAACCGCCACCCGCCGTGCCCGCCGATGCCTGCTCAATATACCCCTCATCGCCGGACTGGTGGCGCTGTTCAACTGGAGTCTTGCCGCCGTGGCGATCCCCCTGGCGGTGATCCAGTTGGCCCCTTCTACGGCTGCCGAAGCGCTGCTGCTGCACTTCTCCTGGGTTTTTATCGGTATTGTTTTCTCCGGTGTGATCACCAGCATTCTGATCTTCTTCGGGCAGGAGATCTCCATTCGTCGCCTGCTGCCGATCTTTTTTCCCGACGGCGGCGTGGCCGATCTGAGCGGCGTCTTCCGGGTCAGCCTGCGCATCCGCGTCTTGCTGTTGTTCTTGATGGGAGGTCTGCTGCCCATGGCAGATATGGCCTTTCTGGCATACAATAAAGCCCGCCTCGTCCTGACCCAGGATCCACACCAAGTATTGCAGGAATTGCTGGCGCTCCTGGCCTTCATGCTGCTGGTGGCAGGCGGCATAACGGTTCTGCTGGCCCACTATCTGACCCGCAGCATCGTCGAGCCCGTCAACCGGCTGCAGGCGGCCATGAACCGTGTGGCGGCGGGCGATCTCTCTGTCCGCGCCCAGGTGCATGACAACAACGAGCTGGGCCGTCTCGGCGATCACTTCAACCGCATGACGGCCGGCCTACGTGAGCGCTACGCGCTGCGCCGCACCATCGCCCTGGCGCGGGAGGTGCAGCAAACCCTCCTGCCCCAGGCAGATCCCGTCGTGCCCGGCTTGGAGATCGCCGGTCGAAGCATTTACTGCGATGCCACCGGGGGCGATTACTGGGATTGCCTCCCGCCGGAAGACGGCGCCGATGGACCGGTGGGCATCGCCGTGGGGGACGTCTCCGGCCACGGGCTGCCCGCCGCCCTCCTGATGGCCTCGGTGCGCGCCGGACTTCGCCAGCGGGTCGCCGCCGGCGCTCCTGCCAGCGGCGACCTCGCCAGCAGCGACCTCGCCGCCATTGTCGCCGATGTGAACCGTCAGTTCAGCCGGGATGCAGAGTGCTCCGGCAACTTCATGACCCTCTTCTACCTCTCCATCGACCGATCGGCCGGCGAATTGGCGTGGGTCCGCGCCGGGCACGACCCGGCCCTGCGGTATGATCCGATCACCGACCGCTTCGATACGCTCAAGGGGGAGGGGATGGCGCTGGGGGTGGATGCGGACACCGTCTACACGGTTTCCCGTCGTGACGACCTGCGCGCCGGTCAGATCCTCCTGCTGGGGACCGACGGCATCTGGGAAGCGCGCAGACCCGATGGCAGGATGCTGGGCAAGGCGCCGGTCCAGGAACTTCTGCGATCCCAGGCCCAGCGCACCGCCGGCGAGATCGTCGCCGCCCTCGGCGATCTGTTGCAGCGGTTTATCGGTCCACGCCCCCCGGAGGATGATGTGACCATGGTCGTGGTCAAGGTGGTGGCTTAGGCCGCCCGCAACACGGCAGTCTCAACAGACAGATCGTCTTTGATGATCGGGGCGCCTTGGTAGTAGAACGCCGCCTGCATGCCCATCGCCCTTCACCCCACCCGAATCGGTGCCGCTGTTGACGGAATCGACGGCACGTACGCCAGTAAAACAGGCGACGAGCCGCCGTGGCGGGTGAGGCCGCCGTTTGGATTGCGGTGGATGCGATTCAACCCAGGGACGCTTCTGTCAGGGGGGCACCAGCGCTGGAATGGCGGGGGTGTTGCGCACGGGACAACCCGAAGACGCACACGATTTAAGCGGACGGCATTGGGTTCGCCTCTGCAGCCCTAAACAACAATAGATGGTGGTTCGGACACCACGGCCAAGCGGAACCATTGCATTGGGCGACGGCGTCTGCGTTGGTTGGATGGTCCTTCGTGCAGTTAGCTTCTCGGCAGCTGCATCAGTCCCTGGCAATTGGCGCTGCGCAGGGCCTTGGTGGCCACGCCGTGGCGAATGTAAATAAGGAGATCTTTCAACAGCAGGGCGTAGGTCTCCATCTCGCCGTTCTGGTTGCTGGCGGTTTCGCGTTTGTAACACTGACGTTGGGCCTCGGTGGCCTCCCGGTCGGTCATTAAAATGATGGCATCATAGGGTTGCTCGGCAATTTGATCGACGAACTCTGTCAAACTGGCGTTTGCGGACAGCATGATCCCCTCCTGCGTTAGGGCCGTCCGACCCGTCGGCGGGCGGAACGGAGGCGAAAACAGCTTTAAACTTAATTTCAACGGCTTGAGCAACAACCGGTGCATCCCGACAATTCGCCTTAGAATACTAAAGATTTGTTAGAATCGTGTTAGGTTTGCGTTAGGGGGCCTCATCGGTTTGCCGCGGGTAGGACGGCGGGCGGACAGAAGCGCTACCAGCCCCGCTCCACCGGGATACGGGCGGCGCCCGGCGAGCGGCGCAGGTGGATCACCAGAATGCCGGTGGTGATGAGCAGGGCGGCCGCCAGCAGGCGTGAGGTGATGGGCTCGGACAGCAGCAGACCGCTGAAGAGGACGCCGGCCAGCGGCATGATGAAGACGAAGCTGTGCAGGGTGCCGGCGCCGAAACGGCCCAGCAAGGTATTCCAGGAGACGAAGCCGTAGGCCGTGACGGCCAGGCTCTGGTAGAGGATGGCCACGATGATGGGCGGGCTCACGGTTCGCGAAATCCCGTTTTCAAAGCAGATCGCGCCGATGGCGAAGATCAGGTTGGCCGCCAAGATCTGATAGAGGACGATCTGAAAGGGTGCGAAGCGGTGGATCACCTTCTTGGTGTAAACGGCGGTAACCGACCACAGGAGGGTGGCCGTCAGGACGATGAGGTCGCCCCCGCGCAGTTGGGCACTCATGGCGCTCCTGTCGCCCATGAGGAGGGCGACCCCGGTGAAGCCCAGCAGGATGCCCAGCACTTTGCGCACACTGAGGCGGTCCTTGGGAATGAAGAAGTGGGCCAGGATGAGCACGAAGAAGGGCACCATATTGACGATGAGGGCCGCCCGGGAGGCGTAGGTGCGGCTCATTCCCAAGTAGAAGAGGTTGATCTGGGCGGCGAAAAGCAGGGCCAGCAGGAAAATCGGCCGGCGATCGGGTGCCGCGATGGCAAAGGGCAGCTTCCGCCAGCGGGCCCACAGGGCGATGGCCACGGCACCCAGCGAAAAGCGCAGGGCGGCGGCGCTGAAGGGTCCCAGACCGGTGAGGGTGTATTTGATGGCCACGGCATTGGCGCCGAACATGGCGCACAGGAGGGCGATATAGAGCGCCGCGCCCAGGGTCAGCCCCTCTTCGGCCAACGGGTGGGTGTCAGACGTCGGCATCGAGGGCCTCGCGGTTCACCAGCAAATATTCCAGGAAAGCGCCCACATCGGCGGCAACGAGCTCGATGCCGCAGCGGTCGGCCAGCGCCGGGTCGGCCGTGAAAAGCGGTCCCCCGCAGACCATGCGGGTGCCGGCCGGAATCTCACGGCGGATGCGCACCAGATCCGGCTCCGAGTCGAACTGCAAAACCGTCATGCCGAGAAGGGCCGGCCGATCGGCCAAACAGGCGTTGATCACGGTATCCGCAGTGACGGTCAGTCCCAGGTGACGCCGGTGCAGGCCCACCGCATCGGCAAAGCGGTGGATGATGGTCAGGCCCTGACCGAGGGCGTCATCCAGGGTGGCCGTGAGCAGCTGCGGCGGCCGCCGCCACAAGGGGCGGGTGGCGGGTGCCCTCCGCAGGCCGGCGAGGGCCTCGCTCTCGGCGATCAGGGCCTCATGGCCCGGCAGCCCCTGGTGCCGCCACCGGCGTATCAGGGACGCAACGGCAACCCGCAGTTCTGTGCCCATACGGCCCTCTGTCGGCGATGGTTCCGGGTGAAGGGGTGGTGATCGAAACGAGCCCCAGCTTACGCCTCTTTCCCGCAGGCCGCAATCCCGTTCTGAGCCGTTCGTTCTTTTTCTTCCCGCCGTCGGCCGGCGGCCTGCGCTCCCCGCCGGATTGAATCTTGACAAGCGGGGTGGGAACCAGTGTAAACATCGTTAACCAACGCCCGTCCGGCGGATGGGCGATGCACCACCCGCACCGATCCGTGTCACAATCCCGCGTACTCAACATAAGGAGACCCGCAATGCCGAACATGAAGGAGTTCCACCCAGCCATTCCGCAGCTAAAAGCCGACCTGGACAAGGGTAAGATCTCCCGCCGGGAGTTTCTGCGCTATGCCGCCCTCACCGGCCTTTCGGTGGCGGCCGCCGCCAGCATGGGCGGCTTTGCCTTGCCCAAACGATCCTTTGCCGCCAACGTAAAGCGCGGCGGTACGCTGCGTATCGCCGGTCCGGTGCACAAGGTCACCCATCCGGCCCAATTTTCCTGGATCACGCCGACGAACCAGCTGCGTCAGGTGGCCGAGTACCTGACGTACACCGACGCGGACAACGTCACCCACCCCTACCTGCTGGAGAACTGGCAGGCCTCCGACGATCTCAAGACCTGGACCCTCAACCTGCGCCAAGGGGTCAACTTCAACAACGGTGACGCCTTTACCGCCGACGACGTGGTGTTCACCTTGAACCAGTGGCTCAACAAGGACGTGGGCTCCTCCATGATGGGCATGATCGGCGGCTACCTCGACGCCAGCAACATCGAGAAGGTCAATGACCACCAGATCAAGCTCCACCTGAATCGGCCCGAGATCGGGGTTCCCGAACATCTTTTCCACTACCCGGCCATGGTGCTCAACCACAAGACCTTCGAGGGCGACTTCATCAAGGCCCCCCACGGCACGGGCCCCTTCGTCCTGGAAACCTACAAGGAGAGCGAACGCTGCGTCCTAAAGGCCCGCAGCGACTACTGGAACAAGGGCGCCGACGGCAAGCCCATGCCCTACCTGGACGCGGCGGAGTATATCGACATGGGCACCGAAATGGCCCCCATGATCGCCGCCATTCAGGCCGGCGAGATCGACCTGATCGATTTCGGCGACATCGGCGGCACCGAGGCGTTTCAGGCCCTCAAGAACGACGACCGCGTCAACGTCATGCCCATCACCACCAACCAGACCCGCATTCTGCGCATGCGGGCCGACCTCAAGCCCTGGTCGGACAACCGGGTCCGCATGGCCCTCAAACTCTGTCAGCATCGCGAGAAGATTCTGGCCCTGGCCTACTTCGGCCAGGGGCTGGAGGGTCAGGATGTCCATGTGAGTCCGAAGCACCCCGAATACTGCCAGATCGCAACGCCCAAATACGATCCGCAGCGGGCCAAGGAGCTGCTCCAGCAGGCCGGCTACCCCAACGGCCTGGAGGTCAACCTGGCCGTGGGCAGCGGGTGGAACGAGATCGTGCGCTACGCCGAGATCCTCAAGCAGGACGCCGCCCCGGCCGGCTTCAAGATCAACATCCAGACCATGCCCAACGCCCAGTACTGGGAGAAGTGGACCGAGGTCGACCTGGGCATCACCACCTGGGCCCACCGCCCCCTGGGCACCATGGTGCCCAGCCTGGCCTACGTGGGCGACGCCGAGGGCAAGCCGGTGGCCTGGAACGAGACCCGCTGGGTGGACAAAGAATTCACCGACCTGCTCAATCAGGCCAACGGCACCCTGGATGTGGAGGCGCGGCGCCAGATCTTCTGTAAGCTGGAAGAGATTCAGCAGCGGCGCGGCTCCATCGGCAACGCTTTCTGGATCAACGTCTGGACCATCACCCGCAAGCGGGTGCAAGGGATCGTCTCCCACCCCAGCCTCTATCTGAGCCTGGACAAGGCCTGGGTCACCGCCTAGCCCTTCGCCCGGACCGCTAACGAACCTGAAAAGCCGCCCCGCTTTCCGGCGAGGCGGCTTTGCTGTTTTCTGGGGCGCGTTGGTTCAGACCAGCTTGAAGTACTTGTTGTCGGTACTCAAGAGGATGAAGGTTTCGGTGGAGATGATGTTCTTGACCCGGCTCAGGCGGCTCTTGTGGAAGAGAAAGTCATTGAGGTCGGCGATGGTATCTTCCATCACCTCGATGAAGAGGTCATACTTCCCCGTGGCCACATAGACGGCCGAGACACCGGGAATTTTGCTGATCTCGCTGACGGCCTGCATGTGCCCGCGCCGCTCGAGCTTGATGCCGACGATGGCGGCCACCTTGTTGGTCAGTTTGAAGGGATCGACGCGGGCTTCCAGCTTCAATATCCCGGTCCGCACCAGCCGGTTCACCCGGTTACTGATGGTGCTTTCGGAGACGCTGAGCTTGGCCGCGATCTCTTTGTAGGAGCGGCGGGCATCCTCCTGGAGTTCCAAAATGATGCTGCGATCCAGATCGTCTATTCGATTGCTGGCAAGCGCCATCTATCCTCTCCATCTGCCGGTGGCATGGCCGTCCGCTGCCGTGGATTGCGCCCTGGCGGCCCGCAACAGCGTATCGCCCGCTGGCCGACCGATGGGCATCTATTGTAATCCTCGCCAACTAATATCTATAAAGGTCGGTATTTTGTCAATATCCAAAGAAAATATTGAGATGATGGCATAATGCGGCAGAAAGTTGGATATTATTGCGAATAAATTTTTTTTAACCGGGCATTTTCGACATATTATCTAAGATATTGCCGTTATTATGCGATTTCCGCAGATAATCGAAAAACAACTTGTAATATGTCTTCCGTTTTGCTGTAATGCTGACCGCCATTCACTTAATAGGGTTCATCCAGAAATAGTGGTGTTCTTGAGGATCTGCACGATCGGGCCGTGGGGCTATGGACGGATGGACGCCCAATGAAGGAGGAGTCGAAGATGGTTGACACACACAAAGGGCACCCTGGAGTCTCCCAATTGAAGGATCAATTGGACGCCGGCAACCTCTCTCGCCGGGAGTTCATCCGCTACAGTGCGCTGCTCGGCCTGAGCGTATCGGCCGCCGGCCAGATCGTCGGCCTCATGTTGCCCAGGCGCGCCGCCGCAGCCGGTTTCAAACGCGGCGGGGTTCTGAAAGTGGCCCAACAGGTTCAGAAGATCGACCACCCAGCGCGCTTCTCCTGGCTGATGCCGTCCAACGCCACCCGCCAGATCTGGGAGTACATGACCTTTACCGATGAGAACAACCTCACCCACCCCTATCTGTGCGAGAGCTGGAGCGCCAGCGACGACCTCAAATCCTGGACCTTCAATGTCCGCAAAGGGGTCCGCTTCAACAACGGCGACGCCTTCACGGCCGATGACTGCATCTTCACCATTCAGCAGTGGCTGGATGATAAGGTGGGCTCCTCCCTCAAAGGCCTGGTGGGCTCCTACCTGGATCCATCGGGTATCGAAAAGGTGAACGACCACCAGTTCAAGCTCAACCTCAAACGGGCCGAGATCGCCCTGCCGGAGCATTTCTACCAGTACACGGCCCAGGTGCTCAATCACCGCACCTTCGAAGGCGACATGAAAAAAGCGCCTCACGGAACGGGGCCCTTCGTGCTCGACACCTACAAAGAGGGCGAAATCTGCATCGTCAAGGCCCGCAAGGATTACTGGCAGAAAGGGGCCGACGGCAAGCCGCTGCCCTACCTGGACGAGGTGCGCTTCATCGATATGGGCGGAGAGAAAGCGCCCCAGATCGCGGCCCTCAAGTCGGGCGACATCGACGTCATCGACGCCTCGGACAGCCCCGGTCCCGACATCATGAAGGCGGTCCAGGGCGACCAGCATCTCGAGATCATCCCGGTAACCACGGCCACCACCAGAGTTCTTCGTATGCGGGTGGACCTCAAGCCCTGGACCGACAATCGGGTGCGCCAGGCCCTCAAGCTCTGCCAGCACCGCGAGAAGATCCTGGCCCTGGCCTACCAAGGCGAGGGCATGCAGGGCCATGACTTCCACATCTGCCCCAAGCATCCCGACTACTGCGAAAAAGCGGTGCCTGCCTATGATCCAGAGAAGGCCAAGCAGCTCCTCAAGGAGGCCGGCTATCCCAAGGGCATCGATGTCAACCTGGCGGTCGGTTCGGAGTGGACCGACGTGGTGCGCTACGCCGAGGTGCTCAAGCAGGATGCGGCGCCCGCCGGCATCCGGGTCAACATCCAGACCATGACCACCAGCCAATACTGGGAGAAGTGGACCGAGGTGGATTTGGGCATCACCCCCTGGACCCATCGGCCGCTGGGAACCATGGTGCCCAACCTGGCCTACATCGCCGACGACACGGGCAAACCCGTGCCCTGGAACGAGACCCGCTGGGTGGACAAGGAGTTCAGCGAGCTGCTGGCCGAAGCCAGCGGCACCCTTGACGTCGAGAAGCGCAAGCAGATCATGTGCAAGCTCGAGGATATCCAGATGGAGCGCGGCTCCATCGGCATCGCTTATTGGATGAATACCTGGATGTGCCCCAACAAGAAGCTGAAGAACGTGGTGGCCCATCCCAATCTGCTGCTGCTGCTGAACGAGGCCTGGCTGGACGCTTAGAAGCCAGTGACCAGTATCCAGTTGCCAGTTGTCAGGCATCCGCATACTGGATACCGGACACTCGGATCCTGGGCCCTTAACATCAAAAAGGGGAGACGAGCCCTCGTCTCCCCTTTTCTACTATTTTAGTCCGTATCTGCCGTCAGCCCGCGGCCGCCTCCCGGTCGTGCACCACCGGTTCCATCTCCATGAGCTTTTCGATGGGGATGTGGCACAGGATGCGGTGTCCGGTGCCGTTTTGCTGCCAGGGGGGCTTTTGCTGCTCGCAGATGGCGC
>JAAUYD010062892.1_pt1 | contig 23726 bp, 17 predicted proteins | sample 7278101 | NCBI WGS metagenome assembly JAAUYD01 (sample SAMN14350128, study PRJNA611818) | marine sediment metagenome | isolation source: surface marine sediment (0.6m) | place: French Polynesia: Moorea | collected 2018-08
ACCGGTGTCCCTTCCTCCAGATGCATCAATTCGGGATGCTGGACCACCACCATGGGAATTTTCAGGGAGCGGGCAATGATGGCCGCGTGAGAGGTGACGCCCCCGTTGGTCAGAACGATGCCGGCCGCCGATTCGGCCGCCAGCTTGAGCAGTTCGGAAGGATACAGCGATCGGGCAATCACCACCATGCCGCCGGTATCCACACTGCCGGCCGCATCCGACGGCATCAGGTTGGTCAGCAGGCGTCCGGCCAGATCTTCGATATCGCTCACTTTTTCACGAATATAGGGGTGCGGGCTCTCGGCGAACAGCTCCAGGTAGTGGCGGGCGACCTGGCGGACGGCCCGGGTGGCGGGCTCCCCATTTTCAATCCGATCCGCCATGCGGTCGATAAATTTGGGGTCCTTGAGCATCATGAAGTGGGCGGCGAAGATCAGGGCCGCACTCTCCGGCAGCTTTTGGGCGCAGCGCTCCTGAAGGGCATTGAGCTGTTCCCCGGTTGTCTTGACCGCCCGCCGGAAGTCGACCAAGGAGCCGCGATCAAGGGCCTCGGTGTCGGCCAGCAGGAGCCCATGGCTGCGCCCCCAGATGCGGCTGCGGGCATGGGCATATCCACCGGCGGTACGCTGCCCCTTGATAAAGCCCAGTTGGGGTGCCGGTCTATCCGGCACGCGGCACATGCGCTGCAGATCCATGAACAATCGGGCGTTTTCCAGAACCGCTGCCAACTGTGCGCCGGTGGCTTTCAGGGCCATGATGTCGCTGGTTTCGAAGTAATCCGCTTGGGTATGCTGAACCACCAGTACGCCGACCTTGACCACCCCTTTATGGATCGGCACCGCTAGAAAGGATTCATAGGGTAGCTCGTCGGTTTCGGGAAAATAGCGGAAACGGGGATTCTGGCTGGCGTGCCCCTCACAGACCACCTGGCGGGTGGCCATGACCGTTCCCACCAAGCCCTGTCCGGATCGCATGCGCACACGATTGACGGCCCTCGGATTCAGCCCGACGGTGGCCTTCAGCACCAGTTCATCGGCATCATCGTGGTACAGATAGATGGAGCAGACCGGCGTACCCAGGTTCTTGGAAACCAAGGCCACGGTTCGCTGGAGGAAATTTTCGATATTCTGGCTGCCGGTGACCAAAGCGGACAGGTCACTGAGATCACACAGCATATTCAATAGGTCTTGCCGTCGGCCGGTCATGGCATGTCGGGCCTTTCGTTGGCTTGGGGTCCGCGTATAGTGAGCGCATTCATTGCATCCTTCGTACCGGAGTCGGCGTGATGTTGCCGAACGCGCCGCCGTTCCTGCCGGCCGGCATTCTTGGCGTGGCCGTACCGGTAAGAGACAATTTACAAAAACGTATGCCGCTGACCTAAATTAATACATTTTTGTCTTTTTTAATTTGATGCGAGCCCACTGCTTGGGTTACGATGCGACGCCAAACGCCTGCAGTGCTTAAAAGACTTGCCAACTGCCGGGCACGTGGTTCATAACGGTATGTGCCTTGCAGCTCAATTGCCCGCGAAACGTCCGCCCGCACAGGAACATTGAGAGGTCGCCAGTGACCATGAAAACAGCCGTCAGCCCGCCATCTAATTGTCACCCACCGAAAGGTCTCTATCGACGCGCTTTCGAACACGATGCCTGCGGGGTCGGCATGATTTGCGATCTGAACAATCATCCGACCCACCGCTTGATCCGCGACGCCCTACAGATTCTGGTAAACCTGACCCATCGCGGTGCTTGTGGCTGCGATGAAACCACCGGCGACGGTGCCGGTATCCTGATGCAGCAACCCCATCGGTTCATGCAGAAGATATCGCGTGAGGCCGGCATCGACCTGCCGGACCCGCATGCGTACGCCGCCGGCCTGGTGTTTCTGCCCACCGATGCGGCGCAGCGCAAAATCGCCCGGAACACGCTGGTCGAGGCCGCCCGTGACAAGGGCTTGGCCTTTTTGGGATGGCGCCGGGTCCCGGTCAATCCGGAAGCGGCCGGCGATCTGGCGAGACGGGTCATGCCGGAGATTCGCATGGCCTTCGTGGGCAAGGCGAACGCCATGGACGACACCACAACGTTCGAACGCCGCCTCTACCTCATGCGCAGGCAGGCCGAAAACCGCCTGCGCCGCCTGATCGATACCTCAGACGGCCAGTTTCACGTCGCCAGCCTCTCTTCACGGACCCTGGTGTACAAAGGACTGCTACTGGCGGACCAGATGACCGCCTTTTATCCGGATCTGGCCGATCCGGACATGGCCAGCGCCCTGGCATTGGTGCATCAGCGCTACAGCACCAACACCTTTCCCTCCTGGGACCTGGCCCAGCCCTTCCGCTACCTGTGCCACAACGGCGAAATCAACACCGTTCGCGGCAACATCAACTGGATGCGCGCCCGAGAGCCCTTTTTCCGCGACCGCCGCTTCGGCGACGATCTGGCGGAACTGATTCCCGTGGCCACACCCGGCGGCAGCGATTCGGCCACCTTGGACAACGCGCTGGAACTGCTGCTGCACACCGGCCGCCCCCTGGCCCAATGCATGATGATGCTGGTTCCCGAGGCCTGGCAGCATCATGACACCATGAGCGCCGACAAGCGCGATTTTTATGCCTACCACGCCTGCCTGATGGAGCCCTGGGACGGGCCGGCAGCCATCCCCTTCACCGACGGCATCACCGTGGGCGCGATCCTGGACCGCAACGGGCTGCGCCCCAGCCGCTACACGGTCACCCGCAGCGGCCGCGTGATCATGGCCTCGGAGACCGGCGTCCTGCCCATCGACCCGACCGACGTGGCCGTCAAAGGGCGCCTGGAGCCCGGCCGCATGTTCCTGGTGGATCTGGCCCAAGGCCGCATCATCCACGACGAGGAAATCAAGGCGCGCATGGCCGCCAGGCGGCCTTATGGCCGTTGGCTGCGGCACAACCTGCTACACCTGGAGACGTTGCCGGCAGCGGAGGCACCGCAGGCATTGGACGCCACGGCGCTGGTGCGGGCTCAGCAGCGCTTCGGCTATACGGCCGAAGATATCAAACTGATTCTGGCCCCCATGGCTGCCAAGATGATTGAGCCCACCGGCTCCATGGGCGACGACATTCCCCTGGCGATCCTCTCCAAACGCCCCCGGCTGCTCTACGACTATTTCCGGCAGCTGTTCGCCCAGGTGACCAATCCCCCCTTAGACGCCATTCGTGAAAAGCTGGTCACGGCGCTGTCCACCACCATCGGCCGTGAACGCAATCTGTTTGCCGAAACCCCCCTGCACTGCCGCCAGCTGGCCCTGTCCCAGCCGCTCCTCACGCCGGCTGAGCTGGCAGCCATTCAGGCATCCGATCACGAGGATCTGGCAACGGCCGACCTGTCGATCTGCTGGCCGGTGGCCGAGGGCGGGGAGGGGCTGAGCCAGGCCTTGGAAGCCCTCTGTCGCCATGCCGCCCGCCAGGTGGAGTCCGGCGCCCGCCTGCTGATCCTCTCCGACCGCGACATTCCTTCCGGTCATGTACCGATACCCGCCCTGATGGCCACCGCTGCCGTGCATCATCACCTGATCGGCGCCGGCATGCGCGCCGGGTGCGGGCTGATCGTCGATACCGGTGAGGCCCGCGAAATCCACCATATCTGCTGTCTACTGGGCTATGGCGCCGGTGCGGTGGTGCCCTGGCTGGCCCTGGCCACCATCGACCGCCTGGCCGAGGGCGGATATCTCGACGGCATCAATGCCCGGCAGGCCAAAACCAACTATACGGCCGCCGTGGGCAAGGGCATATTGAAGGTATTGTCCAAAATGGGCATCTCCACCCTGCAGAGCTACCGCGGCGCCCAGATTTTCGAGTGCGTGGGGCTGGACCCGGTGGTGGTCGACCGTTGGTTCAGCGGTACGGTGTCGCGCATCGGCGGCGCGGACATGCAAACCCTGGCCCGGGAAATCGAAGCACGCTGCCGCGGCAAGGAAGCCCTGCCGCCGACCGACGCCCGGCTGACCCAGGAGGGCCGCTACCAATGGCGCCGGGGCGGCGAGGCCCACCAGTACAATCCCGAAACCATCCCGCAGCTTCAACAGGCCGTGCGGTCAAACGATGCATCGGCCTGGCAGCGCTACAGCCAGGCCGTCGCCCGGCTGAACCGCGATGAAGGGTTGCTCCGCGGACGCTTCGAACTGGTTCCGGCCGACGCGCCGGTGTCGCTGGACGAGGTCGAGCCCTGGACCGAGATCGTCAAACGCTTCAAGACCGGCGCCATGTCCTACGGCTCCATCAGCCGGGAAGCCCACGAAACCCAGGCCATCGCCATGAACCGCATCGGCGGCAAGAGTAACAGCGGCGAGGGCGGCGAGGATGCCGATCGCTTCACCCCCGATGCCAACGGCGACTGGCGCAACAGCGCCATCAAGCAGATCGCCTCGGGTCGCTTCGGCGTTACCATCGGCTACCTCTCCAACGCCAGTGAACTGCAGATCAAAATGGCCCAGGGGGCCAAACCCGGCGAAGGCGGCCAGCTGCCCGGGGAGAAGGTCTACCCCTGGATCGCCCGCACCCGCCACAGCACGCCCTGGGTGGGACTGATCTCGCCGCCGCCGCACCACGACATCTACTCCATCGAGGACCTGGCCCAGCTGATCTATGACCTCAAATGCGCCAACCCCGGGGCCCGCATCAATGTCAAGCTGGTTTCCGAAGTGGGGGTCGGTACGGTGGCCGCCGGTGTGGCCAAGGCTGGTGCCGACGTGATCCTGATCAGCGGCGAGGTAGGCGGCACCGGCGCCTCACCGCTGACCTCCATCCGCTACGGCGGCCTGCCCTGGGAACTGGGGCTGAGCGAAACCCAGCAGACCCTGGTGCATAACGGCCTGCGCGACCGGGTGGTGCTGGAGTGCGACGGCCAGCTCAAAACCGCCCACGACGTGGCCGTGGCCTGTCTGCTGGGCGCCCAGGAGTTCGGTTTCGGCACCATCTCCCTGGTGGCTTTAGGATGTATCATGATGCGTGTTTGTCATCTCAACACCTGTCCGGTGGGCATCGCCACCCAGGACCCCGAGCTGAGAAAGAAATTTAACGGTCAACCCGAACACCTGGTCCGCCTGATGCGTTTTATTGCCGAGGATCTGCGCACGATCATGGCCCGCCTGGGATTTCGCACCATCGACGACATGGCCGGCCGCGTCGACCGGCTGAAGATCGATGGCGGCGTGGACCACTGGAAGGCCCACGGCCTCGATCTTGGTCCCATCCTGCACCACCCCCAGGCACCGCTGCATATCCAGCGGTTGTGCATTCCCAAGGGGGTAATCAACGCCGGGGAGGATCTGCCGGACCGCGACCTGATTCGTCAGGCCATGCCGGCCCTGGAGAAAGGTCAGCCGGTGAGCATCGATCTGACCATCACCAATGTTCAGCGAACCGTGGGCACCCGCCTGAGCCATGAGATCGCCCGTCGTCATGGCGACGATGGCCTGCCCGACGATAGCATCGTCATTCGGGCTGCCGGCAGTGCCGGCCAGAGCTTTTTCGCCTTTGGCGCTCCCGGCATCACGGTCGAGGTGATCGGGGACGCCAACGACTATTTCGGCAAGGGGTTGTCCGGTACCGTGTTGGCCATCCGCCCGCCGGCTGATGCCGCATTCACCGCCGAGGAGAACATCATTATCGGCAACGTGGCCCTTTACGGGGCCACTGCCGGGCGGGCCTACATCCGTGGCCGGGCCGGAGAACGCTTCGGCGTGCGCAACAGCGGCGCCGTGGCGGTGGTCGAGGGCGTGGGCGACCATGGCTGCGAATACATGACTGGCGGATGCGTGGTGGTGTTGGGCCCCTGCGGCCGTAATTTTGCCGCCGGCATGAGCGGCGGGGTCGCCTACGTGCTGGAAGACGAACACGGATGGTTTCGGCAGTACGGCTGCAACCGGCAATCGGTGGATCTGGACCCGCTGGCGGCCGAGGACACGGCCGAACTGGCCAGTCTCATCGAGGCCCATTATGACGCCACCGGCAGTACGGTGGCCCAACGCCTCATGGCAGCACCGCAAGATCTTGCCGATCGATTTGTCAAGGTGATGCCCAAAGAATACAAACAGGCCCTGGCCCAGATGGCACAAGCGCAGGTGGCCGGGGAAGGATAGCAGTCATGGGAAAACCCACAGGATTCATGGAACACGACCGCCGGCTGCCCGACCGTCGCCCCGTCGCGGAACGGATCGGCGATTTCAAGGAGATCTACCGGCCCTTCCCCGAACCAGCCTTGCGCGAGCAGGCGGCCCGCTGCATGGACTGCGGCGTGCCGACCTGCCATGCCGGCTGCCCCCTGGGCAATCGCATCCCGGACTGGAACGACGATGTCTACCACGGCCGCTGGCAGGCCGCCTACCATCAGCTCATGGCCACCAACAACTTTCCCGAGTTTACCGGACGGCTGTGCCCGGCCCCCTGCGAGGAGGCCTGCGTGCTGGCCATCAATGCCCCGGCCGTGACTATCGAAGAGATCGAGAAGACGATCATCGAGCGGGCCTTCGACGAAGGCTGGGTCAAACCGCAGCCGCCGGCAATGCGTACAGGTAAACGGGTGGCCGTGATCGGTTCCGGCCCCGCCGGCCTGGCCTGCGCCGCCCAGTTGAACAGCGTCGGCCACACGGTGACGGTGTACGAGCGGGATGCCCAGCCCGGCGGCTTGCTGCGCTACGGCATTCCCGATTTCAAACTGGAAAAATCGATCGTGGACCGTCGCCTGGCGTTGATGCAGCAAGAGGGAATCGTATTTCGTACCGGCCAGCACGTGGGTGTGGAACCGACGGCCGATAGGCTCCGGGCCGAATTCGACGCCCTGGTGCTGTGTTGCGGGGCCACCCGCCCGCGAGACCTGCCGATCCCCGGCCGCGAACTGGGCGGCATCCACCACGCCATGGATTTTCTCACCGCCCAGAACCGGGTGATCGCCGGCGAAGCCCGACAGGTGGCCATCGCGGCCAACGACCGCCGGGTCATCGTCATTGGCGGTGGCGACACCGGCAGCGACTGCATTGGCACCAGCCATCGCCAGGGTGCCGCATCGGTCGTCAACTTCGAACTCCTGCCCCAACCACCGGAAGATCGCCCGCAGGCCCACCCCTGGCCTTACTGGCCCATGCGCCTAAGGACCAGCAGCTCCCATGAGGAGGGCGGCGACCGTCACTGGAGCCTGCTGACCAAACGCTTTATCGGTCGACGCGGTCGGGTGCAATCACTGGAGACCGTTGCCGTGCACTGGGTTGAGGAAGACGGCCGTCCCCTGCACTTCGAGGAGGTTGCCGGATCCCAACGCATCTGGCCGGCCGACCTGGTGCTGCTGGCCCTGGGCTTCGCCGGGCCGGAAACTGACACCTTCGCGGCCCAGCTGGATCTGGCTGTGGACCAGCGGGGCAACATCCGCACCGACGACGATTACATGACCTCAAGCAGCGGCATCTTTGCCGCCGGCGACGCCCGCCGGGGCCAGTCTTTGATCGTCTGGGCCATCTCCGAAGGCCGCGAGGCGGCCCGGGCCGTGGATCGATTTCTCATGGGCCATACCTCCCTGCCGACCAAGGGCTGCTGCGATCTACCGCGGGTATAACCGGGCCGAAACCGGCAGCAACAGGACGTCCCTCCCACACACTGAAAATACAATTATGTAGTTAATGGCATTTGTTCTTACTTATTTGTAATTTAAATAACCCCAGCGCCCCTCCCGCAATTTCATCTCAAGAAAAAAATTTTCACAGACAATCCGATGGGTTTGCCGGCCTCGAAGACACCACGCGCCGGTGTGGAACGCCTTTTGCTCAACTGAAGGGCAACTAGCGTGTGGCAGCTGTTCAATTCAAGTGAAAGGGGTGTGTGAGGATGAGAAAAATCGAAGCCATCATCAAGCCGTTTAAACTCGATGAGATGAAGGACGCCTTGAGTAAAATCGGTGTCAAAGGAATGACCCTGTCCGAAGTCAAGGGATTTGGCCGGCAGAAAGGGCACAAGGAGGTCTACCGAGGCGCCGAGTATCAGGTGGACTTCGTGCCCAAGGTGAAGCTGGAAATCATCGTTGATGCACAGATGAGTGAGAAGGTCACCGACACGATCATGAAAGTGGGCAACACCGGTAAAATCGGCGACGGCAAGATCTTTGTGATGCCGGTGGAAACGGCGGTCCGCATCCGTACGGGCGAATCCGGCCCCGAGGCGATTTAGCGGCGGGCGGCCCCGTTCGATGTCTCAACCCAATAACCATTACCAGCAATCTTTTAAATCAGTACAAGGAGATCAAGATGAAATCTGCACGGGTTTGTTCAGTCGCACTAGTGGTTGTTTTTCTCACGCTTATCTGGGGAACATGCGTGCCGATCGGGGCCGCCGAAGCGGTGCCCGAGGAGGTGGTTCGCGCAGCCGTTCCCGTCGAATTGCTTCAGGGCAAAACCCAGATGGAGATTCAAAACGAACTGCCCATATCAGGCGCCTACCGGGATGAGACCAGCCCCATCGAGGAAGCAATCACGGTGGAGCTGAACGGCACTCCCCAGCAGGTCACCATTTTTCGGTACCTGTCGGACATTGAAATCCTGCAATACCGCGGCGATGTGCTCTGGACCTGTATCGCCGCCTTCCTGGTGTTTATCATGCAGGCCGGATTCGCCATGCTGGAGGCCGGGTTCACGCGGGCCAAAAACGCCATCAACATCATGATGAAGAACATCATGGATTTTTGCATCGGCACCATCGCCTTCTTGGCCGTCGGCTTTCACCTGATGTTCGCCGGTCCCGATGAATCGTTGTTCTGGCTGGGCAACACGGCAGCGACCCAATGGGGCTTTCCCTTCTGGCTGTTCCAGTGCGTCTTCGCCGCCACCACGGCCACCATCGTCTCCGGCGGCGTCGCCGAACGGACCAAGTTCACCGGCTATCTGGCCTACAGCATCGTCATCTGCGCCTTCATCTATCCGGTATTCGGCAGCTGGGCCTGGGGCAGCCTGCTGGATGGCGGCGGATGGCTGGAGAGTGTCCTGGGAGTCGGATTCTACGACTTTGCCGGATCCACGGTGGTTCACTCCATCGGCGGATGGCTGGCCCTGGCCGGCGCCATGGTGATCGGACCGCGCATCGGCAAGTTTGCCCCCGACGGTACCCCCAAGGCCCTTCCCGGGCACAACCTGCCTTTTGCGGTCATCGGCGGCTTTATCCTCTGGCTGGGGTGGTTCGGCTTCAACCCGGGCAGCACCACCACCTTTGACGGCAATCTGGCCCGAATCGCCGTGATGACCAACGTCGCCGGCGCAGCCGGCGGCATCGGCGCCGTGGCGGCCATCTGGGCCTACATGAAAAAACCGGACGTGGGCATGACCGTCAACGGATTCCTGGCCGGCATGGTGGCCATCTGCACCGCCGTGGATGTGGTCGATGTCACCGGTGCGTTTATCATCGGCCTGGTGGCCGGTGTATTGGTCGTCTTCAGCGTCATTTTCATTGAGCGCACCCTCAAGATCGACGACCCGGTCGGCTGCATCAGTGTTCACGGCGTGTGCGGCGCCTGGGGCAGCCTGGCCTATGCCTTTTTCGGCGTCGAAGCGTTCAGCATGAAGGTCCTCTTTGCCCAGCTCATCGGTATCGGTGCCGGCTTTGTGTGGGCCTTCGGCACCGGCCTGGTGCTCTTTTTGGGCATCAAGCACACCATCGGCCTGCGGGTGACCGAATCGGAAGAGGAAGAAGGGCTGGACATCGGCGAACACGGCGGCGAAGCCTATACGGGCTTTCCGCAGCATAACCTGGTGCCGTAACGGTCGAACCGGTCGCTTCTCAGCGGCCAGACCATCGTGGGCCGGGCCTCTCCCTCCCGGCCCACGATACCGTCCAGCGAAGCCATCGGCGCCATTCACGCGGACCCGAGCGTACCGTCGATAAGATCTCCGGTCAGTATGCGTACTGGCCGGAATAAATCGCTCCAAAGTGTTTCATAAGAAGAATAATATTTTAATAAAAGTGCGTGTGTAATGACCAGGAATGATTGCACCGGGTGGTGCGGTCGGTCCTGAAAGCGAAGTTGACAACCGATCGAGAGAATTGACGGTCATTTGGTTACCTGTTACAAGAGCCCAACGATTCAGCCAACCACCGCGATGCGACTGCAGGGTTATGAAAAAGCGGACCAATGAAACCAGCCGTTCCGGCCAGTCCAACAAGCTGGAGATTGCCATCGGCAGCCAGATCCGATCTTTCAGGAAGAAGATGGACCTGACGATTGCCGAACTGGCCAATCTGGCCAACCTGTCCATTGGCATGCTTTCCAAGATCGAAAACGGCAACGCCTCGCCATCCCTGTCCACATTGCAGTCTTTGTCCGATGCACTCAACATTCCGGTTACCGCCTTTTTTCGAAGATACGAAGAACGGCGCAATGCCAGTTTTGTCAAATCGGGCCAGGGCCTGGTCATCGAACGGCGCGGGTCGCGTGCCGGCCACGAATACCAGCTGCTCGGACACAGCGTCGGCAAGTCCATTTCCGTGGAACCCTATCTGATCACGCTGACGGTCGAATCGGAAGTATTCCCGCTCTTCCAGCACACCGGCATGGAGTTTCTCTACATGCTGGAAGGCAAACTGCTCTATCTGCATGGTGATCAATCCTACATGCTGGAACCGGGGGACTCGCTTTTTTTCGATGCAGAAACCACCCATGGACCCGAAGAACTGGTGGAACTGCCGATCCGATTCCTCTCCGTCATTGTCTCTCCTCGTTTTTCTGAATAGTCCGTCCGGGCACAACAGCCGGTCTGCCGGCCAAGCGGTGACCTGAAGACGGCCCAAGGCACAAATCCAGTCATCAATCAGTCAAGCCATCGATCGGCTTGGCCCATGCGATCGGACGGAACGATGCCCGCTTAGACCGAACCCCGTCCGGCGGCCTGGCATACAAGAGGAGGCAGCATGTGTGCAATAGCAGGACTGTTGTTTAAAAATGGGCGGCGTGACGGCCTGAACATGACCACCGGCCAAGCCCTGACCGCCATGTTGGATGCCACCCTGCATCGCGGCCCCGACTCGACCGGCTGGGCCCTGTACCACCAGCCGCAGGACGGTCGCCTGCGAATCCGTTTTTTCCTCTCCGACACCGATTCGGCAGAAGCTGATATTGGTCATATCCGCAGCCTGCTTGCCGGACAGCAGGCCCACATTCTCAATGAGGAGACCACGGGCTGCACCTATGCGGTCAGGGTTACCTTCGAAGGCGATGTACAGACCCTGACCCATGCCCTGGAAGGCGCGACCCGGCTGGTCTCCATCGGCACCAGTCTGGACATCATCAAAGATGTCGGCCAGCCCCGGGACCTGTCCCAACGCTACGACATTGCCCGCTTCGACGGCAACCACGGCATTGCCCACATCCGCCTGGCCACCGAATCCGGGGTCCATCCGGACACCTCGCATCCCTTCTGGGCCTGCGGGTTTTCGGATGTGGCCACGGTGCACAACGGCCAGATCACCAACTACTGGATCATGCGCCGTCGCCTGGAGCGCCGGGGCATGCGCTTCCAGACGGAAAACGATACCGAGCTGATCGCCGTTTACCTGGCCTACCGGATGAGCCGGAGCGTCTCCCTGGAGGAGGCCCTCAAAAGCAGCCTGGAAGACCTGGATGGTACCTTCTCCTATCTCGTGGCCACTCGCGACGCCATCGGCTACGCAAAGGACAAGCTGGCCGCCAAGCCCATGGTCAAATACGAAGACGACGACCTGATCGCCATCTCTTCGGAAGAGGTCGGCCTGAACCGTCTCTTTCCGGGGCGCGCCCTGGAAACCAGCGAACCGGCGCCCCAGACCTGCGGGATGTGGACCCGGAACTGACGGCTGGGAAGCCGAGGCAACGAAGCACGCATCCCTTTCGGAAGCCCCCCGCTATCAACAGCATAAAGGTAGACATAAATGGCAACCATCGATCTTTCCAAAATGCCGATCAAAACGGCCAATGAAGTCATCAAGGGCTACGGCGCCATTCATCAGGATATCCGCATCGTCAATCCGGATGCCAAGCACTACATCGCCGTCGGCCTGACCAACCCCATCACCATCGATATCTGCGGATCGGCCGGCTACTTTTGCGGCGGGCTCAGCGACAGCCCGCAGATCCACGTGGAAAAGAACGTCTCCTGGGGGGTGGGCGACAACATGCTCTCGGGCACCATCGTGGTGGAGGGCAATGCGGGCGCCATTGCCGGCGAGGCCCTGCGGGGCGGCGACATCGTCATCAAAGGCAACATGGGCAGCCGGGCCGGCCAGGTCATGAAAAAAGGGACCCTGTGCTGCGGCGGCAGTGCCAGCTTCATGGCCGGCTACATGATGTACGGCGGGCGCATGATCATTTTGGGCGACTCCGGCCAACGGGTGGGTGAGAACATGGCCGGTGGTGAGATCTTCGTGGGCGGGCGCATCGACTCGCTGGGCTGCGACGCCATGGTCGTCGATCCTGAACCCGGCGAGATCGAGGCCGTCGCCGAATTTCTCGATCGCCACGGCATCCGATTCACGGGCACCTTCAAGAAAGTGGTGGGTGCCGGAAAAGACCTGACCTACGGCAAGCCCGAACCTGCCCTGCCGCGCATCCCATATCCGGAGTTCTCATCGACCGAGGCCGGTTACTGGAACAAGAAGATTCAGCAGGATCTGCGGGTGAAGGGCCACATCGGCCGCTACCGGATCCGCGGCTACGGCACCACCCGGCACGTGCCCCATTTCGGTGACCTGGCCTTTAAAAAAGAGATCATCTCAGCCGTGGAGAGCCGGCAAGCGATGCCGCCGGTCAACCTGAGAACCCTGATCGGCGACCGCCACGGCGCCCGGGCCATCGACCTGAGCATGCCGGTGATGATCGCCCCCATGAGCTACGGGGCCTTGAGCCCGTCCATGAAGCGGGCCTTAGGCAAGGCTTCCAACCTGGCAGGTATCGCCGACAACACCGGCGAGGGTGGCATGTATTCGGTGGAACGGGCCGAAGCCCGACAGCTGATCGCCCAATGCCTGTCCGGCCGGCTGGGCTGGAACATCCACGACATGAAGCGCTCGGACGGCCTGGAAATCTACATCTCCCAGGGCGCCAAACCCGGACTGGGGGGCCAGCTGATGGCCGCCAAGCTGACCCAGGAAATTGCCGACATGCGCGGCATTCCGGCCGGCATGGATCTGCGTTCACCGTCCCGCCATCCGGACATCCTCGGCGGCGACGACCTGGTCATGAAGGTCAATGAATTCAAGGAAGCCGTCGGTGGGCGCCTGCCGGTCAGCCTCAAGCTGGGAGGCGGCCGTACGCGAGACGACGTCAAAATCGCATTCAAGGACGGTCTCGATTTTATCGAACTGGATGGCCTCCAGGGGGGCACCGGTGCCGCCGGTGACGAAGTGGCCGAATTTATGGGCATCCCCACCATGGCGGCCTTGATGGAAGCAGTCGACGGCCTGGAGGAGATCGATGCCGGGGGACAGCTGCCGATTGTCTTGATGGGCGGTATCACCAACGGCATCGATGCGGCCAAGGCCATCGCCCTGGGTGCCACGGCCGTCGGGCTGGGCACGGCCATGCTGATCGCCGGCGGATGCACCGGCTGTATGGACTGCAGTTCCGGCACATGTCCCGTGGGCATGGCCACCCAGGACGGCAAACTGACGCAACGCTGCCGTGCCGAACGCATGGCCATCAAAATGCACACCTATCTGGAGTCCTTCCGCTGGCAGATGGCGGCGGTTGCCCACGCTTTAGGTTATGACGATATCCATCAGCTGTCGCCCTCCGACCTGGTGGCCCTCACACCCGAAGCAGCCGCATTGACCCGTTTGCCGTATCGTCCCGAGTACCGTGAGCAGTTGAAAGCGACGGCCGCGGAGCAAACCGGCACCACCATCAGTGGCAAAGAGACCGGTTCGGCCAACTTCTCCCGTCGGGATCGCCGTATCATCCGCCACATGGCCGCCCAAGACGCCGTGGATGCGAGCGTCCGGCAGCACGTTCTCAGTCAGCTGATCGTGCCGCGCGACAATCCCTTTCCGGTGTCACGGCCGGCCAGCCTGGACGATGTGGTCTTCTTGTCGGCAGCCCTGACGCGCCTGGTCATCGATCCCTATCGTGAGGCCTGCTCCACCGAAACCGATATCAGCCGCTGGCGAGACGTGGGCGAGCGACCGGCGGACATACCGGCACTCAAGCTGGCCGAACCCATCCTGATCACCGGCTTCGACGAGGCCCCGGTGGCGATCAGATCCGCAATGGCCGGCGCGATGGCCAATAAAGGGTGTGCCTACATCGGCCGGCATCCGCTTTCCGAAGCGCATCCGGCAGGCTGGCTGCAGCTGGTCCGGCCGTCGGACCGGCCGGATGCCAGGGCCGATGGACTGATCTATGCTAGCGATTCCAGTCTTGATGACCGGACCCTCGCACGCCGGCGCCCGGATCAGCTGCTGGGCATGGTCGCCTCCGTCCACACCATCTCCCGGGCAATCCCCGTTGCCCTGGACCGGCAGCTGGATGTGTTGCTGCTGGATTGCACGGCAGGCATGTCCGGCCCCTGGCCCGAATTGCAGGGCCCGCCGGATCTGACTGTCATGCGCAATGCCATCGCCCTGCTGAGAAAACTGGGCCGGGAGGAGGAGATCGCTCTGATCAATTTCGGTGGCATGCGTTCGGGTACGGACGTCGCCAAGGCGCTGGCCCTCAATTGCAGCGCTTCGGTGTTCAGCCTGGCGGCAGCCCTGGCCATGGGGGCGGCCGTCGACAAACCGGAGGGGGTGCGCTTTCCCGATACGGTCAATGCGGACAGCGCCGCGGCCGCCCTTGAGAACTGGATCACGGCCACCTCCCAGGAGGTCGCCATCATTGCCCGCTGCACCGGCAAGACCAGCATCCACAACCTGGAACCCGAAGACATGCGCACGATCACTCTGGCCACCTCGGAGGCCTTGGGCATCCCCCTGGCATCGGGTGCGGTCAAGCGGGAGGGGTTTTAACGAACGGACAACCAGCAGCGTCATCACCAATTCAATACCAAGAAGGGATACCATCATGAATCATGTTGTCGCAATCGATGCAAAGAACAGTTCGGACACGGAAAAAAGAGCACAGGTCCGTGAGCAATTGGAAGCCCAGGGGATTGAATTTCTACTGGCCCAGTTCGTGGACATCCATGGCAGCCCCAAGGTCAAGCAGGTGCCGGTGGCCTGTTTCGACGACATCGTCGACGATGGTGCCGGATTCGCCGGCGGGGCGGTGTGGGGCATGGGACAGGGGCCCGAAAGCCACGACATGATGGCCCGGGCGGATCTGGACACCTTCTGCCAGCTGCCCTGGAAACCCAACGTGGCCATCGCCAGCTGCAATATCTACGTGGATGACGACCCCTGGCCCTATTGCCCGCGCAACAATCTATTGCGCATGATGGACCAGTTCGCTGCCGAGGGCTATCTGCTCAACGGCGGCTTCGAACCCGAGCATTTTCTGGTGGAAAAGCACCCCGACGGCAGCATCCGCCCCTGGGACCCTCAGGGCATCGACGTGCTGGCCAAACCCTGCTACGACTTCAAGGGCATGTGCCAGACCATGGATTACCTGCAGGATATCATCCGCTACGGCAACCAGATGGGCTTCGGCATCTACCAGAGCGACCACGAGGATGCCAACGGCCAATATGAAATCAACTTCGGCTGGACCAACGCCCTGCATACCGCCGACCGGCTGATCCGCTTTCGCATGCTGGCCGGGCAGACAGCCGGAAAATACGGCGCTACGGCCACCTTCCTGGCCAAACCCTTCGACAACAAGACCGGCTCGGGTGCCCATTTTCACTTTCACGTCGCCGACGCCAGCGATCAGCAAAACCTTTTTCCGGCCAACGGCGATGGCGACGACATCAAGGACCTGGGTCTGTCCACGACGGCGGTGTATTACATCGGCGGCCTGTTGAAGCACATCCAGGCCCTGACCGCCGTGGCATCGCCCATCATCAACTGCTACCGCCGCATCCAGAGCGGCGAGTTCGTCTATTCGACCACCTCCGGCTATACCTGGACACCGTCGTTCGCCTCATACGGCGACAACAACCGCACCCAGCTGTACCGCTGCCCGGACAACAACCGCGTGGAGGACCGTTCACCCTCGGCCATGGTGAATCCCTATCTGTTCATGGCCGCGCACATGGCCGCCGGTCTGGATGGCATCAAGAACCAAATCGATCCGGGCGACCCCATCATCGGCGAAAACGTCTGGAATCTCTCCTATGAGCAGCGGCGGGAACGCGGTATGATCCTTTTGCCCCAGAATCTGCTCGAAGCCGTCGAGGCGCTCGACGCCGATGAGGTGGTCAAGGCCGGGCTGGGGCCCATTGCCGACGAATTCGTCCGCTTGAAAAAAAGCGAATGGGGGGAGTTCATGAAACATGTGACCCCCTGGGAGGTGGACCGCTACCTCACATTGTTGTAGCCCCGCTTGTGGCTTAAGGCGAAATTGCGACCAACCATCGACACCCGCCCGCCGAACCGGCGGCGGGTGTCGACGAACCGATCAACGACGGGCAGAAGCCATGGTCTATGCCACCGTAATCGAGATGCTTGAAGGAAGCGGCGCCGCCTATCGTATTCACCATCATACGGCCGTTACCACCATCGCTGAGGCCCATCGTAAGGTGCCCCACCTGACGCGCAACCTGCTCAAAACGGTGGCCTTCAAGATCAAGGACGCGGCGTGGGTCCTGGCAGCGGTGGGCAGCCGTAACCGCATCGATTACAAACGTTTGGCCGATGCGGTCGGCGTCAATCGCCGCGCCCTGCGGTCGATGGCACCGGATCAGGTCGAATCCGAACTGGGATTCGCCGTCGGCGGCGTGGGCCCCTTTCCCGTGCGCGACGATATCCGCGTGATTTTTGACGATGCCATCCAGCCCTCAACACCGGTTTTTTGCGGCAGTGGCCTGAACACACGCACGGTCGAAATCAAGGCTGCCGATCTGATCGCAATTAGCGGCGGCAAGGTTTATCCCATCTCAAAAGCACCCAGCCCCGGTTGACGCGCTGGTGCGCGGCGCGATCCGGTACAGCCTTTTTAGACCGCATTCAACTTATTGCCTCCGGCGATAAAAAGACGCCAGGTGGCGATCACGCCGCCAGCCCCTTGGGTTCACGGCCCATTGTGTGTTAAAGTATCTTCACTAACATCTCACCTTTGAAAAGGGCCTTTCCCATGGACTATTTCGAGTACCGCGACGGTGAATTGTGGGCCGAAGACGTCCGCGTCAGCGAGCTGGCGCAAACGTTCGGCACCCCGCTGTACATCTATTCAGCCAAAACCCTGAAACGACATTATCAGGCCTTCGATCAGGCCCTGAGCGGCATGGACCACCTGACCTGCTTCTCGGTCAAGGCCAACAGTAACATCAGCCTGCTGCGTCTTCTCGGCGGCTTCGGGGCCGGCGTGGACATCGTTTCCGGCGGAGAACTCTACCGAGCCCTGAAGGCCGGCATCGATCCGCAGAAAATCGTTTACTCGGGGGTCGGCAAGCAGGACCATGAGATTCGCGAAGCGTTGACCGCCGACATTCTCATGTTCAACGTGGAGTCCGTGCAGGAGCTGGAATTGATCGGCAAGCGGGCCGCCGACATGGGTATGACCGCCCGAATCAGCCTGCGCATCAACCCCGATGTGGACCCCCAAACCCATCCGTACATCTCCACCGGCCTCAAGAAAAACAAATTCGGCCTGGATATGCTCGACGCCACCGGCGCCTATCGGCTTGCCAAGGAGACGCCGTCTATCGCACCGGTGGGCATTGACTGCCACATCGGCTCCCAGCTTACCCAGATCGGTCCCTTTGTCGAAGCATTGCAAAAGCTGTTGGACTTTGCCGACCAGCTGCACTCAACCGGCATCGATATTCGCTACTTGGACCTGGGCGGCGGATTGGGCATCACCTACAACCAGGAGGTGCCGCCGCTACCGGTGGATTTGGGCCGCGCCATTGCCGACACCATCCGCGGGCGGAACCTGACCATCATCCTGGAGCCGGGCCGCGCCATCGCCGGCAATGCCGGCATCCTGGTTACCCGTGTACTCTACACCAAGAACACCCGGATCAAACATTTTGTCATTGTTGACGCGGCCATGAACGACCTCATGCGGCCGTCCCTGTACGACGCCTACCACCATATCGCCGAGGTGGCGCCCAACGGCCGGGAGACGATTGACGTCGATGTGGTGGGCCCCATTTGCGAAAGCTCCGATTTTCTGGCTCAGGATCGTTCCTTGCCAAAAGTCGCCCCCGGCGAATTGCTGGCCATCTTCTCAGCCGGGGCATACGGTTTTACCATGGCGTCGCAGTACAATTCGCGACCCCGGGCGGCCGAAGTTCTCGTGGATGGTGATCGGGTTGTCCTGGCCCGCAGGCGCGAAAGCTATGACGATCTCGTCGCCCTGGAAGGAGAGATCGACTCACAATGAAAGACATTCACAAGCTCAAGGCCAAACTGCTCACCCTGTTCACCGAGCAGTACTTTGCCGTTCTGGCCACCCGCACCGGCGACCAGATCCACACGACCCTGGTGGCCTTCGCCGCCAACGACGACCTGAAGACACTTTTTCTCTGCACGCCCCGGGCCACGCGCAAGTACACCAACCTGAAGCGGAATCCTTCGGTTTCCCTGCTGGTGCACAACAGCGCCAACATGGCCACGGACATCAGCCAAGCCATGGCCGTGACGATTGCCGGCAGCGCTGCAGACGTACCCGATGACCGGTTGGAAGAAGCGAAGGCCATCTACCTGGGCAAGCAGCCTCATATGACCGCATTCGTCAACTCGCCCAACACGGCCATTGTCGAGGTGGCCGTCAGCCGTTACGACGTGGTGGCGCACTTCCAGGACGTCACCATCCTGGAAATCCGGAATGATCGTCTGATAAACCCATGAAGGCCATTATCGCATTCGATCAAATTCGTGACCGACACCGGCACCTGGTGGGTGGCAAGACTTTGGCTCTGGCGACCCTCAGGCGCAGCGGCATCATGGTTCCTGACGGCCACTGCATCACCACCGTCGCTTACCGCCGCTTCATCGACTTGACCGGGGTGGGCACCCGCATCGCTTTGGAGCTGGGACGGCTGCCCCTGGCCCAGATGCGCTGGGAAGAGATATGGGACCTGGCCCTGCGCATCCGCAGCCTCTTTTTGAACACGGAGATACCTGAACAGCTGGAGGCGGCGCTGGCGCCGGCGCTGACGTCGCGCTTTGGCGACAGCGCCGTGGTGGTGCGCTCCTCCAGCCCCCAGGAAGACCGTGCGGGCACCTCATTTGCCGGGCTGCACGACAGTTATGTCAATGTTCGCGGCATCGATGCCATGTTCACGCACATCCGGCTGGTGTGGGCCTCCCTGTGGTCCGACGGCGCCCTGCTCTATCGCAAGGAACTGGGCATGGACATGCAAAAGAGCGCCATGGCGGTAATCATTCAGGAGCTGGTCTCCGGGGAGCGCTCGGGGGTGGCTTTCTCCAAGAGCCCCGATGGCGCCGACCACGCGGTGGTGGAGTCGGTCTATGGCCTCAACCAGGGTCTGGTCGATGGTACCATCGCACCGGACCGCTGGACGATCCATCGGACCAGCGGGCAAATCCTCGACCACACCCCGGCCAGACGCGACGCCGCCATACGGCCGTCGGCATCGGGCACCCGGCAGAAACCGCTTTCAGCTGAGGAACGGTCGACGCCCCCGCTGGACGACCAGCGCCTGGATCAGGTCTTCCGCCTGGCGATGGCCTTGGAGAAAAGCGAAGGACGGCCGCAAGACGTGGAGTGGACCTTTGAAGGCGACCAATTGTTTCTGCTGCAGCGCCGGCCGGTCACCACGACTGAAAACGAGGATCAGAGGGCCGCACCGTGGACGGCGGACGACAAGCGCCCCTGGTATCGAAGCCTCAAGCGCAGCTTCGACAACCTGCAGCGGCTGCATGACCGCATCGAAAACCATTTGCTGCCCCAAATGGCTGCCGAGGCCAAACAGTTGGCCGGCATCGACCTGGCCGGCCTCTCCGACCCGGCCCTGGCCGAGGCCATCGACGCCCGCATAGGCATTCACCAGCGCTGGCGTGATGTCTATTGGCGCGATTTCATTCCCTTCGCCCACGGCGCCAGGCTCTTCGGCCAGGTCTACAACGACCTGATCAAGCCCGACGATCCGTATGCCTTCACCGCCTTGCTGGGCGAAACCCAGATGACCGGATTGGCCCGCAATCGCGACCTGCAGGAATTGGCCGGGATGATCCGATCGGATCCGCATCTGCGGCAACAACTGCAAACCGATTCAGACAACGGCCTGAGCGCGGCCTTTGCCGAGCGCCTGAACCGGTTTCTGAGCCGCTACGAAGATCTGACGTTCAAGGCCGTTCGCTTTTTCAAGGACCGGGCGGGCCTGATCCGCCTGCTGCTGGAAATGGCCTCCCGTCCGGCGCCCGCGCCCGCCGCAAAGCGACCGGACATCGCCGCATTATGTGATGATTTCATTCAACGCTTTCCCGAGGAGCGCCGCGATTTTGCCAGGGATATTCTAAAGATCGGCCGGTCCAGCTACCGGTTGCGGGACAACGACAACATTGTCCTGGCCCGCATCGAAGCCCAGCTGATCAAAGCGGTGGATGAAGGCAAACGCCGCATCGCCGGCCACCGACAGATCGATCTGAATGCGATTGGCCCCCAGCAGGTGAGCCGGCTGCTGGCAGATTCCGAAGCCATCGTGACCATGCAAACGGAGCAGGCAACCATTGACGAACCCGTCCAGCAACAGGCCCGGCCGGAATTAATTCCGCAACGCGGCGGGCAGGTCTCGGACGGTTCGTTTGTCATGCGGGCGCGTCAGATCATCGGTCAGCCCGCCGGACGGGGATTGGCCGTGGGGCCGGCACGGGTGATCGCCTCAGTGGAAGACCTGTTCCAATTCAAGTCCGGTGAAATTCTGGTCTGCGACGCCATCGACCCCAACATGACCTTCGTGGTCCCCCTGGCCGCCGCCATCGTGGAGCGGCGCGGTGGCATGCTGGTGCACGGCGCCATCATTGCCCGTGAGTACGGCCTGCCCTGCGTGACCGGTGTGGCCGATGCCACTGCGCTGATTCATACCGGCGACCGGCTCACCGTGGACGGCTACCTGGGAATTATCACCCTGGACGCTTGAACGGCATCGGCTGTCCATCACAGCCACGATGCGCCCCCGAACCGATGTGATGGGCATTCCCTTGCTGGGCCCCGCCGTCGACATCGCTGTCCGTTGATTGAGCAAAACAGTGGCCGTTTCAGCGGCGGCCGATGCTTGGAAGACGTGGTTGACCGCATGGCCCGACACGGGTTGGGCCCTCGAACGCACCATCCCCGGTGCGGAGATGAGCGCATCGGGGTGTTGATCCCCCTCTACGTCTCGTCCGCCATATCCAATTCGTGATTGATTTCAATGGCGTCGATCACGCTCTGGGCGGCCGGGCATAGGGTAATGTAGTTGTTGAAGGCCTCTTGAGCATCCGCCCGCCGGTCGGGCGGCAGCTTCAGACGGTAATGAACATTGATGCGGACGATCTTCAACACGCCGTTGACATCCTCGATGTCGCCGGTAACCGTCGCCATGTATCGATCCTGGAAGGTCCGGATCTTTTTTTTGGCCAGCACCGCGGCCAATGTGCCCATCATTCACCCGCCCACCGCGCCAACCAGATGGTCGAGTGTCGCGGCGTGCTCCTCCTCAGGATCGACATTGTAAAAAGCCTTGATGCCGCCATGGACACCGTAATAGACCGGCTGATCGAATCCTCGGATTTGGGCGATGCGGGTGGGTCCCTTTTCGCGTGTGATCGTGATGTGCGATTGATGGATGATGTCTCCCATAGTACCGTCCTCCTCGTTGAAGGGTTTTGTGACTGGTGGTCGGGGCGACGGGCCACAACCAACGCACTTGCTGAGCAGATGATCATTTACGCCTTTATTAAGATGGTAAGCATCAAAAGCACCGTTGCCCAATCAGGCCGCCTGGCCCAGGGTGCGGCACGGCTGCCTGATTGGGGTGTCAAATTGACAGTACCCTATGCGGGTGATAAGAAACGGGCTTTGAAATACGACCAAACCAATCCTGAACCTGCTCGGCAGCACGTGATTCTCCGTTCAGAACGCAATCCGGCATTCCACTTCCAGAACCCTGCGCACCATTGACGGTCGCCGTCCGAGCAACCAACGTTCACAACAACATGATTGGCTGATAATTGGAGACCCCATCCATGCAAATTCTATATTGGTTGTCGATGCTTCTTCTCTTTGGCCTGGTGGTCTGGGAGGGATATCAGCTCCGGCGCCAGCATCTAAAAATTCACAAGCTCAAGCAGTCCCTGCTGCAACTCAACCGGCAGACCCACAAGCAGGAGGCCGATTACACGCAAAAACGAGCCCATTGGGAGCAGACCGAAGTGAAGTTGCGCGATTTTCTTCAGCTGCTGGACACCGTGATGAACACCATTCCCAACCCGATCTATTTCAAAGATGCCGATGGCATCTATCAGGGCTGCAACAAGGTCTTCTCCAAAGAAATCCTCGGACTGACCCGAGACCGCATTATCGGCAAACGCCCCCAGGAGTTGCCCCAGCAGATACCCGCTGCCTTGGCCGCGACCTACCAGCGAGAAGAGATGAAAATGGTGGACAAAGGCGGTTTTCATACATTCGAGGCGGAGGTGCAGCGTGCCGATGGGCAGCGCCGGGACTTTTTATTCAGCCTGGCACCGGTGATGGATGCCCAGGGCGATTGCGACGGCAGCGTGGCCGTTCTGTCGGACCTGACGGAGAAGAACCGTGCCGCTCGGGATCGTATGCAAAAGGAGAAGTTGGAGGGGGTCCTGGAGACCGCCGGGGCCGTCTGCCACGAATTCAACCAGCCCTTGCAGGCGATTTCCGGTTACACCGAATTGATGGCCATGAAGCTGGACGGCCACGACGCCCGCACCTATATCGACAAACTGACCACGCAGATCGCACGCATGCGGGACATCACTGACAAGCTGCAGGGCGTCACCCGCTATGAAACCAAGGATTACGCCGGCGATACAAAGATCATCGATATTCACAAAGCGTCCGGCGACGCCGGTGGTCATCCGGCAGACACGATATGATCTACCGCCTGGCCGCCGATGGGGTCGTGTTGGTTCACTTGGGCTTCATCCTGTTCGTGATCGGCGGAGGATTGTTCGTTCTCAAGTGGCCCAAAGCCGCCTTCGTGCACATCCCCTGTGCCGTTTGGGGCACCGTGGTCATCCTTGGCGGGTGGGTTTGTCCCCTGACCCCCCTGGAGCAGCACTTGCGCGCGCTGGCCGGTGGTACCGGATACACCGGTGGATTCATCGATTACTACATCATGCCCCTGATCTACCCGCCCGGGTTGACCCGGACGGTTCAGGTGGTTCTGGGGGTTATCGTCCTGGTGGCCAACTTGTTGCTGTACCGCTGGGTGTTCAAACGACGCGCTGACAAGCAGAAGGCGCGGACTGCAGCATAAGCGCAGATAAAGTACGTGCGGTTGACAGGACGGCTGCGCCTTTCCCTCCGGTCAAACCGGCTCCGAACGGGCGTTCGTAGCCCCAAACTGTTATGAATATATTTTGCCACACCTGCATCTGTTATTCTGTTTCCCTCCAGGGTAAACCAATCCCCATCATCAAGTCACCTCCGTTTCCCGATCAG
>JAAUYD010074819.1_pt1 | contig 23697 bp, 13 predicted proteins | sample 7278101 | NCBI WGS metagenome assembly JAAUYD01 (sample SAMN14350128, study PRJNA611818) | marine sediment metagenome | isolation source: surface marine sediment (0.6m) | place: French Polynesia: Moorea | collected 2018-08
CAGGTCACCGTGGCGACCGACACCCGAATCGATAACCGCAACGCCGACCTGCTTGTTCATGACGAGCTTCTTCTCGTACTCCATCTTCGAATCGAACGACAGAGTGTTGGCTGTTGCGTGGCCAGGCACGTTCGCCGTTGCACGAGCCGACGCCGAGAAGCTCTCGATCCGCTCGTCAGGCACGACGAAGGCAACACGCTTCGAACGCTTCAGCCGCTCGATCGCGCGCGGGGGCAGGCTCGCGGAACGCATCTTCAGCTTGCCGAATTCGCGTTTGACCTTGCCGCCGTTTCGACGAACGTTGTCGGACTGTGAGCGGTCGAGCCTGGCCTTGTAACCGATGATGACGTCGATCTTCTCGCCCCTGGCACCGCCTTCCTTTGCGGCGAAAGCACTCGGTGCGAAGCAGAGCCCCGTCATCGCGATTGCGGTCAGTACGAACTTCAGTTTATTCACGGTTCTTTTCCTTGTTGCCGGCGCCGCGCTCATGCCGTCGATAATTCCTTTCGAGCATTCAAACAGTTCGGTAGCGGTGTTGGAGGTGTGCACTCGGTCCGGGTCTGCCGGCCAGGTGTGAATCCGATCACATAACGGCTGTGTGAAATTCATGCCGCCCCCTCTGCCGTTCTCGGCTGGTCGAAATCGGAATTGTGTTCAATGAGACGGCCGTTGCGACGTGCGCGGAACAGGATCGAGGACGGCTGGATATCGTCCGTATTGAAGCCTTCGCTGGTCGCAGCCTCGTCGATACCGAGCAGCCCGACCCACGCGTCTCGCTTGTTCTTCGCCTCGTACATCAGGCTGTCGGCCAGGTTGATAACCTCGTCGAGTCCGGAGTTCTCCGAATGCCCGCTGTACAGCGGGTAGGCCACGAAACCGATGGAGCAGGTTGTACGTACGATCTGGCCTTCCTCGAGCGTGAAGCTCGTCGCCGCGATCTTGGAACGGATTCGCTCGGCCAGTGCCTCCGCTTCGCCCGGGTGGCTCTGCTTCGCGACGACGACGAACTCGTCACCGCCCCAGCGGACGACGAAGTCGGAGCGACGGCAGGTCGACAGCAGGACGTCACGAATCTCGAGCAACATCTGGTCGCCGGCGGCGTGACCGTAGGTGTCGTTGATCGGTTTGAAGTTATCGAGGTCGATCATCATGAAGACGAGGTCGGCCGCGTCTTCCGTCTTCATGCCGTTCATTTCGTTCGTGTGCTTGCGACGGATCGTCTCGAGGTCGCGAGAGACTTCCTCGAAGACGAAGCGACGGTTGCGCAGACCCGTCAACGGATCGCTGAGGCTGCTTTCCTGCAATGACTGGTTCAGCTCCACTAGCTCCTCGCTGCGCTCAGCCAATTCGCGGGTGCGCTTCGAGACTTCGCGCTCGAGACGATGGCTGTACTCTTCCTCACGGCGCAGTCGGCGCTGGTGACCCCACCACAGGAACAGGCAGACCTGGACGAACAGTGCTGCGTACGCGACGTACGCCCACCACGTGTCCCAGGGTGCCGGCTTGACGCGCAGCGGCATCGCGAAACCGGCCTCGTTCCAGACGCCGTCGGCATTGGCCGCCTTGATACGCAGCAGGTAGTAGCCGTCGTCCAGGTCCGTGTAGGTCACGCGGTGCGCGGTTCCGAGGTCGATCCAGTCCTGGTCGAAGCCCTCGAGCTTGTACATGAAACGGTTGTTCTCGGACGAGATGAAGTCGAGGGCAGCAAACTCGAACGTGATGCTGTCATCCGCATAGTCGAGTTCGATGCCGTCGTTGAGGTCGCTCGGGATGTCGGCAGAGCCATCGTCCCCAGCATTGAAAAAACCGGTCAGCACAATAGGCGGAATGGTCGAGCTGACCGGGAGCCCTTCGGGCTCGAATTCGTTAAATCCCTTGGCGCCGCCGAAGAACAGCGTGCCGTCTGCACTCGCGTGATACGCGCCGAAGTTGAACTCTTCGGACTGCAGGCCGTGACGACGGTGCAGCTGCTTCATCCCGCCCGTGTCACGATCGATCTGAGTGATGCCGTAATTGGTGCTCAGCCACAGGTCTCCGGCGTTATCCGACAGCACGCCATAGACGACGTCGTTGGACAGGCCGTCCTTCTGCGACAGGTTCGTGAACTGAACCTTGTCCGGTGCGCCAGACGATCCGATGACACGGTCGAGGCCCGCGCCACGGGTGCCGACCCAGACTGCGCCCTTGGCATCGACATGCAGCGAGTACACGGTGTCCGAAGACAGGCTGGTTGCGTCGTCCTCGTCGTAACGAAACACGTGGACTGTGCCGGATTCGCGCTCGTACAGGTTCAGGCCGCCGGAGTCCGTGCCGATCCAGATGTTGCCGAGCCGGTCCTCTGCCAGCGCGGTCACACGCGGGCCACTCAGCGCTGTACCCGTCGCAGCATCGGTACCGATGCGAGAAAAGTCGCCGTTCTTCTTGTCGAAGATGCTGACGCCGCCACCGAACGTGCCCGCCCAGATAAGCCCCTGGCTGTCTTCGAACAGCGCCATGATGCCGTTGGCGCTCAAGCTCTTGTCGTCAGACGGGTCGTTGCGGAAGTTCGTGAATTCGCCGGTTGCCGTGTCGAGGCGGCTCAGCCCGCCGCGCATCGTGCCGGCCCAGACAAAGCCGTCGGAATCGACGATCAGGCTCATGACGCGGTCGCCACCGAGGCTTGCCGGGTCCTCCGGGTCGTTGCGGTAGTGCGTCACGCCGCCGTCTTCGCGGTCGCGCGCGATGAGGCCGTCACCAAAGGTACCGATCCAGAGCGTGTTGTCGGCCCCGGTCGCGAAGGAAACGATGTTCGGCTGACGATCTTCCGTTGCCGCGATGCTGCTTGTCTCTTGCAGGCCGAGCGCCCACGTGCGCGGGTTCCACTTGTTAATGCCACTCGTCAGCGTACCGACCCAGATCAGGCCGCTGCGGTCCTGGAACAGCGTGCTGACCGCGTCGCTGCTCAGGCTGTTCGGATCGTTGGAATCGCTGCTGAAACGCGTGAACTCAAGCGACTCTTCGTCGAGCAGGTTCAGGCCACCGGTCGTGGCAACCCAGATGCGCTTGGCTTCGTCCTCGAAGACGTCGGTTACACGATCGTCGGCCAGCGAGCCGGCGTCGGCCGGGTCGTGGCGAAACCGGGTAACGTCGCCCGTCCCGGCGTCTATCTTGTTCAGTCCGCCGTCGTAGGTGCCGACCCAGACTCGGCCCTTCGAGTCGGATGCGATCGTGCGGATGCGGCCAGAGCTCAAAGCCTGGTCTGCATCGTCGCCAAATGACTCGACCTCACCGCTCTCGAGATCCATCGTGTAAAGCCCCGCGTCCGTGCCGACCCAGAGGCGGTTGCTGTGATCTTTGTGCAGCGCGAAAACGCTCTCGCCGCCGCCCGCGATGTCGAAGCGCTCGAACTTGCCGTTAGCCGGGTTCAGTCGGTTCAGTCCGTCCTGGCGCAGGCCGACCCAGATCGAACCATCGCTGTCGGCCAGCAGCGAGCGAACGATGTTGCCGGCGATGCTGAACTCGTCCTCGGTGTCGTGACGGTAGGTCGTGAATGTCTCGGTATCGCGATCGAATTTCGACAGGCCGCCGCCCTTGGTCGCCACCCACAATGCGCCGCTCGCGTCCTCGACGAGGTCGTAGACGAAGTCGTTGCGGAGCGCCTCGGCGTTGCCGCGTTCCTGGCGGAAGTGCGAAAACCTGTAGCCATCGTAGCGGTTCAGGCCGTTCTCTGTGCCGAACCACATGAAACCTTCCGAGTCCTGAAGAATGCTGACGACGGTGCTCTGAGAGAGACCGTCATCGAGCGTCAGGTGCTCGAAACGCATCGGATGGGCATCCTCGCCAGCCGCCGCCATGACCGGCCACAACAGGACGGTCAATACGGCGAGCAGGCATTGCTGCGTGCCCCTGCGTATGCAATTCATAAGCTGTCCGAAATCCATCATTCCATCCGCCTTTTGTCCCTTGTCCGCGTTGACCTCTTCCGGGTAATCGCGGAGTTCGAATCAGTGCGGCAATGAGACCACGACGGGCCGGATCCGGGCGGTGACCGGTGGCTTCAGGGACTGCGGTGAAAGTGTGAACCAGTTCTCATAATGAACCGGTTAAATTGGCGGGATTACGGCGTATTTTGCAGCAGCCGGACGACTTCGTCGGGGCTCACGGCGGGCGACAGGAAGAAGCCCTGGTACTGGTCGCAGCCCATGCCACGGAGCATGGCCAGCTGTTCATTCGACTCCACGCCCTCGGCGACGACGGTCAGGTTCAGCTTCTGGCCCAGTGCGACCATGGCCGACGTGATCGCGGACTCGGCGCCGTTCGAACGGAGCTCCATGATGTAGGAACGATCGATCTTCAGGACGTCGACCGGCAGATCCTTGAGGTAGGCGATAGCGGCTTCGCCGGTGCCGAAGTCGTCGATAGACAGCGATACGCCGAGTGTCTTCAGGGCCTCGAGCCTGTCCAGCACATTGGTCTCGGGCGACAACGCGCCGCGTTCGCTCAGCTCGAGGTCGATCAGGCTCGGGTCGACGTCATGTCTTTCCAGGCATCCGCGTACGACGTCGGGGAATCCGGGGTCGAGCAACTGGCATTTCGAGACATTGACGGACATGCGAATCGGATCCAGCCCCTGTCTCTTCCAGCTGTCGAGCTGCTGGCAGGCGGAATCCAGCACGAACCTGCCGATCGTAACCATCAGTCCTGAGCTTTCGGCGATCGGCACGAATTCGGCGGGCGACAGGAAGCTGCCGTCGGCTTGCGGCCAGCGCAGCAGGGCTTCGCAGCCAACGATGCGATTGCTCGCGATATCGACGAGAGGCTGGTAGGCGAGCCGGAGTTCGGCATTGTCGATGGCGGCATGCAGGCGGTTTTCGATTCGGAGCTTGCGCGCGATGTCCTCGTCCACCTTCTTGCTGTGGTGACAGAACTGCGCGCCTCGGCTGCGCGCCTCACGCATGGCCGACTCCGCTTTTCCGAGCAGCTGAGGCAGGTCAGACACTTCTGTCGGATACACGGCGGCGCCGATACAGGGCGACAGGTACAGGGCTTGTCCATCGACAGTCATCGGTGCAGACAGCCTTTCGATAATTGTCCGGCGTAGCTCGTCGAGCTCGGCGGCTCCAGGGGAAACGGTCATCAACAACGCAAACCGGCCCGGATCGATCCGCGCAACCGAGGCCGTGCGCAGACCGGACTCGAGCTGTACCGAGTCGGCCGTCGATTGAAGGCAGTCTCTCAGGATGCCGGCGGTGTCGAAGGCCACCTGGTCGCTCTGCTTGGCGCCAACCGCCTCGGTGATCAGGTTGAACCGGTTCAGGCTGACCACGCAGACGAGCAACACATTGTCGTTGCCCGTAATCGAGGTGGCGCTGCGCTGCAGCAGTTCCCGGAACTTGCTGCGATTCGGCAAGCCTGTCACGGGTTCGAAGGACTCGGACGTCCGTTTTTGCTCGCGGACCCTGTCCGCAAGTTCCACGGCAGAGCGCAGCGAATCACGAGCCTGTTCCAGCGCAGCGTCATTGTCTGCGATCTGTACCGCCTGGCGCACCCGGCGGCTGAGAATCCGCCAGTCGAACGGTTTTCTTGCGACGTCGTATGCGCCATTGTCCAACGCATCCCGGGTCTCGCTGCTCGAGTGGCTCAGCACGATGACCGGCGCCTCGACCGCTTCCGCGTCCAGCACGCTCTGGTATACGGGCCGCCTGCGGCTGTCGCGGAAGGCGGCTTCCGCGACGATGGCGCAGGGATCCAGCGTTTCCGCCGCAAGTACTGAGTGCTCCGGGTCATCCACCAACGTCACCGCGAAGCCGGAGCGTTCCAGCCAGCGAATATCCCAACGCTTCAGCGACCGTGGCCGGCCGAGCAGCAGGACGCGCTTCTCCTCAGGCTGTTGGTCATCGTAGCTCTCGTCATTCGCGACCGACATCAGCGACTCAAGAATGCCGGTCACCTCGGTGAGGTCGTCCGATTCGAAGTGTGTCCCGGCCGGCTTAGTCATCGTTACGACCCTCGCCCGCGGGCGCAGGATTCGCCAGGTAGCGTTGCATGCTGTCGGCGTCCACCGGCTCACAGAACAGGAAGCCCTGCAGGTTGTCGCAGCCTATTTCGGTCAGCGCTTCCCCCTGCTCCCAGGTCTCGACGCCTTCGGCCGTCACCCGCAGGCCGAGCTCATGCGCCATCGCCGTGATCGCGGCGCAGGCAGCCCGGCTCGACGGGCTGTGATCGACCATGGCGGTGAACTTCTGGTGGATCTTGACGCCGGCGATCGGGCTGTCCGCGAGGTAATCGAATGAGCAGATGCCGGTGCCGAAGTCGTCGACCACGAGATTGATGCCGAGATTCGTCAGGGTACGACAGGTGGTGAAACTGCGCATCGCGTCTCGAAGCAGCAGGTGTTCGGTGATCTCCAGGTCAACGCTGCCGCCGTCGATGCCCGAGCTGTCGAGTACCCGGCCGAGGCGATCCGCGAAGTCTTCGCGAGCGAATTCCTGCCCGGAGACATTGACGGCCAGTCTCAGATCGGGGTGCGCCCCGGGCCGCCACGCGGCCAGCTGCTCGCAGGCCGTGGCGAACACCCACTCACCGATTGGCACGATCAGGCCAGTGTACTCAGCCGCCTTGATGACTTCCTGGATTGGCCGGCTCGCGAACAGCGGCCTCGGCCAGCGCAACAGGACTTCAATCGCAGTCACGCTGCCGTCCGGCTGTGAGTGGATCGGCAGGTAGTTCAGCTGGAACTCCTGGCCGCGCAACGCGGTCTCGAGTTCGACGACGAGGTCCTGTCGCTCCAGGGCGCGCATCCTGACGGTGCCCGAGTGAAACTTGTGATGACTGGTATGGCTGAAGCGCGCTTCTTGCACGGCGACGATGCCGTTCTCCAACAGTTCGGCACTGCGCTCGCCATCCTGCGGGTACAGCGCAATGCCTAAGGAGATGTTGAGTTCGTATTCCTTGGCCTCGATGACCATCGGCGCCGCCAGCAGCCCGGTCAGCCGTTCGGCGACCGCCTGGGCATCTTCGCCCGTCTCGATGTCCGGCAGAACGACGGCGAACTGCGTCTCATCGATTCGTGCGACGGCCGAGTAGCGTTCGTCATCGTCTTCATCCTGCTGGTTCGCGCCTCTGAGCGTACGCGTCAGTCGGGAGGCGACATTCGCGAGAATGACGCGGTACACGCTTTCGCCGTGCGTGGTCTTCAGGTCCTGATCTTCTTCTTCCTCGATGTCGATGCAGATCAGGGCGCCGCGACCCTGGCGCAGCCGAATGCGCTGGATAATGGCCGCGAGTTCACCGGCCAGCCAGTCCCGGTTCGGGAGACCGGTGTCGCTGTCCATGTAAGCCAGGTCGGCGAGTTCCTCAATGGCGGCCTGCGTCGCGCTTGCATCGCGAGCGATCAGCATGACCCGGTCTCGGCCCTGCGGGACAAATAAGAACTCGAGGCAACAACCGCTGCCGGAGTCATCCGTCGACTGGATGCTGTGCGCCTGGCGGCTCTGCAGCGCTTTACGAATATTGCGTTTCACCTGGCCACCCGTCGTTCCGGGCCAAAGTGACTCGACGGCGGCGCCCGGCTCGACGTCGCTCGGCAGCACGCCGGTTCGGTCGGTGCGACTGATCACGCTCTCGACCTTGCCCGCGGACGACACGATAGCAATGAGGTTGGCGTCTGTTCGGTCCTGGTCGGGCGACGGATCCGTGCGTTGCCGCCACAGCTTCAACTCGCGTGCGTCGAACGCCGTCATATCCAGGTCCGACGGCAGTTTGCCGCGTTCCGGGTCTGCCGGTTTCTTGTCTGCGCTGCTGCCCAAGTTGCTGATTCTCCTGCGAGGAATCGACGCCTGCTGCGATCCGACGAGAGGCACGGGCAAGCCTGCCCGAGTCCCGACCCGAGTAACCACGGCGATAATAACGGCCGGGAATAAGAATTCTTGAGAGACGACGCACAGTTTCGTTACAAAATTAACGATTGGTCAAAAAGGCACAGAAAACGAGCGTTTACGGCCGTTGAACCTGTCCGCAGTCGAAAACGGGGCTCGCAGCAGCCCGGTCGTGCAGCCGGCGTCGATTGCTACATGTTGAAACAGTGTTGAGCGGCTTTCTTGGCTAACATCCAAGCCTTCTGTCAGCACGCTCGCGCCCTGGTCTCGGCGCTGGCGTTTCTTCCATCTGTTTCGATACCGGACTTCGCATGTCTACAGCGATTGCATTTCTATTGGCCGCCACTTTCGTGATCTCCGTCGGCGGGCTCGGCCTTCTGATCTGGGCGCTCGTCAACGACCAGTTCACGATGGGTAAGCGTGCGGCGCAGACGATCTTCGGCACTGACGAGGTCGGCCGCGTCGAGGACCCGGCGACGCCGGCTGACACGCGGGCCGAGATGCAGCGCGAGCGCGGCGAGATCGCAGACCGCGGCCAGCAGGGGCTCGAGGACCGTGCCGCCCGAGTCCGCGCGGATCGATCCAGCCGCACGCCGGTCACCTGGTGGCTCGCGTCGTCACTCGTGTGGCTCGTGCTCGGCTCGATCATCGGGCTCATCGTCTCGATGAAATTCCATATGCCCGACTGGCTGGTCAGCGATCCGGCGCTGACCTTCGGGCGGCTGCGACCTGCGCACCTGAACCTGGTCGCCTACGGCTGGGCGTCAATGGCCGGCGTCGGCGTCGGCATCTGGCTGATCCCGCGGCTGTTCAAAGTGACGCTGCAGGGACCGGCGTACGCAACGGCCGGCGCTATCATCTGGAACGTCGGGATATTCCTCGGTACCGCCGCCTTGCTGACCGGCTACTCGGATGGCATGGAGTGGCTGGAATTCCCGTGGCCTATCGACATCACGATGGTCGTCGGCGGCGCGCTGGCCGCCGTGCCTTTGATCCTGTCGCTGCTGAAGCGGCGCGTGCAGCACTTGTACGTCAGCGCCTGGTACCTGCTGGCCGCGCTGATCTGGTTCCCGATGCTGTTCGTCACGGCGAACCTGCCGAACCTGTTCTCCGGCGTCGAGCAGTCGATGTTGAACTGGTGGTACGCGCACAACGTCCTGGGTCTGTGGATGACGCCACTCGGACTGGCGGCGGCCTACTATATGATTCCGAAAATCGTCGGCGCGCCGATCTATTCCTACAGCCTGTCGCTGGTCGGCTTCTGGGCGCTGGCGCTCTTCTATTCGCAGGTCGGCCTGCATCACCTGATCGGGGGTCCGGTACCGACCTGGGCCGTCACGATCTCGATCGTGCACAGCGTCATGATGGTCATCCCGGTCGTTGCCGTCGCGGTCAACCACCACATGACGGTCGCGCCACGCTGGCGCTTGCTGCTGTATTCTCCGACGCTTCGTTTCGTCGTTCTCGGCGCCGTCATGTACACGGCGGCCTCACTGCAGGGCTCGATGCAGGCCTTACGGTCCGTCAATGAGATCACGCACTTCACGCACTACACGGTGGCGCACGCGCACTTAGGCTTGTACGGCTTCCTGACGTACATCATGTTCGGCGCGATCTACTTCATCATGCCGCGACTGACCGGCCGTGAATGGCCGTACCCGAGAGCCATCACGGCGCACTTCTGGCTGGTCTTCATAGGCTTTGCCGTCTACTTCATTTTCCTGAGCATCGGCGGCTGGCTGCAGGGGCTTGCGATGCAGGATCCGTCCCGGCCGTTCATGGAGTCCGTGACACTGACGCTGCCTTACCTCGAAGCACGCTCGATTGGCGGTGCGATCATGACGCTCGGTCATGTCGTGTTCGCCGTGCACGCGTTCATCGCGCTCACGCGCTCCGGGCCGGTCCGCGATGACGCCGCGCTGTTCCGCCGGCCCGCCGCACGAAGCGCGGCAGGAGGTTCGGCATGACGCGCGCACTGGGAATCGTAGCCGCCGCTGCAATGATTCTGCTGTTCGCGGCGTTAATGATCGTCGTGATGCCGTCGATTCAGCTGCAGGCATCCGTTAAGCCACCCGAGGGCCTGACGCCTTACTCGGAATCGGCCCTGGTTGGTCGCGAGGTCTACATCAGCCTCGGCTGCGTCTACTGTCACAGCCAGCAGACTCGCGACCCGTCGCTCGGACCCGATGCCATTCGCGGCTGGGGCAGGGCGGCCGTGCCGGCTGACTTCATCTACGACTCGCCGCACCTGCTCGGCACGATGCGGACGGGGCCGGATCTCTTGAACATCGGCGCCAGGCAGCCGAGCGTCGACTGGCATATGACCCACCTCTACAACCCGAGGGCCGTGATGCCGGAGAGCATCATGCCGGCCTATCCGTTCCTGTTTGAGGTCAAGGAAGAGGCCGGCCCGCGCGACAATGTCGTTAACCTGCCTCAAGAGTTTGCACCGGACGGCGGCGTTGTCGTCGCTCGCCCGGCGGCGAGGGATCTCGTGCAATACCTGCTGGAGCTCGACCGGACCTACCCGGTAGACGAGATCCCGGTCGAGGAGGCGAACTGATGGCAGACGATCGCTTCGACCGGCCGCAACAACGTGAGCGCGATGAGCCGGATGAGCTCAAGTCGCCGATCCCGAGGCCGCTGGCCCTGTTGTCGATTGCATTGCTGGCGTGGGGCTCCTGGTACTACTTCCAGAACACCGGCTATCCGGTCGGCGCCGGCGATCGCCGCACGGCCATCGTCGTGTCGGACACCGTCGACGGTGCCGCGGTCTACGCGGGCAACTGTGTCGCCTGCCACCAGGCGGCCGGACAGGGCCTGAGCGGCATTTTTCCGCCGCTGGTCGCGTCGTCCTGGGTCGTCGAAAACGACGAGCGGCTAATCCAGATCCTGCTGCATGGCGTACAGGGGGAGATGATCGTCAACGATCAGGCGTACAATGGCGTCATGCCCGCGTTCTCGCAGCTCAGTGATGCTGAACTGGCTGCCGTGCTGACGCACATACGTACGAACTGGGGAAACAGCGCTTCGCCGATCACGGCCGATCAGGTCGAAGAGGGCCGGCAGCGCTACCCCGAGGGCCGCGGGCCCTGGAATGGTGGTCAGGAGCTTGATGATGTCTTCGCTCCCGGAGAGGGTGCCTGAAGCTGCCGAAGATCGGCAGGACATACTTGTCATTGATGGCATGTTCTGTGCGGCCTGTGCCGCGAGCGTCGAGGCGACGCTGAAGAAACAGCCCGGCGTGCACGACGCCTCGGTAAACTTCGCGGCCGACGCCGCCGTATTGCAGTGGACGGGCGAGGCCGCCAACGATGTCGTCGCTGCCGTGAAAGGGCTCGGTTACGAAGCGCACTTCGTCGGCGACCATCGCGACGTCAAGGCGGACAAGGACGACCCGGCGCGCGACATGATGATGCGCCTGATTGTCGGCGTATTCTTTGGCATGTGGGCCATGCTGCCGATGATGGCGCTGTACCTTGGCGTCGTCAGCCAGACAGTAGCGATGCCAATGGCCATTGCTGCCGGCGTCCTGTCACTGCCCGTCTTGTTGTACTCCGGGCTGCCGTTTTATCGCATGGGCATCGCAACCTTGAGGGCCGGCGTCGCCGGGATCGATGCGCTGATTCTCCTGGGCGTTGCCGGCAGTGTGATCCTGAGCGTTCTGAACCTCGTCCAGGGATCGAGCGAGGTTTACTTCGAGGTAGCGATCGCGCTGATCGTCCTGCAGCTGATCGCGCGCTTACTCGATCTGCGTGTCCGGCGTCGGGCACGCGACGCGGTACTGGAACTACTTGAGATGGCGCCGTCATCGCTGACGCTCATCGATGACGACGGGTCCGAGCGCGAGGTCACGCTGAAAGAGGCGAAAGCCGGTGCGCGCGTCCTGGTTCGACCGGGCAGCCGGCTGGCCATTGACGGGCGAGTTGTCGATGGCCGTGCCGAAGTGGATCGCAGCCTGTTTAACGGCGAGTCGGTCCCGGTATCGGTGGGTGCGGGCGACGATGTGCATGCCGGTGAGCGAGTCCTCGACGCGGCGCTGACGGTCGAGATCACGGCATCGTCCGGCAAGCGACGCATCGACAGCCTCGCGAAGCAGGTGCGTCAGTCGCTGGCGAAGAAACCCGCGTGGCAAAAAGTCGCCGATCTCGCAGCGCGCTATTTTCTGTGGGTGGCGGCTGCTGCGTCTGTCGTTGCTGCCGTCGGAGTCTATTTTTTCACGGGCGACGCCGAAGCCGCCGCCGTCCGCGCGCTGGCGGTCTTCGTCATCGCCTGCCCCTGTGCCCTGTCACTCGCCGCGCCGATGGCGGGTCTTACGGCCTCAGCGTCGGCGGCTCGCGTCGGCATGATCATTCGAGACCTCAATGCGGCGACCGCGGCGGCGAACCCCGAACGCCTGTACATGGACAAAACCGGAACGCTGACCGAGGGTCATCCGGTCATCGTCGCCGTGCACCCTGAGCCGGGTTTCGCCAGGGACGACGTCGTCCGGCTTGCCGCGGCGGCAGAGCGATTCTCCGAGCATCCGATCGCACGCGCGATTGTCGCAGCATCCGATGGCGATGCGCCTGCCGAGGAGGTGAAGACCAACGTCGAGCCGGGCAATGGCATTCGCTGGCGTTCCGGCGAGCAGACGATCGACGTCGGCAAGCTGTCCTGGCTGGCAGCGCTGGGAATCGAATTGCCCGAGATCGTCGAGTCTGGGATGACCCGAGTTGGTGTCGCGCACAATGGCCGCCTCGCCGGCGTTATTGAACTCGACGATCCGGTTCGTCCGGGCATGGTCGATGCGATCGGTAAGCTCCGCGGCATGGGCGTCGATACCTGCATTCTGAGCGGCGATTCAGAAGGTCCCGTCGCGCGTGTCGCCGATGCGTTGGGTGTCGATCACCGGGCCGGCCTGTCGCCAGAGGACAAGGTTTCCCTGGTTGAGGGTGCCCGTGAGGAGGGCATCGTCGTTGCTTTCGCCGGCGACGGCATCAACGATGGACCGGCGCTGGCCGCCGCCGATCTTGGCATCGCCGTTGACAACGCCACCGATGCCGCCCGAACCGCTGCGGCAGTGTCTTTCACGGGCGCGTCGGTTGCCGATGTGCCCAGGCTGGTCAAGCTGACCCGCAAGACCCGTCGTGTGATTCGCCAGAACCTGACGTGGGCGATTATCTATAACGCCGTTGCGATACCGATGGCGATGCTTGGCTTCGTGCACCCGGCGATTGCAGCCGGGGCGATGGCCCTGTCGTCCATCTCTATCCTGTTGAACGCGACACGGTCGCGCCTGCCGTCATCGGCCTGAGTCCTTCTTTCCAACTCACTATCCAACTCATTGCTTGCGGACGCGGTAATAGAGGTCGAAGTTGCTCGTCACACCGGTTCTCGACTCGATGACCAGCCGGTCGTTCAGCTGATATCGCAGCAGCAAGGAGCCCAGCTGATCCACAAGACCGTAGCCGTACTCGACGAGCAGGCGATTACTAAGTCTTTTTCCGGCGACGATACGACTGTCATCGGCGCCGCCCTCGACACTCAGGGTCTCGAGACCCAGTTGGCTCCTGACCCGGGAGGCAACCTGACCGGCGCCGCTCATGCCGAGCGCGAAAGCGGCATTGGCGAGCAGGTCGCCGTCTCCCTCCGATGTCGCCGTCGACAGCGGGCGGCCCGTCAGCAAATAGGATAGTGCCTCGGCTTCGCGCAAGGGCGGATTACTGTAGACAGACGAGCTCAACGCCGAAGGCACGCCCGTCAAATGGATGCCTGCGGTGACGGTGCCGACCTGTCGACTGGCGCGTACGTCCAGCTGCGGGTTATCCAGCGGGCCGTTGAAAATCAGAAGGCCGCGCTCGATGTCCAGGTCCTGTCCGTAGGAACTGTAGCTGCCGTCGGTCAGTTCCAGCCGGCCGAAGCCCTGGAATGGCCGTCCGCGACCGCCTCGCAATTGCACGGAGCCGGTTAAACCCGTATCCAGCCCGAACGCGGCCAGCTTCACGTCGTCACCGAGAGACGCGAGCAGGTCGACGTCGATGCTGCGCCGCACTTCTTCCCGACGCGTCGCGTCGACTCGGTGTACGACCGCATCGGAGGAGGGCCGGGTCGCCGATTGCGGAATCTCCTTGACGCGAATGTCGGCGGCGGGAACATCAAGCGCGCCGGTAATGAGGACCTGGCTCTGGTCAGCGACGATTTGCACATCCGGCGATGCACTCATCTGCCAGTCGGGCAAACGCAGCAATTGGAACCGGTCGCCCGTGATCGACAATTCCGTCCGGAGACCGGTGTCTTCGTCCCGGTAGGTGTCGCCCTCGATCGTTAGCGCGCCGTCGCCGGACGTCGCGGAACCCCGCAGCCGCAAACTGCCGGGCTCTGACTGGCTCAAGGAAAGGTCGACATCGCTGACCTCGATCCCGGCGCGCCGGAGCCCGAAAGAACCGTCGGCCAGGCGAATCTCACCGGTGAACTCGGGCAAACCGGCGCGTCCACCGATCGTGATGTCGCCCACGACCCTGCCCTGCGGGTTCACCAGGTCGGGGATAAAGGACGTGACATTGGCCAGACTGTCGATGCGCATCGACGCCTTGCCGGAGACGGCGGAATCTGGCAGCGACACGTCGGTCACTTCCAGCTCCGCCATGATCGCCGATACGTCATTCGACGTCTGGATGTCGACTTGCGCCGCCAGTCGGTTGCCGAGCAGGGTCGCGCCGGCCGTCGCGACCGTGAAGCCGGTTTCATAATCCTCGCCGTCGATGCGGGTCTGTACCCGACCATCGCGAAGATTAACGGACGAGTCGCCTGAGACCTGCCCGTCAACGAGCTTCGCACTGGCCTCGACGAACAGGCTGCCTTCTGTGTTGACCCCTTCAGGCAACGGCAATTGAAGTGCTGCGACAGGCAAACCCTCGATACTCATCGCCGCCGTAGCGTTGCCGGCGTCTGCGTACTCAGCCTGCAGGCATAGCCTGCCGGCTCCGGACGTGTTCTCAATGCAAAAGGGATCCAGCAAAGCACCGTCTGTCGACGCCGTGAGTGCTGCCGAGGCCGTACTTCGCCACTGACCTGCCTTGGGGTTCCGAATGTCTAACGCACTCAGCTCGCCCGACCAACGCGGTTTGGCGAAACCGCCGCTCGCGGACAGTGACACTGTGCTGTCAAAACCGGAAAGCTCGAAACTAATACGGTGTTCGTCAAGCTGTCCCACGACGTCGAGCGTTCCGCTGTCAATTGTCTGCGCGCCCGACGACAACTGCCGGAACGAAAGATCCGCGTCGATGCCGCCGGCACTCGTCAATGACAACGCTGCCTCTGTGGTATCCACGGAAACAGATGACCATTCGATGCCGCGACCTTGTACGGTCGCGTTGACCGCGGGTGCTTCTCGAGTCCCGCTGACGTCGATGTCTGCCGACAGGTTGCCGGATACTTCGGGAATCAATTCCGATAGCTGATCGAGTGACACCTTGCCGGATACGGCAACTTGCTCACCAACCTGACCGTTAAGCTGCAGGCGATTCGAGCCGAGCGCGAGGTCGAGCGTCTCTACGACCAGCCGGTCGTTCTCGATGTCGACTTGTCCACCGCCGGACAAAGCGACGTCATTGACTGAACCCGAAACGTGGCTAATGAGGGCGCTCAGTGCGTATTCATCGGTTTCGTATCTTCCCTCGGCGTAGCCTTGCAAGCCGACGTTTCCGCTGACCGCAGGGTGAGCGAAGGACGGATCAAGGTCCGACAGCTCGTAGTCCGCTTCGAACGCATAAGTTGGCGACCAGCGGACTCCGCCGCGGGCCGACAGCACACCGATGTCGTTCTGGATCGTCAATTCAAGTTCCTCTATGGCTTCGAGGTCCGTCACGCCCGCAAGCGTTATCGCTGTCACGGGCAGGTCGTCGGTCCGAAGCAGCGCATCCAGCCGGACCGCGAGTTCGCTCACCGGGCCTTCAAGCCTGAGCGCGCCCTCGGCTGAGTGAAGCTCGCGTTCCCCGACGGGCCAGCGAAGATCGGTCCAGCGGTGGGTGAGGTCAACAGAGACCTGTTCGCCGTCCAGTGCGACGCTCCCTTCCGTGTTGACCGGGAACGGGCTTTGCAGGACATGTTCGATCTCGAAGCTCTCGATATCGCCATCGACCTGCAGGTTGCCGGATAAGCGCTGATCGTCGAGTTGCACAGTCCAACGCAACTCCGCTTCGGTCGAGTACTTCCCCGACAGGCGAGAATTGCCCGTCGCATTCACCGTCAGCCAGCTGCTGGCGACGTCGAGGACCTGGACCGTCAGGCGAGAACCGCGCAGGCTGGCCGCGAGTTGCAGCGAATCGACGCGGCGTTCGAGGTCGCCGCGCACAATACTGATGTCTTCCAGGCGCGAGTTGTTGAGCAAGATGTCGACCGGCAGGTCGAGTTCGAAGGGGGCACTGGCGGGTTCCGGTTGCGACGGCTCTGTTGGGATATCGATATGCAGCGTCGACGTCCGGATCTCATCAATCCGCACGACGCGCTGCAGCAGCGGCATAAGGTCGACATGGACAAACAACTCTGTTGCGTTAATCGATGCGGCATCGTCCGACCAGTCAACGGTCTCGAAGACGATGCCTTGCGTCAGTGTGCCGTCCATCTCGCCGAGTGTCAGCGGCGCTGGCAACAAACTGTCGGCCCGTGCCAGGACGAATCTCGCCCCCTGCGGCGTTGCGACGAGCCACGCAATCATGGCCGTCACCAGTACGGTGATTGCGGCGACGGCGAGCCAGGCTTTCCTGCCAAGGGTCACAGGTCTGCTCCAAGTCGCAGGTGCAGCCGCAGCGATTCGTCGCTGTCGCTGACCGGATACCCCAGGTACATGCGAATGGCGCCGACCGGAGATCGCCACTTGAGCCCGATGCCGGCGCCGACCTCGGCCTCGAAGTCGTTGTCGTTGAACGCATTGCCGGCGTCAACAAAAACCGCACCGTAGAAGTTCCCCGTCAGGCGTCTTTCGAACTCCAGGCTCGCGACCAGCAGGTTGCTGCCGCCGACGACGACACCGTCGTCGTTTCTCGGACCGAGCGTCTCGAAATCGAAGCCACGAATGGATTCGTCGCCGCCCGCAAAGAACCGAGCTGATGGTGGCAGGTCATTGAAGTCCGGTGTGTCGGTGTAGCCCGCATTCAGCCTCGCAAGGACCCGGTAGTTCTCGCCGAGGCCGCGAATCCAGCGCGTCCTGAGCACGGTCTGTACGTAGGACGAATTCGAGCCAAGTACCTTTTCGGTGCCGCGTACCTCCGCAGTGAGGCGCAGGCCGCGCCGGGGAAACACGTCCCTGTCCGAGCTCTTATGGTCGAATATGACCGCAGGTACCACTGACCGCGCCGTACGTACGACGGTTCCCAGGTCGTAGGATTCGTTCTTGACGTCGAGCGCGAGCGTTCTGAGCCAGCGATCACTCATTATTCTCGTCCAGCGAACACCGAGCGACTGAATGTCGCTGTCATAGGTTTCAGTCTGCTCGGACGACAGCCCGCCAGTGACGCTGAACCATTCGCGGCGGGGATCGCCCAGTGGAATGCGGTACTCGGCGGTCATGCCCTGGATGAGCTCGGCGATGTTCAGGTCCAGGATAATTCGGTGCCCCGCGCGATTGAGGCGGTTGTTGCGGAAACCGGTCCGCAGTCTTGCACCGATGTCTGTCGAGTAACCAACGCCGGCGCCATACTCGATGCGGGTCCCCGGCTCGAGATCTATCCTGATCGGTACGGCCCCTTCCGAGGCATTCTCGACGTCCGGGAAGATATTGATTGAAGAGAAGTAGACGCTGTCGGTCAGCTCCCGGAAGGCTCGCGCCAACTTGTCGCTGTCGTAGTATTCGCCAGGGCGCAAGTCAATGTAGGCTGCCGGGATTCTGTCTTTCAGTATGTCCTGTTGTATCGAGATCTCGCCGAGTCGATAGCGAGCACCGCTGTCGAGCAGGAGACTGACGTCTGCACGTCCTTCGTTGGGCCACACGTCCAGTCGACTCTCTGAAAAACTCGCGTCGAAGTAGCCGCGATCGGCAGCCAGCGTCTGCATACCTTTCTTGACCCGCTCGTATTCGCTGTGCCGCAAGGGTGAGCCGGGTGTCAGACCGGCAGCTTCGACCAGCGCAAGAAACGGCGGATCGGAAGCGGCCTCTCCGCGCACGTCGATGACGATGTCGCGCAACAGAACCTGTTCGCCCGGCACCACATCGAGCGTCGCGGCCCAGCAATCGCCCCCAAGCGTCAGTGATGAGGTGATGACCGGGTCGTAGTAGCCGAAAGGTTCGAGCGCGCGCCGGGTTTCTTTCTCGAGCGAGCGAAAGCGGCGCCGGACTCGCCAGTCCTCGGCGTCGCAGGATTCCGAGGCAAGCGCAGCAAACGACCTGACGTTACGTTCCAGCTCTCCATCGAGGCCGGTGATTGCAAGTTCGGCAGCGGCCAGTGAGGGCAGCAAAAGTGCAACGGCGAACCAGCAGCTTGTGCAACACAACTTCATAGTTGCGGACTATAGCCATTTATCGATCCTGACGAGTGTTCCGAACGCCTTGCCTGACCAAAGTTTCCCTGCCTCTGCGGGACAGCGCCGTCAATTCGGTCGATTCGGGTACATCGGGTCGGGTTGCGGGTCGATGGACTGTCCCATCAGTGCTGCAATGGTCCAGCCTGTCAGCGGTTTGAACTCCTCGTCCGGAACCGGGAAGCGGATATGTTGCGTCGTATCGACGGCGAACAGCACGAGGTTGTTGGGGTGCTTCTCACTGTAGGCCTCAAACGTGAACTCATCGGTCAAGTTGTTCAGCTTGATCTGCGCGCCTGACTTCAGATGCCGGATCAGCTCGTCAATATTGACCTTGTCGTCGAACAGGTGGCGGCCACTCATCTCGCCGCTGACCTTGTGCTTCTCGTGGTCCTTCTCACGGGTTGTGCTCATCACGAACACGTGATCCCGGCCGAAGTCGCTCGCGAACCGGACGCAGGCAAGTTCGTTGAGCCCGGGCTGCCGGGACACAGCCAGCAGGTTGCCGAGGCCTGCCGTGTCGAGGTTGTCCTCCGAGTAGGTGGAAATCGGGCTGCCGTAGAAGGTCGGCAAGCCCATCATCCGCGCCTCGCGAATGCCTGCCCAGTGCGAGTCGGCGAGGCGCACGCTCAAGCCCGCCTCCATGATCGCCTTGGCGAGCGTTCGCCCGAGCAGGTTGGAGCCGATGACCAGCACGCCGGTCGGGTCCGGTTCGGCGACGCCCAGGAGTCTTGCGATCGGTTTCGCCGTCAGGCTCTGCAGGACCACGGTGCCGATGATCAGGCCGAAGACGAGCGGCACGAGCGCCTCGGCGTCCGGGTAGCCGATGTCCCTCAAGCGCAGTGCAAACAACGACGACACGGCGGCCGCGACGATGCCGCGCGGGAAGACCCAGCCGATAAAGAGCTTCTCTCTCCAGCTGAGCCCGGCACCAACGGAACTGACCACCGAACGCGCGGGACCGGCGAGCAGCTGCAGCACCAGAACGACGATGATGCCGCCCAGGCCTAAGGCGGCGAGCGCCTCCAGGTCGAGCCGGGCGGCCAGCAGGATGAACAGGCCGCCGATCAGGACCAGCGTGAGGCTCTCCTTGAAGTTCAGAATGTCCTCGAGGTCGACGTCGCGCATGTTCGCGAGCCATACGCCCATGATCGTAACGGCGAGGAACCCGGACTCGCCCTGCAGGTACTCCGCCGCGGCGAAGACCAGCAGTACGGCGGCCAGCCCTGAATAGTCGCGCAGGAAGTCGGGGATCACGCGTTTTCTCAACGCGATGCCATACGCGTAACCACCGGCCGCGCCGAGCAGGGCGCCGACGCCGACGATGATCCCGAACTCGGCCGCGATGTGAGAGAACCCGGACTGCTGCTGCGTCGCAACGATCGCATTAAAGACCAGTAGCGCGAAGATGGCGCCGATCGGATCGATCAGTATCGATTCCCAGCGCAGGATGCTGGACACAGCGGGTTTGGGACGCACGGCCCGCAGCAGCGGCATGACAACGGTCGGTCCGCTGACCGTGACGACGGCGCCAAACAATGCCGACAGGTAAATGTCCCAGTTCATGACGTAGTAAGCGGTCAGGGCGGCTACGAGCCAGGTCAGTACCACGCCGACCGACACGAGGTTCCGGACGACCGAGCCGTGACCGCGGATCTCGGATAGCTTTAGTGTCAGGCTGCCCTCGAACAGGATGATCGCGACGGCAACGGAGACAATGGGAGTCAGTAACTCACCGAACAGCGCATCCGGGTCGAGAAAACCGAAGACAGGTCCGGCCAGCACGCCGGCGAACAGCAGGAACAGGATCGCGGGCAGCTTCATGCGCCAGGCCAGCCAGCTGCAGGCGAAACCGACGACGGCGATGCCGCAGATGAGGACAATATCGTGTGCGTGCATGTGCCGCCCCGATGTTCACCCGTCGCTACGGCAGGTGAACCACATGAGTGATGCCTGCGAGAGTATCAGGCGGGGCGTGTTTTTCTAAGCCGGAGTCGTTGCCCTTCCGGAACTATCCGCTCTTCGGTTTAGCTCGACTCGGTCTTCATCGAGTTGTGGAGGATGACCTCGCGATGCGGGTACGGAATCTCGATGTCGTTTTCCTTGAACGCGTACCACAATTCGCGCAGCACCTTGCCGCGGATATTCGTCAGTCCCTGCTGCGGGTCCGCGATCCAGAAGCGCAGCTTGAAGTTCAGCGACGAGTCGCCGAACTCGGTCAGCCAGCAGACCGGGGCCTTCTTGGCCGTATCGACACGATCCACCTTGCTCGTGGCCTCTATCGCGATGCGGCTGACCGTGTCCGGGTCAGAGTCGTAGGAGACGCCGAAGGTCACATCGAGCCTGACGTACTTGTCGGAGAACGACCAGTTGATGACCTCGTGTGTAATGAAGTCTTCGTTCGGTATCAGGTACTCACGGCCGTCTCGCGTCACGACGGAAACGAATCGCGCGCGAAGTTCCCGTATCCAGCCGAAGGTGTCGCCGAGAGCGATCGTATCGCCGGGTTTGATCGACTGGTCCAGCAGGATGATGATGCCCGAGATGAAGTTGGACACCACCTTCTGCAGGCCGAAGCCGATGCCGACGCCGACGGCGCCGGACAGTACCGTCAGCGCCGTCAGGTCGATGCCCATGCCGGACACGACGAAGAACCCGGCGAAGACGATGAGGGCGATCCGCGTGATTTTTCCGAGCAGTACGCGCAGCGACGGCGTCAGTTCTTCGACCGTCTGGATCCGGTTGTCGAAGAAGTTGCCGAGTTTCAGCGATGCCCACAGCGCAACTGCCAGGAGCAGCACGCCCTGTAGAACACTGAGCACGCTGATACGAATCTCGCCGACGCTAAATGCCGCGCTGTCCAGGAACTGGGAGACGTCGTCGACGACGCCTAAGATCATAGCGGCGACGTAGAACCAGGCGGCAAACGCAAAGAACCGCCTCGCGGTGCGACTGCGAATCGCGCGCGACGACACCGAGATTATGAACCAGGCCCCGGACAACAGCATGACCGCATAGATCAGGTTGTTACTACCTGGCCACTCCAGTGTGCTGGTCACCGAGTAGGCGATGACAAGGAAGAGGATGAAGAACAGCCATTCCAGGCGCCGCAGGAACGCAGCAAAGATGCGCAGTAATCCCGGCATCCCGGTGATACCGCGGGCCAGGTGTTCGACTCTCGGTTCGACGCGATTGGAGACGATCCAGGCGAGACCGAACAGCAGCACCATCATGACCAGCTGCACCCAGATCGCCGTCTGCGACAGGTAGGCTACGGCGTTCGCCAGGTGCTCGTTAGCCACCGCGATAATGGCGTCTGTGTCCATGCTCTCCCCCAAGACCCGTCGATCGGTTGTTGACTACTTATACAGTTCGGCCGCGCGTTTCCAGTTTGCCAGCTTGTCGAAGAAGAGGTCGACATAGGCGACCCGATTGTTCTGGAAGTCCAGGTAGTAAGCGTGTTCCCAGACGTCGATCGTCAGCAGGCAGAGCTTGCCATCGACCAGCGGGGTCTCGGCGTTCCGGGTCGACACGATCTCGAGCGCGCCGTCTTTCGAGGCAAGCCAGACCCAGCCGCTGCCGAATAGCGAGGCCGCCGCCGACTTCATCTGGTCTACCAGGGCCTCGAGGGAACCAAACTCGCGTTCGATGGCTTCGCCCAATGCGCCGCCGGGCGCCTCGACGCCGTCGGGCGTCATGCTCAGCCAGTACTGGTCGTGATTGAAGATCTGTGCCGCGTTATTGAAGATGCCCTGGTCGCCAGAACTGTTGGAGTCGATGACGATCGCCTCCAGCGTTTTGCCGGCGTAGTCCGTGCCTTCGATCGCGTTGTTCAGCTTGTTGACGTATCCCGCATGATGCTTGCCGTAGTGAAACGACAACGTGTTGGCGGAAATGTGCGGTTCGAGGGCTGCCTGCTCATAGGGCAACGCCTGTAATTCAATAGCCATCGGGTACCTCCGTGTTCAGGACTAGGGGATGGTATTGCAACCAATGCGCCAACGCCACGGGATTGAAGAGCACTGGGGCCTGCCGGCGCCGGAATTGCGTAACCCAATGAATTTCCAACTTATTTCCAATGGAGATAATACAGTTCGTTACAATTGGTGACGCTTGAAAAGCCAGAAAAATTACCCAGATCGGATATTCGGCCAAACACAGACTGACTGGAGGTCTAGCTATGTTCAAGCGCGTCGCGCTTTTTCTTGCCACAAACATTGCGATTCTCGTCGTGCTCAGCGTCGTGCTGCGTCTGCTCGGCGTCGACAACTATCTCGACGAAAATAACGTCGGAATCAATTACGAAGCCCTGTTGATCTTCTCCGCCGTCATCGGCTTCGGTGGTTCCTTCATCTCACTGGCCATGTCGAAATGGATCGCCAAACGTTCCACGGGCGCAAGGGTCATCGAGCAGCCGTCGAACGCGACCGAATCCTGGTTGCTGTCGACGGTACAGCGGCAGGCGCAGCAGGCCGGCATCGAAACACCCGAGGTCGCGATCTACGACTCCCCCGACATGAACGCGTTCGCCACGGGCGCACGCAGGAATGCCGCGCTGGTTGCGGTCAGCACGGGTTTGTTGAGAAGCATGCAGAAGGACGAGGTCGAGGCGGTGCTGGCGCACGAAGTCTCGCACGTCGCCAACGGCGATATGGTGACGCTGGCGCTGGTCCAGGGCGTGCTCAACACCTTCGTCGTCTTCCTGTCGCGCATCGTCGGACACTTCGTCGACCGCGTGATCCTGCGCAACGAGCAGGGCTTCGGCGTCGGCTATTTCGTTGCGTCCATTGTTGCGCAGATCGTGTTGGGCATCCTGGCGAGCATCATCGTCATGTGGGTGTCCCGCCAGCGCGAGTTCCGCGCCGATGCCGGCGCGGCACGGCTCAACGGCCGCGAGCCGATGATCCGGGCCCTGGCTCGCCTCGAGCAGAGCGTGCCGGGTGAGCTGCCTGAAGCCATGCAGTCATTCGGTATTACGCCGGGCGCGAAGAAGGGCTTGAGTCGACTGTTCATGAGTCACCCGCCCATCCCGGAGCGCATCGACGCGCTGCGGCGGATGGCCTGAGCGACGTAAGGACCGAAAAGGCCCCTCATCTGAGGGGCTTTTTTTATGGTTTTGCCGCTGGCGACGTTATGCTCAGGGCATGAAGGAATACACGCTCGACAACGACGCGGGTATGGCGGTACGCATCGCCGACATCGGTGCAACCATCACCGAGTTGCACGTACCGGACCGCGACGGCCGGATGGCCGATGTCGCGCTCGGCTTCGACTCCCTCGACCAGTATCGCAACAACACGCCGTCATTCGGTTGCGTCGTCGGCCGCTACGGCGGGCGCATCGC
>JAAUYD010051908.1_pt1 | contig 23624 bp, 21 predicted proteins | sample 7278101 | NCBI WGS metagenome assembly JAAUYD01 (sample SAMN14350128, study PRJNA611818) | marine sediment metagenome | isolation source: surface marine sediment (0.6m) | place: French Polynesia: Moorea | collected 2018-08
CTGGCAAATTTTGAATGCACCCTATTTACCTAGTAAGCCCATTTCTCCAAATATTCAGAACTCTCTGACGAAAGCTTTGATGTTAAGTGGTTTATTAGGAGTAGCAACAGCGTTCCTGCTACAGCAATTGGATCAAAGAATCAGAAAAGTCGAAGAAATCAAACAACTAACCAGATTACCCATCTTAGGAACTATTCCCAAAGTCGAAAAACCTATCATCGAATCTGCTAACCTCAATAATAAACATTCTTACTCCTATTACTACTCTTCTTTTACTGAAGGCTTAAGAGCGTTGGCGATGAACCTGCGCCACATAGTTACAGAAACAGGTAGAATCAAGACTTTAGCTCTGACTTCTTCTACTTCTTCTGAAGGAAAAACTACTGTATCTTATAACCTTGGTATTGTATTAGCTGAGTTGGGACTAAAAGTCTTGGTGATAGACGCTGATATGCGTAAGCCGAGAATGCACAAGATCGCCCAAATTAAGAACGAAAAAGGACTTAGTGATGCGATCGCAAATGATGAACCTTGGTCAGACTTAGTATATACAGAAACTAGGGAAAATCTCCACATTTTAACGGCTGGCTCGAATAATCCTAATCCTATCGCTTTACTCAATTCTGCAAAAATGACACAGATGGTCTCAGAATGGGAACAAGAGTATGACTATGTTGTAATTGATACTCCTCCTATTGGAGTCATGGCGGATGCGAAAAGTTTAGCTACTCAGGTTGATAGTTTTCTTTTTGTCACAGGAATTGAAAGAGCAACCCGTAAAGGAATCACTAATTCTCTAGATATCTTAGGTAGCAGTGACTGTCACATAGCAGGATTTGTTGCCAATATGGTTGATCGTGATTTTGACTACTATGCTTACTCCTACTACGACTCCTATTACAATCAGCAGATTACTAACGGTAATGGAAATGGAAACGGTAATGGTAATGGTAATGGTAATGGCAATGGTAATCACTCCCAAGGAGCATTACAACAAATAGTTAGACAATTCCGTCGTCGTTAATTAATCGAGATAACATTATTAACAACTAATATGGTTAGCACTCCTCCAGAATTAATTATTGAAGCAGGTCGTACTGAACGCCAATATTGGCAAGACTTATGGCGATATCGAGAGCTATTTTATTTTTTAGCATGGCGAGATATCTTAGTTCGTTACAAACAAACCATAATCGGTATGGCTTGGGCATTAATTCGACCCTTTTTGACGATGATAGTCTTTACCGTCATTTTTGGTAAAATCGCCAAATTGCCCACCGAAGGAGATGCACCTTATGCCATTATGGTATTCGCTGCCATGTTACCCTGGCAATTCTTCTCTAATTCTTTATCAGGATGTAGTAATAGTCTAATTACCAATGCTAATCTGGTTTCTAAAGTTTATTTTCCCCGTTTGATTGTTCCAACTAGTGCCGTAGTAGTTAGTTTTGTCGATTTTATGATTTCAGGGATGATTTTACTAGGATTAATGATTTGGTACAATTTCATTCCTAGTTGGCGAATTATTACTCTACCTTTATTTATTGTTATTGCTTTTGCTGCTTCTATGGGAGTAGGTTTATGGTTGGCATCTCTCAATGTTCAATATCGGGACTTTCGTTATGTAGTCCCATTTATCATTCAGTTTGGTCTTTATATTTCTCCTGTTGGTTTTAGTAGCAGTGTTGTTTCTGAACAATGGCGATTATTATATTCCCTCAACCCAATGGTGGGAGTAATTGATGGCTTTCGTTGGGCAATACTCGGCGGTGAATCCAACCTGTATCTACCAGGATTTTTGCTTTCTTTAGCACTAGTATTAGTTTTATTATTTAGCGGTATTTCCTATTTTCGCAAAATGGAACGTACTTTTGCGGATGTAATTTAGTAATCAGTAATTAATAATTATTATGTCTAAGACAGTTATCAAGGTCGAAAATTTAGGTAAAAAATATATCATTGGGCATCAAAAGCAAGAAAGATATACTGCTTTAAGAGATGTGATTGCTAATGGTGTTAAATCAATTTTACAACCTAATTCTTATAATAAAAATATTAAGGAAGAATTTTGGGCATTGAATGATGTTTCTTTTGAAATTAAACAAGGTGACAGAGTTGGCATCATCGGGCGCAACGGAGCAGGAAAATCAACTCTTTTAAAGATTTTAAGTCGTATTACCGAACCAAGTAAGGGGCGTATTAATATTAAAGGTAGAGTTGCTAGTTTATTAGAAGTTGGTACTGGTTTTCATCCCGAACTAACAGGTAGAGAAAATATATTTCTCAATGGTGCAATTCTGGGGATGAGTAAAGTAGAAATCAAAAAAAAGTTTGATGAAATAGTTGCTTTTGCAGAAGTAGAAAAGTTTTTAGATACTCCAGTTAAAAGATATTCTTCAGGGATGTATGTTAGGTTAGCTTTTGCTGTCGCTGCTCATTTAGAACCAGAAATTTTAGTAGTAGATGAAGTATTAGCTGTAGGTGATGTAGCATTTCAAAAAAAATGTTTGGGCAAAATGGAGGATGTTGCTGAAAAAGAAGGTAGAACAGTTTTATTTGTTAGCCATCAAATGGCAGCGGTTAGAAAGCTTTGTAGTAAAGGAATTCTTTTATGTCAGGGTTCAATTGAAAAACAAGGAAATACAGATGAAATTCTGGATTATTACTTACAAAAAAGCAGTGGAATCCAAGGAAATGAAGGAGAAATTCACTGGCAAGACAGCAATTTAGCTCCTGGTTCTGAAGAAATGATTTTAAAATCAATTCGTTTGCTAGGAGCTAACGGAATTGTACAAAGTAATTTTGACATTGCTCAAACTATTCGAGTTGAGATAACTTATGAAGTTTTTGAGTCTATTAATAAAATGCGTTTTATTCTACAAACTTTAAACTCGGAAGGAATTGTAGTTTTTACGTCTGTTCATTTTCCTAACGAAGGAGAAATTCTTAAACCAGGAATTCATCAAGTTACTTGTCAAATTCATAGTTTTCTTCTTAATAGTGGATTATTTTATCTTAAAATTGGCTCTGGTATTCCAGGAGTTAAAAAAATTATCAAAGGCGAATTCATTCGGTTTTCTGTAGAAAAAGTTACAGAGAATCAAAGATATTTATCTGAAAATTTGCCAGGAATAGTATATCCAAAACTAGTATGGAAAAGTTAAAAAAACAGAAAAATGATTGCTTGATATCTTGTTCACTTAAAAAAAATCAACAATGAAAAATAATACTAAAAATTTAAATATATTAATTGCAGGATATCCCAGGTCTGGTAATACATTTTTAGGATATTTGCTTTCTTACTATTTTAATGCTCACTACTATGATATGTATGTTTGGCCCAAAGTAGTCCGTCAAGAGCTTCCTATTGAAGCAATGTTAATTGATCCACAAACTTTTAGTGGGAATCTAGATAGACCTAATCAAAAAAATCAAGTTAGTTCAATTCTCAAAACCCATTCTGTAGCAGAAAATTTAGTTCGCGATCATGCTTTTAGCTTAGAACAGGTTAATTACGACCCAAAGCATCCTTTGATTTTAGTTACTCGTGAGCCAAAAGATGTTGCTGTTTCATATTTTTACTATTCTTTTTTTAGACTTCCTTTTAAAAATGGAAAATGGAAAGCTAAATATTTACCTTATTCCTTGCGTTATTGGTATTATAAGAAATTTAATTTTCCATCCTTTGCTCTTAGGATAGCAAAAGAATGGAGTGATTTTACCCTAAGCTGGATGACTCAAAAACCTCATGTGATCAATTATGAATCTTTGAAAGAAAATCCTATTTTAGAAATACAAAAAATAACTGAAAGATTTAATTTGGAGTTTAATAAGAATCTAGCAGAAGAGTCAGCAAATTTTTGCTCTTTTGAAAGTATGAAAAAACTTGAGAAAACTAAAATACATTATGGTCAAAGCCACAATAATATAATGAAAACAAGGTCTGGAGAAAGTGGTGAATGGAAAAGTCTCTTCAAGCCTGAGTTAGTTTTACAGTTTGATGAAATTACAGCAGAAGCTAGACAAGTCCAGGAAAAGGCAACTAAAGGAGAATTAAGCTGTGGAAAACTCTAGTTTATACCGAATATGGTCAATAATTGTACAAGAATTAGCCAACTTGCAAGACCGAGCTTGTGACAGCGAAGAAGGTCACGTTATTAATCCTATTAGTTGGGGAATATATAAGCGAGATACTGCTTTTGCATCTGCTATCTTTGCAGTTGAGTTTCAACGCTCAAAGAAGGAAGAATGGAGACACAGAGCGTATAGAGCTTTAAAAGCCTTGGGTAAAAGTGATATTTATCAAGGAGTAGAAGAACCGATTTGGAATCGATATGGATGGCACTCAAAAAAAGGTAGTTTGGCTGCTACAGGCATGTTGTTGGATGCTGTATGGGATACTTCTAGAACCTTGAATAAAGCCATTTCGGAGGAAGAATTCGAGGATATTTTGGCTTATTTAGAGAAATGCTACCTTGGTAAAGGACTATTTGCCCACGACCAGATTGAATCAGGCGCATATCTTCCTTCGCCTGTTCAAAATACGACTGGTATGGCTTTGTACCTACTTGAATATATTATTAAATATTCTCAACAAGATCGATCAAAGTTTCTTGAAAAAAGAGAAAGCGTTTGGCAAGCTTTGTTCGACGGTCAGAGATCTGATGGTTTTTGGCCTTACATTTATCCAGGTCAAGGACAGCAATTTTACTATGATTCCTCGCGAGAACTAAGATTTATACTTAGAAAAATTCCCTTTCTCAGATCCGCCGTACTGAAACAAGGAGATTCGTCAATCTTTTTTGGAGATGGAGTACATCACTGTTTAGTACTCTACTATCTTCTTAAAGCTGCCGACTTACAACAGCCTTCTTTAAAATCTTTTACAAGTATTCTTGGAAGCGGTTGGAATTGGACTTGTCAGCATTTGAAAGAAGCTAAAGATGGAACAATTAAATTTGATTTTGAGTGGGAGCCTAAAATTGCCAGTCCACGATACTGTAACTTTCGAGATACTAGTACTTATTTTTTCATCCTAGGCTGTTTACCTATATTGATGCGTCAAGGAATACTTAATCAAATAAGCCGTTACAAATTTCAAGAAGGAATTTTGGGTCATATTGAGGCTAACTTGATTCAGAAATCACAGCAAATTTATCCTTCAATAAAACCTTATGAAGGAGAAGAAACAATATTAAAGAATATTTTACCTAGAGTTGCCGAATCAGTTGCCCAAAAAGGATTTTGTCTATGTTCGTTGATTCTTGAAAAAATTGAAAGTGAAAAAATACTCACTTTAAGATAGATCGATTGAACTTGAAAGTTAGCTAAAGAATAGTTTACCTTCTTAGCTACAAGTTGCCAGAAAGTGAAAATCATATTAACCTGAAATCTACTTTACTAATGAAATCCCATCTAAAATCCCCATCAAATAAATTTGGTATTAAAATATATTATTTCATTGATAATTTATTTGTTTTTGTAAAAAACAAATTACTGTTTGTCAGATCTATTCAAAATTCATTGAATATTATGATAAATAATAGGCATTTTTTTTGGTCATTAAATTTGATCGATAAAAGGCTAAAATATAAATTTAATGCTTTATATTGGGGAATTAGGCTAAATCAGGAAACAAAAAATAATTTATATAACTTCAGAAGAAATATTCATCGTTTAGAGAAAGGGCTATCCTATTCAAAGGTTAAAAGTATTTTTGCAGAAGACTATATTTTAGAAACGGTAGCTTTCCTACGAGCAGATCAGAAAGAAAAAACTTTTGATAAAAATACAAAAAACTGGGGCATAGCAGTTCTCAATCTTTATTTTGAGATTTGCCAACATACAGAAAAAATTGCTGAAGCCTACGAGCTTTTTCAAAAACTTGAATTGAATAATGAACACAGTGATTGGATACCTTATAACAGTAAAGATAGACCCAATCTTTCCATTGACTATAATGACATACATCAACTAGCTGTACGAAGGAGAAGTGTTCGCCATTATCTCGACCGAAGAGTTGAACCTTCCTTAATTCAAGAGGCTATAAAAATTGCAACACTTTCCCCTAGTGCCTGTAATAGACAGTCTTTTAAGTTTTTATTTTTTAATCAAAGAAATTTGGTTGAGCAAATATCACAAATACCAGGAGGTGTTTCAGGTTATAAGATTCCTAGTGTTGTCATTGTCGTTGGTCAATATAGGGGATATTTTGATTCTAGAGATATTCATGCTCCAATTATCGATTCAAGTTTGGCATCAATGGCATTTATATTTGCCTTAGAAACTTTAGGTTTATCTTCTGTTTGCATTAATTGGCCCAATTTACCAGATAGAGAAGAAAAAATACGTCAACTGATTCATCTTGATAAAGATGAGTTTATTGTTATGCTTATTGGTATAGGTTATCCAGAACCAAATGGAAAAATACCATATTCTGCCAAAAAAGAACTAGATAAACTTCTTGAAGTAAACCAAAGAATTAGTACTTGAAATTATTATTTTTAATTTTGAACTAGAAAATTAACTGTAAAAAAACAAAATTCAAGGATAAAAATGGACAAGCAATACTTAATGCAAAACAACTGTGTGCTGATTCGATCTGCTACAGATAATAATGAAGCAACTTTTCTTAGTCATCAATTACGTTCTCGTTTAATAAGAATCGCAATGATGGAAGCTTTTAAGTTCTATTCTAAATTTTTTAATGAGTTGAGTTCAACTTTCGATTATGACAAACTTATGATCGAATATGAACAAGATTTTTCAGATGCTCTTTCATTAGGTTTGTTTAAGCCAGGGGGCATTAGAGAGAAAGACCACCTGAATTTATGGTGTCTTGGTCATATATTTGCACCAGAGATATACATTGAGTCTGGGGTATTTATAGGTAGCTCACTTCATGCGTTTATCAAATCCCCTAAATTAAAAAAAGTAATTGGAATTGACCCAAATCTGAGCAACTTAAAAATTCCTAAAATTGATATTCCAGGAGCAGAGCTAATTAGTGATAGAGACTTTTCGCAGATTGAGATAGGCGATGCACTGGGCAAGACTTTGGTGTATTTCGATGACCATATCAGTGCAGCAGAGCGAATATTACAAGCCTCACAGAAAGGCATAAAATACTTATTATTCGACGATGCTACCGGCTTTGAAGGAATGTGCCACAGACTATATCCTGCTGTTCCGTCAGTTCCTATGATTATGAATAGTAGTTTATTTGAAGAAGGAGATCGTTTAGCTTGGACTTTTAAGCCAAAACGCCCTTCCCGAGAAACTTTCCCTAGTTTTATAAAAAGAACTCTTTTAGGACGCAGTAATAATAATCTTCGACGCGTATCCTTTTCCATGACGCATGATTTGATAAATCAGTGTCATGAGGCAAAAAGACTAATTAAAAAATGCTGTAAAATTCCAGATTTAGGAGATTACATTCCAGAATTATATCCTGAGCGAAAAAGCGATACAAGTAAGTTTTTAATTGAGCTTCATGACTAATAGAATTCATTATACTTAAAACAAGCAAGTAGATTAAAACTTTCCCAGTAAATACTTATAAATTTTAGATATCCGAATAATCTAAAATTTTGTATTACAAGAAGCTTAACTTAGCATTTGATTATTTTCGATTGGGTTTAATTTTTAATATCAATTGAAGGTGAATATAGCGGTTCTCACTTTTGTGAGGTACACAACTAATAATTAGTCATTGGGAATTGAGAAAATCTAGATATTAGACTGTACTCGATGACTATGAGAACTGCTATAGATAAAAAGCGTAAATTTTGAAATTTTTTAGTACAGATATCTTTTGTTATAGGTATGTTAATCGAAATTCATGGTGCAGGTTTTCAAAATAAGGGTGCTGAGTTAATGCTGAGAACCACCATAGATGAACTTGGTCAAAGATTGGCTCAATTTTCACCTGCCATAGACCCTACTTATGGTGCTTATAAATCCCGATGTGAATTAGGGCTTAAACAAATATTTCCTGCTCGTGGTCATGTTGGTACACCAAATTATTCAAATCGCCTCCGCAAACAACAGCAGTTTTCTCATCCCTTGGTAGAAAAACTTTTTACTCGCCTTATGGGACAACATGCCAGTGGCTATGGATGTGTTAATTTAGCTGAAATTCAAGCACTTGTGGATATTTCAGGGTTTGCCTATACAGATCAGTGGGGAACTCAGCCAACCCAGGATTTTGCCAAGCTAACAGAGTACTATAGATCGCAAAATAAACCTGTAATCTTATTACCCCAGGCGTTTGGTCCTTTTGAGCGTGTAGCAACTCAATCTACTTTTAGTCAGATAGTGGATAATGCAACTGTAATTTTTGCTAGAGATGAAGAATCCTATCTCAATGCAACGAAAGTCACTAAAAATCCCGAAAAAATCTTTAAAGCACCCGATATTACCCTTTTTTATCCCGATACACCTCCTAGTTTAGATTTGGATTCGTCGGCTTATGTTTGTATTGTTCCAAATGCGAGAATGCTGGATCAAGGTAAAGAATTATGGGGTGAAAAGTATGAACTATATTTGACGAAGGCTATTAAGACAGCATTAGAGCATCAAATCAAAGTTTATATAGTTGTCCATGATTCTTCTGGAGAGGATTTAAAGATCGCTCAAAGACTTTGTCAGCAATTTTCTGATTCTGATGTGACTTTAATAGAGGAAGAAAATCCAATTAAGCTTAAAAGGTTTATTGCTCATAGTCTGGCTCTTATCGGCTCGCGCTATCACAGTTTAGTAGCAGCATTATCCAAATGTGTACCAGCGATCGCAATAGGTTGGTCACATAAATATGAAATGCTCTTCCAAGATTTTGAACTCAATAGATTCTTAATCAGTCCTGATACTTCTTTAGACTCTTTTACCAGTTGCTTAAAAGTCTTACTAGATAAATCAGAAAACAAATTATACAGAAATCAAATTTACCAAAAGCGACAAGCAATGCAATTAATTAATCAAGAAATGTGGGACAAAGTAACCAGCATTTTATCAGAACATTATTCTTCTCTGTAAGTAACTAATTGAGCCATGCGAATTGCTTTTATTACTCACTATACTGACCTTTATGGAGCGAATCGATCGCTACTTAATTTGATTGATGGTTTGAGCAAATATGGTGTTGAATCTTGCGTAGTTGTTCCAGGAGCAGGAGATATGACCCAAGAATTGCGGAATCGGGTAATTCCTACGGCTATTTTACCAATCCAGTCTTCGGTTGCTTCTCAAAGCTTTAGCAGTAATGTATTTAAACACTTATACCATCGTTTATGGTGGCAACATTGTGCAGCACAGCGTCTTAAAACTAATTTTCGTGTTTTGCCAGCTTTACTGCAACAATTGAATACTTGGAAGATTGATTTAATATATAGTAATTCCACAGTGATTTCCATAGGGGCTGTAGCTGCAAAAAGGCTTCAAATTCCCCATATTTGGCATTTACGGGAATTTCTCGATCTCGATTACAACCTTCATCACGATTGGGGCAAATTAATATTTCGTTACCTTCTTCTTGGTGCAAATGCTCAAATTGCCATTTCCAAAGCTATCAAGACTTATTTTTTTCCTAATTCACCCCCCAACAACAGTCATATTATTTATAATGGTGTTGCTTCTATAACTAAATTTGATCTCCTTTATCAACAAGTCCAGAGCCAAAATAAATTAAATTCTGTCTATACGTTTGCGATTGTGGGATTCATACATCCAAATAAGGGGCAACAAACCGCAATTAAAGCTTTGGCAAAGTTAGCTGAGAATTATCCCACAGTTCGTCTTTTAGTTGTGGGTCAAGGCAATACTGAACCCCTTAAAGCCTTAGTACAAGAGCTTAATATCGTCGATCAAGTTGAGTTTTGGGGGCATATTCACGATCCCTATCAAGCTTACCTAGCAGCAGATGCGGTTTTGATGTGTTCGACGAATGAAGGAATGGGCAGAGTTACAGTAGAAGCCATGGCAGCCTGTCGTCCAGTTATTGGGTTTAATCAGGGAGGAACTTCGGAACTTATTGAACACGAACAAACAGGATTGCTTTACAAAGGTGGATATGAGGAGTTAGCTGCTTGTATGCAAATATTCGTTGAAAAACCAACCTGGGCTAAAAAAATGGGAGAAAAAGGTTGGAATGTGGCTCGCCAAAACTACAGTGTAGAATCTTATGCTTCCCAAGTTCATCAAGTTTTAGTTTCTGTCTTAAATCATTGAAATTATAACAAGGAGATCGCAGTAAAAGAATATTCTCTAACGCTACAAACTCAAAGATATATAGAACTTTATCAACAAATATTATCTAAATGAAAAATATGATTAACACAACTCCTAATATCAATAAATCTGAGGGTAAAACTCAATCTTTATCAACTGTACCCTATTGTTCCCAAGGATTACTTAATTCTCTTCCTTCTCCTCCTAATAATGCTACTGGTTGGCCCTGGACAGAACAAACCAAGCCTCTGCCTCCAACAATGGAAAATGGTAAACCTTGGCCCAAAATCTCTATTGTTACCCCTTCTTATAACCAAGGGAAATTTATAGAAGAGACTATTAGGTCAGTATTGCTACAAAACTATCCCAACTTAGAATACATTATTATGGATGGGGGTTCTACTGATGAAACTCAAGCTATTTTAGAACGTTATTCTCCTTGGATAAGTCATATAGTTTCCAAGCCAGATGGAGGTCAAAGTGATGCGATAGCAACAGGTTTTGAAATTGCTAGTGGCGAAATTTTAGCTTGGTTATGTTCTGACGATTTATATCTTGATGGTGCATTAGAGTGGGTTGCCAATCAATACAACATTAATCCCAACATAGATATTATTTGTGGCATAGCAAATTTAGATCAAGGAACAGGATGGATTCCCTGGATGGAACTACGCTATCGAGATGTAACACCTACTTATCTAAAACTAATATTTCGGGGTCAATGTGTCAGACAACCTGCGAGCTTTTGGACAAAAGAAATTTATCAGAAAACACCAGGTATAGATCGTAGTCTTCAATTTTGTATGGACTATGATTTGCTACTAAAACTTTGTCGAGTAGGAAAAGCAAAATATATTAGAAAAGATATAGCTTGGATACGATTACATCAAGATTGTAAATCGCTAAATTGGCAAGATATTCACGATAAAGAAAAAAACAAAATTCTTGATCAAGTAATGAAAACAATTTCTCTACCCAATATTTATTTATGTACATTGTCATATTTATCCGTTCTAATCTATTTTTATCGCACACCTACTATTAAACCTTTAAACAAGATTTGGAAAACAATACGTTTATTTATGGGTTATATTTATCATTTGTTAAAAGGAGATATGTTTACATGGCATCCCATAACAGGCTTTCGTAACAACTTATATCAAAAAAATTAAGTATTACTTGGGGATTATAGTAATAGTTTAAATTTATTTTTTGAGAATAAGAGACAATAAAAATCTTATGGAATCTTCATTGCTAGTATCTATTATTATTCCTTGTTATAATTCCGAGCAATGGCTTAATGAAACTCTAAAATGTATATTAGAGCAAACTTGGACAAACAAAGAAGTTATAGTAGTTGATGATGGATCAACAGATAATAGTTTGGCAGTAGCTAAAAGTTTTGAGTCTTCTATTGTTAAAGTTATTAGTCAAGAAAATAAAGGAGCAAGCGCAGCTAGAAACGTAGCTCTAAAAGAAGTACAAGGCGATTTTATTCAGTATATTGATGCAGATGATTTATTAGCACCAGATAAAATAGAATTACAGTTAAAACTTCTGGAACAAAATCCTAATTCTAATGTAGTTGCTTCATCGGAATGGGCAAGATTTTATCATCATCCCCAAGAAGCGTTATTTATTCCTCAACTTCTATGGCGAGATATGTCTGTAGTCGATTGGCTAATTTGTGCTTGGGAAAATCATTTAATGATGCCTTCTGGAGGTTGGTTAGTACCTCGCAAAATATCGGAGAAAGCTGGTTTTTGGAATGAGGATTTATCGGTTAATGACGATGGCGAATACTTTACTCGTGTGATTTTAGCAAGTGAAGGAGTGAAATTTTGTCCTGGTGCAAGATTTTATTACAGATCGGGCATATCAGGCAGTCTTAGCAAAAGTAACTCAGAAAAAGCTCGAAAATCTGAATTTTTAGCTCTTAGTTTAGGAACAAGTAATCTTTTAAATAGAGAAAATAGTCCCCGTACTCGTCAAGTTTGTGCTACGGTTTTTCAACGCTTTATTTATGAAGTGTATCCTGATGTTCCAGAATTAAGCATTAAAGCAGCAGCAAAGGTTCAAGAATTTGGTGGTTCAAATTTACAACCTACTGGGGGAAAAATGTTTCAATTATTATCTAAGTTTGTGGGTTGGAAAAAAGCTAAAAAAATTCAAAGAGTTTTTTATCAAAATGGTTACAAGAAGGCTGGGGTAGGTTGGAAATTAGCCAAACTACAAGAAAGAATCATGTATTCAGTAAAAATAAAAGCGAACGCTGATTTTCAATAAACTAGATTTTTATCTTTTATTATCAAAATGGTCTTACCGAATTTTTTGATTATTGGAACTCCAAAAGCTGGAACAACATCTATTTATCACTACTTAAATCAACATCCAGAAATTTTTTTATCTCCTAAGAAAGAGCCACATTTTTTTTCTTTTATTGATGAAAAAAAACCTCATTGGGCAGTCAAGAATATTATTGAATACGAAAAATTATTTCAAGGGGTGACTCAAGAAAAAGCAAGAGGAGAAGCTTCAACTTGGTATTTGTATAGCCAATATGCTGCGGAACAAATCAAAAAGTTAATTCCTAATACAAAATTAATTATTATCTTACGAAATCCCATAGAAAGAGCTTACTCAAGCTGGGCATTTAGTGTGCAACATGGTTGGGAATCTATTGGTGATTTTGAACAAGCTTTACAAGCAGAAGAAAATCGCATCGCTAATAACTGCGAGTGGGACTTTCACTACTTAAAAACAGGTTTTTACTATAATCAAATTCAACGATACTTTGAATTATTTCCTAGAGAACAAATTTTCATCTGTACTTATGATAATTTGAAACAAGATTGTGCATCTTTACTCAAGAGAATTTTTAGTTTTCTAGAAGTAAATGATGATTTTATTCCTGATATTTCCACTCGGCATAATCGAACTGCGTTATATAGAAACAAATTTATCAATCAACTTATAACAAAATCTAGCTATTGGAAAGAGGTTGCCAAAGAGTTGATACCTCATACTATAGGAAAAAAAATAAAAAATAAGCTCATAGAAACTAACCAGTATTCAGTTCCCAAGCTTTCCCAAGAAATAAAAATTAAATACACTTTACTATACAAAGAAGACATACTAAGAACATCAGAATTGATCGACTTAGATATCTCTCAATGGTTAAAATATTAAAATTTTTAATATATTTTCACTAGGAGAATAAAATGCAGAAAAATTCATTTAATTCTGACTTAATGTATGAAATTTTTAATTGTAGAATGCGTCCGCGAGAAGATATTGATTTTGCCAAAAACAAATTTTATGACTATGCTCTTGAAGGATTAAGAGGATTGGCTGCATTTTGGGTAGGATATGCTCATATTTTTAATTTTACAAATCTTTTAGACCCTAGTTTTCACCCTTCCAATAAATACGTAACCGATCTTCATGCTTCCCACGCAGCAGTTCTCATATTTTTTATTTTATCAGGTTATGTTATAGGTATAACTAATACAAAAAAATGTAATAAATCTAGAATTATAAATTATTTAATTCGTCGCATTATTAGGTTAGTTCCAATATATTTTATTGCTATTATTTGTTCTATCATAGCTTCCCCTTATGATAGCTTAGAAGTGATTTTTGGTAATTTATTTTTTTTACAACCTTTAGCCGTACCTGTACTTTCTGGTAATCCTATTTTATGGACTTTAAATTATGAAGTTATTTACTATTTATTATTTATTTAAATTTGGTTTTATAGACCTAAATCTATATATTTATTTACGGGAACTTTAACAATAGCCGTTATAGGTTGGATATTTCCAATATTTCCACAGATATTATCAGCTTACGCTTCAGGGTGGATATTTTGGTTGTTTGGACTTATGTTAGCTTGGAGTAAACCATTGCATACTTCCAAAAATAAAATTCCATTATTAAGTTATTTTTTACTTCTTGCTGCAACAAATCATTTTTCTTCGGGAAAAATTCTTTTGAACGGGATAGGTTTGGCAAATAAAGATGCACTTATTATTAATATATCTGATTTTGCACTATTACCCATTTGTTTCTTAATCGTATTTTCAATTACGGGACATATAACCAAGAATAGATTATTACAATTAGTCAGTATATCTATTCCTTTGATGACAGCCATATTTCTCTTTATACTGGGTCGCTTATGGTCTAATTCTCATTGGTTAATGTCTTTTATTTATACAGTTTTAGCCTTGTTACTATGGTCTTTAAAGTCCCATCCTAATCTTTTATGTAAGCTATCTTATTTTGGTAGCATATCTTATGCTTTTTATGTCCTACATATGCCAATGATGTATTTTATTCATAATTATTTTCCTTTAACAGGTTCCTTGCCAAGTTTTATCATACGTGGAATAACTTGGTTTTTTCTAACAACATTTGTATGTATTATTTTAGAGCTTTTTATACAGCCAAAAATCAAACATTGGTCAAAACAAAAACTTCTCATCAAAACATCCTAAAAAATATAAACAGCATTCAAATTTTCCGTGTTTACAACGAGGCGATCCGTATTTACCCTTGATAGACTAGCACTGTCTTTAAACTGAGGAATAGATATACCTAAGAAATATCAATGTCTGAGACAATATCTTCAACTCATACGACTCTTGCCCATCTAGCTCCTACTCCTTTTGTTCAACAAGTGGCAAAAGCTCTATATGACGAAGGAATGTTAGCTTGTTTTGCTACTACTTTTACCAAACGCTCAGAAGCAAAGTGGCAAAAGGCTTTGTGTAACTTAGCCAAAACCTTAAAATATGACCTTTCAAGACAACTATCTCGTAGAGAAGTTGGAGACATTCCTCTATCTTTGGTTAGAGATCATCCGTGGCAAGAGTTAACTCGTTTATTAGTATCTCGGATAGACAAGCAAAAGATTATCACAGATGCAGTATTTCACTGGGAATTAAAAGATTTTGATCGCTGGGTTGCTCGTGACAATCTCGCTGAAAGTAATGTTGTCTATGGTTACGAATACGGTTGTCTAGATACTTTTAAGAGTGCTAAACAACAAGGAATAGCTAGAATATATGATGTTCCTGCTCCAGAACACGATTTTTCTGAAAATATCATTCATCGAGAAATCGCTAATTATTCAGAATTAAATACTCCTTACCGTAAATATACGAGAAAACGCCAACAAATAAGAACTCAAAGGCGTGTGGAAGAATGGAATTTAGCAGATGTAGTAATTGCTAATTCGGAATTTACCAAAAAGTCTTATGCAGATGCAGGATTGGATGTGAATAAGGTACGAGTAATACCTTATGGCGCACCAACCGTATGTTCTGAAGGGCAAGAAGGGGGAAGCAATAATAATGAACCAGTGAATTTTTTATGGGCTGGTACATTTAGTATCCGCAAAGGAGCGCACTATCTCCTATCTGCCTGGGACAAACTTAATGCTAAATCTCAAGCTGAACTTAAGGTGTTTGGTGCTATGGGTTTACCCTCATCACTGTTGCAAGATATTCCTGATTCTATTAAGTTTTCTAGGACTATTCCTCGCTCGGAGTTATATAGTCAATATCACCAAGCAGATATACTAGTTTTCCCTACTCTCTGTGATGGGTTTGGTATGGTTGTTACAGAAGCTTTTGCCCAAGGATTACCAGTGATTACTACAGACCGTGCTGGTGCAGCCGATTTAGTCCGTCATCGGGAAAATGGTTTAATTATTCCTGCGGGAAATGCTGAAGCTTTAGCTTCCGCTCTAGAATGGTGCATTAATAACCGTCAGCAATTAAAAGTAATGCGAAAAGCTGCTTTAGAGACAGCAGCTAATTGGCAATGGTCTGATTATCGCCATGCTTTGGTCGAAAATTTACAAGATGGCTTACAAGTAGCTGGCTATAGTTTATGAAGACTAGAATTTGTCTGGTTAGTCCTGGTCATGTAGCTTCTAATCCTCGCCTGGTTAAAGAGGCTGATGCTCTTAATAATGCTGGCTATCAAGTACGGGTAGTCGCAGGAGACTATATGGCAGAGGTTAGATTACTAGATAAAACTATCTTGTCTAGTGCATCTTGGTCATGGGTTACTGTGGGGTTAGGAACAAAATTTATCTATAGTCTGCGGAAAATCAAACAAAAGTTAGCTCAACTTATTGCTGCTACTGGCTGGATACCTAATTTATCTGTTGCTATCTGGGCGCATCATCCCCTTAGTAAAAGATTAGCTCAAGTTGCTGCTGCTGAGGCTGCTGATCTTTACATTGCTCACTGTTTAGCTGCCTTACCTGCTGCTGCCTGGGCAGCTAAGAAACACAATGCTAAGTTTGGTTTTGATGCAGAGGATTTTCACATCGGGGAATTAGCAGATACTCCTGAGAATCAGAGAGAAATTAGGATACGCGATCGCATTGAAAGAACTTTACTACCCCGTTGTAGTCATCTTACCGCAGCTTCTCCAAAAATTGCGGAGGAATATCATAAGCGATACGGAATTAAGATGCAGCCTATTCTCAATGTCTTTCCTTTAAGTGAATCTCCCAATCAGCAAACAAAACAAGCTCATCGCTTTGAACATCAACCATCTTTGTACTGGTTTTCTCAAACCATAGGTGCAGGAAGAGGCATAGAAGCAATTGTACAAGCGATGGCAAAGATGGAAACTCAAGTAAAACTTTTTTTACGAGGTATTCCTGCTAGTGGCTATCAACAGCAGTTACAAAATTTAGCACAAGAGTTAGGAATATTAGAGAAAGTTTATTTCTTACCTTCTGCTCCGCCTGGGGAAATGGTTAAACTAGCAGCAGAACACGATTTGGGGTTATCTTTGGAACTAACTCAACCTTTCAATAGAGCTATTTGTTTAACCAATAAAATCTTTACTTATCTATTAGCTGGAATTCCCGTATTGATAAGTCGAACTCCTGCTCAAGAAGACTTTGCCAAACAACTAGGACAAGCTGCTGTATTAATCGACATAAATGATATAGACAGTATTGCTAAGACTTTAGATAACTTTTTATCTCAACCCGATAAACTAGCGTTTGCTCGCTCTCATGCTAAAAAACTAGGGCAAAAAGTTTATAACTGGGATGTAGAAAAAAAATATTTTTTAAATTCTGTGGAAGAATCTCTCAAATGACTACTGCAATTAATTTTTCAGGAATATCTAATCAAAGTTTTTTGGTAAAACTATTACGAGTCCCTCTTAAACTTATTCCCAACGAATTGCAAATACCAATTTTACAAGGAAAACTGAAGGGTAAAAAATGGATAGTAGGCTCTAGTAATCATGATTGTTGGCTAGGAAGTTATGAATATGATATGCAATTGCTTTTTGAATCAATTATTACTCCAGGAAGCATTGTTTATGATATAGGTGGTCATGAATGAGAAATATTTAGTTGATTCAGATTCAATTTTAGCTATATATCATAAATAGAAATAATAAAAAATATAATCAATGAAAAACTGGAATCCTCATTATAAATCTCTCGATCACTGGAGAGGCTTTGCTGCCTTGTGGGTAATGTTATTTCATGGTTTTGGTTCTAGTTATGATAAATCTTTGCATCCTATTGTAGAACCATTAAAATCAATTGCTGAACCTGGATGGCTAGGAGTACACATTTTTTTTGTAATAAGTGGTTACTGTATTGCTGCTAGTGCTTATAAAATAGTTCTTAATAATAAAACCCCTTGGTATTTCCTCAAAAACAGAATTTTAAGATTATTTCCTGTATATTGGTTAGCATTTACTCTAACTATAGCCATAAATTTAATTGCTGCTCCTTTTAATAATACAGGTTTTTGGAATAATCTTCCTGCTACTTGGCAGTCTTGGTTAGGTAATATATTTTTGATTCAGCCTTATATGCAAGTATCGAATTATGTAGTAGTTTACTGGTCTTTAGTTGTTGAAGTTGCTTTTTATATATTAGTTACATTTTTGTTAATTGTTGCGAATTTTTGTGGCAAAAAAACTGCTATATTTATTGGTTTAACTTTGGCTTTCGCCTCTCCTTTTATATATATTAAAGAAGTTATTTTTTTGAATTTTTGGTGCGAATTTGCTTGTGGTACATTATTATTTACAGCTTTACTATATCAAAATAGCAATAATAAAAATAGGCGAAATTTATCTTTATTTCTGATAATTTCTCTGGTTATTATGAGTCTTATTTTAATGATAACTGGTAAAAGTAATAATCAACTTTGGTATAGTGGAATATTTAGTTTTATTCTGTATTACTTGTATATTTTTGATTTAAGAATCGATGGTTTTGTAAAACTTAATTGGCTAAAATTTGCTGGTACTATGTCTTATTCTCTATACTTACTTCATGTACCTTTTCAAGGAAGAGTTATTAATCTCGGTACTCGATTTATTAATTTAGATTCTTTAGGATACTTATTCTTGCAAATTTTGGGATGGATTTTAGCAATTGCCATAAGCTATATCTTTTATACTGTAGTTGAAAAACCCTTGAATAAGTGGCGATATAAAATCATAAGTTATAACCCTAATTTAAGAGCAAAGAAAAGTACTATATAGTATTAATTTTTTAATCGTAATAATTGTTGTGTGCCATAATTACAGAGGTTATCAATACTTTTAGAAAACTTTTGAAAAGTTACGGCAAGGTCAACAAAAAAAATAGCAACCCTAAAAATATTCATAATGCGTATTTTACTAATAGCAGATCCCGAATTACCAGTGCCACCAAAATTATATGGTGGTATCGAAAGAATTATCGATCTACTTATTACAGGCTTGAAAAGTCGAGGACATACAATAGGATTAGTAGCCCATAAAGATTCTACTACTAAATGCGTTCGCCTGTTTCCTTGGAGGGGTGCGCGTTCTCAGGATAAGATTGATATGATGCGGAATACCTATACTATATTCATCGTACTGTTCCCAATCATCAGCTATTATCTCGCATTGCAGAACATGAAATTGGTTTAGCTTTAGAGCAAACTGATACTAATAGCCATGATTTTACGGTGACAAATAAATTATTTCAGTATTTACATGGAGGCTTAACTGTAGTTGCTACTGATACTTTATAAAAGAAAGAAGTTTTGTCTCAATATCCTCAAGTAGGTAGTCTTATTCCCAGTAATAACCCTGTCGCTCTTGCTAATACTTTAGACAATTTGTTACAAGACTCTCATAAATTAAATTCAGCCAAAAATGATGCTCTCAAAATCTTTAACCAGAAACTTTGTTGGGAACATCAAGCACAAGTATTACTTAATCAAGTAAGAGAAGCTTTAAAGCTAAAGATTCATTGATATGCAGCAATACCTTTCAAAAATATGATGGAGGAATAGTTAAAATGACTTCTTCGGTTAATTTTTCAGGAATATCTAATCAAAGCTCTTTAGGAAAACTTTTGCGATTACCTCTCAAGCTAATTCCTCGTGAATTACAAATACCGATTTTGCAAGGAAAGCTTAAGGGTAAAAAATGGATAGTAGGCTCTAGTCAGCATGGTTGTTGGCTAGGAAGTTATGAATATGATAAACAGTTACTTTTTGAACAAACTATAACTCCAGGGAGTACTGTGTATGACTTAGGTGGTCATGTAGGATTCTACACTTTATTAGCTTCAGTTTTAGTGGGAAATACAGGAAAAGTTATTAGTTTTGAACCTTTGCCAGATAATTTAAAATACTTAAAAAAACATCTACAAATTAATAATATTTCCAATACACAGATCGTAGAAGCTGCGGTATGCGAGCGCAATGGAATAGCCTATTTTGAAACACATAATTCTAGTTTTCAAGGTCATTTAGGTTCTAATGGTACTTTGCAGGTAAAAACTGTGAGTCTCGATGAACTAATTACTAAAGAAAAATTACCAATACCAAATTACCTAAAAATTGATGTAGAAGGTGCAGAAGTACAAGTTTTACAGGGAGCAAAACAAATTTTAACTGAATTTCATCCCACTATTTTTTTAGCAACTCATGGCGATAAATTACAAAAAGAATGCTGTCAATTTATCACAGATTTAGGCTACCAATTGAGAGCGATTAGTGAGAAAGACTTAGCTGATTCTGATGAAATTATGGCTACATATCAGAAATAAATGAAATTAACTATTTGGTGAAATTGCTACCCAATCTTGAAAAGTTGTGAAAGAGTCCTAAAAAATAGCAACCCTAAAAATATTCATAATGCGTATTTTACTAACAGCCGATCCAGAATTACCAGTGCCACCAAAATTATATGGCGGTATCGAAAGAATTATCGATCTACTTATTACAGGCTTGAAAAGTCGAGGACATAAAATAGGATTAGTAGCCCATAAAGATTCTACTACTAAATGTGATTGCCTGTTTCCTTGGAGAGGTGCGCGTTCTCAAGATAAGATTGATATGATTAGCAATACCTATACTTTGTGGCAAGCCATCAGGGAGTTTCAACCAGACTTAGTCCATAGTTATTCTCGTCTTTTCTATCTGTTTCCTTGGCTGTTAAATTCTTCTCTACCTAAAGTAATGTCTTATCAAAGACAGCCTAGTAGTCGCACAACCGCTTGGGGAAGTAAGCTAGGAAAAAAAAGTTTAACCTTTACTGGTTGTAGTGAATATATCTGTCGTCAGGGTAGGAAAGTTGCAGGAACATGGTATCCCATTCATAATTGCGTAGAGTTGGATAAATATACCTTTCAACCTACAGTAGCTTCCGATGCACCTTTAGTATTTTTGAGTCGCATAGAAAGAATTAAAGGCGCACATACTGCCATAGAAGTGGCAAAAAAGACTGGTCGTCGTCTATTAATTGCTGGTAACTATAGTACTGTAGGAGAAGCTGGCAAATATTGGGAAGAAGCCATACTACCTCATCTAGATAAGAATGGTATCGAATATGTCGGGACTGTAGATGATGTGCAGAAAAACCAACTGTTAGGACAAGCAGCAGCAATGATTGTTCCTATAGAATGGGAAGAGCCTTTTGGTATCGTCTTTGCAGAAGCTTTAGCCTGTGGTACTCCTGTAATTTCTTGTCCTAGAGGCGCGTTACCAGAAATTGTCCGTCAAGGAATAGATGGTTATTTAGTTAGTAATATTAAAGAAGCTTGTGATAGAGTTACTCATCTAGACAGAATTAACCGTAATAATTGTCGTCAGAGAGTAGAAGAGTATTTCTCTGCATCAGTCATTGTGGATAAGTATGAGAAGTTATACACTAAACTACTACGTAATAATTATTCTCCTATTGACTCTGAGTCAATAGCAGCTTAGATCGTTCAACATTTATCATTAAACATTGAGCAAGGTATATAGTGTTTACATTTGATTTATAAACTATAGAGCTTCTAGATGTAGGGTAAATTCATGAATTTACCCTACAAAGTGTTCTTTTGTATAAGTATCATAGACTTTGGTGAAAAAAAGCAATCAATAAGCTTACCAGAAGTAGCCTGGTTTAACTGTAGTTTTACTTTGTTTATGATCGTATTTTATCAGATATTCTCTTGCGATCGCATCTTGATTTCTTAAGATATCTATTTCGTCTTTTCCTATCTCTGTATCGGTAGATAATAGTATTACTTGATGGGAAGCAGAGGGGAAATAACGTTCGATTAAATTGGTACGATGGGAAGAATCTAATCTACCTAAAGGAGTATCAATAGCAACGGGTAAATTTTTCCCTGATACTCTAGCTAAACCCCAAAGAAATGCGATCGCAAGTAGCTGTTTTTCTCCTGCGGATAATCTTTGTTTTGGTAACAATATTCCTTGAGGATCGTAGAGGGATAAACGATAGCTTTCAGTTTCAATAGCGATACGATGTACTAAATTAGACTTGTGCAAAAGATAACGGAAGCATTCTGTTACTTCATTTTCTAGCTTATTCAGTTTTTTAAGAGTTAATTTTTCTCGAAATAGTTTCAGTGTTTCTTGTACTCTTGCCACAGAATTAATAATATGTTCATCATTAATGCGATCGATCGCTTGTTCACTACACTGTTTAAGTATTCTTTTTAATTCTTGCTCTGCCAGATTAATTTCCTTTCTTAAAGTATCAATTCTCTTTTCTTCTGCATCATAAGCTGCTTTACATTTATTAACTTCTTTTTCTGCTTCTTGTACTGCATCATCTAGTTTCTGATAAGCTTCTGGTGATGCTGCATTAGCCATCTGATTTTCCAAATTATCTTTTTCCAATTCTAATTCTTTCAGCTTCGCTGTAGCATCAATCCCTAATTGCTGCTGAAAGGATAAACGATCCTGTTTAAAACTAATTAATTTCTGTAACTCTTCTTCACCAATATCCAGATAATTATCTTCCCTTAACTGAAGAGATTTCACTAAAGTTTTATTTTCCTGCTCGATGAAATGCTTAATTTTAGTAACAACATCATTTGATAAAGCTTCTAGCTGTAAATAACTTAACAACTTATTATCTCTATCTTCAATAATATCCTGAGCTTGTTGCAGCTTCTTAATTTTAATTTCTTGTTTCCCTTGAGTAATAGCATTATTTAGTAAATCAGTAATCAACATCAAAGGTAAACTACTTTCCGCAACTTTCCGTAACTCCCCCTGTTGCAATTCTAAACTGTTATTAAGTAGCTCTATTTTATGTTGTAACTTATCTCTTTCCGAAGCTATTTTACCACCTTCCTTGCGGAATTTATCGTAAGCGCGATCGCGTTTTTTGTATGCTTTTTGTAGTTCCCGATCTAAGATTACTTTATTCTGTTTAGCTTCATCTTGCTGCTTCCTTTTTTCAGCAATCTTATCTTCAATTTCTTCCAAAGTTTCCAACTGAGTTTTACTAGCCAAAGACTTTTGTTTGCGACTAACCAACACATCCAAATCAACAGATAATCTTTCAGCTAACTCCAAACCCAATAAACTATTAATTGCATCCACTACAGACTGAGGAGGAGTTTCTAACTCTGCTAACTCCTTTACCTGCTCTCCATCAAACAAAAATAGATTAGAAATACCCAAAGGTAAAATATCTTCTATATACTCATCCCAGTTAGCTTCTAAAGTAGAGTCATAACCACCCTCGCGAATAATACTAAGACTATCTTTTCCTTCTGCTAAATTTTTATTCCAAGCACGTATTATTGTAAAATTTTGCCAATTATTTTCATAAATTTGCTCAAAAGACAACTCAATTTTAGTAATCTTACCAGGATCTATTTGACTATTGATACACTGGTTTAAAAAATCTCCATAGCTTAAATTTCCTCTATTAGAACATTTAGCTCTATTACCATATAATGCTAACCGAATTGCATCCATTAAAGTAGTTTTACCCCCGCCATTCATACCACCAAAAAGAATAATGGGGCGAATATTATCATTATTTTCAGGACGCAGATTTATAACATTGCGACTAGCGTAAGCCCCAAAATTTTCTAATACTAATTCTGTAAA
>JAAUYD010106515.1_pt1 | contig 23609 bp, 23 predicted proteins | sample 7278101 | NCBI WGS metagenome assembly JAAUYD01 (sample SAMN14350128, study PRJNA611818) | marine sediment metagenome | isolation source: surface marine sediment (0.6m) | place: French Polynesia: Moorea | collected 2018-08
CATCTTCATGCGGATGCAGCAGATCAACTATCGCTCCGGCGATGTGATTCTCAAGCAAGGCGCTGAAGGCGACTACTTCTACGTGTTGATCCGCGGCTCTGCCCTCGTTACACGCGAGACGCCGCTTAGCAAGGAAGGCATCAAGCTGGCCGAGCTGCACGTGGGCGATACCTTTGGCGAGGAGGCATTAATCTCCGATGCCAAACGTAATGCCACGGTGACGATGCAGACGGACGGTGCGGTGATGCGTCTCGGCAAGGAGGACTTCAAGAAGCTCCTCAACGAGCCGATGCTCGAGTGGGTATCGCGCAGCCAGGCGCAGGACATTATTCGCCAGGGCGGCCAGTGGCTGGACGTACGGCTGCCCAGCGAATTCGAGAATCAGCATCTCGACGGTTCGATCAATATCCCGCTCTACTTCATTCGCCTGAAGATCTCGACGCTCGATCCCGACAAGAAATACATCGTGTGCTGCGATACGGGTCGGCGGAGTTCGGCCGGCGCCTACATCCTGAGCGAGCGCGGCTACCAGGCTTACGTCCTGCAAGGCGGCATCAACGCCGAAGGCGCCTGAGAAACCCTCAGGCGGCGCGAAAGCGCATTTCTACATCGTGTGAGTAGGCTTGTCGCCGCCGAGGGCGCCGGCGAGATAGGTCTCGATCTTCTTCTGGGTATTGCCCTGATCCTGGTCCGAGAACTGCACGCCGATACCGGCGGTCCGCTTGCCCTGCGCGCCCTTGGGCGTCATCCAGATCACCGTACCGGCCACCGGGATTTTCTCTTCCTCGCCCATCAGGTTCAGGAGCATGAAGACCTCGTCGCCGAGTCGATACGAACTGTTGGTCGGGATGAACAGGCCGCCATTCACGACGTAAGGCATATACGCCAGGTACAAGGCACTCTTGTCCTTGATCGTCAGTGTCAGCAGTCCGGGTTTGCTCATCAGTCTCGGCCTTTGGGCGTCAACGCGACGCCATAATCAGGTTCAGTCCGTCCAACGGGGCGTCGAGATTGCATTCGCGCAAGCCGTCGGCCCAGTCGATCAACAGGCTTTCGAAGGTCAGTTGCGGGTTCCAGGAGCCCTGCGCCTGCCCTCGCAGCCGGTTGATTATGTCTAGATAGCAGAAGAGGTTTCGGCTGTCCATGCGCCGCAGCAAAGATTCGTCAATCGCAAGCCCGGGCGCGCTATCGCGGCCTGCGGACAGTGCTACAAGACTCAATCTAACCTGGTGCGAGAGCCAGTTCAGGACGAACTGCGGCTCGATCTTGGCCCACCGGCCAGCTACCTCAACCGCAGAGCCCTGGCCCCGTCCGAGCGCGTTCATGTCCCTTGCCATCCCGGCGGACGTGTCCATCTCGTCCAATGCACCGATCGCCGCCAGGGGCGCTCCGCCAGCAGCCCGCAACGCATCGACCCAGGCCGCGCCCGGCTGTAGCCGATCCAGCCAGGCCAACGCATCGGCCTCGGCCGGAGGCGCGAAATCAATGCGCTGGCAGCGACTGAAGATTGTGGCAGGTAAATGTCCCACTCGATCCGCAATGAGTATGAGCAATGCGTCGCCTGGTGGCTCTTCGAGCGTCTTGAGCAGGCTATTGGCTGCGTTGACCGTCATCGCATTCGCGGGCTCAATCACCGCGACCTTGCCGTTGCCCTCATAACTCGTCAGCCCAAGTTCGTGGACGAGCGCCCTGATCTGCTCGATGCTCACCGTCGCCTTGTCTTCCTCGGGCGTAATCCAGTGCAAGTCGGCGTGCTCGACAGGGACGGCAGGATGCGAAGGCAGCGCGTCCGTCGCGACGCCGAGATACGTCGATGCGATCCAGCAGGCCGCAGCCCGTTTGCCAGTGCCGGGCGGTCCGACAAGCAATACGGCGTGCGGGACACGTTCATGGCGAACGCGGTCATGCCATCCCTCAGTAAATCGCTTAAGCCAGACTAATTCCATTATTTTTAGTACTTTAAAATCACTTCTTAAAGTGACTACTCACTTGTGATCTGGGCGACGAGCGTGCGGATATCGTGCTCGACTTCTTCGAGACTCCGGGTCGTGTCAATGACAACGAAGCGTTCGGGCTCATTTATTGCCAACTGCAGGTAGCACTCACGTACGCGCTGGAAGAAATCATGCCGCTCCTGCTCAAAGCGGTCGGGCTCACTGCGACGCCCTGCTCTGTCCATGCCGACCTCGACCGGCGCATCAAGCAGGATTGTTACATCCGGCCAGGTGTCGCCGTGAACCCAGTCGGCAACCAGATCAATCGTATCCATCGGGATGCCGCGGCCACCGCCCTGGTAGGCGCGCGTCGAGTCGGTGAAACGATCGCTGACGACCCAGGTTCCCGCATCGAGCGCCGGTACGATAACGTTGTTCACATTGAACGAGCGCGCTGCGAACATCAGCAGAACCTCGGCAATTTCCGGCACCGGTTCGTCGCCCCGGTTCTTCAGGATGTCACGGATGTCCTCGGCCAGTGGCGTGCCGCCCGGTTCGCGCGTCGTCAGAACCTTGTGCCCTGCGGACTCAAGGGCCTCAACCAGTGTCGCCATGTTGGTCGACTTGCCGACGCCCTCGATGCCCTCGATGGTGATGAACTTGCCGCGATCCATATCAGCCACCTTCCCTGCGCTTCTCTCTGAGTCGCTTAAGGTACTCCGCGACGGCAGCATCGTGCTCGGCCCTGGTCGTGGAGAACTTGTGACTACCGTCACCGAGACCGGTCGCGACGAAGAAGAGCTCTTCCCCCTCCGCGGGATGCAGAGCCGCATGGATGGCGGCCTGACCTGGCATAGCAATCGGTGTTGGTGGCAGGCCGTGCCGCGTGTAGGTGTTGTACGGTGTGTCCGTTCGCAGGTCCTTGCGGGTGATGTTGCCGTTGAAGCCAGGACCGATCCCATAAATTACCGTCGGATCGGTCTGCAGGCGCATGCGCTTTTCGAGGCGCCGTGTGAATACGCCGGAGATGCGCTGGCGCTCGTCCGCGCGCGCCGTTTCCTTCTCGATTATCGATGCAAGGATCAGCGCCTCATAAGGTGACTTGACCAGGGTCTCCTCGCCGCGAGCCTGCCATTCTTCAGCAAGCACTTCCTGCATCAGCGTGTACGCCTGCTTCAATACCTGCCGGTCCGAGGAATTGCGCGGAACGCGATAGGTCTCGGGTAGAAACAGCCCTTCCGGATTCGTCTCGGCTGCGCCCAGTTCGTCGAGCAGTGCCGGCCAATCCTCATCGGTCATGGATGCATTAATGAACTCGGTGGCGTGCAGCGCCTTTAGAAGATCGTAGCGATTCCAGCCTTCGATGATCGTGAAGGAATAGAGCTTCACTGCGCCTTTCTGGAACAATTCGAGCAAGTTGTAAGCGTTCATCCCTGGCTCGATGCGGTACTCGCCTGCCTGGATCGTGTTCTCGGCGCCCGTCCACCTTGCCGTCAGGCGCAGCCAGAAGTAACTCTCGACGACGCCTCTATCGACGAGGTCTCTCGCGACGGCGCTAAACGAACTGCCGGCATCGATCACGTACGACATGCCATCCTCCGGCACATCGAGCTCCGTGGTCATGACCCTGTTCAATTGCCATACGCCCAGCGCCGCGGTTACGACAACGATTGCAAGGACGATGGCTATAGCCTTGGCGATGCGGATCACTGCCTGCACTCCAGGATGCCATTGTTCGCAAGCAGATCGAGTACCCGTTTCGTCACTGGGCCAACCGGCCAGGCATGATCGCCGCAACGATTCACGGGAATGGCGCCCATCTGGCTGTTGGTAAGAAAGACCTCGTCAGCTTCTCCGAGATCGGACGCAGCAATGTCGCAGACCTCGCAGGACAGCTCTGTGGATTCGAGCAGCGTCAGCAGGTGCCGGCGCATGGTGCCGTCGACGCCGCAGCGCTCGAGCGATGGCGTGCGAACGACATTGTCTTTCACGATAAACACGTTCGACATGGTACCGCAGACCAGTCGCCCATCCGCGTCGAGTGTCAGGCCTTCGAAGGCGCCTGTCGGGAGACATTCGGACCGGGCGAGAACCTGCTCAAGCCGATTCAGGGTCTTGAGACCCGCAAGCGGAGATCGGGTCGCGAGCCGGGTTTCGCAGAGTATCGTTGCGACACCCTGCACATAGGATGACCGCTTGACGGGCGCCGCGGGAAATACGCCGACAAAAATGCGTGGCTCGCTGGGCAGATTACGGCCGTAGCCACGCTGCGAAACACCGGCAGTGAGGATGATCTTGGCGATGCAGAACAATGGATCGCAATCGCTGTTGGCCAGGGCAGCATCCAGGCGCGCACGCAGGACCTTGACCGCTGGTGTGACCAGGGCCAGCGCCCGGCAGCCCCGTGCGAGGCGTTCGTAATGGTAGTCCCACAGGCGCGGCTCGCCGCGACGAATCGCAATGGTCTCGAATAAGCCGTCGCCATACTGGAGACCACGGTCGTCGAGTTCGATCGTGCTTGCGGGCTTGTCTATCTCGTACCAGTCGCTCATCCGGAAATCGCACGCAGCAGACCCTTGGCCTTGGCTCGGGTTTCCTCGAGTTCGGCTTGCGGATCCGAGTCAGCGACAATGCCTGATCCGGCCCGGAAGGTCACGTCCCGATCTTGTTTTACGAGCGTGCGAATCAGGATATTCAGATCCAGGCTGCCATCCCGGTTCAGGTAGCCGAATGAGCCCGTGTAGGCGCCTCGCGGCGCCTGCTCCAGCTCACTGATGATCTCCATGCAGCGTACCTTGGGGCAGCCCGTGATCGTGCCGCCCGGAAACACTGCGGCAATCGCCTGGCCCGGCGTGACGTTGTCATGAAGCTCCCCACGGACATTCGACACGATGTGATGTACGTGCGCGTAACTCTCGAGCACCATCATCTCGTTTACCTCGACGGTCCCTGCGCGGCAAACGCGACCGAGATCGTTGCGTTCAAGGTCAATCAACATGATGTGCTCGGCGCGTTCCTTCGGATGCGCGAACAGTTCGGCAGACAGGCTGTCGTCTGTCTCGACGTCCTCGGAGCGTGGCCTGGTGCCGGCGATCGGTCGTGTCGAGATGATGCCGTCGCGCACTCGCAACAGACGTTCGGGCGACGACGAGATAATCGTTGTGTCCTGCCAGCGAGCGATACCGGCAAACGGACCCGGGTTGGATCGACAAAGTACGTCGTAGATGTCGCTGGCCGAAACCGTGTCCGGTGCTGTCGCAGACCATTCGCGGGACAGGTTCGCCTGGTACACGTCGCCGGCCGCTATGTAGTCCTTGGCGCTAATGACGGCAGACTTGAAGCGGTCGCCAGGCTCTTCGGTGATTTGGGTCAGCGTTGCCGTGGTCGCGGCGGTGTCTCGCTGCAGTGCCGCAACATCCTCGTGCACCCTGTCCGAATCGATTTCCTGGCGATGCTCCGCAACCAGCCAGCAGGTCTCCTCCGCATGGTCGTAAATGAGCGCTGCGGGACAGCGCACCGCAAATGCCGTTGGCAGAACGGGATCTGAATGCAGTTCAAGGCCAGTCTCGATTTGTGCGGCAAGTTCGTAACCAAGGTAAACGAACCAGCCGCCGGAAAACGGCAGCTCGGAATGCTCGGGCGGAACACGTTCCCGTTGCCAGGCTGCGTCGAGATCATCGAGGAAGCGGTTCTCCGCATTGGCGACAATTGTGTCGTCCGGGAACGCGAACAGGATGTCGAAGCGCCCGAGAACTCCGCCGTGAGCGGTGCTTTGCAGCAGAAACGGGTAGCGCGCTGGGTGTTCGCGGTGCAGTTGTCGCAGATCTGCAGGACCCGCGATCGCGCGCAGACGCTCAGTCAACGGCGCGAAGAATCAGGCTTCCGTTGGTTCCACCGAAGCCGAATGAATTCGACAGCGCGGTCCGGACTTTCGCGTCACGAGCCGTGTTCGGTGTGTAGTCGAGGTCACATTCCGGGTCCTGGTTTTCCAGGTTGATTGTCGGCGGAATTGCCTGGTGCTGAATCGCAAGCGCGCAGAAGATCGCTTCCGCAACGCCAGCCGCGCCCAGCAGATGCCCGGTTGTCGACTTGGTCGAGCTGATCATGACGTCCTTGGCGTGGTCGCCGAAGGCGCGCTTGATCCCAGTGGTTTCGCCGATATCGCCAGCCGGGGTCGACGTGCCGTGGGTGTTGACGTAGTCGACGTCGCTCGGGTCGATACCGGCATCCTCGATGGCAGCAGTCATGCACTTGCGGGCACCTTCGCCGTCTGCTGGTGGCAGCGTAATGTGATAGGCGTCGCTGCTCATGCCGAAGCCAATCAGCTCGGCGTAGATCTTCGCGCCGCGCGCCTTGGCATGCTCGTATTCCTCGAGCACCACCGTGCCGGCGCCGTTGCTGAGCACAAAGCCGTCGCGGTCGACGTCATACGGTCGGCTCGCGCCCTTCGGGTCGTCGTTGCGGGTCGACATGGCGCGCGCCGAGCAGAAGCCGGCCATCGCCAGTTCGGTCGTCGCATATTCGGCACCACCTGCGAGCATGACGTCGGCATCGCCGTGTTCGATGCTGCGCGCCGCAAGCCCGATACAGTGCGTCGAGGTCGCACATGCGGTCACGATCGAGATATTGGGTCCCGTAATGTGCTGCATGATGCTGACCTGCCCCGAGGCCATGTTGATGATGCTGCCTGGAATAAAGAACGGCGACACCTTGCGTGGACCACCGGACAACATCTTGTTGTGGTTGTCCTCGATCGTCTTGATGCCACCGATGCCGGCGCCAAGCGCGACACCGATACGATGACCGTTTGCTTCCGTGATCTCGAGGCCCGAGTCGTTTAGGGCCTCGACCGTCGCCCCGACGCTGTAGTGAATGAACGGATCATTCTTGCGCTGGTCCTTCTTCGCCATGTACTGGTCGACATCGAACCCCTGCACGATGCCGGCAATGCGGGTCGGAAACAGGTCGGCATCAAACTCATCCAGCAGCACTGCCCCGGAGTTGCCCTCGCACACATTGCGCCAGGCATCGTCCAAGGTGCTACCTACCGGTGAGACAATGCCCATACCGGTAATGACTACGCGCCGTTTACTCAAGAATCTGTCCGTTTAGGTAGCGGCAGAACTGCCGATCGGAACAAGAGGAAGAGGCGCGGCCCGGGAGGCCGCGCCTGCGATATTAACCGTCGCTCTGGCGAGCGGTTACAAAGTCGATAGCCTGCTGGACCGTCGTGATCTTCTCGGCCTCCTCGTCGGGGATTTCTGTCTCGAATTCCTCCTCGAGGGCCATCACCAGCTCAACCGTGTCGAGCGAGTCAGCGCCCAGGTCATCGACAAAAGAAGCATCGTTCGTCACCTCGTCTTCTTTGACGCCGAGTTGCTCTGCAACAATGCTTTTCACTTGTTCTTCGATACTGCTCATAGTGGTTGCTTCTCCTAAGAAGACTCATTGTGCGTTGCTCAGGAGGCTTAAATGCGTCCTGAAATCCGTCCAAAAACTGGCTAAGTGCTTGATTTTTCAAGGACCGCCCCGGACGTGGGGTGCCATTGTATGTTAATCGAATCGTCCAATCTACAGCTTTTAGTCCATCACCATGCCGCCGTTTACGTGCAGCGTCTCCCCCGTGATATAGCCGCCTGCGGCCGACGCGAGAAAGACCACGGCATTGGCGATATCGGACCCGTCGCCGAGCTTGCCGAGCGGGACCTGCGTGAGCATCGCGGCGCGGTTTTCCTCGGGCAGTTCCCTGGTCATATCCGTGTCGATAAAGCCGGGTGCGACGACGTTTGCGGTGATGCCGCGCGAGCCGATTTCGCGAGCCAGCGACTTGGAGAAACCGATCATTCCCGCCTTGGTCGCCGCGTAGTTCGCCTGGCCGGCGTTGCCCATGACCGCGATGACCGACGCGATGCTGATGATGCGCCCTTTCTTCGCTTTCATCATGCCCCGCAGGCAGGCCTTGCTGACGCTATACATGCCAGTCAGGTTCGTGGCGATAACGTCGTCCCATTCGTCGCGCTTCATCCGCATCAGCAGGTTGTCACGGGTAATGCCGGCATTGTTAACGAGAATCGTCGGGCTACCCTCGTTGCCCTGAATATCCTTGACGGCCGCTGCAATTGAGTCGTCGTCGGCGACATTGAGGACGATGCCCCGCCCCTGATCACCCAGAGCCGCCGAAATCCCATCGGCTCCACCCTGGCTCGTCGCCGTACCGATGACCCTGGCACCGGCCGCCGCAAGTGCCGCCGCAATCGCTGCGCCGATACCGCGCGATGCACCCGTGACGAGCGCGATTTCACCCTCAAGGGCATTGGCGTTGAATAAAGAACTCATGAAATCTCCCAAAAACCGGCCCGTCAGGCGGGCTGCGGCGCATTATATCGACGCGGACTGAGGTTCTCTATGCCGCAACAGGGCCCCGGCAAGTAACCCGCCGATGACACCGTAGAGATGCGCGTCGACAATCACGGTGCCGCCCGACGTCGATTCCGAGCCGGGCAGCGGTCCGCCAACCTGCTCCCAGACGAGCTTTGCCAGCACAAAGACGGCGAGCACCATGCTTTCGCGGTCGCGCTGCAGAAGCCGTGGCAGAAGACCGGCTGCCAAAAGGCCATGCAGCATGCCCGACAGCCCGACATACCAGTCGAGGTCCGTATTGAACAGCCAGAGTCCCGCATCGATGGCCGCGATACTGACAAAACCGATGTAGAGCCAGCGCAACCAGGTGAACACGGTGCCGACGAGCCAGACGACGAGCGCAAGGCCGGCAAGATTCAGCACCGAGTGGGTCCAGCCAAGGTGGACGAAATGCCCGGTCAGGAGGCGCCACATCTGCCCTGCCGCGAGCGCAGCCCGGTCGTAGGCCAGAGCGTCCCGAACCCCTGCCGCCTCGAGCAGCATGCATAGAACTGTGACGACTCCCGCGAGCAGCCAGCTCTGGCGTTGCCTGGCGCGTATGTCAGCTTCGTGTAACCCCATGTTTGATATACTGACGTTTATAGGAAATCAGAGTCAATTCGGCGGCTTCGCATCCATTTCGTGCCGCCAGGAGCATCGCCAGTGAAACACCTTTCAAGGACGACCCGCGGCCTGCATCGCCAGGCCGGTTTTACATTGATCGAGATCATGGTCGTGGTCATCATCATCGGCATTCTTGCCGCGATCGTAGCCCCCAACGTGATCGGCCGCGTCGACGATGCCCAGATCACCAAGGCCAAAGCGGAGATCTCGGCAATCGAAAACGCGATGAAGTTCTACCGCCTCGACAACTTTCAGTATCCGACGACCGAACAGGGTATCGACGCACTGGTGACGAAGCCCAACGACCCGTCGATTCGCAATTGGAAACCGGGTGGCTATCTCGACCGCGTTCCCACGGACCCGTGGGGCTACCCGTACCAGTACCTGAACCCCGGCAATAACGGCGAGATCGACATCTATACGCTGGGTGCCGACGGTCAGCCCGGAGGCGAAGGCCTCAATGCCGACATCGGGAACTGGGAAACTGAGTAAAGCGCGCGGCTTTACCCTGATCGAAATCCTCGTCGTGATCGTCATCGTCGCGACGATCGTTTCGATTGCGCTGCTTTCCATCGGCGTCGCCGGCGAAGATGAAGAACTCGACACAGAACGCAAACGGTTGACGGCTTTGATCGAGACCGTGCAGGACGAGGCCATGCTGCAGGGCCGTGAATTCGGGATCGAGTTCACGATCTCGGCTTATCGGTTCGTGGAGTACGATGCGCTGACGCGACAATGGGCTGAGGTCCCGTTCGACGACCTGTATCGTCTGCGCGCGCTTCCTGAAGGTCTCGAGTTCGAGCTGTATATCGATGACAAACGCGTCGAACTCAATAACGACCCGAAAGAGATTGACGACCCGGATGAGAAGCCATTGAGCGCCGGTGTCCAGGTATACGCGCCGCACCTGTTCGTCTTTGCCAGCGGTGAAGGCACGGCATTCGAACTGCGCCTGTGGCGGCCACAGACGGATGCGGAACTTGTGCTCGTGGGTGACGTTCTTGGCCAGCTGCGCAATGGCGAAGACGAATTCGAGGAATCCGGTTTTGCCGCGCGTTAGGCGAGCGCGAGGTTTCACCTTGCTCGAGGTCATGGTTGCACTGGCGATCGTCGCGCTGTCGTTGACCGCTGTTGCGGCAAGCATGAACCAGATGATTGGCTCTGCGACCGCAATGCAGGAACGCACCTACGCCAGCTGGATTGCGCAGAACAAAATTGCCGAATTGCGCCTCGCCAATGTCACGCCAGAGGTGAGCACGACCAGTGGCGAAGTCGAGTTTGGCAACACCCGCTGGATCTGGCGCGCCGTTGTTTCGGAGACGGGTGTCGATAGTTTCTGGCGTATCGACGTGACCGTTTCCAACGCGGACGACGACTACGAGATTCGAACTGTCACAGGATTCATCGGCGAACCTCAGTCCGCGCCAGGCCGCGCATTTGGAATTTGGCGATGAGATTTCTGCAGCGCGGCTTTACGTTGATCGAGGTCCTGGTGGCGTTGGCCGTCTTCGGCGTCTTGTCGGCGCTTGCGTACATGACCCTTGGCCAGACGCTTTCAAACGCGGACATGCTCACCGAGCGGATGGATCGTCTACAGGCAATCCAGCGCACAATGAGTTACCTGTCGACAGAATTTATGCAGGCGTCGCCCCGCCCCATTCGCGACGATCTCGGTGGTTACGAGCCAGCACTAAAATCAGACTTCTCTTCTGATTTCGCCCTGCAGATAACACACGGCGGCTGGCCGAACTCTGCGGGCGTCCCGCGCAGCACACAGCAGCGCACGGCGTATCGCGTCGAGGACGAAGAACTCGTGCGCTACCACTGGAACGTTCTCGACCGAACGCCAAGTAATGTGCCAGTAGCCACCATCATGCTCGACGACCTCGAGAGCCTCACGTTCCGCTTCCTGCAGCCCGATGGCGAATGGGTCGACCAGTGGCCACCCGTGAGCTTGCAGGCACAATCGAACACGAAACTGTTACCACGCGCGGTCGAGATAACGTTGGTGCTGCCGGATGAAGGCGAATTGCGGCGCATCGTGGAGGTGGCGAATTGAACCGGCTCCGTGGCGTGGCATTGATTACGGCATTGCTCATTACGGCCCTGGCGGGTTCGGTTGCGGCCGGCCTGGCCTGGGACAATGCGCTAGATGTGCGGCGCACGATGGTCATGCTGTACCGCGATCAGGCAATCCAGGTTGCAGTTGGTTCCGAAAGCTGGGTGGCATCAATTCTGAAGCAGGATGGCATCGAGGGCGGACCTGGCAGCCCCGACCATCTCGATGAAATCTGGGCAACTGAAATCCCCGCATTGCCGATCGACTCGGAAGCGGTCCAGGGACAGATATGGGGACAGATCGAAGACCTGAGCGGGCGCTTTAATATCAACAATCTCGTCGATGACGACGGCGAATTCGTCCAGAAATACGTCGACCAGTACAGGCGTCTGCTGCAGGCGCTGGGTCTCGACGAGCGACTCGTTGATGCAACGGTCGACTGGCTCGACAAGGATCAGCAGGAGCGCATGCCAGACGGCGCCGAGGACCCGCTGTACTCAAGCCTGATTCCGGCCTACCGCACCGCGGACCGTCGCGTTACAAACGTCACTGAACTCGCCGCCGTGGCGGGCATGGACCGTGTCAGTTTCGAGATTCTGCTGCCGCACATTACGGCGCTTCCTCTCGAGACGCCCTTAAATGTGAATACGGCGACCGTTCCTGTACTGATGTCATTGAACGACAACATCGACCTCGGCACGGCCGAAGGGCTCGTCGAAGTACGCGAAGGCGGCGGCTTTGTCGACTATCGCGGCACCTTCGACACGATCGTGCACCCCGATCTGCAGCAGGACTACGCCGAATCGAGCGACTATTTCCAATTGAAGGCGGTCGTGCAGATTGATACCGTTCGCATTACTCTTTTCACGGTCTTCATTCGCGACCCTTCAACTCGCGAAGTCTCGCCGCTATTGCGGCGCATGGGTACTATCTGAACATGGCAGAGTTTGTCGTCATTCGCATCGCCAGCGACCGCGGCCAGGAGGCCGAGTGGATCGTGGTCGATGACAACGGTACCCGCCGTAGCCCGCCCGCAGCGGGCTCACTGGCCGAAGCAGCCGCCAGCGTGCGCAACCGCCCGGTCATCGTGCTGCTCCCGGCAACGGAAATCTTGACAACGACGGTTGATCTACCGGTGCGTGGGGGCGCGCGACTTAATGCCGCCCTGCCCTATGCGCTCGAAGAGCAGGTAGCGGCGGACGTCGACGACATGCATTTCGCGGCCGGTGACAAACACGACAGCGGCATCCGGCCTGTCGCGGCCGTCGCTCGCGCGACGATGGATGGTTGGGTCGATCAACTTGAAGCCGCTGGCATACAGCCGTGGAAGCTGGTACCGGAAAACTACGGCGTTGCCCGCGTGCCCGGCACGATGAGCGTCCTCGTCGATGGTTCGCGCGTGATGTTTAACGACGGCGAGGATGTCGAGTTTGTGCTCGAAGGCGCAACACCGAGCGATGCCCTGGTGGCCGCAGGCCAGTTGAACGATCGACAAGACGACGACGTCCCGGAGCAATCGGGCCACCTTGTCGTCTGGTGCAGTCCGGAAGACGAAGAGCGGCTGTCACACGAATGGATAACCTTGCGGCATGAGCTGAGCAGCGTCGACATCAATCTTCTGCCCGATGGTGCGCTGGCGCGACTCGCTGTCACGGTGGCAAGCGGACAAGGGGTCAACCTGCTGCAAGGCCGCTATGGGCCCAAGGCCGACTACGGCTCATGGTTGAGGCCATGGAGTGCCGCGGCGAGTCTGCTCATTGGACTGGGCCTCGTTGGATTCGCGGCGAAGGGTGTTGATTACTACCGGCTTGCCCAGGAACAGGCTGTTTTGAAGACGCAGTTCACGCAGGAGCTGCGGCAGATTCGTCCCGTCGACAACCGCGAGGTTCTCGATCCGGTCGGCATCGTGACATCGCTCAAACGCGGCCTTGGCACAACGACAGCGCCACAGGTATTCCTGCCCTCGTTGCGGGAACTGAGCTCGGCAATCGCGCAGAATTCGAATGCGAGCATCGAGGCGATCAGCTATCGCGCCGGCGTCATTGACGTGCGCCTGTCGTCGCCGGACGTGGAGACGGTTGGCAATATTCAGAAGGCGATCAGCGCATCTGGCGCATTCAACGCGACGATACAGTCTACGGACAAGGTGGCCGACCGAATCAATAGCCGCATACAGATTCGCGAGGCAGGCTCATGAGGGACTGGTGGGAAAATCTCGAAGGCCGTGAACAAGTGTTCGTACTCGCGGGTGGCCTGTTCGTCGTGATAGCGCTTATTTATGCGCTCGTCTGGGTGCCGTTCGACAAGAGCCATCAGCAGTTGGTGACCAACGTCAGCAACTGGGAGCGCTCCCTCGCCGAGCTCCGGCCGCTGCGCGGCGCCGCAGCGACATCGAGTCAGACGGGCGGAGTCGTTACCTCCGGCAATCAGGCACCGATCATAATCGTCGATCAGACTCTGCGCAGCCGCGGTCTCGAGCAGTACCGTCGCCGCAGCCAGCCAACCACGAGCAACGGTATACGGGTCGAATTCGAGAACGTCGCCTTTGATGAGCTGGTGCTCTGGCTCGGCGATCTCAGTGACCGTCATGCAATGCACGTGCAGGCCGGCAGTCTCTCGATGGCGAGCCAGGGTGGCCCTGGTCGCATCAACGCGTCTCTGACGCTGGAGCGCGCGCTTTGACTCTGCGCGTCCGCGGCCTGGTGGTTGTCGCTCTGCTGACTGTCATTATTGCTTTGCTGGTCACGTTTCCGGCACGCGTTGCTTACAGCTGGGCGTCGCCGCCATTCGTGCAGATCAGCGGCATCAAGGGCACGATCTGGTCCGGCTCGGCGCGCGAGTTCTCAACCCACGGGGTCTACCTGACCGACCTGACCTGGAGCATGCGTCCGCTCCAGTTGTTCACCGGTAAGGCGCTGTATGAGGTATCCGGGTCCCCGGTTGCCGGCTTCTTTGAAAGCCAGGTTGCGGTGTCTTTTGGGGGCACCGTCACGCTGCGTGATCTGCGCGCATCGCTACCTCTGCAGATGTTCGAGGGCGCCGCCAATGTCGCTGGTCTGCGCGGTTCGGCGAGTCTGCAGTTCGAACGTCTCGAGCTGGTCGCGGGAAGACCTGCGGCGATGGACGGCACGCTGGACATCGCGAACCTGGTCGTACCAATGGTCAGTGGAACGTCGCTGGGTGGATATCGCGCCGAGTTCTTTACGCAGAACAATGGCATCGTTGCCAGTGTCGAAGACACGGACGGCGTTATCGAGCTCGCGGGCAGTTTGCAGCTCAGGAATGACAAGACGTATGCATTTCTTGGCCAGGTTATGGCCAAGCAGAATACGCCGGAGCAGCTGCGCCGCCAGTTGCGCTTCCTGCCGCCGGGTAGCGACACCGGACGGCACGAGCTGCGCCTCGAAGGTTCTTACTGAATCTCGACAAACTCTCCGAGTAGCGGGAAATACAACGCGCAGCGTGACTCTACACCGGCCCATGCGCCGTATACCGCGGCGTACTTGCGCAGCTGCGGACGATAGCGCGTAACCTCAGCTTCGAGGAAGCCGGCAAGGTTGCCACCTTCATGAGTGCTCGTCTTGTAATCCACTATCCAGTGAATGCCCTCTTCGTCGACCCGCACGCGGTCGAGGACAATGGAGTCGACAGCGCCATCGTAGAGGCCCGTTAGCGCCAGCTCCGCGTGTCCTTCACCTTCGAGCAGCCAACGGCCGCGGTCGTCGCCCAAGGTGCGTTCAACCGCCTCGACGACACGTATCGACACTTCGTCGGCCGCCGCATCGGTGATACCCATCTCCCGCAGCCAGCGACGCGTAACGCGATCGAGGCTGTCACCTCCGTGATCGGCCCGTCCTTCAGTAAACAGTTGCAGCCAACGATGCACGAGGGTTCCGGCAATTCGAGCCTCGGTACCGACCCAGTAGAACTCGACGTCCTCGCGATCGGCTTCGGGGTCGATATGCTCCGGAGGCCCAGGCAGCGGCAATACGTCCGGAAGGTCCCAGGGATCGGAGAGCTGCCGGCGGACTGGCTCAATCCACTCCTCGCCGCCGTCGGCCTCAGGTGCAGGCGACCCGGCTGCGAATGCGTCTGCGAATGCCGGCTCAACAGCCGGCCACAACCGATGCAACAGGCTGTCGCTGCGCGCGGGTCGGTACTCGCTCCCGTCACCACTCACAGACACATTGCCAACGATATGCAAACTCTTCTGCGCCCTCGTGCACGCTACATAGAGCAGCCTGCCCTGCTCATGCGCCTCCTTCTCGGCTACCGCTGCGCCGATGAAACGATGCACCGGATCGCGGTCGACCAACCGTAGCGGGCCAATCGGACTGATCACCTTGCGCTCATCGCCATGTCCGGCCGGCATGTCGAACCACGACAGCACACTGGGATTACCGCCGCCCGGCTTTCTTCCCAATCCGTAGAGCAACACATGGTCGAACTCGAGCCCCTTCGACTTGTGCATTGTCATTACCTGCACGCGCGCTCTCGTACCGCTCGACACTTTCTGGTCATCGAGAATCGATTCGAGCGCGGCGACATCAGGCAAGGTGCCGCCTGTTTCGTGTGCCTCAATAAGATCGAGAAACCGATAAACGTTTTCGATCTCGGTAGCCGTCGTCAACGCACCCGGCCCACCCAGGCGCATCCAGCATGTTTCCACGCGCTGCCGAAGCGATACGGCGCGCCGCGGGGCAAGCAGGGAATCGAGCAACGGTCGGGCGCGCGAAATTGCCTCTCGACCTTCCGCCGAGACGTTCGCGAGCCTTTCCTCGTCATCGAGCAATTCCATGACCGTACGCTGTGCATCGCTGTGCGCAAGGGCATGCAGATCAGCCCAGCTCAAGCCGATCCAGGGAGCACGTAGCACACCCAGCCAGGCAATGCGGTCCGACGGGTGAGCGGCCGCACGAGTGAGTGCCAGTACATCGATGATTTCCGGAAGGTCCGTGAGCTTGTCGATCTCGATAGCCGCGTACGCAATACCTGCCCTGCGCAGCGCGCCCAGCAATGCGGGCAGCTGCGTCCTGCCGCGTACCAGTATCGCAATCTCGTCGTTTGGGTGATGCTCGAGAATGGCGCGAATGGCAGCACAACCAACCCTGGCCTCTTCCTGCGGGTCAATGCCAAAGACGGGATGAACGATCGTGTCCCCGCGACCTTCGAGATGATCCGCCGCGACCGCAGCCGAATAGGACACGGCCCCATGTAGAGGCTCATTGCGCGGCGCGAGAATGGACGGAAACACATCGTTGTACCAGTCCACGAGTCGGCTGCCCGACCTGAAATTTCGACGCAGGACCAGCGACTCAAGGCGCATGCGCCCGATGCCAAACTCGCGCGCCAGCAGGAACTGTCCGACCTCGGCGTTCCGGAACCGGTAGATCGACTGCATCGGATCGCCAACACAGAACAGCGTTCGTCTGTCACCTTCGGCCCAGCCGCCCGTCAGTGCCTCGAGCATCCGGTACTGCGCGGTCGACGTGTCCTGCATTTCGTCAACGAGAACATGACTGACCTTGTAGTCCAGGAGCAGCGCCGTATCGCCGGGTGTCTCAGCGCTGCCGAGCGCAGCGGCTGCGTTCAGTGCGACTTCGATATGGTCAGCGACTCCTTCCTCGGCAAACAGACGCTTGAGCTCCGAAACCGCGAGCGGCAACAGGCGGAACAGCGCGAGCAATACGTCCCACTGCTCGTCGCTGTATCTTGTAGGCGGCAGGGTTCGAGTGCCATGCAGCAAGGACGCAATGTCGGACAACTGGCCGAGGTCTTCGAGAATTCCAGTGACGATATTCTTGCGGTCACGATCTGTCGTCGGGAATCCCTGGGCCTTGGTGACGCTCTTGCGAAACTGCGCTTTGTTCCTGAGCAGGAGCATTTCCGCGACACCCTGCCAGAGCGCAGCGTCATCGGGATCGGTGCCGGGCCACCCGGTACAGCCTGCCAATGCAGTAACAGGACTACTCGCGTCTGCGGCGATAAGGCTGGTCGCCGCATAATTGAATTGCGCTGGCAGGTCTTCGAACTGACCATTCGCAAGCGCGGCATGAAGACGTGTGAGGTGGTCGGTGACTGCAAATGTGAGCGCTTCTTCGAATCGCTCCCGCAGTGCCGCGGCCTCTGCGTCATCAATTGCACCACTGCCGACAAACGGTAGCCACTGGTCCCGCGTCTTGAGCATCGCCGACAGGTAGGACACGTACAGCCACGTGTTGTTGTCGACGTGCGTGAGAACCTTACGCGTCGCCTCGGTGGCGCTGCCACTTTCCGCGAGCCAGTCGAGGGTCGCGAGCGCGGCAGCATCGTGAATCGCAGTCAGGTCAGCATCCGTGACGATGCGCACGCCGCTGGAACTCTCCGGAGAACTCAGCGGCTGAGCTCTCGTGATCGACCGGTTAAGCGAGTCGAGTGTCTGGACGCGCATTCGTCGCGGGCTGCCAATCAGGTTCCAACCCCTCTCTTCCGATCGCTGCAGCGCGGCTGACGCGAGCTGGTTGGTCAATTGACGGTGTGGCTCATCGGGCTCCTCACCGGAGCGCGCCAGGCGCAACGCATCAAGGACGCGTAGCTGCATCTCGCCGGCCGCCTTGCGCGTAAACGTAATTGCGAGGATCTCCTCCGGGTCGTCGACGATACTGAGAAGCTTGAGATAGCGCTGGATGAGCAGCTCGGTCTTGCCCGAACCGGCCGGAGCCTGGACGATGAACGAGCGAGCGACATCGAGCGCATCGCGTCGCGCCTGTTCATCGGCAACGAGCAGTGCATCATCACGGCTCATGACGAAGCTCCGTGTATCGGCTCAACAGGTTGAGCTGTCGTGCGCTCCCGGCACCCTGGGCAGCAAGCAGACTCACGTCACCAGCCAGTAGACGGTCGCAAGCGATGCGAATCTCGTCCTCGACGGCGGCCAGGAAACCTGGCCAATCGGCCTCATCCGTGAAGCCACGTCCGGCGCCACTGAATCCGGCCTCGCGAGAGTCGATATTGCCCAGCGCAAGCATGACGACCGGCGCATCGGCGGCCATCGCATAGACGAATAGCTGGGCCTGCCTGACCGAGCCATCGCGACTGACCAGCTGTCTGGCCCGCCCCGTCTTGTAGTCGATGATTGCTATGCCGCCGTCCGCGAAGCGATCGATACGGTCGAAGCGCAGGCGCAGTTTCAGGTCAGCGTATGTAAAGGTCAATTCGCCTTCGAGCGCAGCAACCTCGAACTCTCCGCGATCCCCATCCAGCGCGACAAATGTCTTGACGAGCTCGACGAGTCGGTCGCGCTCGAGGGCCAGCAGGCTGCGCAACACCGCGTCGCTGTTCCGCATATGACGCTGCATCGCAGCGTCGGCAGCAGCCTCGATCCGAGCGCCAAGCTCGTCGTCTGGAATCGCCCGTAGAGCTGCCGCGTCCGAAATATCCTGGTAAAGCCGGAACATTGTGTCGTGTACGACGTTGCCCCTCAGCAAGGCCGGAATGCCAGTCGCCTGACGATCCAGCCAACGCGCCCCAAGGCGGCCCTGAACAAAAGCCGCAAACGGCTCCGTAAGCTGCTGCTGAATCGTGCCGGCGCCGCCGAAGACGCGCTCGTTCGTAATCGCAGGAACGACATCGGGACGCTTCTCTGTCGAGGCGTTTCCCGCAAGCTCCACTGCATGCCAGCCCGGATCAACAGGAGCATCGTCGGCAACGAGCTCATCCAGAAGGTCGCTCGGGGCCTGCTCAACGTCATCAACGAGTATCGGGTAGCTGCAAACGACTGTCGACGCACCGCCGGAAATGCGCTGAAAAGCCGCGGTTGCCCACTCGCGCGTGTTCTCGGGCGTCGCGTCCGGCATATCGTGCTCGACCTGAAGGTGTCGCGAGATCAAGGCGGACGGATGCCCGGCCGGCGGCCAGTCCGTCGCCGTCATGCCTGCGATCCAGACAGCATCGAACTCGGCGCCGGTGGCCTCAAGCGGGCCGATGAGCTGCAGTGCTGTGTATCGTGACTCCGGCTGGAAAACGATCTCCCCTGCCATGATCTCAAGTTGTGTCACGGCACTGGCGGCCGTCATCGTTGTGCTGACGAGATCGAGACGCGCAAAGTCGTTCAGGAGTTCGCGCCAGCGATTGAGCAGCTGGAAGCTGTCGCTGTCTCGAGACCCTGGCCCAGGCCAGCCCAGGGCATTCAAGGCCTGATCAAACAGGATGACCCACTCGGCAGGTGCAGCCAACCTCGGAAGGTCTCGCCGCCGCTTGACGAGCGCGGCCATGCGACCAAGCCAGTCTTCCGCATCCCCTTCGATACTCTTGCCACGCAATGCAGACGCAAGCATTGAGGGGCTCCACGCCCGGTCCGGCAGAGCCCGCAACCGAAGCTCGAGTCGGCTGCGTCCGCCAACCTCGCCGTTGCCGAGCATCGGAGTCTGCAGCAGTCGGGCCACCTCGGTCGAGCGCAGATCACGGACGAGCCACCGCAATGCGAGCAGTGCTATGGTGACAGCCGGGTAGGCGGTCAGCCGCTGTCCGTAGGACACGTTGACGGCATCTCGCAGCACCCCGGACCCATACTGCCAGCCCGGCACGAATCCCTCGCGAACCAGCCGCGCATCGCGCGTCGCTGTTTGCTCGAGGCCTTGCGAAACGATTGCAATGCGTGCCTGCGGATTATTACCAAGGAACTCCCGGCTCCAGGCGCCCGCAGCCCTTAGCTCCGCATCACGGTTCTCAAACTCGAAGACCTTCGGAACAGCGCCGCGATTCACCGGCTCCTGAACCCGACAATCGGCCCCGGCAGCACGCAAGGCGTCATGGAGTGCAGCCGCAGCGGGTCTCACCCTGTCAAAGCCGACGAATACATAGCGCCGCGCGCGTGGCACGCTGCGGCCCGCCTTGAGGAGCGACAGCGCCAGTTCGGCAAGTCCGGCATCGTCAACCCAGTTGCGGTGCTCGAGCACCGACTGATACCGGCCGGCGGCCGCCGCGAACAGCCGCTGGTCCTCGGACTGTGCCGTCCTTGCGACCTCGCGAATAGACACTCGCGCGTCGGCAAGGCGTTGCCACGAATCTCGCGCAAGACGAACGAGCGCCGGCACACCCACGGCATCGTCGCCCAGTTCCTTCCTCAGGCAGCGCTCCCAGAGCACCTGGCTATGCTGAGCGTTTATGCGCGTTGGCAAGTCCGCTTGCGAATCGGTTTCCTCGACGATCGACGATATCCAACGTTGCCAGGACAGAACGTCCGGCGTGCGCCAGGCACTGGCGCCGCCCTCAAGTTGCGATTCACTCCAGGCTGCCTGCAGCTCGCGCGCAAGGCGACGGTTGGCCGTCACGAGGCACGAGTCATCGTCCAGTGCATCGCGCAGCCAGTCGTACATCGTCAGGCGTAGTTCGCGAGGCAGGCTTCTATCCGATCGAACACGATGTGCAGAGATTCGGTGTCCGGCAGCGTTGTAACGCGGAAATGATCCTTATAGGACGTATTGAAGCTACTGCCGGGTGCGACAAGTACGTGGTGCTTCTCGAGCAGCTCCAGTGCAAATGCCTGGTCGTCAAGCGCGTCAGCGAAGCGGCGATCGAGGCGTACAAACGCGTACATGGCGCCCATAGGGATCTGCACGCTCAGATAGTCACTTTCTCCGACCCTGTCGATAATCGTCTGACGCGACTGGTAAAGCCGCCCACCAGGCTCGCAGAGACCTTGAATGCTCTGAAATCCGCCAAGTGCCGTCTGCACGGCCCACTGGCCCGGAACGTTGCTGCAGAGTCGCAGCGCTGCCAGCAGTTCCATCCCATGGATATACTCCTCGGCGGCGTCGAGCTCGCCACTGAACACGCACCAGCCGACGCGGTAGCCGCAAGCGCGGTACACCTTCGAAAGGCCCGAATAGGTCAGGCACACGGTGTCGTTCACAAGCGTCGCCATCGGTACAAACACCGCATCGTCGTAGACCATCTGGTCGTAGATCTCATCAGCCAGGATCACGAGTTCGTGACGCTCGGCAAGTTCCACGATCGCGCGCAACGTCTCTTCCGGATACACGGCGCCACTCGGGTTATTCGGGTTGATAACCACAATGGCTCGTGTCCGATCGTTGATCAGCGATGCCATTGCCTCGAGATCGGGCTGGAACGCGTTCTCACGGCGACACGGGTAGTGAACGGCCTTGCCGCCATTGAGCGCGACCGCCGCGCTCCATAGCGGGTAGTCAGGGCTCGGCACGAGCACCTCGTCCCCGGGATTCAACAGTGCGCGCAGCGACAGGTCGATCAGCTCGCTGACGCCGTTGCCAATGAACACCTCATCAGCCGTGACGCCATGGATGCCACGATTTTGCTGCTGCATCACAACGGCTTCACGAGCCGGGAAGATGCCTTTCTGATGGCAGTAAGGCTCAGCAGAACCGAGGTTTTCGATCATGGCCAGGCGCATGGTCTCGGGTGTGCGAAAACCGAAGAGCCCCGGGTTGCCAATATTCAGCGAAATTATCTCGTAACCGCGTTTCTCCAGCTCGTAGGCGCGATGGGCGAGCTGCCCGCGGATTTCATAGCGCACGTCCTTGAGGACCGTGCTGGTCTGGATGGGGTGTTCCATGGTGTTAGCGGCGTGGGAATGTCCTAGATAGCGGCGTCTTCGCGCAGCGTGTCGATCATGTCTGCAGAGTACCCCAACCAATCGCGCAATACCTCCTCGGTATGTTCCCCGAGCGACGGCGGCGCATGCCGGTAGCTAACGGGTGTGTTGCCGAAATTCACGGGGTTGGCGACGGTTGGCACAGCCTCTCCTGCGCCGTTCGTCAGGGTGCGAACGAGATTGCGCTCCTGCGCATGCGCATTGGTCAGCACCTCCCTAAGGTCATTGATCGGGCCAGCAGGGACTCCGCAGTCGGCCAGCTTGCCAAGCCACGCCGCCGTTGTGTCCGTCTCGAGCCGGGACTGGATTGCACCGACGAGGGCAACCCGGTTTTCGATACGAGCCGGATTGGTCGCATAGTCGGGGTCATCGGCGAAATCGGCAAGCCCGAGGCAACCCATGCAAGCTACGAACTGACGGTCATTGCCGACCGCGAGCATCAGGTTGCCGTCACTGGTCCCGAACGCCTGATACGGCACGAGATTCGGGTGCGCCGTGCCCATCCTGCCGGGCACCTTGTTGCCGACAAGGAAGTTCATGCTCTGGTTGGCCAGCCATGCCACCTGGCTGTCGTAAAGCGGGATGTCGATGTGCTGACCCCGACCGGTTGCCTCGCGGGCCTGCAGGGCGGCGAGAATGGCGGTGGCGGCGTACATCCCGGCCATGATGTCGGCAATCGCAACCCCCACTTTCTGCGGGCCTCCGCCCGCCGCATCGTCCGGCGGCCCGGTAATGCTCATCAGGCCGGCGGAAGCCTGGATCATTGCATCGTAGCCAGGCTCATCGGCGCGTGATCCGGACTGCCCGAAGGCCGAAATCGAGCAGATAACCAGCCGTGGATTGGCATCCATCAAAGCCTGGGGTTCCAGGCCATACCGGGCCAGCGTCCCGACCTTGAAGTTCTCAATCAGCACGTCTGCCTGATTCGCCAGTTCACGCGTCAGTTGCTGCCCCTCCGAATGCGACAGATCGATCGTGACGCTGCGCTTGTTCCGGTTGGTGGACAGGTAGTACGCCGACGCTTCGCCCAGCCAGGGAGGCCCCCAGCGGCGCGTGTCATCGCCTTGTCCCGGGCGTTCGATCTTTACGACGTCCGCGCCGTAGTCCCCGAGCAACTGGCCGGCCCAGGGCCCCGCAAGGACACGGCTCATGTCGAGGACACGGATATTCTGCAGGGCGCTGTCCATGGGGCGAAGAGTACCCGGCCAACCGCGCGCTGGGAACTGCAAGAACCACGGGCATGAAAAACCCGGCCAACCGTATTCACGGACCTGCGAAACTCACGGGCATGAAAAACCCGGCCAACCTAGAAGGTTGGCCGGGTGGGTCCGCACGGAGATTGCGGATTGCGTGACTCAGTTGACGCGACGCTAATCGTTGTCAGCTGTGTCCAGCTCTTCTACCTCGGCGCCTTTGACGTCTTCCGGCGCCGGGGTTTGTTCGATTTCCGGTTCCTTCTTACCAAACTGGATCAGAAGGTGTTCTTCTTCTTCGGGCGTCAGAAGTCGGATTGTCCGGATTCTGATCGATTCGAAGGACCTCTCGAACATGTTGTCTCGGAACACGATCTCACTGAAGTCCTCACAGACGCGGCTCGATGTCGATTTGAAGGCAATACCCATGCTGCTTCGCAGCTCGTAGGCCTTGCGTCGCAGAACAACGTGATACGTACGGCGTCCTGCAGCATCGACGAGCAAATTTTGCGCGTCCAACACTCTGTATCCTCGGACACTTGGCTGATAGATGCAATCGTCACGCCAGTCGCGATCCTCCGATGTGGCGTCGTCCGACTGCTCAGCGGTTCCGGCACAACCTGCTAATGCACTTAAGGAAAGCGCGATAACAATATGTTTTAACTTCATTTTACCGACCTTAAAATGTGTTGCGTTACCACAACAAACGGGGCTCCACCGGCTTTATTCATCATTAGTATTAGACCCGTTTCGGGCGTTAAGTTTACGCCATATCCGCGGCGAGCAGA
>JAAUYD010043297.1_pt1 | contig 23600 bp, 16 predicted proteins | sample 7278101 | NCBI WGS metagenome assembly JAAUYD01 (sample SAMN14350128, study PRJNA611818) | marine sediment metagenome | isolation source: surface marine sediment (0.6m) | place: French Polynesia: Moorea | collected 2018-08
CGTACGAGACGGTCCGAACGCTCGCCGAGCTGCAGGCCCGCGCAGCGACGGTGGTCGAGGCGCCGTGGTGGCCGCACGGCTCCCTCGACGTCGTGGCGGCCCGCAGCGACGCCTCGTCCTCGTCGGCCAGGCAGCGCGGCGGCGATCGGCCCGTCGTCCGGCTGGCCGCGCCCCAGATGACCCCCGCCACGCTCGCGCACGAGCTCGCCCACGCGCTCGCCGGCGTCGATGCCGGCCACGGCGGCGTGTTCCGGCGCGCCCACGTCGACCTGATCCGATTCCTGCACGGCGACGAGCCGGCCGGCTGGCTCGCCGATGCGTACGCAGCGTTCGACCTCCCGCTCGGTGAGCGCGCCTGGTCGGCGTCGCAGGCCGGCGCGGCGACCGGTCCGTTCGCGCTGTAGCTGCGTACCGGTGCGGTCCGAGCGAGCGAACGCGTCTGCCGGCGGGCGGGGAGCTGCTACCCGCCGATCAACCGGCGATACCTGCTGACCTCTCGGCCTGCCGCATCATCGATGTCTTCGGCACCGAGAGCCGCCACGACCGCCGGGTGCTCGGCGACGTCGCGCGGCAGCTGTTCGAGCACCGCACGGGCGTACCAGCGGCAGGCGTCGGTCCCGTTCTGCTCGACCTCCCAGGCCATTCGTTCGGCGAGCTCGTCGACGGACCACCCCGAGCTCGGCAACTCGGTGGCCGCTTCGCCCTTGAGCGCCAGCACGTCGCAGTTCAGCACGAACTGCGGGACATCGAGGTCGACGGGCATCGCGCGAAGCGACATCGGGTCGAGGTACCACAGCGCGAACCCGGCCTCGGCGACCGAGCGGTGGAGGCCGCGCACGTCGTCGGTCGAGAGTGCCTGGTTGGCCTCGTAGATGATCGCGAACCGGTCACGTCGCTCGGCGAGGGCGAGCACGTCGGGCATCACTGCCGCCTCGGCGCCTTCGATGTCGATCTTGACCAGATCGATCTCACCGTCGGCGTACGCGTCGACGAGATCGCGAACGCGCAGGCCCGGGATGTGCCCCTCGGCATGATCGACCGCTTGGGCCCACGCCGAATGGCCCGACATCGAGATGGTGGCGTGCCGATCCCACACGGCGGCGTGCACGGGGACGACGGGCACATCGTTGGACGCCGCCGCGACGGTGAGCAGCACGTAGTTGGCGGGCAGCGCCTCGACGGCGACGACCTGCCTGCAGTCGTGCGCGATCGGGAAGCTGAACGTGCCGAGGTTGGCGCCGAGGTCGAGCACGCACCACTCGGGCTGCACCAGCCGCTGCGCCCAGTGGACGGGCGCCTCGGTGCCCGCCCCCGAGCGAATCCAGTCGGAGAACCCGTCGGTCGCCGCCGCGGCGACCGCACAGTTGAAGCGGTGCCCGCCGATCTCGACCTCGACCAGCGACGGACTCAGATCGGCCGCCGGCACGGCGGGTACGGCTGGCACGGCGAGATCGTCTGTCGGGGCGGTGTCTCCGACGAGGCCCCGCAGCCGTCGGACGGCACGCTCGATGTTTCCTGGCACGACCGGGCGAGTGTAGCGACGCCGGGCTGCGCGCGAGAGCGAGCCATGCCGGTCGGCCTCAGCGTCGCCGGACCTTCGTCAGTGGTTGGCCGTCTCCCTGATCTCGGTCGGTGCTCCGACCGTGTCGGCGCCGTCCGGGGTCGGGGGCGGAGGCAGTGGGCTTCCGGGCTCGATCCCACCCTGGTCGAGGCGGAACGGCGGGTACCGATCGGTCATCAGCGCCGCGTAGGCGATCACCCGGAAGATCCAGCGGTTGAAGCCGACGATCAGGTCGAACATCGACCGCGGGTAGCTGCCGGTCACGAGCAGGATCACACCGGTGATCAGCACCAGCAGACCGAGCAGACCGAACGGCGGGCCGTCGCGCCAGAACCCGACGGCCCCACCGACGAGCACCGCGATGATCAGGTAGTGCGGGATCGCGAGCAGCCACCACTTCACCAGCACGAGGCCGCGTGAGAGCTGCTCGGGATAGGCGACGTCGAGCACCGCGGGGTAGTCCGGGTGGCGCTTCAGGCTGAACGGCGGGTACCGGTCGGTGCCGATGCCACCGGTCGTCGCGTAGTAGTCCACCCGCCACGTCCAGCGCAGCACGCCGAGGTTGAACTCGTAGATGCCCTGCGGATACCGGCCGGTGAAGAGGATCGCCACGCCCGCCACGATCGTCGTGACGACGAACGCCGCCCACAGGAACACGAGCGCGATGAAGTGCGGGATGGCGAGGAACCACTTCACGAGCCACAACCAGCGTGAGAGCACCGGGTCGAGCTGTGCCGTGAGCGCCACCGGGTGCTCCTGCGTGGCGGCCGACTCCCCGATGCCGGCCACGGCCGACGGCGCGGTCGCGACCCGGGCCTCGTCGAGCTCCTCGTCGCGCCGGGTGCCGACGATGATCAACGCGATCGCCACGATGAGCGACGCGAGACCCATGCCGAGCAGGAAGACCGTGATCGGCAGGAAGGCGCTCGACTTGGCGCCGATCATGACGTCGGCGGCGACGCCCGGCGAGCCGTCGGCGTTCATCAGCACGACGACCCAGCGGCCGCTGCGGGCCTCCCAGTCGAGCGAGGCCATGTCGGTGCCGTCGCCGGTCATCTCCCAGAACGTCTGCTCGGCCGGCGGAACCAGCGCGGCGGTGCCCGCTCGGCGTTCGTACCGGGGTGCCTTCCCGCGGTCGAGCTCGACGACCTCGTCGTGGGCGCTGCCGGCCAGGTAGCGGCTCACGTCGTCCTCCGGGCCGATGCCGATGAACAGCGCGTCGTCCTCGACCGCCTCGGCCTCGATGCGGATGTCGGCGTCGATCAGATCGACCAGCCAGTCCGGTGAACCGGGGTCGGCGAAGAAGTCGATGTCCTCGGAGCGGATGGCCGCAGTCGGCGTCTGCAGGCGATCGAGCTCGAGCTCGAAGTAGCCGTCGTCGCCACGGGCGAACGCGTAGCCGAGCCCGAGCGCCCCACCGCCGAACACCATCACCAACCCCGGGATCAGCATCAGACAACCGACGATCAGGGCGATCACGCGACCGGGCTTCATGGTGGAACTCCTTGGGGGCGAGGTTCTCCACCGTTCATCGCGCGCCCCACCGACCTTGACTGGGTAGAGGCGAACGGCCCACTCGACCGGAGGGCCGTGCGGCAAACGTCACACCGCGACGGAGAAGCCGACCCGTGCGCCACCGGTCGGTGACTCACCGACCCACGTCTCACCGCCGTGTGCGTCCGCCACCTGCTGCACGATCGCGAGACCGATGCCGTTGCCCGGTCGCGAACGCGCCTTGGGCGAGCGGTAGAAGCGGTCGAACACGTGGCCGGCGTCCTCGGCCGCGATGCCCGGACCACGGTCGACGACCTCGATCCGGCCCTGGCGGGCGCAGATGTCGATCGGCTCGCCCTCGGGGCTGTACTTCACAGCGTTGTCGACCAGGTTCTGCACCGCCCGCCGCACCATGCCGGGACGCACCCGCGCCTCGGTCTCGTCGGACTCGACCCGGATCTCGCGGCCCGTCGCCGAGCCGGCCCGCTGCGCCACTGCGTCGACCACGGCGGCCAGACGCACGGTCTGGGGCTCCTCGTCGTCGCTGCGCAGGTCGGCGGCGAGGTCGACGAGATCGCTCACCAGCGCGGAGAGCTGCTCGACGTCGACCACCGCGGCGTCGAGCAGCGCCTGACGGCGCGCCGGGTCGAGATCGTCGTGGCGGGCGAGGAACTCGGTGCGCATCCGGACCGACGTCAGGGGCGTGCGCAGCTCGTGGCTGGCATCGGCGACGAGCCGTCGCTGCTGCTCGCGGGCCACCTCGAGCCCCGACAGCATGCGGTTGAAGCTGTCGGCCAGCCTGCCGATCTCGTCGTTGCGGCTGATCTCGATGCGGCCCGGCAGGTCGTCGAGCTCGGCGAAGTGCTCGGCCGCGTCGGTGACCCGACCGAGCGGCTTGGCCAGCCAGCGTCCGACGAACCAGCTCCCGACGCCCACCACGCCGACACCGAGCAGCGAGGCGCCGAACAGGCGCACCGCCAGGCCCGAGAGCGCGTCCTCGTCGGCGGTGACGTCGGCGTAGAGCTGGAGTGTCGCGATCTCCGCGTCGCTGTCGGGGACGGGGACGAACCCGTCGATCGAGATCGTGATCACGCGGAGCGTCCGGCCCTCGCTCTCGACCGTCTCGAGGAAGCCGGACTCCCCACCGGCCAGCCGGGCCGCGATGGTGTCGGTCAGGATGTCGTCGCCCTCGTTGACCTGCTCGCCGTCGGCGTCGTACAGGCGCACGCCGCCGTCGTCGTTCCCGAGCACCGGGCGGGTGGGAGGTGGGGAGCCCTCGGCCAACGTCTGGTCGCGGAGCACCGGGTTGAACACCGGCACGTCCTGCACCGCGGCGTTGAAGTCGCGGTTGCTGAGGGCCTCGATGCGGTCGGCCTGGTCGAGCAGCTGGTCGTCGATCGACCCGCGCACCTCCTGCGACGCGAACACCCAGGCCAATGCGGCGACCGTGGGGATCGTGAACAGACCGAGGATCCCGAACACGATCGTCAGGCGCAGGCTGAGCCGCATGTCAGGTCGTGCGGGCGACGTAGCCCACGCCGCGCACGGTGTGGATCAGCCGCTGGCCGCCGTCGGCCTCCATCTTCTTGCGCAGCTGCGAGACGAACACCTCGAGGGAGTTCGACATGTGATCCTCCTCGAAGCCCCACACCTGTTCGTGCAGTGATGCCCTCGTCATCACGATCGGGCTCGCCTCCAGCAGCACCCGGAGGAGGTCGAACTCGAGCTTGGTCAGGTCGAGCAGCTCGCCGCCCCGGCGCACCTCGCGGGTGTCGACGTCGAGCTCGACGTCGCCGAGGAGGAGGTTCGTGCCGGCGATGCCGGACCTGACCCGGCGCCGCAACATCGCCCGCACTCGTGCGAGCAGCTCGTCGAGCGCGAACGGTTTGACGAGGTAGTCGTCGGCGCCGGCGTCGAGCCCGCGGACGCGGTCGGCGACCTCGTGGCGGGCGGTGAGGATCAGGATGGGGCTGCGGTAGCCGTCGCGACGGAGGCGCTCGCACAGCTCGACCCCGCCGAGGCCGGGCAGGCCCAGATCGAGGATCGCCAGGTCGGGCTGGTCGGGCTGGTCGGGGTCGAACTGCCGGAGCGCCGATTCGGCACTGTCGTGGACGTCGACCTCGTAGCCCTCGTGCGCGAGCACCGCCGAGAGCATCTCGCGCACCGAGCGGTCGTCCTCGACGATGAGCAGACTCGGGGTGGTGCCGTCCATGGTGCCCTCATGATCCTCGGTGAACGTAAGGCCCGGGTGAGTGAATCCTGAAGGGAAGCTGAGGGCGGGCGGCCGCCGGGCCGGGCGGTCCCGGCGGCCGCCCGAGGTGTTCACGACCGGCGCAGAGCTTGCCGGAGCCGGGCCCGCCATCGGCCCGGCCCCGGCGATGGAGCGGTCGTCGCCGCCGACGGGTGCAGGTCCGGCGGCGGCTCGTTCGGCTCCAGGGACGTGCCGAGCAGCGCGTCGCTCGTGTACTGGTCGCCGCTGTACTCGGTGATGCCGGTGATCGACCCACCCTCGACAGCGAGGTGCAAGCCGACCTCGAAGTCGAACGGACCGCAACGTGACGACCCACGCATGGCGATCATGACGAACGCTCGCTGCCCATCGACGAGGACGTCGGTCACCTCGGCGTTCTCCACGACGACGCCCGCCTCGGCCGGCGGTGTCAGCGCAGCGAGCACGGCATGGCGCCCGCGGTGCAAGCCCGCCGAGGCGGCGCGGCCCGGGGCGAGATAGACCACGTGCTCGGCCAATCGCCGCGCCACCGAGGCGGGGTCGGTGACGAGAGCGTCGGCGAACGCCGTCGCCAGATCCCTCGTCGTCGTGTCGTCCATCTCTGCCGCCGGGCCGTCGTCGGCCAGGGTCGTGTCGAGGTCGTGGGGGACGTCCGCGGTCCGGATGTCGTCGGTGCTGGTCATGCGCGCAATGCCTCCGTGGGTGCGAGCCGTGCGGCTCTGGTGGCCGGGTACAGGCCGGCGATCGCGCCGATCAGGAGCGCGGCGACGAAACCACCGGCGGCGGCCTCGGTCGGGATGATGACCCGCCAGTCCTGGGTCGCCGAGTAGACGTACGTGGCGACGATGCCGAACCCGACGCCGGCGATGCCGCCGAGCGCTGACAGCAGCACCGCCTCGGTGAGGAACTGGCGCCGGATGTGGGCGCGGGTCGCGCCGAGCGCTCGCCGGAGGCCGATCTCGCCGCGCCGCTCGATGACGGCGATCACCATGACGTTGGCGATGCCGATGCCGCCGACCAGCAGGGCGACGGCGCCGAGGCCGAGGAACAGCGTCGTGAGTGCGTCGTCGGCCGCAGCTTCGGCTTCGAGTGCGTCGGTCGGCCGGCTCACGGTGACCTCCTCCGGGCTCTCGGCATCTGCGGTCGCCGGAATGATGTCGCGGGTCGCGTCGACCTCGCCGTCGACGACCCGCGTGTAGATCGTCGTGGGTGCCTCACCGGCGTCGTAGAACGCCTGGGCCGCATCTCGACCCATGATCACGGCACGGTCGAGGTCCGCCGAGAGCGGGAACTCGTCGAGGATGCCGACCACCTGGACGTACTGCTCGCCGACGTAGACGTACGTCGGTTGATCGAGGCTGGTGATGCCGAGCCGCTCGGCGGACACCGATCCGAGCGCGACCGCCGGGTACTGGCTGGTCGCCTCGTCGAGCCACTGGCCGTCGACGACGGCTCCGTTCAGCGTGTCGAGCAGCTCGGTGTCGGCGGCGACCACGCTCAGGCCGCCGGTCTGGCCGGGGTCGACGAACTCGTTCTTCAGGATGCTGGCGTCGCCGGTGTACACGGCGGCTGCCGACTCGACGGTGTCGAGCCGTTCGATGCTCGCCACCGCGCTCTCCGGGAGCTCGCTGTTCCCACCGCCGAAACCGGCCCCCGCCTCGACGGTCAGGAGGTTCGTGCCGAGCGCCGAGATCTCGTCGAGCAGCGCCGACTTCGACGACTCGCTCAGGCCGAGCACCCCGACCATCGCTGCGATGCCGATCGAGACGCCGAGCGCCGAGAGCGCTGTCCGCATCTTGCGAGCGCGGGGCCCGGCAGCACCAACACGGAAGATGTCGCCCGCACGCAGCCGGCTGCCGTCGACGCCGTTGTTCGGTGCGTGTGCGGCGGCCGTCATGACGTGGCTCCCTCGAGTGCGGAATCGGACTCGATGCGGCCGTCGAACACGGCGACCTGGCGGGGGAGCGACGCCGCGATCGCCGTGTCGTGGGTGATCACGACGATCGTGGTGCCCTCGTCGTGCAGGCCACCGATCAGGTCCATCACGGCCGCCGTCGACTTCGAGTCGAGGTTGCCGGTCGGCTCGTCGGCCAGCACGAACGCCGGCTCGTGGACGAGCGCCCGGGCGATCGCCACCCGCTGCCGCTCGCCGCCCGAGAGGTGGTTCGAGTCGTGCCGCAGGCGGTGCCCGAGACCGACCCGCTGCAGCGCGACGACCGAACGCTCGCGCCGGTCCCGGGGCGGAACACCCTGGTAGAGCAGGCCGTTCGCGACGTTGTCGAGGGCCGTCATGCCGGGGAGCAGGAAGAACTGCTGGAACACGAACCCGATCCGGCGGGCGCGCACACCGGCGACCCTGCGGTCGCTCAGCGTCGACGTGTCGGCGCCGTCGATGCTGACGACGCCGCTCGTCGGGCGGTCGAGCGTGCCCATCACGTTCAACAGCGTCGACTTGCCGCTCCCGGACGGACCGACCACGGCGACGAGCTCGCCGTGGTCGATCCGCACCGACACGTCGTCGAGGGCCCGGACCGGGGGGTGTCCCGGGTACTCCTTGACGACGTTGCGCAGCTCCAGCGCTGCGGGTCGCCCGCCCGCCGCCACACCCGGCGTCGTGCCGGGGGTGACGGTCGGGCGAGCGCCCACCGCAGGGAGGTGCGAGGTCATCTCGGCTGTCGTGGTGGTGGTTGCCGGCGTGGTCGTGGTGGTGGTCGTCGGGGTGGTCATGACGGCACCACCACCTGGGTGCCGGGCTGGATGCCGCTGACCTCGACGAACCCGTCGTTGAACATGCCCGGGTCGACCGGCACGAACGTCGTGCCGCCGTCGCTGGTGAGCGCCTCGATCACGAAGCTGCCGTCGCCGGTGGCGACCAGGGCGCTGACCGGCACGACGGTCACCCCGGCGGCGATCTCGTCGACGAGCTTGACCTCGACGTCGAGCTCGTTGAGTGCCGCTGCGGACTCGGGGATCGACGTCAGCAGGATCTCGACCGCGAGGGCCGCCTCGGCGTCGGCGTCGGTCGGATCGACCGTCGAGGAGTTGGCCACGTCGATGACCGTCCCCTGGACGATCTCGCCGCTCGGGAACTCGATGTCGACGGTCGTGCCCTCGGTGAGCTGGTCCTGCTCGGACACTGCGATCTCGGTCTCGACGATGCGGTTGCTGGTCGACGCCTCGAGCGACCACAGCTCGGTGCCCATCGGGAGCACGTCGTCGTCGGTGATGCTCGACGTCCCGACGACCGTGCCGGGCTCGAGCACGACGTACTGCGATCGCTCGAGCACCCCGTCGACGGCGACCGTGCCGTACACGTCGGAGAGCTCGTCCTCCCAGTCCTCGACGGCTTCGGTCGTCGCCTCGTCCCACTCGTCGTCGACGTCGAGCTCGCCGTCGGCATCGAACCCGAGCGCGAGGAGCATCTCTTCGATCGCCTGGATGTCGTCGCCGTCGTCGACGCCCTCTTCGAGGTCGCGGTCGAGCTCGGCGTCGGTCACGACCGCCGTGATCGGGATCTCGCCGACGGTGTAGAGCACCGTGCCCGAGCTGATCTCGGCGCCGGGCGCGGCGATCAGCTCGAGCTCGCCCGTGTGCTCGACGTACCCGGTGCTGACGCTGCCGGCGCCGGTGAGCTCGAGGACGGGGGTGCCGGTCGAGGCGCGGTCGCCCGACTCGGCCGTCACGTTCGTGACGATCGCCGGCCCGTCGAGCACGACGACGTCGCTCGGCGACATCGAGCCGGTCGTCGCTCGACCGGTGTCCTCCTGCCATCGCAGCACGGCGTCCTCCGTCGCCTCGTCGAAGATGTCGTCGACGACGAAGCCGGTGTCGACGAGCTCGCCGTCGTCGTCCTCCTCGGTGTGGTAGCCGAGGCTGGCGAGGTTCTGCTCGAGCAGCTCGACGTCGTCGCCGATCGCGCCCAGCGACAGCTCGCGATAGAGCGCCACGTCGCCGTAGAACACGGTGATCGGCGTCGAGTCGACCTCGTACAGGGTGTCGCCGCGTGCGACGGTCGCTCCCTCGGCGACGAGATCGGTGATCACGCCGTCGCTCGCGCCCGTGACGGCGATGCTGTCGGCGTAGACCATCCGGCCGTCGAGGTCGGTGAACTCGATGAGGTCGCGCTGCTCGGCGCTGACGACCGAACGGGTCGCCTGTGTGGTGGTCGTCTCGGCCGCGTCGTCGCCGTCGCCGAGCAGTAGTGCACCGGCGACGGCCGCCGCGGCGACCATGCCGAGGAGCACGACGACGGGCACCCATCGACGCCGGGGTCGACGTGTCGCGACCGGGGCGGGCGTCGTGGCGGCCGGGGGAGTGGCCGAGGCCGGTGCCGGTGCCGCGGTCTCGGCCGAGTCGGTGTTCGAGCCCGGCGGCTGTTCGATCGTCGCCGGCTCGTTCTGGGGGTTGGTGACGACGGGCATGTCAGTTGCCCTCCCCGCCGCGGTTGCCGCCCTGCCCGCCGCCGGGGCCGAAGCCGCCGCCGAACAGGCCCTGGCACGCTTCGATGGCTGCCTGGCTGTCGGGGTCCTGGGGGTCGAAGTTCTCGCCGAACAGACCGCCGCCGCCACCGCCGCCCTGGCCGGGCTGGAAGTTGCCGAAGTCGGGGTCGTCGACGTCGAGGCCGTTGTCGCGCAGGCACTGGGCGAACTCGAGGAACTGGTCCTGGAACTCGGGATCGTCGAAGCCGCCGCCGGCACCGCCGCCGGGCAGGAAGCTGGCACCCTCGATGATCTCGCCGCAGACCTCGAACGCGGCCTGCAGCTCCCCGGTCGGGCCGCCGTCCTGGCCGCCGCCCAGGCCGCCGCCACCGCCGCCGGGACCGGCACCGCCGAGCAGGTCGATGCTGCCGTCCGCGCTGGTCGTCGGGTCGGGCCACTCCTCGATGCCCTCGTCGCGCATGCACTGGGCGAAGGCCAGCGCCTGTTCCTCCTCGGTCATGTCGCCGGTCGATGCTGCGCCGTCGCTCGCCGCCGCGTCGCCGCCCGAACCGGCGATGACCAGCTCGCCGGCACCGGCATCGTCGGCACCCCCATCGGTACCGTCGCCGGTCGCCACATCGCCGGGACTCTCGTCGACGACGATGGCCGCGTCGCCGGCGCCGTCGACGACGATGCCGGCGGCACTCTCGCCCGCCGAGTCGTCGTCGCCGCCGCACGCTGCGGCGATCAATGACGTCGCGGCGAGTACCACGACCAATCGTTGCTGCTTCACGCTGTCTCCTCAGGTCAGGGGGCTGGTGAGAACCAGCGTGAGGGAGGGGAGTGAGACGAGCCTGAGCCCGACCTGAAGCGTCCCTGAAGCTCAGGCGCCGACGAGGGTCGTGAACAGGAAGCCGCCGAGGGCGGCGAGGCCGACGAAGCCACCGGATCGGTCGAGCGCCTCGGGCATCATCGTCTGGGTGATCACGGTCAGCATCGCGCCCGCGGCGACGCCTTCGACCACCGCGAACAGCTCGTCGGGGGCCTTCTGGAACACCACGCTGCCCAGTGCGGCGCCCAAGCCCGTGATGAGGATGACCGTCGCCCACAGCCATCCGATGTTCCGCCACACCAGCCCGTGCTCGCGCATGCCGACCGAGCTGGCGAGCGCCTCGGGGTAGTTGGACAGGAAGATGCCGACCACGAACGAGACGCGGATCGAACCGGCGGTCGCGCCGATCACCAGCGACTCGGGGATCGCGTCGAGCAGCAGACCCAGCCAGATCGCGATCGGCGCGCCCCCGGTCGTCACCATGGTCGCGACCGGGCACAACGAACCACGCCGCAACGCCGACACCGACCGGCGGCGGACCGCTGTGACGTCGTCGGGGTCCAGACCGTGCTCCTGCCGGAGGTAGCTCGCCACCCGCGGGCTCTCGACGAAGTCGACGATGGCATCGCGGAGCTCCGGCTGCTCGTCGACCAGCTGGGCGAGATCGGCGTGGCGCAACACCCAGACGTCGGTCTCGGTGTGTGTGATCGCCGTCGCCGTGTGGTGCATCCCGGTCAGCACCGAGAAGGAACCGAACTCGTCACCCGCCTCGAGCGTCGCCGTGGCGTCGAGCTCGGACGCCGCATGAACCAGGCTGATCTCGCCGTCCGACACCACGTAGATGCGGTCCGACACCTCGCCCGGCCGGAAGAACACGTACCCGGGGTCGTGCTCTTCGGGGAACATCACCTGCGCCACCTCGACGAGCACGTCGTGGGAGACGCCACGGAAGGGCCCGGCGTCGGCGAGCCGGTCGACGACGCGCTCCGGGGCCGCGGTGCCGGCGATCTCGACCAGCGGTGGCAGCTGCTCGATCCCGTAGCGCTGGATCGTGGTCCGCCACCGCTCGATCTCGTCCTCACCGATCTCCGAGTGGTTCGAACGGAGGTACTCCAGCAGCTCGTCGCTCGCCGTCCGGGCTCGCAGCCGTTCGGCGAACGTCGGGCAGCCGCCCAGGATGCTCCGCAGCCGACCGTGACTCAGCCGGAGCACCTCGCTCTCGGCCTTCGCGATCGCCGTGGACCGATGTTGCGTGCCGGTGACGAAGGCGAGATGCCCGAACGCCTGGTGCGGGTGGAGCTGGACCACGCCGTCGCGCGTGGTGAGGGCGATCTCTCCCTCGGCGAGCACGTTGAGATGATCGCAGGGATCGCCGAACCGGTAGAGCGTCTCGCCCGCGTCGAGTCGCTCGGTCCGGAACGCGTCGGCGATCGCGTCGAGCTCACGGTCCGGGAGGCCCTCGAAGACGTCGATCCGTTCGAGATCGTCGAGGATCTCTCGCTTGCGACGCTGTTCCCGGTCGCGCAGGAAGGTGATCGACGTCGAGGCCTTGCGGAGGAAGCCGCCCCGGGCGTTGATCGTGCGGTTGAGGCCCTCGAACGCCAACCCGCCTGCGACGGCGCCCACCGCGAGCCAGCCGAACTCGCCGACCTCGACCGACGGAGCGACGATGTCGATCGTCACGGCCGACAGCAGCGCTCCGGCTCCGAACGCGGTGAGCAGACCGAGCACGAAGTTGGTCGGCTTCCAGATCCGGGCGGTGGTGACGCCGAGCCCGAGGGACGCCGCCGAGAGCACGCCGAGCAGGAACGCGCCGAGGACGTCCGTCACCCCTCCATCATGGCATCGGGGCCGCCGGGCGGTCTCGGGCCGTTCGGCCGTGATTCGACGACGTCACAGCAGCGTGTGCGACTGCGCGATGCTGTCTCACCGGGCCCGAAACGGTGGCTCTCGGCAGCTCATGAGCACTTCGACCCGTCCGACCGTCGACGACGTGATCGTCTTCGAGCCACCACCCCGCCGCCGGCCGTTCTCACCGGGGGACGTGGTGCGGCTGCTCGTCGGTCTCGTCCTGGTCCTCGCCGGATGGCTGCTGACCGAGCTGGGCCGCGAGACCATCTCGGGCATCGAACGCGATCTCGTCAGCGCGGTCGCCCGCCTCCCCGACGACCTCGAGGACCTGATCCTCGGAGCGGCCCGCCTCGTCACCAGCCTCGTGCCGCTCGCCGTGCTGCTGTACCTGCTCGCGACCCGCCGCTGGCGGCGCTCGGCGTTGCTCGTGCTGGCCGGCGTGGCGGCGAGTGGCGCGATCGAGATCGTCGACGACCTGGTGCTCGAACCACGGCTCGCCGACCTGGAGACGTCGGCCGACGAGACCGACCGTGCGTTCACCGGGCGCGCCTGGCCGGGGTCCGACGTGATCGCCTCGACCACCGCCGTCGTGACGGTGGCCGCGCCGTGGCTCAGTCGGCGGTGGAAGCGCGCGCTGTGGAGCAGCATCGGCCTGCTCGTGCTGTTGCGGCTCGTCGCGGTCGCGCTGCCGGCACTCGACGTGCTGATGGCGATCGGTGTCGGCACGGTCGTCGGTTCGCTCATCCTGGTGCTGTTCGGGTCCCCGACCAACGAGCCCGGGCCGGGTGAGCTGCTGTCCGCGCTGCGATCGGCCGGTGTCGACCCGGCGCGCATCGACCGCTCCGAACCTCGTGAGGACGCGTTGCGGTACCAGGTGGTCGAGCGCGACGGCACCGAGCTCGTCGTCCGCCTGCGGACCCCCGACGAGTACGACGCCGACCTGCTGAACCGCTTCTATCGCGGCCTGCGCTACCGCGGCTCGGAGGTGCGCTCGCCCTACGCGACGCTCCAGCGGCGGATCGAACACGAGGCGCTCGTGCTCGGCCTCGCCCGCGGGGCGGGCGTCCGGGCCGCCGAGGTCATCAGGATCGGGACGACCGAACGTGGATCTGCCTTCTTCGTCGCCTCGAAGCTGCCCGCCCGGCCGGCGACACCCGAGGACCTGGGCGAGCCCGGCCTCCTGCTCGACGTGTGGGACCAGGTCGGCAGGCTGCATCGGGCCGGCCTCGCCCACCGCCATCTTGCGGTCGAATCGATCGGCGTGGACGACGACGGTCACGTCTGGATGCGCGACTTCGATCACAGCGAGACGGCGGCGACCGAGCGTGAGCGGGCCCGTGACATTGCCCAGCTCCTGACCGAGACGGCCGCCGTGGTCGGTGCGCCGCGCGCCGTCGCCGAGGCGGTGTCCGTGTTGGGTCCGGCCGCAGTCGCACCGTCGCTGCGGATGCTGCAGCCGCTCGCACTGCCTCCCGCGACGCGGGCACGGGCCGCGGGTGTCGCCGACCTGCTCGAGGACGTCCGGGCAGCCGTGACCGCGGCCACGGGTGAGCCCGAGCTCGAACTCGAAGAGCTCGAGCGGTTCAAGCCGCGCACGTTGCTGATCATCGCGGTGTCGGCACTCGCGTTCTACTCGCTGCTGCCGCAGTTGGTGAACCTCGACGAGACCATCGACGCGTTCGGCGATGCCGAGCCGTGGTGGATGGTCGCCGCCGTCGGCGCTTCCGCGCTGACCTACGTGTTCGCCACCGTCTCGCTGCAGGGGGCGGTCGCGGATGCGTTGCCATACGGTCCGACGCTGCGGGCGCAGGTGGCGGCGTCGTTCGCCGGTCTCGTGGGGCCTGCCAACCTGGGCCGGTACGCGCTCACCGAGCGCTTCCTCGAGCGTCTCGGCGTGCCGCGTGCCGAGGCAGGCGCGTCGGTCGCCGTCAACGCGATCGCCGGGCTGGTGGTGCACCTCGCACTGATGGTCGGCTTCTTCGTCTGGGCAGGCAGCTCGAACATCGGTGGGTTCTCGTTGCCCGACAGCGGGACGCTGCTGCTGGTCGTGGCGGTCGCGCTCGCCGTCGTCGGCGTGCTGCTCTCGGTTCGTCCGGTCCGGCGCAAGGTGTTCGTGCCGTTCTGGTCGGGCGTTCGCGACGGGACCGCGGCGATCGGGCGGGTGTTCACCAACCCGACCCGCGTGGCAGAGCTGTTCGGCGGGTCGGCGGGGATCACGCTCAGCTACCTCGCCGTCACCGTGTTCTCGGTCGAGGCGTTCGGTGGTGGGCTCGGTGTGGCCGAGATCGGAGCGGCTTATCTGGGGGCGATCGCAATCGCGACATTCGCGCCGACACCCGGCGGGCTGGGCGCCCTCGAATCGGCGATGATCGCGGGTCTCACGGCGTTCGGCCTGCCGGCCGGCGTTGCGGTGTCCGCGACGCTCACGTTCCGACTGTCCACCTTCTGGCTTCCGGTCCTGCCCGGCTGGGTGGCGTTCGGCTGGATGCAGCGCAACGACGAGCTCTGACCCGGCCGCCGACGAGCTCGGGTCGACGGACGATCGTGAGCTGAGCGCCTCAGCGGTCGGCGCGCTGGTCCACGAGGTCGAGGAGGTGGGTGAGGTCGAGGTCGGCGAGGATCGTGCGGGCCTCGTCACGCAGCGCCGTCGACGCCGCCTGATCGCCTGCGGCGGCGGCGACTGCCGCGCGGTCCGCCAGGGCGAGTGCACGGTCGCGCTCCATCGCGGCACCGGCGAACACCGACGCGCTCCGCTCCAGGCACTCCTCGGCACCGACGAGCCTCTCGTGGTCGCCCGGCACGGCGATGGGTCGACCGCGGGACGCGGCGACCAGCCCCAGCACCCGCCAGCCGTGCCCGAGGTGGTCGGGGTTCTCGTCCTGCTGGGCGAGCTGCAGGGCGGTCCGCACCTCCCGTTCCGCGCGGGTGTCGTCGCCCAGTGCGAGGTGTGCCTCCGCGAGGAAGCGGTGTGTCTCCGACGAGTGTTCGGTGCCTCCGGTGCGTGTCGCGGCGCGCACCGCGTCCTCGAGGTGGGCGACGCCGACGGTCGTGTCGCCGACCTCGACGAGCGCCCCGCCGAGGTTGTTCAGGGCGAGGGCCTCCTGGTCCAGATCGCCGATCTCGCGGACGATCTCGACCGCGTCGCCGAGCATCTCGATCGCCTGCCGGAGCTCGCCCTGGAGGCGTGCGACCTCGCCGAGGTTGATCAGGTTCGCGGCTTCGCCCCGACGGTCACCGCGTCCGCGGTCGAGCGCCAACGCCTCGGTGAACTGCACCGCCGCCTCGGCGTAGTGACCCAGCGTGAGATGGGCCGCCCCCAGCATCGAGCGCACGCCTCGCAGGCTGCGAGGGCTCGTGCCGCCCTCGATGATCCCGAGCGCCTCGATGCCCTGAGCGACGGCCTCGTGCGCGTCGCCGAGCCGGAGCAGCCCCCATCCCAGCTCGATCATCGAGTCGACCAGCGCCTCCGCCGCAGCGTCGCCGCGACGAAGGAGAGCGTTGGCTCGCCGTGCGACGTCGAGGGCTTCGCGGCTACGGCCGGTGCGGATGTGCAGGTGGGACTGGTGGAGGAGTGCCGACGCGACGTCGCGCTCGTCGCCCGACGACGCGGCGACCCGCTCCATCTCCTGGGCGGTGTCGAGCGCCTCGTCGTACTGCGCCGCGATCGTCAACGACTCGCAGAGGTCGTCGAGGACGCGCATGGTGGTGGCGGCGTCGAGGATCTCCGGTTCGAGGGCCGAGCGACATGCGTCGATGGCCTCACCGATCGCGTGTCGCGTGCGCGCCTGGTTCGCGGCGCGCGCGAACCACTGTGCCGACTCGGACACGGCGCCGCCGGACGCGTAGTGACCCGCGATGGTGCTCGCCGACGCCGACGCCTCGCTGCGCGACGCCATCCAGTCGGCGACCGCCCGGTGCAGGTCAGGTCGATCCTGGCGGAGCACGGTCTCGTAGGTCACCTCGCGCAGGATGGCGTGCGTGAAGTGGTATTCGACGGTGCCGGTGAAGACCGACGTGCTCTGCCGTTGGATCAGGTCTCTGCTCGCCAGGGTGTCGAGCGCCGCGTCGAGATCGGCGGGCGCCACACCTGCGCTCGATGCGACCTTGGGGATGGCTGCGTCCCAGAAGACCGACCCGACCACCGCGGCGCGCTGCAGGGCGGCCAGTTCCGAGTCGGCGAGGAGGTCGAGGCGGGCCTGGATCACGCCCGTGACCGTCGGGGGGATCGACAGATCGCCGAGGCGCTCGGCGTGCAGCTGCCATTCGTCGCCGTCGATCACGATCACGCCCTCGTCGACCATCATCCGCACCAGCTCCTCCACGAAGAACGGGTTGCCTCCGGTCGCCTCGACGATCCGCTGTCGCGGCTCGGGCGGGACGGCGCCGATGCTCTTGAGGACTTCGTCGACGAGCTCTTCGGATTCCGTGGGCGAGAGCGGTCCGAGGAAGATGCCGTCGGGGTCGGCCCGGGTCGGTGTGCCGATCGGTTCCGTGGGCCGGCTCAGGGTGACGACGAGCACGGGGCTCGCGGCCACCTCCCGACGAACTCGCGCGAGCAGGTCGAGCGAGGCGCGATCGGCCCAGTGCAGGTCCTCGATCAGGACGACGATCGGCATCTCGACCGCGGCTCGGGTGAGCAACCGTCCGATCGCGAGCGCCGCTCGGTCGGCGACCTCACGGGTGCCGGCGAGGTCGGCGTCGGCGCCGGTGAGCGCATCGACATCGACGTCGACGCCGATGAGGTGACCGACCCACGGCGCATCGGCTGCGGCCCCCTGACCGGCGAGCTCGCGGAAGCCCACGGCCAGCTTGGCGAGCGCGATCTCGCCCGGATCGTCCTCGGCGATCTCGAACCTGGCGAAGAGCAGGTCGCGGATCAGCGAGTAGGGGACGCCCTGGCGCCCGTGATCGGCGCGGCCCGTGAAGAGCCTGACCTCGCCCGGTCGCACCCGGAGCCAGTCCTCGAACTCGTACAGCAGGCGCGACTTGCCGATGCCGGCGTCGCCGACGATCGCCAGCGAGGTCATGGCCGACGCCTCGATCGTCGTCGACAGTGCCTGCTGCAGCCGCTCGAGCTCCTGCCGTCGACCGATCATGTCCGTCTCGACGCCCTCGATGCCGCGGCTCGGTAGCCGGAACGCGCGTGGCCGGACCCCCTCCACGAGGTAGGTCCGCAGCGACGCTCGCTTGCCCTTCACCTCGAGCGGCTCCTGCACTCGCACGCTGAAGACGCCCCGGACGTGGCGATAGGTGTCGTGCCCCACCAGCACAGCGCCCTCCGGGGCGGCCCGCTCGAGGCGGGCTGCGACGTTCACGGTGTCGCCCATCGCGGTGAACTCGTCGGTGCTCGCGATCGCTCCGAGCACCACCGGACCCGTGTTGACGCCAATGCGCATCGTGAGCTCGGGGACGGCCGCCTCGTCGCGTAGCGCGCTCAGCATGGACTGCATCTCGAGCGCGGCCCGGATGGCTCGCTCAGGGTCGTCCTCGCGGGCTTGGTCGGCGCCCCAGAGGCCCATGACCGCGTCGCCGATGTGCTTGTCGATCCGACCTCCGAAGCGCTCGATGACGCCGTCGAGGTGCTTCCAAAGCGCGTCGAAGCGGTCGCTCAGCTCCTCGGGGTCCAGTGTCTCGCCCAGCGCCGTCGACCCCGACACGTCGGCGAACAGGACGGTGATGAGCTTGCGCCGCTTCGCCCGTGATGGCCCCGACAGCGCCGTGCGGCGCTCTTCGAGCGTCGCGATCGTGGCGTCGACGACCTCGTCCGGCACGGTCCCGCGCAACTGCTCCTGCGCCGCGATCGCGATGCGGAGCTGCTCACGCTCGTCCATGTCGACGTCGCCGGAGGTCGATCGTGCGCTCAGGTCGGCACGGAGGCGCGCCGAGGCCGGAGCGTCATCGCGTCTTCGATGTCCCCAGGACGTCGGGGAACTGCTGGTAGTCGTCGTCGATGACCTCGGAGCTGCCACCGTTCTCCTGGTGAGCGCTGGACGCCGAGTGGCGCTTGCGATCGTCGTCGCCGACGGTCTGGTCGCATCGAACGCATCGGTACATCGGTCATCCTCCTCGATCGGACGGGCATCGCGGCCGTCTCGTCGATCCACCCAGGATCGATCCCCCGGAGCCGCACCTTACAGCAGGCCCTCCTGCCGCCCGGCGGATCGACCTGCTCGCCATCGTCGGGCCGGCCGACGGCTCGATGCAGCGCAACGTCGAGGTCAGGCTCGAGCTCGAATCATGGAGCGGCGATCACGCCGGCTTCGTCGCCCGGACGAACGCCGAGATCAGGCGACCGTCGATCGCCGTGACCTCGTCGACGTCGAACCCGGCCGACCCGAGCAACTCGCCGGCGTCCGCCAGGTCGTACACGCGGGTGGGCGCGATGTCGATGCCGATGAAGCCGGCCTGGGCCAGCAGCGCGCGGTACTCCTCGTCGTCGAGCGCTCCGGCGACGCACCCGACCCATGCTTCGACGCTCGAGCGGATGCGGGGGTCGATCGCGCCCCGGACCACGACGTCGGCCACCGCGAAGCGCCCGCCCGGTCGGAGCACGCGGAACGCTTCGCGGAGCACCTGGGCCTTGTCGGCCGACAGATTGATGACGCAGTTGGAGATGACGACGTCGACCGAGTCGTCGGGGAGCGGGATGTCCTCCATCCGGCCGTCGAGGAACTCGGCGTTCTCGACGCCGGCCTCGGCCTGGTTGCGGCGAGCGAGCTCGAGCATCTCGTCGGTCATGTCGAGTCCATAGGCGAACCCGCTCGGGGCGACCCGCCGAGCCGAGAGGAGGACGTCGATCCCTCCACCCGAGCCGAGGTCGAGGACGACGTCGCCGTCGCGGAGCTCGGTCAGCGCGGTCGGGTTGCCGCAACCCAGCGACGCTGCGCCGGCCGCGTCGGGAATCGTTGCGGTCTCTTCCGACGTGTACAGGTCGCGGGTGATCGGATCGTCGTGGCCGCAGCAGCTCGAGCTCTGCGCGGAGGGCGTGTCGAGGACGTGGCGGGCGATCCGGCCGTAGTCGTCGCGGACGCGCTCGACGAGGCGCGTCTCGTCGGTGTCGGAGCTGTGGGTCACGGGAACCTCCTCGTGGTGTTCGCATCTCCATCATATCGATAGTTCTCGATATGTCGAGAGCCAATCGCGCACTCCGATGGCGAAGGCGATGGAACCCGTGATGATGAACGGCGACGCCGAGCCCAAGCGTCCCGCCAAGAAGCAGGCCGAGCCGGTCGCGAAGGCAAGCCCCCCGCCGCACGACCCGACAGGGGGCTTCGGTTCCCGCGCGATCGAGCGGGCTGGCCCGCTCGGCCGTTCGCGTCTCGGCGTCGAACCGGACGCAGTGGCTCCTAGTGCTCGGCGAGCCAGAGGAGGACCGAGCGCACCCGGCGGTTGCTCTCGGGTTCGTCGCTGAGGTGCAGCTTGGAGAAGATCGAGTTGATGTGCTTCTCGACCGACTTCTCGCTGAGGTGCAGCCGCTCGGCGACGGCACTGTTGCGTAGACCCTCAGCGACCAGCGACAGCACGTCGCGCTCGCGCTCGGTCAGGTCGTCGAACGGCGACGGCCGGCGCGACCGTGCCTGGACGAACACCTCGATCGCTGCAGCGTCGATCGACGAGCTCGACGAGCACACGGCATCGATCGCGCTCGCCAGCTGGCGGCGGTCGGCGACGTTCTCCTTCAGCAGGTAGCCGAGTCCCTCGGTGCCGTCCTCGAGCAGCTCGATGACGTAGTCGGCGTCGAGGTACTGGCTGAGCACGATGACGCCGGTGTCGGGGTAGCGCGACCTGATCTCGCGCGCCGCCGCGATGCCTTCGTTGGTGTGCGTCGGCGGCATGCGGACGTCGGTGATCACGAGGTCGGGCCGGTGCTCGTCGACGGCAGCCATCAGGCTCGGGTGATCGTCGGCCTCGGCCACCACCTCGACGCCGTCCAGGGTGGTCAGTACCGACGTCACGCCCTGCCGGAGCAGCAGGGCGTCGTCGGCGATCACGACCCGCCTCATGCTGTTCCGCCGATCGCCGCGGCCGCGAGGTGCGGCAGCCGCGCCGTGACGGTCGTGCCCGACCCGGGTGCCGAGTCGATCGACAGGTCGCCTCCGAGCGCACCGACGCGGTCGGCCATGTTGAGCAGCCCGCGAGAGTCCTCGTGCTCGCCCGGGTCGAACCCCGGCCCGTCGTCGGCCACCGTCACCACGAGGCCGTCACCGTTCGACGCCAGCAGTACTTCGATCGTCGTGTCCGGGCTGCCGTGCTTCGTCGCGTTCTGGATGGCCTCGACGCAGACGTAGTAGAGGGCGACCTGGGTGCTCTCGTCGATCTCCTCCGACGTCGTGTCCTCGATCTCGATCGGTACCGGCGATCGACGTGCCACCGCGTGCAGAGCACGGGCCAGCCCGATCTCGTGCAGCCGTGCCGGGTACACGCCCTGGGCCAGGTCGCGCAGCTCGTCCACCGCCTCGGTCGCCTCCCGGTGCATCGCCATCAGCGTCTCACTGGTCGGGGCCGTGCCCTCGTCGGTCAGCTCGGCCGCCAGGCGGAGTTGCAGCGACAGCGACACCAACCGTTGCTGGGCGCCGTCGTGCAGGTCGCGCTCGAGCCGGATCCGTTCCTCGTCGGCTGCCACCAGCAGGCGACGTCGCGAGTCGCGCAGCGCCCGGTCGGCGGCTCGGAGCTCGCGGTTCTGGCGGACCGCTCGTTGCAGGCTCCGCAGGTGCACGAGGTTCAGCTCCTGGACGTCACCCATCACGAGCCACATGTTGGCGCCCACGTAGGCGAGGATGACCGTCAGGTACAACCATCGGGGTCCGACGTCGTCCAGCCCGACGCCGTCGGTCGTGAAGCTGATGAGCGAGATGGCGACGGCGATCGCGATGGTGCCGGGCACCATCCGCCGGACGACCCGCCGCTCCAGGTACGTGGCTGCCAGGATCGCCGGCCCGATCACGTTCTGCATCGCGATCGGCAGCGTGTCGGGGATGATGATGACCAGCGGGAAGAGCAGGTACCACGACCCGAGGTTGGCCCACAGGATCCCCCGCCGGAGGTCGCCGCGCCCGAAGTGCGGGCCCGCCATCCAGCGGAACGGCACGACCAAGAGGATGCAGCCGGCCAGCACGGCGGCCCACCACGCCTGGAGCACGATGGCCATGACGGCGACACCGACCGCGAAGACGGTGATCGCTCGCTGGTCGGAGCTGTTGTTCCTCAGGAGCCATTCCCGTGCCTCGCGTCGAACCTCGGGGATCTCGGACTCGGCGATCGACGGGAGGTCGACGTTGTCGCCGCCCTCGATCGCTTCGCTCGTTGCGCCGCTGCTCGTCTCGGCCCTGCTGTCGGACATCTCGGCAGGGTAGATCCCGGACCATGCTCACCTGTGGTGCCGAGCGACATGCCGAGCGACATGTCGCTCGGCGCACTGCCGGCTCAGTACCGGCTCGTCGAGATGACCTTGCCGAACATGTCGATGTAACCGATCCAGTTGGCGTCGCCGACATTGACGGTCGTGCTGTGCTGGTCGTTGGTGTCGATGATCACCCAGCGGTCCCGGATGGTGCCCGAGTCGGTGGTGGGTGCGCTGGACCGGTTCCACAGGCCGACCTGGTCGCACGGCCCCTCGATCGGGGTGCTCCAGTGCATGCGCAGGTTGTCGATGCCGAAGGGGATCGGGTCGTCGTACGAGGTGAGCCACACGCTCGGTGCTCCGTAGTAGAGAGTGGCGCCGACCCGGCGGTCGTACTCCGATCGGCCGTGGTCGCCGAAGTCGGGGATCAGGTAGGCGCAGCCGCCGTAGTCCCTGCCGTCGCCGAAGTTGCGCCGGACCTTCCTGGTCCCATCGATGCCGTGCAGCACGGTCATGTTCCGGAGGTGGGCGTACGGGTTGGAGGTGCCGATCGCGCTGGGGACGTGCGGCACCGGGTCGTTCGGGTTGACGACGGCGAACGACACCGGGACGAGCGAGCGGTGATGGTTCACCATCTCCTTCGACATCGAGCGAGGGGCGCCGAAGGTGTAGGTGACCACCTCGGTCTTCTCGTAGCCGAAGCCCATCAGCTCGTCGACGAGGTCGATCGATGCGATCGTGGCCAGCGCACCACCGAGGCTGTGGCCCGTGAAGAAGACGCGGGTGCCGTCGCCGCCGGCCTGCTGTTCGTCGCGGAGCACACGCAGCAGTTGCTCCTTGACCGCGCCGTAGGCGGCACCGAAGCCGCTGTGCACGGCATTGGACACGGTGCCCTTGCCGTGCACCGGCCAGGGCACCCGGATCGCACTGGCGTCGTTGAGGATGTCGGCGAGGTTGAGCTCGGTCCCTCGGAACGCCACGGCGAGATCGTCGGTGTCGACGTTCCGTGCGACGATCACCTCGGTATCGGTGATCGCGGCGAACCCCGGGTGACCGCCGCGCAGCGCGGCGAGGAGCTCCCAGCACTCCATCTGCTCCCGGAAGTGGACGGTGGCGGAGCCGATGTCGTCGAGCAGCTGGCCGCGGACGGCGATGCCCGGTTCGACCTCGTAGGCGCGTGACGAGAGGCCGAACATCGTGTGCGCCGTCGACGTGCTGTAGCTGGTCGTCGTCGGCGTGTCGCACTGCGGGCGGACCACCCGCGGCTCCTCTTCCTCTTCCTCGCCGAGCCCGATGCGGGTGTCGACCTTGCGGTCGGGTGCGCCGGTGGGCGTGGCGGGGGTGTACGCGCTCTCGGCGATCGTGCCGAGGTGGTCGGCGACCAGGTCGACGCTGGCGTGCTCGGAGTTCTGGAAGCACACTTGCCCGTCGCCACCGACCGCTGCGACGGCGACGTTCGGGTCGATGGTGCCGGGTCCGAAGTTGGTGTTCGACGCCACCGGGGGGTTGGCCTTGACGTCGGAGGAGATCAGTTGCCCGTTGCCGGCAGCCGACGCGGCCAGCGGCGTCAGGTTGACGATCGCGGCGTCGCCGGCGCTGCCGTCGACGGCGAAGCACAGCTGTCCCGAGGGCGGGACCCGGTTGCCGCCCTGACCAGTGCGCGTGTCGACCTTCCGGTCGGGCGCACCGCTGGGCGTGGCGGGGGTGTAGGCGCTCTCGGCGAGCGTGCCGAGGTGGTCGGCGACCAGATCGATGCGGGCGTGTTCGGAGTTCTGGAAGCAGACCTCCCCGTCACGTCCGATGGCAGCCACGGCGACGTTCGGGTCGATGGTGCCGGGTCCGAAGTTGACGTTCGACGCCACCGGCGGGTTCGC